>Ga0316621_10000017_pt1 | contig 21077 bp, 41 predicted proteins | sample OWC_Aug_OW2_C1_D_2_FD_207664 | JGI IMG/M metagenome (GOLD analysis project Ga0316621, IMG submission 207664) | Wetland soil microbial communities from Old Woman Creek delta, Ohio, United States - OWC_Aug_OW2_C1_D1_C | ecosystem: Environmental > Terrestrial > Soil > Wetlands | place: USA: Ohio... | reverse complement strand
ATGTGCGCTGAACATCGAGGCAGAGGTCGGGGCCAAGTCCGTCGAAGGCTCGAAGAAGTACGGACAGGCCTATCTCCCCGGACGCCTTCCTCAGCAGCAAACCGCTGAAGTACAGCGTGCGCTTCAGGAGCTGTTCACCGGACAGAAGACGAACGATGAGATTCTTGCTGACCTAGAGAACCTGTACCGCTCGTCACTGACGGGTGACTTCGACGTACTCCAGACCGGGCGTACCACAGCTGAGCGTGCCAAGACCTACGAGACTATGGCACAGCGTCTAGCTGCCGGGGAACTCACCGAGACCAACCCCATCGTGCTTGCTGAGCGCCGTGTTGCCGAGGCCAAGAAGCTGGCCAACCGTGAGAAGTTCCTGACAACGATGGCAGAGGCCAGCGGAGTGGAGCTTCACAAGGGAGCTAACGGCAAGTGGCTCGACTCTCGTGGACACGAAGTTGCCGTTGGCTACATCGTTGAGAACCACGATGCGAGCAAGGCGTGGAAGATGCGCAACGCTGAGGCTGCTAACAGAATCCGCGACCTCTACATGACGGGTGGGCTACACCCGCCCGACAAGGGACTCATGAAGTTCTTCGGCTCGCTTGCATCTCCGCTGCTCACCCTGATGACTGTTGGCCGAATCGGATTCACCGTGACCAACACGTTGGGCAACCTCGACTTCATCGTGAGGAATGGAGCAGCCGGGCCACAGGAAATCATGGAAGCGGTCAGCATCTACAACCAGCTCCGCAAGTTCGGCGGCGACACCGCTCGCTTCGGACGCCAGACGATGCAGGTCGGTGGCAGGAACGTACTCGTCAAGGACTTCCTCGATGAGGCGCTGACGAACGGGGCCATCACCCCGCCTCATATCTTCCTCGAAGCTGTGACTGACCCGAACTACCAGAACGTGCTCTACCGGGCACCGGGTATCAAGCACTTCCTCGCTGCCAATCAGTCAGTCAACAACGTATCTGAGAACGGCTCACGCCTCGCTGTCTACATGAACGCACGTGGCCGGGCGAACGCCCCGGCTGCGCGTGACATCGTAGACAAGGTGATGCTGGACTATGAGCTGTCAGACCTGCTGCCGACTGAGCAGGAGATGAGGAAGTTTATTCCATTCTACACGTGGTCGAGGCGAAATATCCCGGCGACTGCCCAGCTCGCCGTACAGCGTCCGGGTGTCTTCGGTGCCGAGGTGCGTCTGCCTCGCACCATCCAAGAGAACCAGAAGCCCGAGGGCTGCACGTCAAGCTACTGGGATACCTACAAGCAGATGCCCGAGTTCCAGCGCCAGCAGGGTATGCCGTTCGTTGCTGGACTGCCGGGCGCTCTTGGCATGTCTGCCGTGAACCTGAGACTTCCGATGGCTGACCCTATGGGCATGGCCTACGGTATGGCCCCGGCCTTCCGTGGAAATCCGCAGGGTGCTATCTCCGATGTTGTTGGCGGCTTGCTTGGGCCGACCATCAAGACTGGCGCAGAGCTGCTGACTGGTGCTCGCATGGGTACTGGTCAGCCGCTCTCCCGGTACGCAGATGCCGGGACTACGTGGGGCGACATCGGACAGTTCCTTGTCCAGTCAACGCCTGTCGTCGGCCCCTTCTACAACGCAGCGAAGAACACACCCGGTCTCGATGTGAGTCTGCCGGGCGGCATCCAAGTCACGGGCAAGTGCGTGGCAAAGGGTGGAGACCCGAACGCCTTCATGCGCACATTCATGTCGAACCTCGGACTCTACAACAAGGCGTGGAACCCGTGCGCCAACCAGCTCAACTGGAACTACGCTGATGCTGCCGCGATGGAAGCTCAGCTCAAGCGTGCTCAGGCTGGTGGAACCCCCGTTCCCACCACTCGCTGTGCTGAACGCATCACCAGTGCCGTCAGCACAATACAGGGGCCGAATGGCAACGTGGGCGAAGTGCAGGCAGACGGCTACACCAAGTGGTACTCACCCGATGGCAAGTTCGTAGGAGAGACCTCTCCGGGTGGCAGGACTTCGGAGTCGGTGCAGAAGAAGCTGCTCGGCTATGAGGTCAAGCCCGTCAATGGGCAGCAGATAACCGTTCCGTTCGGTGCTCCGGGTGTCTACGCGCTCCGCATGACCGATGGCTCGCTGAAGTGGTACATGGGCGAGCGCTACCTTGGGTCTTCGGACTTCGGTGCAGAGCCTTCACCGTCACTGATGGCCAAGATTCAAGGAAGGTACTAGCCATGGAAGTCACTCTTCAGATACTCAGTATCGGCGTACCAATCGTAACGCTCATAGCTGCTGGTGTCGCCGTCTTCCTGTTCGTCAAGAACAAGGGGACGATGGACGCACAGCGCGAAGCGGCCAACACGTGGCGCGAACTTGCCGAGTCATATCAGGCCACCATCAAGAAGATGGAAGACGATATGGAAGAGTGCCGGGCTGAGATAGCGCAGCTGAAGGAAGAACTGCTGGTGCAGCACAAGGCCATGCAGGTCGCGCTCGATGAAATCGTTGCGGCCTTCAAGCGCGGCAAGGAGTAGCCATGGAGCTTGGAACTCACATCCAGTTCTTCAGCAACCACATGCTCGACATCGTGGTTCTGTTCCGCGTCATGCGCATCATCTTCTTCCTTGCCGCAGCCCTGCTCATGCTGAGGGAACCGATGATGTGTGGTGGGCGCAACTCCGCACTACACAGACTGATAGCTGCGTTCTTCGCAGTATCTGCCTTCTACTCGTGGGACATCGCACAGACTAGGATGAAGCTGTTGACCGCTGACCCTACTCATCTGTTGAAGTATGCACCCGAGTCGGGACAGTTGGTTGGTGAGCTGCTGATGACAACTGCGCTCATCCTGATTGTCATGAAGCTCGGATACGACTATACCAAGTGGCGAGAGATGAAGCGGCTAGGCGCTAACTACGAGTGTGGTCGCAAGAAGGTGTGCATCTAATACAGAAAGCCCCCCACCCGTAAGGATGAGGGGCTTGCCTGTTGTAACGCTGCGAGTCTACGTTGTGGGTCTGTGTACCCCTTCGGCCCTGCTTGGCCTGTGAACAGGCTACAGCATGGGAAGAGGGGGTATTCGTGTCAGTGGGTCTGTAGGTAGATGATGGCTGTGTAGATGGCGTACCCCACGAGACCCCAGAACGCCGCTGTACAGAGCAGGATGAACGAGTAGAACAGGCACCCGGCCCCGAGGAAGCATCCGTTGGTGTCGTAGCTGAAGTCGTCCATCACACTGTGCCGTTCACGCCGAGGTTGAAGCAGTCCTCGACAGCCGGGCAGATGGAAGTGATGAGGTCTTTGATGACCGCGTGGGCGATGGCCTTGCAGTCGTCGGAGCAGGAGCACGAGCACTCCTTCTCGACATCTTCGAGGGCCAGCGCGATGGCGTCGTCAATGGTGAACTTCTGGATGACGCCCTCTGCGATGAGGGTGTCGTAGACCACGGCGGTAACGAGGTCAACCAGCTCGTCGGGGAATCCATTCATGGCGTTTCCTTTCGTCATGACGACCACTGCTGAGTAGTCATCTCCATGTGCTGGGTCAACGCCCACCACGTAGTTGCCGTACCGGGCCAAGTTGTCACTCATCTGGACACATGAGTTCAAGTATCTTGGCTGAGCGAGCAATACTGTTGATGTAGTTGGCCACATCTTCCAGTCCTTCCTTGATGGCAAGTCTGCCTTCCTTCTTGCTCGCGTAGTCGTTGGCGATGAGCTTCAGTGCATGCTCATAGTTAGATGGGTAGAGACCCATCGAGCGCCACGACTCCTTCGTCTTCTGCCCCTTGTACTTGCCGAACGTGATTGTCTGGCCAGCAGGGGTGTGCTTGTAGAGTTCGAGTCCGGGGTTCGCCGGGCGAATCTGGTAGTCATCTCCAAGTTGGAGAATCACAGCCCGTCCTCTCTCTTGCTCTGCTGCAAGCGCTTGTTGCGCGAGCGCAGCTTTATCTTGTCGGCGTACAGGTCACGTGAGACACGGTGGCATGCGAATCCCACGTTGGAGAAGTCACGGCGCATCTGTTCGCCACACGTAGGGCACTGCACCTCGCTCGGGGCGAACCCCATGGGGTATGAGCCGTCGAGCTTCGAGCCACAGGTGCGGCACTTGTATGCGTACAGCATGCTACTCGTCCGGGGTGATGTTGAACAGGGCGAGCAGTGAGGCCAGCACCGCCGTGACCTGCCCGGCCACAGCTACTGTCTCGCTCACCTCGTCGGGCCTGAGCACTCCCGCCACGATAGCGACGAGTGCGATAGCCACGGTGCCTATGTATATAGCCTTCCGGTACTTCGCGGGAATGTTCACGACAACACCTTCTTCCACGTCTTGGGGCCGACGATGCCGTCAACGGCAAGGCCGAACCGATGTTGGAACGCCTTCACCATGGCCTCTGTCTTGGGGCCAAAGTCTCCATCCACAACGAGCTTCCCGCCATGGCCGTTCAGTGCACGCTGGAGCTTGCTTACGTTCGCGCCACGCGAGCCACGCCTGACAGTCGGCGGGATGATGATGGCCGGGACAGGCTTGGGCTTCGGCTTCGGCTTCGGCTGCGGCTTCGGGACGCTCGGCAAGCCACCGACGAAGTAGTCCCTGCCATAGTACTTGCACAGACCCTGCACCGTTGCGGCTGCGAACTCACCGATGCTCCTGCGCATCTCTTCGGCCTCGGCTGCATTGTCGTGGAACAGGTACTCGATGATGACGGCGTAGGCCACCGTGTGGTTCAGCTCGTAGTACCCACTCGACCACTTCATGCCTCGGTCAGGCAGGTCGGAAGCGGCAGCGATGAACGGGTAGACGGCTTCCATGAGCTTGGTGCCACCCTTGGACTTGATGCCAAGCCGCGACTTCCGCGCCCACGCTTCCGTGCCCCGGCCACCACCAGCGTTCGTGTGCAACGCCAGATGAATGGAAGACCCGAGGTTGTTGCTCATGGTGACGTTGCCAGCGAGAGTGCCCGTGTCAACCACCATGGCAGGGATGCCAGTGTTCTGGGCGTCCCACTGCCGCTTGCACTCTTCGGCTAGCAGTCCCATCCAGAACTCTTCAGAGTCACCGACAGTCGGGCCACCGTAGTACTCGTTTGCCTTCTGTTGTGAGGGCGAGAATACGATTCTGTCATCCATGCTATTCACCCCCTCACTTCAAGGTCGTAGCCGACAAAGACACTGAGATGGTCACTCTTGCTTACCTTAGCACGGGTAAGCTCGGTGAGTTCTCGCTTGCTGATGAGTTCCTCATGACACATGTTGAGGATGAAGTTCTGAACGTAGTACTCGATGGTGACGGCCTTGCGTAGGTCGGGGTAGTGGTCACTCGTCAGTTCCTTCTTGAAGCTGTTCGAGCCAGTGCCGCCGAAGTGCACGACACCAATCGTGCTGGCCACTTCCTTGCCCTTCTTGTCCTTGAGCCTGATGAGGATGTCGATACGCATGATTCCCCCTACACTAGCTGCGGCTTGTCGGGCGTTGACAGGCGCTCTCGGCTCCAAGAGCCACAGTCGTTGCACTGGAAGCGATGGAACGTCGCGGTCTTCGAGCGCTGAAGGCCACGGTACTGCACGTTGGCACTGCCACAAGTGGGGCAACCCTTCAGCCCGACGAGCGGGTGGTTGTGCATATACGGACGGAGCTTGAGGTAGAGCGCTTCGAGAAGCTCAACATCGTGAGCGTTGTACTCGCGCATCAGCTCCCACGCTTCCATGTCCCCGTCGATGCACTTGCGCCAGATGTCGTGGTGTCGAACCTTGGTCTTGCTCCCGATGCCAAGCTGCTCGCACAGGAACTGGAGCGAGTTGGCACCGAACTTGAAGTTGCGCCGGGCCACGGTCAGCGTGTCCACCGTGCTGTAGGGCGACGGCGGCTGGATGCCATGGTAGACCATCCGGGCGTTGGCGACCTTGTTGTCGAATCCGTTGGCGTTGTGGGCGACAACGATGTCGGCCTCGTCAAGCAGCTGGCGTAGAACCTTGACCACCTGCTTGTCGTCATGCTTGTTGCGGAAGTAGCCGGGGAAGTCGGCCTGCGAAACCACGTTCACGTTGTCATCGCCAAGCCACTTGTACGCAACCGACATGATGTGCTTCGGTTGCTCCACGTGGATGACGTTCGCGTCGTACATGTCGTATACCCATGCAAGGATGGGTGTTATCTCTAGGTCATAGAGAAGGATGCGTGCATCTCCGTTGGGATTCATGCTCGTCCTTTCATGACTTCCGTGATAGCCGACTGGCGATAGGCTTCGTCCACGATGGACTTCATGTAGCTGTTCATCATCATCTGCTTCTGTAGGCGGTTGGCCCAGATGCTTGGGACGAAAGCGTTCGTCAGCGTCTTCTCGGTTATCTTGGCAGCTGCAACCGGAGCCGGGACAATAGGTGCAACATCCAGCGCTGATTGCAGTACCTTCGGTGCCAGAGCTGCGACAGCTATGGACTTCAGGAATGATGCTCTGTCCATGGAACTCATGGCGCTCCTATCCTCAACTGTCACATTCTAGCTGGCAGCTATCTACTTCGGCAAGTTTCGCTTCGAGCGCTGCCTGTTCCTGCTTGTGAAGCTCGTACTCCTTGATGGCCCTCTCTCGCGCTTCGAGTTCATCCATCACACTCTCCTTACCCAGTTGACTTTCAGGTCGTGTTCACCACCCATCACCAACTGGCCAAGGTGCCAGAGCAGCCACGCATCAGCGGCGTTGTTGTCGGTGCCGGGAAACTCGAACTTCCGAATGGCAACAGAAAGCATCTCGTCCTTGTTCGCGTTGCCGTGGCCCGTGGCGAACTTCTTCAGCACAGCGGGCGGGACTTCACAGTACGGATAGCCGAGTTCCCAGAGGTGGTGCCTAACTAGATAGCCAAGACCACCTATCTCGTAGAGAGCGCGGCCTTGGCTTCCGAAGCTGAAGCCTTCGATGAAGACTGCCTCGGGGATGACTTCACCCAGCTGTTCATCTACCTTGGTGAGCAAGAAGTCGAGCCGCTCGTGGCCCTTCAGCTTCGTCTTCCACACTTGGGATGTGTCGGAGTCGGCGTAGCCAGTGGCTGTCAGGCTCAGGTCAAGTGCGATGAGGGGGTGAGAGTCCATTATACACCCCCGGTCTGTAGGTCACAGTCCACGCAGATTCCCTCTCCAACGCAGTCATCCTCGTTGTAGTTCGGGCAGAAGTCGTGGGCCTGCATGTCACGCTGAACCATGGATGGCGCAGCCTCGGGAGTCGAGTCAACCTCGATGAAGTGTGGGCCGGGAGCGTCGATGAGGTCACCACACTCCACGTCTACGGTCACACCACAGTCGTCTAGTTCAGGCGGTAGAAGACCACGCTTGACCCGCTCCTGCTGGTCAACAGCCATGAGCAGGTTCCAAGCCGCCATGACGAGGTGAGGTTCGTCGGCCATCCCTCGTAGAAACTTGGAAGCATGGCGCATCCCAGAGTCGAGGAAGGAGTGGTTAGGTATCCCCTTGAAGCAGTTGCGTTCGCCATACTTCTTGGCCCCCTGCTCCATGAGCCGGGCGACAGCTTCGATGCCGTAGTACGGCAGGATGTCGAAGCGGCCCTTGCCCTCACTCATGTCACGAACGGCCCCGGTCTCGAACTCGCGCCGGGTTCCACTGTCCTTGATTATCTTCTCGGTGTCGGGAAGGTTGCCCCAGTCGATGCGTCCCATCTCTGGGAAGTCCTGCCCTGTCATAGGATTGCTCCCATCTTCCTGCGACACTGTACACACACCTCGCTTCCAAGCGCGTACACCTCAGCTGCACGGAAGTCAACATCGGGTACGAGCATAGGCTTCCTGAGCACAATACCACACAGTGGCCCACTGCCTGTACTCACATGCCACTTGTGGTACTGCTTCATGGGGAACGGACGAACTAGCGTGATGCGCACTTCAGCTCACTCCAGTCATAGACGGGGATGCTGTGCTCGTTGGCGAAGTCACGCTCCAGAGCCACACCCCTGCTTTCCTCGCTGCCCGGCATGACCACCATGGCGTCACACTTCTTCAGCAACTGAAGGTCGTAGTGATACCAGAACTCAGGTGGGTACTCCCTCGGGGATATGCTGTCCCAGAGGTGAGACATGTGCGGGATGAGCGGGTAGATGCCGAGGTCGATGAGAACATCGCCCAAGTCACATGCCCGCCTCGTGTTGTGGTTGTTGTTGCCAAGTGTGTAGGGGCCAGCAAGATAGACCACCTTCCCGACCAGCTGGTCAATGACCGTCTGGTCGTGCCACACTTCGCCACCACGCACGTGCTTAGCCATCGTGCACCAGCTCCTGTTGGACGGGGACGTTGATGACTCCATACTCGCGGCCCCTGTCCTCGAAGCGGAAGTTCTCTCCGTAGTACAGCAGCCACTTGTGGTAGCCAGCCTTGCCGTTGCGGTTCTTCTCGATTGACAGTCTGAACACGAGGAAGCTGTCTTCCATCAGCTCATCGGGGGCTACGATGAGAGACTCTTCCCGCTTCTTGATGCGCTCTGCTGAGTCATCAAGGATGAGCTTCTCGCTCCACCCCATGATGACGATGCTCGCGTCCTGCTCAATCTCGCCCGAGTCACGCAGGTTGCGGAGCTTCGGGTAGTCAGAGCCACGCTGCCCTTCCCTATTCAGCTGAACAAGAAGGACGATGATGATGCCAAGCTCAGAGGCCAGACGCTTGAGGGGCTGGGTCACGCCGTAGCCGATGGCCTTCGCTTCGTTCTGGTTCTTCTCACGCTTGAAGGGGATGAGGCCGAGGTGGTCAATCATGACAATCTCGGTGCCAGTCTGCGCATCCCTGCGTATCTTGGCAATCAGGGTGCCGATGTCACACCAGACTTCCTGCACCAGTAGCTTGCGGTTACGCAGGCTGTTCATCGCAGCGGCTGCACGCTTCAGGTCATCATCAGTGAGGGTGGCGTCCTGAATCTGCGGCATGGTGATGCCCGCGTGCTTGCACACGAGCCGGGAGAGCAGGTCGCCCTCGGTCATCTCGTACTCGTAGTAGCTGACCTTGTGCGTCTGGCTCCAGTCGTCTGCCCAGTCAAGAGCAGTCGCCGTCTTGCCGACGCTGGTTCCCATGCCGAGGACACAGAGGTCTCCGGGGCGCATGCGTGCGTCGGGAAGGTTGTACGGGGCGAGGTAGTGGCGCTCACCACTGCGCATCTCACGCATCAGGTCTTCGAGCACAGTGCCCAAGGGGATGGCGCTATGCTGGTGGGCCAGCGCCAGCATGGTTGTCTGACTAACGGCCTCACCGATGTACTCGTCAACGTGCTCCGGGCCAGAGCTGTCGAACCCAAGAGCCATGAGGTTGTTGCCGATGGTGATGAGGCTGCGCAGCTTGGCGTGCGTCTTCACGGTCTCGGCATAGGACTTCACGTGCAGGACGGTTGGCACTGCGTTCTGAAGTTCGAGCAGATAGAACTGGTCATCGGATGAGTCGAGCCGTTCCTTCACGGTCAGTGCGTCGATGGGCTTACCCTGTCCACGCAGCTTCTCCATGATGGCGAAGATGCGTTCGTGTGTGGGGCGATAGAAGTCTTCGGCTGCGAGGATTTCCCTCACGTCATCGAAGACCCGGTTGTCGAGCATGATGCTACCGAGAACCGCCTGTTCAGCTTCGAGGCTGTGGGGCGGGATGCGCTCTGCGGTTCCCATTACACGTATCCTTTCTCCTTCATGTAGGCCTCGGCCTGCTCGAAGTCTGCGAGCGTGTCGATGTCAACACTCAGTTCCTCGGGCATGACATAGCACCAGTCGTACTGCATCAGTGCATCCCTGTTCATCAGATAGATAGCACCGTTGCGCAGGTAGTAGTCACCATGCTGGTACACAGAGATAGCTGTTCTCTCTAGTGATAGAACATCATCTATGTGACTAGCAGTTCTGAGTGGTGATGTCGGCTGGAGCAGCATGATGTTGTCGCGGTGGTTGTTCAGCTGCATGTGCGGGATGGCGTGCTTCACCATCTCGTAGCTGCTGCTGAGGTCGCCGCACAGTTCCTCGGGCCGGGCGATGAAGATGGCACCGAGAGCTGATGCTATCTCCTGCACCACGGACGAGTTGCTGGACACGTACACGTCATCGAGCCACGACTTCTGAGCGGCCTCGATTGTCCACTGGATGAGCGGCTTGCCGAGCAGCTCCTTGGTGTTCTTGTTCGCTAGTCTAACACTGCCGCATCGTGCGGGGATGAGACCAACCGTGCGCATATCTTCGCCGTCCTCTCTGCTGCATCACCAAGGCCGAACGGTGACGCCATCTCTAGGTAGGCATCGTACTCACCGTCGAGCGCCTTGACGATAGCATGCCGTATCGCGTCTACGTCAACCGGGACGTTGATGACGCTGGGGTTCGCTTCTCTTCCCTTCTGCCTGTCGCCCACGTTGATGGCTACCGTTCCTAGGGCGTGGGCTTCGATGAGGAATGACGACGACGAGCCGACTGCCACGTCTGCCGCCTTCAGGTAGGCGAGGTAGTCCCTCGGTTCGAGCTTGTCATGAGTAGCCCAAGCAGCAAGAGTCTTGCGCCCGGCATCAGCGTTGGGGCCGAGGGATATGTAGTCAACCCGGAACGGCATGCTGGTAATCGCATCGAGTATCTCAGGAAGACCCTCACCCTCTGGTACAGATACAAGGATGAAGGGATGTGGAACCTTGATGTCTTGCACACTCTTGCACAGGTCGAGACCAATAGCTCCAACCTTGAAGATGTCCCTTCCATGCCCATGGCATGCCTCGATAGTGTCCCACCAACTGCGATTGAGCTGCTCAGAGACCCGGAACGCGCTGGTCTCGCTCGCAACAAAGTGGTACGTGGCGAGCTGAGTGATAGCCCTGCGCATCTTGTCGTCCTTGCTGCCAAGCGACACCTCGCCACCATGAAGGTGAGCTATAGGTATACCCATGAGGTGCGCAGCAGTGGCGGCAGCGAGTGTCTCGAAGCGGTCACCAAGGATGACGAGCAGGCTAGGTCGGAACTTGTGCAGCATGTCCGACACTTTCATCACAGCCAGCCCGGTAGACTGGGCGATACCATAGGGGGTATCGTTGTCCAGAAGGTAGGCGTTGTCCGACATGCGCAACATGAGCGTTCCAGACAACGGCCCGCTCTGGTCGATGAACGCATAGTGCAGCTCTCGCAGTAGCGAGAAGTCGGCCCTACTTGTTGACAGTATCAGTGGCGGCACGAATCTCACCTACCATCTTCGTGAACTGGTCGGGCAGCATACTCCACGCTGCCTCGTAGTCATTGGGGGACAGGCACATGTGCTTCTCGATGATGTCGGCCCCATGCTTCGCTGCTTGTACAGCCATGCCACCACCAAGGGTGTGGTCTGAGAAGCCAACCATCGGGGCAAGCGGGGCGAGCTTGTTCATCTCGTAGAGCACCACATCCTGTGCCCTAGTCGGGTACTCTGGCGTGCAGTAGAGCAGGGCCATCGGCTCCATGTGCCGACGCACTGCCTTAGCATGGGCTAAGTCCAGCACTGAGACTATGCTAGCCACGCCAAGAGACTGGACGTAGCACCACAGCTCGACGTTCAGCCTGTGGCTGAGCTTCATGGTCTCGCATCCCATGCCGAACAGGATGGCTGCATCCGTGGTAGAGAACGGAGTGCAGAGGAAGTCGATGCCGATGGTGTCGCAGAACTCCTTGAGGTGCAGCATCTCTGCCGGGTTCAGATACAACCCCTTCAGGTGCGGCTCAGAGTCAAGCAGCCCCTCGAACATCTGGAACTTCACGGCGTCAGCCCCGGCTATCTTTGCAGCCTTGACCAACTCACGTGCCCGGCGATACGAACCGCCGTGGTTCACCCCTGCTTCTGCGATGATATACATGTTGCTGGCACCTCTCTCAACAGTAGACCGCCGACCTTCTCGAACTTCTCATTGGTCAGCTTCTCGTGCATAACCTCGCCACGACGCAACCCTGTGACTATGATTGGCACGCCGATGGCGTACTGCTTGGCGAGCTGACCCATGACGATGTGCTCGTGCTTCGCCGGGAGATATACCCCGGACGTGCGTGAGCCAGCGTCGATGATGGCAGCAACCGCATCGTCCATCTTCATGAAGTAGCGAGTCGCGTGCTCTGCTGTCAGGGTGATGGGCTTGCCGTCGATGGCTTGCTTCGACCACACCTGACCAACGCTTCCGCGTGAGCCGATGACATTGACTAGACGAACAACAACACCGCCAGCGTTGAGAACCGCACGCTCAGCCAGAGCCTTGGTCATGCCCATGACTGAGTGCGGCTCGACTGCCTTGTCGGTAGACAGGAAGACGAACTTCACGCCTTGCTGCTTGGCTTCGGCCAGCACGGTGATGGTGCCCATGAAGTTGGTCTTCACCGCTTCGTACACTTCCTCTTCCATCATGGGCACGTGCTTGTACGCAGCGCAGTGGAACACGATTTCGGGCTTGAAGAACTCGAACACGCTGTGCACCTTGTACGAATCACGGATGTCCATGACCTGCGTGTGCACCTCGTCCAAGTCGAACAGCCCAGTCTCGTTGATGTCAACACCAAGCACGTGGTTGCCGAGGCGTACCAGCTCCTTGGCAAGCTCACTGCCTATGGAGCCAGCGGCCCCGGTCACAAGAACTCTACTCATCGACTCCACCATCCTTCACGTTGTACTCATCTACCCAAGTGAGGGCGATGGATACCTTGCTGTCCACAACGGGCGCGATGTCCGGGTAGATGAACCCGAACTTCACATGCACTAGCTTCGCAGGATACCGCTTCAACAGCCACTTCGGGAAGAAGCGCTCCTTCACTGCATCCAGCCATGTCTCGGGGTACGTCCACTCACGGCGTGTCTCACCCCACGGCTTGAACTTGGCGACGATGACCTGAGCCATGTCGTAGATGATGTAGTCACGATAGGACTCGAACTCCATGTGCTTCATCATGTTCAGCTCATGGTCGGGGATGGCACGCCTAGAGTAGAACTGCAACTTGTCTAGCTTGATGGTCTCAGGCATCTCGTAGCCTCGACTTCCAGAGCATGACAGGCCGGGCATGGCACTCTGGTCTGCCGCTCTTGACGAAGGAAGATGTTGGCAGGATGAAGCCAAGGTTCTTTGCTCGCGTCATGATGGCACCCATGGCACGCTTCTCGTGCGTGAAGTACTCCGGGGGCATGGCGTCCCAGATGTCATCGGTGGTCAGGTAGTCCTTCTCGGCAGCAACGCTGACGATGGCGGTGAGTGCAGCCGCCTTCCAGAGTCGGTTGGCGTTCTCGTCTGCTTGCTTGATGGCCCGGTTGCGCAGCTCACGTGCAAGCTCTGGGTTGACAGTCATCGTGACCGCCACCAGTACTTCAGGTCATCGAATATCTCAGCGACAATCATGGTGCATGTCGCTGTCATGATGATGACTAGACACACAGCGATGTACGTCATCAGCATGATGCCCATGAACTTGAGAGCTTCCATGCTAGTCCACCTTCCTACTGTCGAAGGTCACGGCACCCATGGCGTTCTTCTGCTCCCGTCCGAACCAGTCAGCCCGAAGGCTCATCAGGTGGATGAAGATGCAGAACATGGCATCGCTGCTGTCTGTCTGAACAACACGGCAGAACGTGGGCTTCAGGTCGATGACAGCGCACTCGCACTTGTGCATGTCCTTGAAGAAGGGCATCGGGTGCACGTTGCCGTTGGAGTCAACGGTGTACTCGCCGTACTTGTAGGCCACGAGCTGAAGCGCAGCGTCCGGGTTGACTCGCCCGGTCTTGAAGTCGAGCAGGTGTGGCACGTTGTCCACATAGGCAGCAAGGTCACAGCTGCCAGCGTATCCGTAGCTGTCGTTGTAGATGGTGAACTCGGTGTCCACCACGTCAACGTCATGCTGCTGTAGCCAGACAAGCAGATGCTCCAGCCTGTTGATGACGGCGGCAGAGTACGTGCCACCCTCGATGATGGCCTGCGCTATCGCTGGGTCACCCTTGGACGCACGCATGATTTCCTCGCATGCGATGTGGGTCTCGTCACCGATGTCGCCAGCATCGTCACGCTCCCACTTCCATGTCTGCTTCAGGTCTTCGGCAAGCAGCTCGTAGTCGAGACCGTCTTCGCCTCGACCATAGACACCCATGATGTCCATGATGTCGGCATCCTGCATGGCCTCAACCGCTGTCTCTGCCACAACCTTGGCAACCCACGGCATGAGGTAGACCTGCTTGGGCAGTGCTGTACTGAGGACGCTCGTGACACTGACGGACGGCTCATGTTGCAGCGGGTCAACGCTGGTGTAGAACCGCTCGCCTGTGTCCTCGTTGAAGAACGCCCTGACTGGTTGCGTCATGGCTAGGGAATCCTCTCTACTTGGATGTACAAGCGACGGGGGTGGAACAGGAAGTACTTGCGGGCCGCTCCACACAACCAGCCCTCGGCGTTCAGCTCCGGGCAGTAGTAGAAGAACCCGCCGTGTGCGTAGCCCCGGCGCTTCAGCTCATACTGGTAGCCGGGAAACTTGTGCTTGCTGAATCTGATAGCCAGCATGTTGCAGTCGCCAGCCAGCGTGTCGAGCATGTCATCCATGCCAGCGACGAACGCTTCACGGTGCAGTCCACGCTCCGGGTCATCGAAGACCCAGCTCACGATGTCCTGTCCGAAGACACCCTGCATCCTCAGACGGTACGGATAGATGATGTTGATGGTGTTCACTACTTGCCTCTCTTCTTGCGAATCGCATAGGCCTTGATAGCGGCCTCGATTTCAGTGTCGGGTTTCGGTTCGGGCGCTTGCATGTAGCGCTGTGTGCCGCGCAGCTTACCACTCCTGCCACGCGACAGAATCTGTGCGCAGTGTCGGCAGTGCTCGGCCTGCTGCTGGTGTCCACCCTTGATGCTGATGGGTGCACCGCAGCGCGGGCAGGCAACGCTGTCCTTCAGGTACTCTTCCGCTTCCGCTTGGGAGAACGGCTTCACGTCCATCCCGTAGGTGGAGCGAGTCGCCCGGCTCGTCGCCGCACGCCGCTCATCTTCACGGGCAAAGAACTCGCTGGGGTTCATCTCCACTCCTTAGATAGTGAACGGCGGCACCCGATGAAGGGCACCGCCGTCCATAGCCCCGCCCCCTCGACAGACTAGAGAGGCTCGCCATCCCTCGGGCCGTCCACTTGCGTGGCACCCATGGCTGCGAGCTGCTCGGTCACATCCAGCTCAGGCTTCAGTGACTTCAGGAACGTGTCAGTCACCTTGGCGTAGGTACGGATGACCGTGGGGTCTTCCTTGTCGGGCTTCTGCACGTGCTCCAGAATGACCCGCATGGGCTTGCCAGTCACGGCTGCGTAGAACGCATCCATGTCCGGGTAGGCCACGTCGATGTCGAAGTTGGGGTCAAGCGCCTTCAGCACCTTGACCAGCTTGTTCTTCGGGTGACGACCAACGCTGTCGCCAGTCCAGAACCGGACTTCCTTGCCCTTGTCCTCGCCGTCACGAATCACGGCAGTCCACTGGAACTGACCCTCGGGCTTGGTCGGGTCACGCCAGAACTGCTGCGGCTTGACGACAGGCTCGGGCTGCTTGGTGATGACCTCGACAAGACCTTCTGCCGGGGCTTCGTATGTGCTCTCCCCTGCGGGGGGTGGCGGGCCGACTCTTGGTGACATGGCAGTTCCTTTCTTCCGACTGTTCCGACTGTCTCGATAGTAGCACGCCGGGTACTACTTCAGCAAGTCCTTGGCTAGGGCGAGTGACATGGTGAAGCACTCGTCATCGGTCAGGTGGTAGCCCTCACTGGCAGCAGCCCGGCGAAGCGTGCCAGCGATGCGCTCCTGCATCTCGGTCTCCTTGCGTTCCTCGTCCCTCTGGCACACAGCGGGGCAGTCCTGATAGCAGCCCGGTGCACCACAGTTGTCCTTGATGCTACTCATCTGAACATCCAATCCTCGTGCTTCGATAGACGAACGAGCCACATGACCCGCACTCGATGTCCTCGATGCTCTCCATCTCTCCACCCCACTGTAGCGGGGCGAGACACTTCCGTCCGTAGACGGTGGGCCAGTAGTGCCCGCACTGACCACACGTTGGTGATGTCTTCCGCTCTTGCTTGGGCCTGATGAACTCGCCTTCGTGGAGTGGCATGTTACATCACCTCATACGTTCCGTTGGTCAGCTTCCTGATGACGTGCTCCTTCTTGCCTAGCTTGACAAGGACAGCGACACCGAAGGGCAGCTCACTCAGATGCCCGTCGAACAGCAGCCAAGGTCGCTGCACCTGCGGTGCGCTGGTGATGAGAGTGTCCTGCGGGTTGCGGTTGATGAGTCTGGTGAACTCATCCAGACTGCGCCACTTGCCCAGTACATCCACTCTCCCCGGTCTCGTCGTCATCGGCTAGCTCACCTGCCCCGGCAGTCTTGCCGAACATGACCACTTCGATGGAAGTGTGGATGTCATAGAGCAGCTGACCGTAGCCAGCGAAGACGTTCAGTAGCTCGACCACTTGCTGTGCAGATAGGTACGAACCTTGAGGTGCTACTATCCTCTTGGCCTCTGCATCGAACTGGTAGTAGCCGTTCGCTTCTACCGTCTTCTTCGGAGTGTTAGGCTCTTGCTTCTCCATGACTACCTACTTCCTATATAACAGTAGTGTGTACACTAACACCACTGATGTTAGCATACACACCACCGTTAGTGCAACTAGTTCCGGTGACCTTCTGGTGCAACCTCACGGAGTAGGACAAGTAGCTTGTCCGTGTTAGACTCGGTGAGTGAGATGAAGTCCCACGTCTTGCCTGCCTGCTGCACGTCGATGCCGTACTCCAGAAAGGTGGCCTTGACTTCGCTGAACTTGGTGCGCTTGCGTTCGTACTCGGCTGTTGCCTTGGCCTGAGCCTCATGTCGAGCCTTGTCGTACTCATCGACCTTGGCCTTGATGTCGCCCCACTCACCCTTGATGTCCATGAGTCGGACGATGGCGTAGTTCCGGGTGCGCTCGCCCTTGTCGTTGATGTACTCGATGAGCACACCACTCCCTTGGACGGGCTTCTGGTACATCTTGAAGCTGGACGGCAGGGTGTGGGTCACACCGTTGACGATGAGCGTGACGGGGGGCTTGTCCTTGCGTGCCCAGTAGCTGTAGCTGTCGCGCTCCCAGTGCCCGGTGTCAACAACCTCGACCTGCTTGTTGTGCCAGCCGTTCTGGATGAAGTCATGGTAGGTGTTCCATGCGTAGCGCTTGCCTACCACAAGCTCTGCTCTCTTCATGCTGGTCTCCTTACTGAACCAAGTAGAAGTCTGCCTGCGTTGACCAGAAGTTCAGGTCACCCATGGCGTTGCCAGTGAGGACGACAGCACCCTGTCCATCCTCGGTGTCGAACTTGTCGAGCACCACGTACACGTCACCATCGCTGCTCATGACGAACTGGCCCAGCTCGGTGTTGTCGGCGGTCACGGTCTCGCAGTCGTAGAAGTGCTCCGGTGTATCGGGGAACGTGTTGGGGATGTGATAGCTCACCCCCGGATTCAGAGTGACATTCATGGCTAGCCCTCTTCCTCATCTGAGTTGCACGAATCAACCAGACGCTCAATCTTCTGGCTCACTTCGTAGGTCTCGACAAGTCCCTCGTCCTCGCAGAACTCGATGAACTCAGTGAGCATGCGCTTGGCTGCTCGCTTCTCTTCGGAGCTGCTGATGTCCCGATACTGGAGCGCCTCGATGCAGTCCGACAGGTCACTCGCTGTGTTCTGGAATCGGCAGTAGCTCATGTTCGACATGCTTACTCATCCTTCCAGTCGAGCCAGACCTTCTGGCCTTGGTGGTCTAGGTAGTACACGGCATCGCTCTCGGGGTACTGCCATGGTGCGGCAGATGCCACTAGCCGACGCCGCTTGAGCAGCTTGGTCACGATGTCCTTGCCCACATCACGCACGGCAGGGGTATCGCTTTCGCAGAGCGCACGGATGATGATACCAGCTGTCTCGTTATCCATGATGCACCTACTCGTTGTAGTAGTTGTAGTTGGCCGGGACGTAGTAGTCGCTGTCGCACTCGTCAACAGCGCAGTCCTTGCAGATGCCAACGCTGTCGCCACACAGAATCTGGTGGGCGCACTCGTCGCAGAACCAGTACTCGCCCGGCTGTTCGACACGCCTCACCCTCACGGGCTGACCCGCTCGCTTGGGGATGATGTCACGCGGGCCGAGGCCGTCCAGCTTGAGCCAGCCGTCGAACTTCATGCCCTTGGGCAGCTGGCGCTTCACCCCGTCACCTATTGTTGAGATGAATAGGACAGCGACGAACAGGAAGATGATGATGACTACAGCGTCCATTACAACCGCCTCTCTTGCACGCGAACCTTGCTCTTGGACTCGACAATGAACGAGTGTCTGCCATCGTCCACGCCATCGTACTTCACGACAACCGGGCAGGCTATGCACCCATCGGTTCCGTGTGCCCAGATGTACACATCCCCCCCTTGGATTGCGATGCTCAGGTTGCCATCCTCGCTCACCAGCTCTGGCTGTCCTGCTTGGATAGCTAGCTCGACGCAGCGCTCGCTTGTCTGGGTAGCTTGGAAGCGGATACCCATGACCTCGCTGCTACTGGGGCAACAGTTCCAGTCACGCCAGAGGATGACCTTCTTGCCCGGCTCACTCTTCATTACAGGCCTCGCTCTCTCACCTCGATGCGCCCGTTCGGGTGCACGTACACGTTGGTCTCGACGTGCTTGTCGTACTCGCCGTTGTCCTCGTTGTACTCGCTGTCTACGTTGATGGCGAACAGGACAACACCCTCGTCCTCGTACTCCATGTCGTAGTGCGCCGTCACCTCGACGGACTGGCTGTTCTCCAGCTCTCGGCTGGCTAGCATGGTGTTAGCCACTTTGGTTCGCTTCCCTTCTCAGCTCCATGACTGCGATGTGAGCGTGGCTCATCGCTGTCAGTTCTTCCTTCAGAGTCTGCACCCTTGGACGCAGGTTGCAGTCGTGGCACATGCGCACGTTCATGCTGGCGCAGAACTTGTTCACGTAGTCCATGAAGTTGATGAGCGCCAGCTCTCGGGCAGCTTCTGCCTCTTCGATAGCACACCACGGGCAGTCTGCCATGTCCTGCTCGATAGGTACGTAGTACCAGCCCCCGCACTCTCCGCACCTGACTTCAGTTCCGCTACTCATCTGAGCAGCCCTTCTCTATGCCTGTCCCGTCGCATGCAGGGCAGGGCTTGGGCGCATCGACACGCCACACGTGATGACAGTGCGTGCACCCGACGATGAAGTGGTCTCCGTTGTTGCAGAACAAGAACGGCACCTCAGTACACTGGCACTTCGGGCATGCTGGCTTACTCTTGTCCTCGGACATAGCGCCTGCGCTCCTTCGACTTCCAGCAGCTAGTGACCTGCCGATGGATGCGTTCCTTCTTGGCCTCGATGTTAGCGTCGTAGCCACACCGAGGACACTGCCCGAATATCATGTACATCGCCTCGTCGGGCGGGCACACCGGGCACAGGCCGTGAATCTTGACGGGCATGCTACTCATCCTCTCCAAGCTCGTAGGTCTCACCCTCACCATACGCCGGGCGCAGCCACGGGTCAAGGTGGTGCGCGTCAGCGATAGCGTAGGCCGGGGCAGTGCGCTTGCCTCTCCAGCTGACACCCTCGGGCAGGCGCACGTTGTGGTCAAGCTGGCCCTTGTTGATATAGCCAATGGCACGCTTGCAAGGGCCAACCATGCTGACCGGGACGGGCGGGTAGTGATTGCTCGTCAGATGTATACGCAGTGCTGTATCTAACGAGCATGTTGATGCAAGGTCACACGCTGTTGCGTATCCCATGGTGCTCACTCCTAGTACCTAGATGGACAGACGTACTTCTCGCCACGCTTGCGGGCCTCGTACTCTTCGCCGCTCAGCGTGAACGCAGCGCTCCGACACGGGAAGCACAACCCGACAGTCGTGCCCTTCCATGTCGTCTTGCCCCTGATGAGCGTGTCCTTCGGCAGCTCAACCGGGCCGTCCAGTGGCGTAGCTCCAAGCTCGACGCCACAGATGTGGCACTTGGTCATGCTTCTCACCTCTATTCAGATGGACAGTGAGCGTTATCGCTCAGTGTAGGGCAGTGAACAGCACTAGGTGCTGCGTCGGCGGCTCCGAACGTGTCGGGCACGCTGTGTTGGCAGGCTAGTCTGAGCCTCAAGCGTACCGGGCACGTCTACTCTCTAGCCCTAGAGCTGGAGCGGGCGCACTGCCCTACACTGAACGAGCTGGGCAAGGATTGTCCAAGCCCAGCCCGCTCAGCGCCACGGCTTACCGTCCGTAGCCTCGGTCTTGCTCACCCAACCAGAGGGCGCTAGGCTGCGCGGAGCAGTTCCAGAGCGTGAGTCTTGATGTCCACGCCCCGTCCGTACAGCAGTGACTCGACTCGCTTCTCATCGGTGTCGTTCTTGGTGGAGCGGTAGTCCATGCCGTAGTCCACGTACTCGGCTACTGCGTTGAGCGCACCCCACTTGGTGTTCTTGATGTTGGCGAGGTTCTTGCTGTTCGCCCGGACAGCCATGAGCTGCTCGAACTTGGCGGTCTCCTGATGCGTCCAGTCGTCCACCTTCTTGTCAGCGTAGTCGGCTACGAACAGCTCGACAGCCAGCTTCTCGAAGGACTTCTTGTTGAAGGCCTCGGCAACCAGCTCGTTAGCTGTCTGGGTAACCCAGCTGGCGTACTGCTGGCCCAGCGACAGTGCCTCACGGCACTCAGCGATACGGTCTTCGCTGTTCCACTGAGCGGTGTGCTTGCGCTCGTAGCGATAGACGGCTGCGTTCGTCGCCATCGTGAGCGTGTTCATGCAGACGACTCGAATCGGCGTGTAGATGTACCGAATCTTGCCGCTGCCATCGTGCGTAGTGGTGGCGGTGATGTAGAAGTCGATGCTCTCACCGTTCGGGAGCGTACCCCCGGCTGCGTTAGCCAGCTTCGCAGTGATAGCGAACGTCCTGCCGCCACGCAGTGACCACACCGTGTCGTAGATAGCCTGACCAGCACCAACAGCCTCGTCCATGATGCGGGCTACCTCGATATTCTGGGCCACCTCGTAGCGGTCACCGACAACACCGAGCACCTTGCCGTCGCTGTCCCGCTGCACACCGAAGTTGTCCTCGACCTCAACGAGCG
>Ga0316621_10000015_pt1 | contig 22051 bp, 23 predicted proteins | sample OWC_Aug_OW2_C1_D_2_FD_207664 | JGI IMG/M metagenome (GOLD analysis project Ga0316621, IMG submission 207664) | Wetland soil microbial communities from Old Woman Creek delta, Ohio, United States - OWC_Aug_OW2_C1_D1_C | ecosystem: Environmental > Terrestrial > Soil > Wetlands | place: USA: Ohio... | reverse complement strand
TCAGCAAGGGGCGGCCGCGGCCGTGCAGCAGCGGCGTTCAGCTCCAGCCTTCTTTGCCGGGCTTGTCGTTCATCAGCTTGCGGAAACGGGTGAACATGTAGATCGCCATCACGATCATGAACAGGATGGCGCCGAGACTGAGCAAACCGACATCGGTCGTGAGCAGGAGCTTGAAGGCTTCCATGGAGCTTTCCGGCAGGGGCAACTGGTGGCCGCAAGGGTAATCCCGCTCGCGGGCGGTTTCTGTCGGGAGTCACCGCAATTGGCCGGCAATTCGTTCCACCACGGTAAGCTTTGCCGGCTGTGACCAGACCGCTCCTGACATGCAAGGTCAACGCGATGCTGCAGGCGGCGGCGCACTCCGGCGCGCCGACCGTCCAGTGCTCGCTGGATCTCGATCGTTCGACGGCGACGGTTGTGCTTGGCCCCGACCGGTGGAGCTGGCACGGCGCGGAGTATCCGTACCTGGAGACCTGCCGGGAGCGGACGATCTACTACTGGACGGGCGAATCGTTCGAGCCCGTCTCACGCTACACCAGCGCGCTGATCAAGCTGGTGCCCACGGAGTGGGGGCCGCCGACCTTCGAGATCGACGGCATCAAGATGCTGCCTACGGCACAGGTCTCGCCTTACGAGGATGCCGCGAACAAGGTGGCGTTGATCCGGCCGCGCGGCAAGGTGATCCTCGACACCTGCGGCGGCCTGGGCTACTTCGCCGCATGGTGCCTGCGCGGCCAGTCAGCGCAGGTGCTGTCGTATGAGAAGAACGCCGACGTGCTCTGGCTGCGCAGCCTCAACCCGTGGTCGCCGCAGCCGGGCGGCGCCTTGACGCTGACGCAAGGCGACATCGCCGAGCAGATCGTCACGCTGCCGGATGCTTCGGTGGACGCGATCCTGCACGACCCGCCGCGCTTCGGCATCGCCGGAGAGCTGTATTCGCAGGCGTTCTATGACCACCTCGCGCGCGTGCTGCGACGCAGGGGGCTGATGTTCCACTACACCGGCACGCCCAACAGGCTGACCAGCGGCCGTGACGTGCCCGACGAGGTGGCGAGGCGCCTGCAGCGCGCCGGGTTCAGGACCGAGCTGCGCGGCGATGGGGTGCTGGCGCGGCAATGGCGGGACCTGAGCCGTGCTCGTGTACGAACTGGCCCAGCATCTCCGGCGTGATCAGCACGGTGCCGCGCTTCGTCACGCGGAACCGCGCCTCATCCGCTGCGGGGTCGAGCCCGGCCGAGAATCCGTCCGGCAGGACGCAGTACTTGTCCACGATGGTGCGCTGCAATCGCACGTTGCGGCCGATGCGCACGCCCGGCAGCACGATCGAGTCCTCGACGATCGACCCCTGCTCGAGCATGCAGTTCGTGAACAGCACGGAGCGGATTACGGCCGCGCCGCTCACGATGCAGCCGCTCGAGATCAGTGAGTTGAGCGTCTGGCCGCGCGCGTCGGGGCTGTCGAGCGCGAACTTCGCGGGCGGCCGGTCCTCTTCCAGCGTGCGGACCGGCCAGGTGGGGTCATACATGTTGAGCTCGGGCTGCACGCGCGCGAGGTCCATGTTCGCCTCCCAGTAGGCGTCGACCGTGCCGACGTCGCGCCAGTAGGGCCGTCCCTCGACCATGTTGACGCAACTGTCGGCGAAGCGATGCGCCCGGATGCGCAGGCCCGAGCGCAGCAGGTCCGGCATCAGGTCCCGCGCGATGTCGTGCGTCGAACCCGGCCGGCTCGCGTCCTTGCGCAACGCCTCGTACAGCGTCTCGGCATTGAAGACGTAGATCCCCATGCTGACCCGTGCCCGGGTCGGGTCGCCGGGCAATGGCTCCGGCCGCGCGGGTTTCTCGACCAGCTCCCGCAGCCAGCCTTGCGTGTCCGTCCGCAGCACGCCGAACGCGCAGGCGTCGTCCACCGGGACCTCGACGCTCGCGACCGTGACGTCGGCACCGTGCTCGACGTGTTCGGCAAGCATCGCACCGTAGTCCATCTTGTAGACGTGGTCGCCCGCCAGCACGAGCACGAAGCGGGGCTCCTCCATGCGCATCAGGTCAAGGTTCTGGTAGAGGGCGTCCGCGGTGCCGTCGTACCAGGCGTCGCGGTTGCGCTGCTGGGCCGGCAGCACCGCGAGGAACTCGTGCATGTGGCTGTCGAGGAAATTCCAGCCGCGCTGCAGGTGCTGGATCAGGCTGTGCGCCTTGTACTGCGTCGCCACGCCGATGCGGCGGATGCCGGAATTGATGCAGCTCGAGAGCGCGAAATCGATGATGCGGTGCTTGCCACCGAACGGCACGGCGGGCTTCGCCCGCCACGCCGTCAGTTCGTGCAGGCGCGTGCCGCGACCGCCGGCGAGCACGAGCGCATAGGTGTCGCGGACGAGGGGCGCGACCGCTGGACGCCGATGTCGAACCGACGAGATGTCCGGCACATGGAACCGGCCGGTATCGTTGATCGATGGCGACTCTGGCATCGAGTCCCTCGCCCGCGAGCAGGCGGCAGCAGGTTTGAGGCTTGCGTGTGAACGCGTCGGCGCTGCGCAGCAAGAAGAACCAGCGTGACGGCGCTGGGACCGTGTTCAGGCGATTGGACAACCGCGCGGGCGGTTGGTTCAGCGCAGGCTGCCCCGCAAGCTGCCGGCTACTGCAGATCGACCACGAGCGCTGGCTGCTCCGACAACGAGTCCTTCGAGCCCGCGAGCCTGAATCCGGCCGACTCCAGGGCGTAGCGGGTGTCGACTCGTTGCAGCGACGGGCTCAGGAATGCGTGGTCGATGCGCAGAGCATTCCCGGCGGCCGTCGAGTAGGAGGCGCCCTCGGCCGGGACCGCGTGCTGCCAACCGTCGCTGATGAACCGCCGCAACTCGCGCGTGCCGCCGGATTCATCGTGGGCGGGATCGGTCTCGAAGTCCCCGATCAGGATCGCGCGCCGGTGCTTGAGGGTCGACGCGGCGCTGAGCAGCCAGTTCCAGCACGCCTCCCGGGCCGCGGGCGGGTGGCCGGAACCACTGATCCGCAGGCTCACGACGTCGAGCGTGCCGGTGGGCGCGTATGCGTGCAGCACGTCCGACGGCATGTGGTCGCCCTGGCCGGTCCCGACCGATCCGCGCTCCATCTCGAGGCGGCTGGCGAGCAGGACCCGTCCGTCGTGCGCGGCGGGCGTGGTCGTCAGCTGGTGCCTGAGGCCGATCCGTGCGAGGGCCTCGAGCAGCGGCTTGTACGCATGCCCAGGCGTGCGGTCCACGAGGGTCACGATGTCCGGTTCCAGCGCCGCCAACGCCGCAACCAGCCGGTCCGGACAGCGGTTGCCGTTCCGGCGGTGACCGAGGTTCCATGTCACCAGGCGCATGGGCCGAGGGTACTGTCGCGCCGGACGTGATTCCGTGACACGGTCGGCTATTTGCCGTAGAGCATCGCGGCGTGCTGCAACTGTGCCGCCACCGCCTTGCGCAGCGACTCCGGCGCCAGCACCTCGACGTCCGCGCCGTACTTCAGGATGTCCATCACCAGCTCGGGTTCGCGCGAGTAGGGGAACTTGAGCAGGTAGCTGCCGTCGAGCTGCAGCTTGCCGTCCTGCTTAGGGTGCCAGGTCTCGCGGCTCACCCAGCGCGCGCGCGTGGCGTTGAACAGCAGCACCGCGTCCTGCGTGTCGGCCCCAGCGAAGATGCCGTAGCCGCTCGCGAAGTGGCGCTCGAGGCTCTCCTCGCTCACGTCCTTCGCGTCCTTGTCGAGCAGCGTGGCCTGCTCGATCGCGTCCACCGCGAACGTGCGCAGCGCCTGGCGCTTGTGGCAGAACGAGTCCAGGTACCAGTTGTCGCGGTAGTGCACGAGGCGCTGCGGCGAAACCTCGCGCTCGAGGATGTCGCCGTCCTGGCGGCGGTTGTGGCGGATCCTGAGTCGCCGCCGTGAGAGCAGCGCGGTGGTGAGCGTGCGGAAGTGCGCGGGCTCGATGGCGCGGGCGCCCATCGCGAGCACGCGGATGCGGTTTGCGACGGCCTCGGCGCTGTGCTCGCCTGAGGCGAGCAGCTCCTTCAGCCGCCTGCGGAACGGGCCAATCAGCTCGGTGAGCACGCCCGGCTCGAGGTCGGCGAGCAGGCGGTCCATGGTCAGCAGCGCGACCAGCTCGTCGGCGCTGAACCACAGGCCCGGCAGCTCCCACACGGCGCTGTCTTCGACTCTGTCGTCGAATCGGTACGCCTCGTGGTCGGCGTCGTAGACGATCGGCGCGTGGAAGCGGTCGCGCAGGTATTCCAGGTCGCGCTTGAACGTGGCGCGCGAGACTTCGAGCGCGTCGAGGAATTCCTGGGTGCGGACGAAGCGGCGGTTCTGCAGCAGCTGCTGGATCTTGTAGAAGCGTTCGGTGCGTTCCATGGGGACAACCTGGGCGGATGGGAGTATGGTCCATGAGCGCGTCGCGACAGACAACAACAGCCCGCAGGCGACCGGGCGCGGACGTCGGGGGAGCAGGCACATGGCGACAGCCGGGGTACCGGCGCAGGATGCCCCGCGCGGCGCCTTTGCGGGCCATCCGCAGGGACTGTACTACCTGGCCTTCACCGAGGCCTGGGAGCGATTTTCCTATTACGGCATGACGGCGCTGGTCGTGCTGTACATGGTGAACCAGCTGCTGCTGCCCGGCCACGTCGAGCACATCGTCGGGTTCGCCGCATTCCGCTCGGCACTCGAATCGGTGATGGGGCCCCTCTCGGCGCAGGCGCTCGCTTCACAGATCTTCGGGTTCTACACCGGCTTCGTGTACTTCACGCCGCTGCTTGGGGGCCTGATTGCGGATCGCTGGATCGGGCAGCGCAATGCGGTCGTGATCGGCGCGCTGTCGATGAGCGGCGGCCATGTCGCGATGGCGTTCGAGCAGTCGTTCCTGCTGGCGCTGCTGCTGCTCGTCGTCGGTTCGGGTTTCCTCAAGGGCAACATCTCCGCCCAGGTCGGAGCCCTGTATCCGCACGACGACGAAGCACGCCGCACGCGCGGCTTCGCGATCTTCAGCATGGCGATCAATTTTGGTGCCGTCTTCGGTCCGGTGCTCTGCGGCGTGCTGGCGCAGGTCCATGGCTGGCACTATGGCTTCGGCGTGGCGGCGATCTTCATGCTGGCGGGGCTCGCGACGTACCTGGCGGGTTATCGCCACCTGCCGGCGCGGGTGGAGCGGCGCACGCGCGAGAACGGGCCGCTCACGGCGGCAGACTGGCGCATCATCCTGGCGCTCGTCGCGGTGATGATCATCACCATCTTCCAGTCGATCGCCTACTACCAGCTCGCCAACGTGCTGCCCGTGTGGATTCAGCTGCACGTCGGGCTGGAGGCGGGCGGTTTCAGCATCCCGGTGCCGTGGTATCAGTCGATCGACCCGCTGTTCAGTATCCTCGGGGTGCCGCTGCTGTTCTGGCTCTGGGCCCGGCAGGCGTCGCACCAGCGCGAGCCCGGCGACCTCGGCAAGATCGGTCTCGGCGCGTGGCTGGCGGCTGCGAGCAACCTGATCCTCGTGGCGGCGATCGTCGCAGCGGACGGTGCGGCCGTGCACCCGGTCTGGCCGTTCCTGTACTGCGCCGGCATGGGAATCGCCTTCCTGTACTACTGGCCCACGTTGCTGGCGCTGGTGTCGCGCGCAGCGCCGGCCAAGGTCAATGCGACCATGATGGGCGTGGCGTTCATGAGCCTGTTCGTCGCCAACAACCTGATCGGCTGGATCGGCACGTTCTACGAGCGCACGACACCTGCGCGGTTCTGGGCGCTGCACGCCGGGATCGCCGCAGCCGGTGGGCTGCTCGTGCTCCTGTTCGGCAACCGGCTGACGCGTGTGCTCGAAGCAGGCGCCCGTCACCCGCTGCGGCCGTCGGCGCGGACGCTCGAAGTGGAGCGCTAGACGCGTTACCGGCTTGCCTCTGGCCGCATCCGCGCCAACGCTGTGTGCCGCAGCGCCCGGCAATCGGCACGCGTCCTTGCGGCCGGTCCCTGCTTCACTGCGGCCTGCTGCGGTCGCGGATGGCGCGGAACTCGCTGTCCTCGCGCCAGTTCGGCCAGCGCTCGTCGTTAGCGATCGCGAGGCCGACGCCGTAGAACACGTCGAGGTCCTGCAGCGTGCCGCTCACGTCCCACCCGGGGTCGTACTCGTCCGACGGCTTGTGGTAGCGCTTCGCCGTGTAGTCCTCGAGCCAGCCGCGCCCGTAGTCGGCGCCGTGGTCATGGGTGTCGATCCCGGCCTTGGCGTAAAGCATCGGCACGCCCTGCTTCGCCAGGTTGAAATGGTCGGAGCGGTAATAGAGGCCCTTCTCGGGCGTGGGCTCGGGCACCAGCACCCGGTCCTGCTTTGCCGCCGCGCGGCGCAGGTACTCCTCGAGTTCCGACGCCCCGTAGCCCAGCACGGTCAGGTCGCGCGTGCGGCCGATCGGGGACAGGTTGTCCATGTTGAGTCCGCCGACCATGTTCGGGGCCGGGACCGGCGGATTTTCCGCGAAGAACTGGCTGCCGAGCAGGCCGGATTCCTCGGCGGTCACGGCGACGAACATGAGCGAGCGCTCGGGCCGCGGCCGCGTCCCGGCGAACACGCGGCCGAGTTCGATCAGCGCCGACACGCCCGTCGCATTGTCCGAGGCACCGTTGAAAATCGTGTCGCCGTCGCCTTCCTCGGCCGTGCCTGGCAACTTGCCGAGGTGGTCCCAGTGGGCCGTGTACAGGAAGTACTCGCCCGGGCGCGCGCTACCGCGTACGACGCCCACGACGTTGTGCGACGTACCGTACTCGACGTCGTTGCGCACGCCCACGCTCGCGGTGAGGCCGAGCGACGGCGCCCGGGAACCGCGCCGCGCCGCAGCCTGCTTGAGCGACTCGTAGTCCTGGCCCGCGAGCGCGAGCAGCCGTCCAGCGGCCTCGTGGGTGAGCCAGCCTTCCAGCGCCAGCCGCTGTGAGGCGTAGTCCTCGATGCGCAGGTCGAACTGCGGCTTCGCCGCGCCGTTGCGCACGACTGCCCAGGGATATGCCGCCGGCCGGGTCTCGTGGATCACGAACAGGCCGGCCGCGCCCTGCCGGACCGCTTCCTCGAACTTGTAGGTCCAGCGGCCGTAGTAGGTCATCGCGTTGCCGGTGAAGAGGGCAGGGTCCTGGGTGGCGTAGCCCGGGTCGTTCACCAGCACCAGGACGATCTTGCCGCGCACGTCGAGGTCGGCGTAGTCGTTCCAGTTGTATTCCGGTGCGACGATGCCGTAGCCCGCAAACACGACTTCGGCGTCGCGCAGCCGCGATTCGGGCACCGGTCGCCTGGTCCAGACCACCATGTCGTCGCCGTGGCGCAGGCTGAGGGCGCCGCCGGGGCCGTGCAGCTCCATGGTGGCGTCGGCGTGGGTGTGGATCTCCACGAGCGGTACGGCCTGCCGGTAGCTGTCGCCGATGCCAGGTTCGAGGCCCGCGGCACGGAACTGCTGCTCGATGTATTCGACGGTCTTCCGCTCGCCCTCGGTGCGCGGCGCGCGACCTTCGAACTCGTCCGATGCGAGTCGCTCGACGTGGGCGCGGTAGCGGGTTTCGGAAAACGCCGGCGAATCGACGCGGGGTGCGCCGGCGCAGCCGACGAGGAGGGCGATCGCGCCGGTCAGCGCGACGCGATGTATCTGGGTGACCGGGATGCGCATCGGCCGGAGCCTACCTGCTCCGGCCGCCATTGTGGAGCGATGCCGCGTCGGCAGCGCATTCCGTCGACGCGCGTGCGTCAGAAGTGGTAGACCGCGCCGATCGTGATCCGGTCGATATCGACTTCGCCGGTCGTGTCCTCGTCGCCCACGTCCATGTACTGCTGGTACTCGAGCCGCAGGGTCCACGGGCCCGACGAGTAGCCGGCGCCCACGCCCCACAGGAACGATTCCGAGTTCGCCGAGTCGCTGACGGAGTCGGATACGCCATCGGACGACAGCCGCACCGTCCCGTCGCCGTTCGAGAAGTACATGCCGGCCCGGCCATACACTTCCCAACCGCTGCTCCAGATCGGCAGGATGCCGAGGACCGACAGTGCCGGGCCCGAGCTGTCCGCCGACAGGGTCGCGTTCAGCGGGGCCACGGCGGTGCCGTCGGTCACGTCGAGATTCGCCTTGTATTCGGCATCGCCAAGGTCCAGGTACGCGGCTTCGACCGCGAGGAAGCGGAGGATCTGGTAGCCGAACGTGATGCCGTAGCTGAAGCCGTCTTCGCTGGTCTCCGACGTGCCGTCGAGGATGCTGAGGCCGAAAGCGTCCAGCGCGCCGACGAGCTGGCCGTCGATCTCGTTCTGGTCGAGGCCATACGAGTACTGGCCGAGGTCCAGTCCCCAGTAGAAGCCGCGATCGGCGGCGCTGGCAGGCATCGCGGCCAGGACGGCGAGGCCAAGCAGGGCAAACGTGCGTTTCATGACGGGTGCTCCTTGTCTCGGTGTGATCGCCACCCGGCACCGGCCGTGCGACGGACTGCGAGCGGTTGTCACGAGTCTAGCCGTGGCTGGCGTACGCGGCATCGCGGATTGCCGAGATTACATAATCCCGTCTATGCCGCCGCTGCAGCCGCCGCCGGTGCCGACGCGCGGATCAGGTGATCGAACGCGCCGAGCGCGGCCTTCGATCCCTCGCCCATGGCGATGATGATCTGCTTGTACGGCACGGTCGTGGCGTCGCCGGCGGCAAGTACGCCGGCCAGCGACGTCTGGCCGCGCGCGTCCACCTCGATCTCGCCACGCGGGCTGAGCGCGATCGCCCCCTTCAGCCACTCGGTGTTGGGGAGCAGGCCGATCTGCACGAACACGCCTTCGAGCTCGACGCGATGGATGTCGCCCGAGCTGCGGTCGCGATAGCTCAGCGCGTTCACCTTGCCGCCGGCACCGTGCACGTCGGTCGTCTGGGCGGAGACGATCACGCGCACGTTGGGCAGGCTGCGGAGCTTGCGCTGCAGCACCTCGTCGGCGCGCAGGCGTCCGTCGAACTCGATCAGCGTGACGTGCGAGACGATGCCGGCGAGGTCGATCGCCGCCTCGACGCCCGAGTTGCCGCCGCCGATCACGGCGACACGCTTGCCCTTGAACAGCGGGCCATCGCAGTGCGGGCAGTACGCCACGCCGCGGCCGCGGTATTCGCGCTCGCCGGGCACGTTCATCTCGCGCCAGCGGGCGCCGGTCGCGAGGATCACGCTGCGGCTCTTCAGGGTCGCGCCGCTGGCGAGCCGCACGGTGAGCAGCCCATCCTGCCCTGCGGGCAGCAACGCTTCCGCACGCTGCAGGTTCATGATGTCCACGTCGTAGGTCTTGACGTGGTTCTCGAGGGCGGCGGCGAGCTGCGGGCCCTCGGTTTCCTTCACGGAGATGAAGTTCTCGATGCCCATGGTGTCGAGCACCTGGCCCCCGAAGCGCTCGGTGACGACGCCGGTGCGGATCCCCTTGCGCGCGGCGTAGATTGCCGCGGAGGCGCCGGCCGGGCCGCCGCCCACGATCAGCACGTCGAACGGCGCCTTGGTCTTGAGGGCTTCCGCCTGGCGCGCGCCGGCGTTCGTGTCGAGCCTGGCGAGGATCTCCTCGACGGTCATGCGTCCCTGCCCGAACGGAGTGCCGTTCAGGTAGAGCGACGGCACGGCCATGATCTGCTTGCCCTCGACCTCGGCCTGGAACAGCGCGCCGTCGATCATCGTGGCGCGCACGCGCGGGTTCAGCACCGCCATCAGGTTGATGGCCTGCACCACCTCCGGGCAGTTCTGGCAGGAGAGCGAAATGTAGGCCTCGAACTCAAAGTCGCCGTCGAGCGCCTTGATCTGGTCGATGACCGCGGCATCGACCTTCGGCGGGTGGCCGCCGGCCTGCAGCATTGCGAGCACCAGCGACGTGAACTCGTGGCCCATCGGGATTCCCGCGAAGCGGATCCCCATGTCGGCGCCGACGCGGCTGACGCTGAACGAGGGCGCGCGGACGGTGCCGTCCGCCTCACGCCGTTCGAGGGTGACCAGGCTGGAAAGCGAGGCGACTTGCTCGAGCAGTTCGCGCATCTCCTGCGCGGTGCTGCTGTCGTCGAGCGTGGCGACGATCTCGATCGGCTGGGTCATGCGGCCGAGGTAGGCCTGCAGCTGCTGCTTGAGGTTGGCGTCGAGCATTCCGGTTCACCGTCTGGTCAGAAATGCCCCCTCCCACACGGTGGGAGGGGGTAGCGGGAGGGGGGAGTGCGTCAGATCTTGCCGACGAGGTCGAGCGACGGGGCCAAGGTCTTGGCGCCCGGCGTCCACTTGGCGGGGCAGACCTCGCCCGGGTGCGCGGCGACGTACTGTGCGGCCTGCACCTTGCGGAGCAGCTCCTTCGCGTCGCGGCCGATGCCGAGGTCGTGGATCTCCGCGACCTTGATCACGCCCTCGGGGTTCACGACGAACGTGCCGCGCAGCGCGAGACCCTCTTCCTCGATCAGCACGCCGAAGTTGCGGCTGATGGCGTGGGTCGGGTCGCCGATCATCGGGTACTCGATCTTCTTGATCGTGTCCGACGCGTCGTGCCAGGCCTTGTGCGTGAAGTGCGTGTCGGTCGAGACGCTGTACACCTCGACGCCGAGCTTCTGGAACTCCTGGTAGAGGTCGGCGACGTCGCCCAGCTCCGTGGGGCAGACGAAGGTGAAGTCGGCGGGATAGAAGAAGAACACCGACCACTGGCCCTTCAGGTCGGCATCCGTCACCTGCACGAATTCGCCGTTGTGGTAGGCGGTGGCCTTGAAGGGCTTGATGGTCGTATTGATGATCGAGCTCATGGGTTTGACTCCGTGGTTGACTGGAACGAGGACGAATCCCGTGGCGCGCATGATGCGGGCCGCTCGACGGTAGATCCAATTGATTGATCCGGTCAGGGCGATAGGGACAGGCTATCGCCGTGCGGAGGTGTGAGACACTGCGCGCCAGTGCCAGGACCGCTGCGGTGCCGCTGCCATGAAGACCATCATCGAGCCGTTCCGGATCAAGGTCGTCGAGCCGATCCGGATCACCACGCCAGAGGAGCGCCGCGCGCTGCTGGCGCAAGCCGGCTGGAACCTGTTCGCCATCCACTCCGACGACGTGATCATCGACCTGCTCACCGACTCGGGCACCAGCGCGATGAGCGCCGAACAGTGGGGCGCGGTCATGCGCGGCGACGAGTCGTATGCCGGGTCGCCGTCCTTCTACCGCTTCGAGGCGGCGGTGCGCGAGCTGATGCCGTTCCGGCACATCATTCCCACCCACCAGGGGCGCGCCGCGGAGGCGATCCTGTTCTCCATCGTCGGCGGGCCCGGCAAGCTGATCCCGTCGAACACGCACTTCGACACGACGCGCGGCAACATCGAGGCCACCGGCGCCACGGCCGTGGACCTCGTGATCCCCGAGGCGCACGACCCGGACAACCCGCACCCGTTCAAGGGCAACATCGATCTCGACCGGCTCGACCAGTTGTTGCGCGACTCGGCCGACGGCATCCCGCTGGTGATGCTCACCGTCACCAACAACGCCGGCGGGGGCCAGCCCGTCAGCCTCGGCAACATCCGCGCTGCGGCGGCGATCGCGCACCGCCACGGCAAGCCGCTGATCATCGACGGTTGCCGCTTCGCGGAGAACGCGTGGTTCGTGAAGTGCCGCGAGCCGGCGCAGGCGTCGCGCAGCGTGCAGGACATCGTGCGCGACATGTTCGCGGTGGCCGACGGCATGACCATGAGCGCCAAGAAGGATGCCTTCGCCAACATCGGCGGCTGGCTGGCGCTCAACGACGACACGCTGGCCGCGGCCGCGCGCAACCGCCTGATCCTCACCGAGGGCTTCCCGACGTACGGGGGCCTCGCCGGACGTGATCTCGATGCAATCGCCGTCGGCCTGCACGAGATCGTCGACGAGCAGTACCTGCGCTACCGCGTCCGCACCAACGAATACATCGGCGAGAAGCTCACGGCGCTCGGCGTACCGATCGTGCGCCCGGTGGGCGGCCATGCGGTCTTCGTGGACGCGCGACGATTCCTGCCGCACATCCCGCCGCTGCAGTATCCGGGCCAGTCGCTCGCGGTTGCGCTGTACGAGTTCGGCGGCATCCGTGCCTGCGAGATCGGCACCGTGATGTTCGGGCTCCGGCCGGACGGCACGGAGGAGGCTGCCGAGATGGATCTCGTGCGGCTCGCGATGCCGCGACGTGTGTACACGCAGTCGCATGCCGACTACGTGGTCGAGGTATTCGAGGAGGTCGTGCGGCGGCGCGAGCGGCTGCACGGCCTGAAGATTGTCTCCCAGCCGCGACAGTTGCGGCACTTCACGGCGCGCTTCGAGCCGCTATCGTGAGCGACAGGAGGTACGCCCAATGACCAGCCGACGCACGTTGCTGCTGGCCGTCGCGACGCTGTACCTGGCGGGCTGCGCGAGCATGCCGCACAGGGATCCGCTGCAGGTGACGGTGGCCGGGATCGAGGGACTGCCGGGCGAGGGCATGGAAGTCCGCATGCTGGTGAAGCTGCGGGTGCAGAACCCGAACGAGTCGCCCGTCAATTACAACGGCGCGTACGTGCAATTCGAGGTGCTGGACAAGACGTTTGCCAGCGGCGTAAGCGACGCGAAGGGCACCGTGCCCGGATTCGGGGAGGCCGTGGTGCCGATTCCCGTGACCGTCTCGGTGCTGCGCATGGTCCGCCAGATGATCGGCATGCTGGACGGCCAGCCGGTCGACAGGATCCGCTATGAAATGAGCGGCAAGCTCGATGGCGGCGCGTTCAGCACCGAGCGCTTCGAGGCCAGGGGCGAGTTCGACCTGTCGCAACTGCAGACGGCGCCTGACGCCACCTGAGGGCTGGCGTGTCGCCGCTCACGGGCATACGATCGCGGCGAACGGAGGGCCTGGCGATGGTGAAGTTCCTGCTCTGGCTGCTGTTGCTGGCGGTGTGCTGGCCGCTGGCACTGGTGGCACTGGTGCTGTGGCCGATCGTCTGGCTGCTGTCGCTGCCGTTCCGGCTGGTGGGAATCGTGGCGGGCAGTGCTGTCGAACTGGTGCGCGCCATCCTGCTGCTGCCGGCGCGCCTGCTGGGCGCGCGGCCGGTCGCTGCCGCGAAATAGCGTCGCGGCGCGGAAATCCACGGACAACCACACAGGGGAGACTGGAAGATGGGAGTCATCGGTGCATTGATCATCGGCGGCATCGTCGGCTGGCTGGCGAGCATGGTCATGAAGACCAATGCCCAGATGGGCCTGATCGCCAACATCGTCGTCGGCATCGTGGGTTCGATGCTCGGCTTCTGGGCCGCCGGCCTGCTCGGCTTCGCGGCAACGGGCGGTATCGCCCGCTTCGTCGTGTCGATCGCCGGCGCAGCGCTGCTGATCTTCATCCTGCAGAAGCTCGGGTTGTTCAAGAAGTAGTCCTCGGCATTGCCGTACCGGCTGCTGGCGGACGCCGTCCTCGTCACGCACGCGGCGTTCGTCGCATTCGTGATGCTGGGCGGACTGCCGGTGCTGCGCTGGCCACGCGTGGCGTGGGTGCACCTGCCCGCGGTCGCCTGGGCGGCCTATATCGAGATCACGGGCGGCGTCTGCCCGCTGACGCCGCTGGAGAACCACTGGCGTTCGCTCGCCGGCGAGCAGGGCTACACCGGCGGCTTCGTCGAGCACTACATCGTTGCGCTGCTCTATCCCGACGGCCTGACCACGACGATCCAGGACGTCCTCGCGCTGCTGGTGGTGGTCGTCAACGTCGCCGTGTATTCATGGGTGCGGCACCGTCGCCGCCAGCGAGCCGCGTCCACCTAGCTGCCGCGCCCCAGCGGGTCCGGCAGTGGTTCGCCGTCGGGCGTGAACACCAGCGAGATCGAGTTGACGCAGTAGCGCTGACCGGTCGGCGGCGGACCGTCGGGGAAGACGTGCCCCTGGTGGCTGTCACAGCGCGCGCAGCGGATCTCGGTACGCACCATGCCGTAGCTCGTGTCGCGGATGTACCGGAGGTGCGTGTCGTCCCAGGGGGCGGTGAAGCTCGGCCAGCCGGTGCCGCTGTTGAACTTTTCCGTGGCGCGGAACAGCGGCAGACCGCACAGGCGGCAGCTGTAGGTACCGGATGTCTTCTGCTGCACGAACGCGCCGCAGAACGGGCGCTCGGTGCCGTGTTCGAGCAGCACGTGGCGTTCCTCGGCGCTGAGCGCGGCCTCGAGCCGGCGGCGCTCGTCGGCGGTGAGCGGCGCGAGGTTGCAGGTGCTCATGTGCGGTCCTTCAGCATGCCGCCGTGGGTCTTGCGCAGCTTCTCGAGCTTTGGTGCCGCGACCGCCCGAATATAGGGTTGCCAGGGATTCCGCGCCGCGTAGTCATGGTGGTACGGCTCGGCTACGTAGAACCGGTCGAGCGGCTCGAGAGTCGTCGCAATCGGCGCGTCGAACAGCTGGGCGGCGCTGATCTGCGCGATGTAGCTTGCCGCGACGAGCCGCTGCGCCTCACTGGCGTAGAAGATGGCGGAGCGGTACTGGGTGCCGACGTCCGCACCCTGGCGGTTGAGCTGCGTGGGATCGTGGGCGATCGAAAAGAAGATCTTCAGGATCTGGCCGAGCCCGATACGGGCTGGGTCGAACACGATTTCGATCGCCTCGGCGTGGCCGGTCGTGCCGGTGCACACGTCGTCGTAGTGGGCGGTGTCCGCCCCGCCGCCTGCATAGCCCGGCCGCACCGAGAGCACACCGTCGAGCTGTGTGTACACGGCCTCGGTGCACCAGAAGCAGCCCCCCGCGAGCACGATGCTGTTGCCCGCCTCCCCGCCGTGGGCGATGGGTTGCGGGTCCGGGAATGACGAGGGATCGATTTTGAGTGCCATGCAGCTATTCTACGGGTGCCGGTGGTCGCGGTCGGTCCGTCACCCGCCGGCACCTCGCAAACAGGAGCCGCAGGGATGAGGAGTGGAGTGGGTCATCAGCCGGTTCGGGCCCGCCGCCCGGGCGGTTTCGTTCGGACCGCAGCGGTTGCCGCCGTCCTGGCAGTGGCGACGAACCTAGGCGCCACGCTGCCCGCAGCAGCGGCCTCGCCACCGGCCGCTGACGAACTCGCGCGGTCCGCCGCGCGCATCGAGGCGGACGTGCGCTTCCTCGCCGACGATCTGCTCGAAGGCCGCGAGGCCGGCACGCGCGGCTACGATCTCGCGGCGCTGTACGTGGCCAGCCGGTATCGGCTCCTCGGTCTCGAGCCCGCGGGCGACGCAGGCACGTTTTTCCAGCGCGTAACGATGGTGCGCGGCTTTCGAGAGCGCGATGGCGCACGCTTCGCGATCACGCGCGACGGACGCACCACCGAGTTCGCGTTCGAGAGCGAGTTCCTGCCGAGCGCGAACTACACGGCGGGCACGGGCGAGGTGACGGCGCCGATGGTGTTCGTCGGCCAGGCGGTGCGGGCGCCGGAGCTGCAGCACGATGATCTCGCCGGCGTGGACGTGAGGGGCAAGATCGCCATCGTGCTGGAGAACGCGCCGGCCCGGTTTCCCGCGGACCAGCGCGCGTTCCATGCCTCGTCGACGGAGAAACTGCGCGAGCTCGAACGCCTGGGCGCCGTGGGCGTGATTTTCCTGGACGACCCCGTCAACGAGAAGAAGCGCCCGTGGGCACTCGATGCGCCGAACTGGCGGCGGCCAGGCATGCGGCTGCTGGACGCGCAGGGCCGCCCGGTGGACGACTTCCCCGGGCTCGCGGTGCGCGTCGCCTGCCACGTGAAGCTGGCTGACGCGATCTTCGCGGGCGCGCCGCACAGCACCGCGGAGGTGTTCGCGATGCTCGAGAAGGGCACGCTGCGCTCCTTCGACCTCGCAGGCACCGCGACGCTCGCAACGCGCGCGCGGCTCGAGCGCGTCGAGAGTCACAACGTGGTTGCACGCCTGCCGGGCAGTGATCCGGCGCTCGCGGCCGAGCACGTCGTATTCACGGCGCATCTCGATCACGTCGGCATCGGCGCGCCGCACGATGGAGATTCGATCTACAACGGCGCGCAGGACAACGCGGTCGGCGTCGCGACGATGCTCGAGGCCGCGCAGTTGCTGTCGGCCGCGCCTGCGCATCCGCAGCGGTCGTCGCTGTTCGTCGCGCTCACGGCAGAGGAGAAGGGCCTGCTCGGCGCGTTCCATTTTGCCGGGCAGCCCACGGTCCCGGCGGGCTCGCTCGTGGCGAACGTCAACCTGGACATGCCCTTGCTGCTCACGGACGTGACCGACGTGATCCCCATCGGCATCGAGCACTCGACGCTCGACGGGGTTGCGCAGCGTGCGGTAGCGGAGGCCGGCCTGACGCTGACGCCCGACCCGTTTCCGGAGGAGGTGGTGTTCGTGCGCAGCGACCAGTACGCGTTCGTGCGGCAGGGAGTCCCGGCGATCTACCTGAACGCAGGCGTGAAGCCTCGTGACGGCAGCGACGGCGACCAGCTCGTTACGGACTTCCTGTCGCACCACTATCACCTGCCGAGCGATGACCTCAGCCGGCCGGTCCACTGGCTGAGCGCAGCGCGGCTCGCTTACGTGAACTACCGGATCGGGCTCGCGATCGGCAACGATCCGGCGCGTCCTGCGTGGAAGCCGGGGGATTTCTTCGGCCAGAAGTTCGGGCGCTAAGGCAGAGCAGCGGATGCCGGTGGCGGGGTGTGGAACCCAGCCGCCGGCACGCCGCGCGTCCGTGCAAGTCGGTGCCTTCCTGGCTGTCGACCGTCCGTGTCGACTACTCGAGCAGGTCGCCGGGCGTCGGGGGCAGCCGCGGCATCGTCTGTTGCGGGAACGGTCCGCTCAGCGTGTCGAAGAACGCGACGATGTCGTTCACCTCGGCGTCGGTCAGCGTCTTGTCCAACTGGGTCGAGGCCATCACCCGCACGGCCTCGGGCAGCGTCTTCACGGTCCCGGTGTGCATGTAAGGGGCCGTACTCACCAGGTTGCGTAGCGTGGGGACGCGCCACATTCCGACGTCCGCCGGGTCCTTGGTGGCGCTGGAGCGGCCCGGATCGTCCGTGAGCTTGTACTTCACCGTGTAGATGCTGTCCGGGAAGGTCGGGAACTTCATGAAGAAGCCCGTGCCCTGCGGCAGGGCCGGGCCATTGAATGCCGGCCCCTGGTGGCAGCTCATGCAGCCGCTGCTGGCGAACGCCTCCATGCCGCGCACCTGTTGCGCGTTCAGCGCCTTCTTGTCGCCCTTCGCGTACTTGTCGTATGCGCTGCCGGGCGTGATCAGCGTGCGTTCGTAGGCGGCGATCGCCTTGGCGGCGTTGTCCATCGTAACCACGTCGCCGGCACCGAACGCTTTCTCGAAATACGGCTTGTAGCCGGGAATGTGCCGGATGCGACCGATCACCGCATCGAGGTTCGGCATGCCCATCTCGATCGGGTTCACGGGCGGACCCTTGGCCTGTTCTTCCAGCGATGGCGCGCGACCGTCCCAGAACTGCACCGAGTGAAACGCGGCGTTCCACACGGTGGGCGCGTTGCGGCCGCCCTTCAGTCCGTGCACGCCGGCCGACGTCGTCATGTGGTCGTCGCCGCCTTCCATGACGTTGTGGCAGGAGAAGCACGAGACCGTGCCGGTCGAGGAGAGGCGGGGGTCGAAGTAGAGCATCTTGCCGAGTTCGACCTTGTCGGCGGAGGTCGGGTTGTCGGCGGGCGCCGGCGCCGTGTCCGGCAGCGCCGTCCATTGCGCCTGCGCCTGTGCCGCACCGGCGGCAAGCGTCATCAACAGGGCGGGGACCAGCATTCGATTGCGCATGGCGACTCTCCGTTCATCTCGGAATGAGCGGAGTGTCGCCCCATTGTCTTAACGGAGTCTTAATGTGGACGCGACTGGCCCCGCGGGTTCTACGTATGGAATTCAGCACCGCGAGGCGCAGTTGAAACGGACCTCGACCACCAGTCCACGGCCGTCGGCGCCGCGCCGGTAGCGGACCGTGCCGCCGAAGGTCTCCGCGATGCGCTGCACGATCGACAACCCGAGGCCGCTGCCCGAGCCGCGCGCCCCGGCTGCGCGGTAGAAACGGCGCCCCAGCTGCGCCATCTCCGCGTCGTCCAGCCCGGGCCCGCGGTCGGAGACCTCGAGCACCGCGGCGTCATCACGCTGCGAGCAGCGCACCGTGACCGCGCCGGGCGCACCGCCGTGCCGCACCGAGTTGTCCACCAGATTGCGCAGCAGGACTTCCAGCAGCGCGCCGTCGGCCTTTACGGTCACGGGCTCCTCGGAGGCCAGCTCGAGCGTGACCCGCTGCTCGAGCGCGGCGGGTGCGAGGTCCGCGATCACTCGCGCGGCCGCCTGGTCGAGCCGGGTGGCGGGCGGCAGGCCGTGGGCGGTCCGCTCGTCGATGCGGGCGAGGAGCAGCATCTGGTCCACCAGGCGTGCCGCGCGATCACAACCCTCGATGACGTGGTCCAGGGCCGGGCCGCGTGCTTCCGGATTGCGGCTGTCGCGGGCGACCTCCGCCTGCGCGCGGATTGCGGCAATCGGCGTACGCAATTCGTGGGCCGCGTGCGAGGTAAACCTCCGCTCCGCCTGCATGGACGCGGTGATCCGCTCGAAAAGGTCGTTGAGCCGCTTCACGAGCGGCTGCACTTCCGCCGGCGCGCCGCCGTCCGGCAGTGGGCTCAGGTCGGCCGGCCCGCGCCGGCTCACCTCCTGGCCGAGCTGCGCCAGCGGCCGCACGGCCCGGCTGATGATGAGCCACACCAGGACGCCGAGCAGCGGCACTCCGAACAGCAGCGCGGGCAGGCCGCTCGCCGTGTACTCCGCGAGCAGCTGGTCGCGCCGTGCGTGGTCCTCGGCCACCTGCACGAGCATCTCGTGCTCGACGTCCCAGTCGCTGTAGACGCGCCAGTTGCGGCCGGCCACCACCGAGTCGCTGAATCCGGTCTCGACCGGCGACAGCCGGGTTTCCGGTGCGCCGGCACTGCGCAACACGAGCACGCGGCCATCCCGCCAGACCTGCATGACGTCGTCATGCTCGTACGGTCCTGCTGCCTCGTCCCCGTCGAGGCGAATTTCCTTGAGGTCGTCGCCTTCCTGGGCCAGCAGGACGTGGGCCGAGCCCGCCAGGTGCGCGTCGAGCAGCTCGTCGAGTTCGTGGTGGGCATGCCGGTAGGTCAGGGCGGTCGTCAGCGTCCATGCGACGACGACGCTCGCCAGCAGCAGCGTGAGCAGCCGGCGGCGCAGTGAATACCGGCGCACTTTACGGGGCCCGGCCATTGGCCAGCATCATGTAGCCGACCCCGCGCACGGTACGGATCAGGTCGGGCGAGAGCTTGCGTCGCAGGTGATGCACGTGCACCTCGATGGCGTTGCTCTCGATCCCGTGGTCCCATCTGTACAGCGCCGACACCAGTTGTTCGCGGGTCACGACGCGTCCGGCCTTCAGCACCAGCGCCAGTACGATGTCGAATTCCCGCGGTGCGAGCTCGACTGGCGCGCCGTGCCACGTGACAGCGCGCGAGGCGGGGTCCACGGTCAGCGGACCCGCCTCGAGCTGGCTCTTGGCGATGCCGCTCGCGCGGCGCACGAGTGCACGCAGGCGCGCGGCCAGCTCGGCGATGGCGACCGGCTTGACGACGTAGTCGTCCGCGCCGGCATCGAGTCCGGCCACGCGGTCCTCGAGCGCGTCGCGCGCGGTGAGGACCAGCACCGGCGTGCCGTCGCCCTGGCTGCGGCGGCGCTCGAGCAGGCGGCGGCCGTCGAGCCGCGGCAGGCCCAGGTCGAGGACGACTGCGTCGAAGCGGTCCGCCGCCATGGCCGCGAGGCCCGCCTCGCCATCGCGCAGCCACTCGACGGCGAACCCGTTGTCGTGCAGGCCGGTCTGCAGCGCATCGCCGAGCAGGGGGTCGTCCTCGATCAGCAGTAAGCGCATGGCTCAGTCGCCGTCCTCGTCGTCGTGTCCATCCTCGCCGCTTTCCTGGCTTGCGAGTGCGCCGCGGTCGCCGTTGCCGTCCATGGCCCCGGCCAGGAGCGAACCGCCGCCGGTCGTCGCCGACCAGGTCCAGAACCCGAGGACTGCCGCCATGAGCGCGGCACCCGGGACCCAGCCCGGGCGTGTGCGCGCCGCGGCAATGCCGACGCCCCGACGATAACCGGTGATCATCGTGACCACCAGGTTCCGCCGATGCGCCAGGCTGCCGACGATCACGCCCGCGACGTGCACGGCGACCGTGACCAGCCAGGCATTGGCGAGGGCCTCGTGTATTTCCTCGAACGCTTCGCCGCCGACCTCATTGTAGTTGAGCCAGCCGGTGAGGGCGGTGACGGCCGCCAGGACCAGCAGCGCGTAGATCGCCCAGCTGCCGGCCGGGTTGTGGCCGTCGTAATCCAGTGCGCGGCCGCCCGCCAGGTCGCGCAGATAGCGCGCCGCCGCTGCCGGGCCGTAGGCGAAATCGCTGAAACGCGAATGACGCGAGCCGACGAGGCCCCACAGCAGCCGGAACACGACCAGTCCCGCCACGGTGTAGCCGAACATCACGTGGAAGCTCCGCGCGCCATCCTCTTCGGCCAGCAGGTAGGCGCCGATGAACGATCCGGCCAGCGCCCAGTGGAATATCCGCGTCGGCAGGTCCCAGACGAGGCGGCGGCCGGTCGGATCCGTCTGTTGCATCCTGGTCTCCTCGGTTGCGTGTTGCCGGGCACGTGCCCGTGTCGCTGAGCAGGCTATTTGGTTAGCCTTATGGTTTCGTTAAGACGAGCGACCTGGAGCACCCGCGATGTCCACCCCGTCACTCGACGCATCCATTGCCGAAGCGCTGATCGGCATCGACACCCTCTGGGGCGGCGACGTGATGAACCCGTCCGGGGTCGGGCGCTTCATCGCGGACTGCTGGTTTTCCGACGAGCCGTTGCCGGAGGCCTACACCCACGCCACGGCGGCGGCCCTGCGCGCCAATGGCGGGGTCGGCGCAAAAGCGCCCGACCGCGCGTCGGTCGCGGCGTACCTGGCCGCCGTGGACGTGCGTGGCGCGATCACACGAGTTCTGGCTGGCGCCCGATCGGTCGGCGGCCTGCGCGGCGCCTACCTGGAGGGGCTTGGCCTCTGCTGCGAGGTGATGTGGGATCTCGGCATGGAACTCGTGGGGCAGGGCCCGGAGGTGCCGTATGACCGGTGCGTCCGCACGATCACTGGGCGTGCCCCCGAGCCGTCCCAACCGGCGGCGAAGCGGGAGCGCGTGGCGGAGTTGCTCGAGGCTGCCGGCCACCCGTTGCGGAACCGCGATTCGCTGCTTGGCGCGGTGGACGCGTGGCGGGCGGCGCGACGCGTACCGGCGAAGTCCATCGCCGCGGTCGGGAACGCCTTCGTCGCCTACTACGACGCGCTGTCGGCCCGTCATCTCGCGCCGTACCTGCCCGCGGAATTCGCGCGCGTGCCGCGCGCGAACGTGCGATTCCTGGCCATCGAGAACGCGTGGTTTTCGGGCTCGATGAACTACCTCGGTCACGCGCGCCGGCCGGATGGTTCACCGGAGTACGAGGCGACGTACGAGCTGAATGCGGCGCTCGAGATTTCGGTGCCGGAGTTCCAGCAACTGGTGAGCCACGAGGTGGTGCCCGGGCACGTCACCACCTTCGCCTACCTGCAGGACCTGTTCGTGCGCGGACTTGCCGGGTTCGAAGCATCGGTGCTGACGATGAACACGCGGGTGAGCGTACTGTTCGAGGGTATCGCCAACAACGCGATCCTGGTTGCGCACGGCGTGACGGAGCCCGAGCAGCTTCCCGATCGCGATCTCGAGATCGGCGTCCTGCTTGCCTTGCTGCAGGATGACGCCAAGAACCAGGCGTCGTACCTGACGTGGCACGAACGGCTGCCGCAGGCCGAGGTCGCGGCTGCCCTGCGGTCGGAGTTCCTCGTCACGGCCGAGCGGGCCGACAAGCTCTCGGGTGCGTGGGGCCGGCACCCGCTGCTCGGCCGCATGTACCTGCCGGCATATCGCGCCGGCACTGAACTCGTCGCCGAGCTGCGGCGCCGGCACCCGCCCGAGGTGATCCTCCCGGCGCTTTACGGTGTGAAGGGGCTCGTCGACGCGTCCACTCTGCCGCAGGTCCTCCTGGAACTCGGCCCCGGCTGCCGCCGTATCATCGGTACGCCCTCAGGGTTGGCGTGACGGTGCTGCC
>Ga0316621_10000012_pt1 | contig 23086 bp, 20 predicted proteins | sample OWC_Aug_OW2_C1_D_2_FD_207664 | JGI IMG/M metagenome (GOLD analysis project Ga0316621, IMG submission 207664) | Wetland soil microbial communities from Old Woman Creek delta, Ohio, United States - OWC_Aug_OW2_C1_D1_C | ecosystem: Environmental > Terrestrial > Soil > Wetlands | place: USA: Ohio... | reverse complement strand
CGAGGGTCAAGATGGACCCTGTTGACGGAACAAACGACAGTTTGGTTCCACGAGGCATCGGAACAGAACGGTCAAGGCCAAAGGACATGACGCCATTGTTCAGCAGCGCGTCATAGGCAGATGCGTAATCTATGGACTCCACGAAGAACGCCCCGCCACCGGCCACGATCTTGAGCGCCGTGGTGCTGACGGGGAAGGCGACCAAGTTCGTGATGTATTTCCTGACGGGGTACTCGAAGAGATCATTCCTGTTCAGCCAGCATGCGGCAGTCGATCCTGTACGCAGCCCGTACTTCGGCTTGCCGAGCGGGACGTTGCTGTCCCCGTCTTCGTAATATTTTTCATGCCTGGCAAGAAAACCGGGCGAAGCGGTGGCCGGGTAGAAAGTCCAATGGGCCAGGCCCTGAACGAAATTGCCGTTCGGGACCAGGGAATCAACGCTGTCTATGGCTTGCAGAGTCTTCATACGCGCTTACAGAACAGATAGCCTCTGTGGTTAGGCTCAGTGTTATCCTCGCCAGAGTCATCCCGAATCGGATGCTCGTGAGAAACGGCTCTGTCTCCGCGCGAATCGTCCCACACCGACAAGCCGGGGATATTCGTGGCATCACCACTGTCGAGCAGAGAGCGGCGTCTCCAAGAGTTCTCTGGATACATGGTCTGTTCGAGATCATGCTCATGCTTCTTGGAGCCGCCGGTGTCTCCGGGTTTCTCGTCGACATCGGGGCTGCGCGGATATAACCCATCATATTCCAGCGGAACGAAACCAGGAGGGCAGCTCGTTCCGAGAGACATGACGATCGCGCCACGAGGGAACACCGCGGCTGCCGGATCCCCGGTGTAGGGTAGATCGTCGTAGGCACCGGCGGCCAGCATGATGTTCCCGAGATGTACCTCGACAGATCGTGCTGTGCCCATGCGCTGAACCTGAACGCCGATCACCACGAGCTTATTTGTGCCTGCGTCCACTACGCCAGTATACCGCCGCCATGATGGTCCGGAAAGAAGCGGATCCAACTCGACGTACACCGCACCCATGTTCCCAGCGGTCTGGGCTATCTGATACGTCAGGCCGACGGATACTTCTCCCTGGGGCACACGGATCGAAAAAGACAGAGTGAACTTGCCCTGGTACAGCAGGTTCGGTTCGATCGAGCAGTAGTCATACGGCTGCAGCTCGGACGTGCCCGACGTCACAGGTGTGGCATGATCGAACACGGCGTTGGCGTTCGAGAAATCCTGAGTCACGGTGACAGGATCAGGTTGGGGCAGCTGAAGCACGAAGTAGTTAGAGAGGCCTCCGGACACTGACGGAGTCTCTCCGAACACCTGGCTCCACGAGTTCTCCAGCACAAGAGCATTTCTCGCAGCGCCGGCTATGGAGTAGAACGGAGGGAGCGCACTCGAAGCATCCTGAAAGTCCAGACCACCGTTTCTGAAGAGATTGGGAATGCTGAGCACGTCCCCGAAGTATCTGCTGATGCCCATGCTACTTCTTTTCTTTCTTGAGTTTCTCCAGGAGTGCTCTGCCCTTTCCCTTGCCAGGCCCAGCCTTCATCCGCGGAAGACCCATCTCCTGTGCGCGGAAGCGGCCGAGCCCTCTACCCTTGGCCGGAACCATCTTGCCGGTGATCGGGCAGCGGACCATCTTCTCTTCGCTAGTCTTCTCCAGCTTCGTGTCCTTCGTCGCACCTTTGCCCTTGACCTGCGGCACAGCCTTGGTGCCATGAAGCCGCCGGAACTTTTCGAAAGGATCTTCCATCTTCGGTTCAAACCCACCCTTCGGCTTGTGAATCTGCGCGGTGGCCCCCTTCTCCAGATTGCGGCTGTGCTCCATGGCCGCCTGAATCTTGGCCCAGATCTTCGGATCGGTTCCGAAGTGGCCCTTCCGCTTCATCTCGTTGGCGATCTCTTCCATCTCAGCGACTGTCTTGGCCTTGGAACCCTTGAGAAGCAACGAACGGGCCTCCCCCTGAACCTTGGGATCGATCCAGTCGCCCTCGCCCGCCTTCTTGGCCATTGGCTTCGGGATCGGTGGCATCTCCGGGCCAGACACGGCGGCGTTGTAGCTAGTCATCTTCAGCGGACCCTTGCTGGCCATGTCGAGCAGGTTCCGAGTGGCCTGGTGGAGCTGCATGTCCGTCTTGGCGTCCTCATGCGCCCATTCCAGCATCCGGATGAAGAGCGGCGTGTCCATGCTGATGGTGTCGACAGCAGCCTTTTTGGACAGCGACTTCTCCATCTTGTCGAGAGTTGGGTAGTACCGCTTGCCGAGTTCTGTGTTGTGGTCGTCGTTGATCTTCCTGCGGATGATCGGGTTCGGAGTGTGTTCGGCCTCCACCTCCACGCCCTTCCTGACCGTCGCCTCAGGAATCCCGGCAGGGTGCTTCCCCTTCGACTTCCCCTTGTGCAGGATGTCGGAGATGATGCCGTAAGCCGCTGCCTCGGCTTTGTGCACGTTGTAGCCGTGGCGTTCCGCCCACTCGTGGAAGACCTTGTCGGTCGGGCGAGGGTTCTTCTTGATGAACTTCAGGACAGCTTCCTCGGTAGGAGCTGGACCCTTCATCGATTCCTCGTCACCGTCAGCCATCTTTGCCAGTTCGTCGGCAAAAGAGAATGCCAGTTTCTTCAGCACGCCCATCGTTCTCACCCTCACATAACGATCAATCGTGAGCCCCTGCGGGTCGACGATCGTCTTCTTCTCGATGACCTTCCAGCCTTTTCTGCGCTCTGGTTTTTCGTCTGCCATGACAACTCCGGGAGTAATCATTTGGGCTGAACGTTGATGTTCAGATTGTCCGTCAGGCGGATGAGCGCCCGGCGGCCGTTAGGTGCCCTGAGCATGAACCCGTCGCCGCTGCCCAAGAGTTCGATCGCCACGTTGTCGCCCTGGTTGTTCACGATGAGCCGGGCCGAATGGGACGCGGGCGTGGCCGTGTGCGGGACTGAGAGCAGGATGATGTCGCTCGCACCCACGTGATGTATGCGGACGACGTTGGTCGCGATCTCCTCGAAGTAGAGGAACGCCGTGTTGGACAGGTTGAAGCTCGACGGGAAATTAGACCCGCTCTTGTTCCTCGCCTCAGATACGTCCTGTGCGTTGGGGAGCAGGAACGCCTCGCCGCTTACGGGGTCGACGAGCCACACCATGAGCTGCTTCACGCCCATGAGGTAGCGGAAGTCGATCTGCACGTCGAAGTAGCCCGTGCCCACCGTGATCCTGCCGGAAGTATCGGCCATGCACACGAACTGTGCCTTGCCCGACTCGGCCGAGGCGAAGCGGTGGAGGTCGCCTTCCGTCGAGACCTTCTGGTAGAAGCCAGGTATGGCTTCGTTGTCTACCTTCACCTGCTGGATGATCGGCATCTATTCCTCTATGCAGCCTCAGCTGCTGCTGCTTCTTCCTGTTTGGGCTTCTGAGTTTCTTTCTTTGGGTTTTCTTTCTGGGACTCTTTCTTCTCCTGCTTGGGCGGCTTGGGCGGCTTGGGAGGTCTAGGCTCCCCGATTTTGCGCTCAAGGGCACCCGCATGACCCTCGTGTGCGGTGATCTGAGCCTGGTGCTCAGCAATCTGTTTCTTGAGATCTTCAATCGTAGTGTGGTGTTTTTTCAACGCTTCTTTCTGGGAGTTGACTTGAGCACCAACTTCTTTTTGGATCTTCGGATTGAAGCCAGGAAGGCGCGCTGCCCCGTGCCGAGTTACGCCACCGCCGGGCGTGAAGAACGGACGGACGGGTTTGCTGCCTTTGACAACCCTGGCCAACCGTTCAGCCTGATGCCGCCGTCTCTCGGCCAGGGTATCCTGCGCGGAAAGAACGCGTTCAGTTGGATGCGTGCCCTCCATGTGGCCCGCAGCCATAGTCTTCTGATGCTCAGCGACCACGGGTCTCAGGCTTGTCGCTTTACGCGCGTACACGTCCGCTTCTCGCTGCAGGCGGCCCACCCGACGTTGGGCATGCCCTATCCTTGGATCGCCAAAAATGAGTTTTCGCAGCCAGCCGGCCTTCTGCTGCGTCAGGTTGCTCCTTCCAGACGGCAGTTTAGAGGGCTTAGCAACACCGAGCTTTTCGAGTTCCTCGACGAGAGCTGTGCAGAATCGCATCTCCACCAGCTCGGCTCTCTTCTCCATCTCGTTGGTCTCGTCCATGAAAGCCGACGCCAAAGTCTCGATGAACATTTTGACCTCCCTATCCGACGGATGGGTACAGCACAAAAGCTTCCCACTCGACATCTATTTTAGTGAGACCGGACGAAATAGCACGTCCGTTCAGCACGAAACCGTACTCGTTCGGCGTGAAGGCGAGCTGGTCCACGTTCTGGGACCGGTTCGCCGTGTCGCCAGAAACGATCTGCGCAACGATCTGCTTGCTCTTGGAGAGGCCAAGGTGTTTCACGGAACCGAACTGTACGCTGGCCGCCATGTCGTCGCCCTCATTCAACCTGGCGGTTGCCGACACCCTGCCGCGCTCATAGTATCCGCGAAGCCTGTTCCTGTCTTCGACCGAGGCCGTGTAGGGCAGGATCTTGAAGATTCCCCTTGCGGCCCTGGCATTCCAGACGTAGATCTCGGAAGCCCCTGTCGTCTGCGGGAACATGATGATCAGGCCGACAGCATACGTGTTCTCTACGATTGCTGTGTCGCTGACCACGAGGAGCGTTCCCGAAGAGCCGGCGGCCCCGGTCTGCGTGATCGAACCCTGGAGTTCGAAAGTCCCGGTTTCATCGCGTGTGTAGAACGCGATGCCGATGCCGATGCCGCTGCGATCGGAGGCCTGGAAATCCACGGCGAAGGTCACTCGCTGACCGATCATCTCAGCCGCGACAGGCACGCGGTATTCGAGGTGGTTCGTCGCCACCGTCGAGCTGCCCTGTGATGCCTCACCCTCCCACAAGAGCGCCATGTCGATGGCGTTCTTGATTCCGGAGTTCAGCGCCAGGTCGCTGAAGACCACGCGGCTAACCTGCTTCGACGCGGCCCCGTACTCGATCCTTGTGAGCTGCCAACCGTCAGCAGCAAAGACCTCCGTTCCGCTGTCGATGTTCTGCGGATCCGAACTGACCGTGTAATCCACCCTGGCAGCGCTGTCGCAATCCGGCTGGTAGTCGTTCTTGTCGTTCCGCGACCACCAGCGGAAATTGCCATTGGCGATCATGTTCGGCGTGGCGTTGATCAGGTTCTGCACGCCCAGCTCGCCCACGGTCCGGAGATTCAGCGTCTCGGCATCCAGGTTCAGATAGACACCGTAGCTGAAGATCTTCTGGACGCGGTTGACGATGAAAGCGTCCTTGGGAATCCTGAGGCGCAGGTACAGTCTTCCACCGCCGCCCGTTGGAATGGAAATCAGCGTGTTGATCGAGAACCGCTGATTAGTGAAACCTGAATACTTGCCGACCGTCGAGTAGTCGAACGAAAAGTTCGGCGTCGTGGTGTCGGCGAACACCATGAAGTGCTCCACGTTGGAGAGCGGCGTCCCGCCGATGACGTTCTCTGTGACGATCGTCACGTCGTCATCAGGAAGATCTGTCCCGGTCCACTCGAACGTGAGACTCGTATCAGCCCTGTCGATGGCCGTCTTCAGGTTCAGATCTACGCCGGTGGGTCCAGCAACCGTCGATATGTCGATCAGGTCTGTGCTGTCAAACACGTCAACGCGAACGTAGTTGAAGACACTGTTGGCCAGCAGATCCTGGTAGATGTCCTGCTCGAAGGCCGGCGTGAGATGGCGGGCAAAGGGGAAGCGTACATCCTGCAGTCCCACCAGCCGCACGTCTCCACCGCTCTTGTAGCCCTGACCTATGGCTAGCGGAAGAACTTCGGTTCCGTAACCTGACAGAGAGTCAGGATCTGACGACTCGCTGACAACGCTGACCTCCTGATCGTCGGAGATGCCGAAAAGGAAGTATCTGGTCTCCTTCTCGGCCATTGCCGTTCCGTCGATTTCATCCGAGTACCCGCCGAGAAACCGAATGATGCTCGTCTGGGAAGCGTTCGGAAACACGCCTGGGTAGACGTAGATCCTCTTGGCGTTCGCGAAGTCGATCTCGGGTTTGAGCGGAGCGATGTCCGTGTTCAGCGTAAGATCAGCTTCCTCGATATTGTGGATGTTCGTCTGATCCACACGGACCTGCGCAACGCCGCCCAGTGCGAGCTGCGGAAGCACATGGACATAGCCCAGCAGAACCTGGTTGCCTGTCGGTGCCGGAGGCGTGGGTGATGTTGAGAGGTCCGGTTGGTTCTTTCCGCGGAGAACCCTGTAGGTTGCCGGCCTGGATGTGTCCGTCGTGAAGGTGTACTCGCAGACGATGGCGTCGATGCGCGTCAGTACGGAATCCGCCGGATCGATCTTGACCGCGTTGGGAATGTCGGCCGTCTCCTCGACGATCACGCCCTCGGGTGTCACCAGAACCGATCGTGGAGAACTCCCCTTGGCGATGTCGATTCTGTCTCTGTATCCGGGATTCACTCGGAGCTTGAACCCAGAGTAGACTCCGGCACGCACGGTTTCCACGAACCGCTTGTTGTGGATCCGCGCGGTGTCAAGCCCGTGAAATCGGTAGACTATGTTCTGCATGCTGCGCACTCCTCAGCGCGTCGATACCTTTGAGAATCCCGAGAAGACCCGCCCCACCAGCAAGCGGAGCCCGGCCAAGGTGGAAACCGCGCTCGTAGGATCCAAGAGCCTTCTCACGCATTTTCCTGGCCTTCGTGTAGTCCCAGGCACGCTGCTCCCGCTCCATGACGTTCTTATTGTACGTTGGCTTCCATAGCAGGGACAGTATCGATGACAAAATTCCGGGCCGCTCAAACGCCGTCTCAGCGAAATCGCGGACATGGCCAAGCTCGTGCTCGACCACGTGCCTGTGAATCTCCGGCGGTATGACGATGATGTCTTTTTTCTTGTCGGGGACAACGAAGGCATTGTCCTTGTGGGTCAGCACCTGTTTCGCGAACCTGCGAATCATGTCCTTCTCGAACACCGAATAAGACACGCCCTTCAACGCTGGCTCAAGCTGCTCATACTCCGTCACGACGACAGGAGGCCGCTTCAGCGGACGCTCCTTCAGCAAACTCGATATGTGCTCGACGGACTTCACGCGCTCAGCACCCTTGCCTGCCAGATCCTTTGTGTCCAACGTGGGCAGGGAGAGCCCTTTGAAGAAATCGTAGACGGCCAGGCCAGCCAAAGCGGCACCGGCGGCAATGGCGATGTGCCCGCCGGAGAAGGCCTCTTTCACGAACCCACGATAAAAGGCTTCGCTGTTCACTGCTTCGTTTCCTGTTTGGGCTCTTTCTTCTCGGCTTTACGTTTCGCGGCTCGTCTCCTGTATGCTGCCACGGCCCGACCTATTAGGTATGGCATAGCAACAGCAGGTATTGCGCCAAGCGCATAGGTGCCCCACGCTGGTGCCAGACCAGTGGCCCCTCGACCCAGAGCACCCAAATCAGCGCCGTGTCTACGCATCGTCATCAAGCCTCGACCAGATGCGTACGCCTCTTCCAGGAGCCTCGGAGTCGCCAATCCTGCCCCAACAATAGATCCTGCTAGACCAGCCCGTTCTGCTCCCTCCGGTGTCGAACTGGCCAAACTGCCAATGCCTGTTGTCATCAAAGCGGCTGGCGTTTTACCCATATACGCGAAGTGCATTGGAAATTGCGTATACATGAAACGCTTCGGTGACATTCCACGCAGATGACCCAACTCATGGCCTACTGCCCCAGGTGATATCCCTTGCCCAGGAACAATAACTGTAGGTTTCAGTGTACCCTCTGGAGTCCTATATATAGCAGACGCCGGACTCATCTCTGAGCCTGGTGCAAATTGAACGCCACGCGCCCGTGCTTCATCTGCCATGCTTTGCAACAACTGTGCGTCTTTAGGGTGCACTTTAGTCAGCGCGTCCATAGCAGGATAGTAGAGACCGGCCTGCGCTACAGCAGCTGCAGGCGCAGTTCCAAGGGCAAGCAAAAGAGCCTTACGCGGTGATACCTCACCATCTACTTCTTTCTTCTCTTTATCTCTCTTTTTTTCTCTCTCGGCCGCCGTCTTTTCGGCCTCCCTCTTGTGTTTGGCCACCATCTTGCCAATAAGATAAGAGGCCAAGGCTGGTGCGGCTGCCATGAGGGCATAGGTGCCAAAATGCGGCAGCATCCTCGTCGTACCGAGCCTCAGAAGCTGTCCTTTAGTTGCGCCCTGCTCGTGCATCAACCTGAGACCCTTGGTGGAAGCCAGAGCCTCCGAGACGAGGCTGGGCAATCCGCCGAGCAGCCCAACAAGGGCACCAGCTTTTCCGGCCCGTTCCGCCTGTTCCGGTGTCTTGGCCCGAGCTGCTCCAATTCCAGCCGTGGCGAGAGCGGCCGCAGGTGTAAGGACCTTAGGAATTGTGATCGTGAGGTGCTTCCAGTTGGGATGTCTGACACCTGCTGGCACGTGTCCCAGCTCATGAGCAAACTGAGCTGGGTTCGTGTTGAGGTCTTTCTCCAGCCAGATGATCTTTCTGCCAAGCAGTCCTGTGAGGGGGCGAGGACCCTCCGGTGTCCTGACCGTTAATGGGTAGCCAAACTCCTTGGCCCGGAGAATGGCCTTGCGGACTTTTTCAGGATAGACGTACGACTCGGATCCGCTCTTTGCGCCACGCCTGACCTCAATACCGCGAGACTTGGCCACATCCAGGAGTCGCAGGTTCATCGCCTTGTCAACATCTGATCTGGCAGGCATGTTGCCAAGGTGCGTCAGAATCTTGGAAAGCGGCGAACCGACGGCAAAAGGGATGGAGCTGGCCGCCGAAACCTCCACGAACTTGCGGAGGCCGGATTTCTTCTGCTTTTCGTCTTTCTTTTCAGCCATCACGACCTGTAAAGCACAGGAGCCCAGGTCCACCTGATGACCAGGTAGAGCAGGGCTGTCTTGTTGTACTTCTTGGCGCGGCCTGACATGTCCGGATCCGTCACGAAATGGGCCAGCATCGTCCCATCCTGGGAGAACAGGCCGAATTCGTTGATGTCTGTGCTGATCGCATCCTCTGGACGAACAACCGACGTGTAGATGTTCTTCAGATTCACCTCGTCCGACTCCACGTTTGCCAGGAACTCATTGTGAATTGCGTTGCGCATCTTATTTTCCTGCGCCTGTGGAGCCACCCTCGCCCCGGTATCAAGCAGCGTGGAAGGGTCCAGATCCCCGCCTGTACCCACGCTGATGTAAGAGATCATCTTGTTCTCAAGATCACGCCCAAAGAGACCCAAGATGATCTTCTTGGCATCGTCGCTGATCATGTTGTGGTCGGAGAGCCGCCAAGCCACGCCATACTCGTTGAAGGCGAAGGCTTCGAGTGCGCCCTTGAGGCCGAAGACCAGCGTATCCGCCACCTCTATTTTCATGTGCGAACTCCGATCACCTTCACGTGGATATTACCGTTCCTCGGAGTGTTTCCATCAGCCGTGGCTGAGTCCCATGTCTGTGCACCAAGCCAACTCTTGACCGAATCCTGGAACTGTGTCAACCCGTCGCGCCCTATCTCCAGTGTTACCTGGTTGCTGGCCGACAGGTGGGCACGGACACCGATGAACCCGGTTGAGCTCTTCATCCAGCCGCAAGACACACCAGGTACTGGCCGCGTAATGTTCGGAGGACCCCACAGAAGCTCGACCGAATAGATCTCCGAAAACGAACCGAACGGCGGCAGCGTGATGATCGACCCGAGCTGCGAGGCCGTCGTAATCTCCACGCGTGCCGAATCCACCGTGATGGGGCTCTCGGAGATCGGGTGCTTGTGGTTGGAGTGCGGCGCTACACCGGAGTTTCCAGCATACGGCCCGCTGGCGAACCTGACGCCGAGCTTGTACTGCCCTCCATCGCTCTTCACTTCGAGACTGTTGTGCAGCAGCATCTCCAGCGTCACGATGCGTGGCGTACTGAGCGTGCTCTGCGACACATTGGTCGACGCAGTGAGGTACGGCGTGCTGGAGGCCACGCGGACGTCCTGTATGGCCTCCATTGCGAACAGCAGAGACGATGTCGGCATCAGGCCGACAGAACTGCCCTGCTGCCCGCCGATCTGCGCCACCGGAATCTGGTCGTTCCCGCCCGGCATGTGCTGGGCCGCGTGCAGGCCGACGGCGAGTCCACCGCCGGGGAAGTTCCACACGGCGGCAGTGTTCATGGTGACAGATGACGTTGGTGGCGGACCGAGTGCACTCTGGATTGTTGCGTAGAGCACGTAACCCACGTCATCGGCTGACAGCGACGGCGCTGGAGGATCATCCGATGAAGACGTGGATTCGGTGTACGAGAGCCGTGAGATCTCTTCCTTACGGACGATCGGACTGAAATTCTCGCGGACAACCGTCGAACCTGTCAGCCTGAGGCGACTTCTGGTCTCTACAGTGTCGGTTTCTTTCAGGATGAAGAAAAGACCGACCTGATTGTTCTTGATGGGAACAGACAGCTGAGACGCCTCGATCATGAAAACCCGACCGTCCACGGAAGCGTACTGCTCGGGGACGTCGATCATCCAGTTCGGTCCGGAGTTGACGATGGAGGGAGGCCGATTCGAAAGCAGCGCTGACGAGATGCCCCCGGTCATTGCCTCGACAAGATCGCCGAACGCCTCCTCCGTCAAGAGGTGCTGAGCGTTCATGTCGTCAGGCGTCGGAATCTGCCCCGTCTCGTAATTGGTCTTCTTCATCAGGCTACCTCGATCGAAGATCCCACAGGATCTCCGCCGTCAATGGCTCCAAGTCCCACGGCAAACAGGTTGGGGATGATGTCTATGTCGAGAGGCTCTTCCACAAGTTCCACCCCGGCGGTGTCGACGATGCCCGCGTCTTCGTTGACGTTGCTGAACGCGATGTAGTTCGAGGCCGCAGGTTTGGCCGTGTCCAGGAAGTGCTTCACATCCTCCAGTAAACCCTCGTTCAGTCCCTCCCAGTGGAATCTGATCAGGAACACGAACGGACTAAGCAACGGAACGATCACGCCGTTTACGTAGGAAAGTTCGTCAGCGGTCATGGAGTCCATGAAGTGGTAGGAATCGAGCCGGCGTATCTGCCGCACCCAGATTGTGTACCTCTCGATGTACTCCTGAGCCCGACTGCCTCCATAAGCGTGAACCTTGCCCGGAGGACCACCGCCGTAGGCTTCCTTGCCATAGGCGGAAAGTATCTCGGGCACACTTAGTCTGACCTTAAGGATGCTCTTATCAACGACCTCTTCGACCCGGCCGTAGCCACGCTGACCCCCGCTCCACTCGACGGCTACGAGATCGCCCGGCCATACAGTTCCGGCCTCACCATCTACAAAGTCTTTGGTTGTGTCCGTGAACTGCAACGCGCTGACGTCGTACAGCGGATCGACGCCCGTGATCACTCCCGGAGTTGCATAGTCGAAGTTCTTGGCGAAGGCGAAATCTTCAGAGAAAGATGCCGCCGCAACGGCCAGCCACGGGAAGTTCTGCGCGGTCAAGTCCATGATCTTGCAGTATTGGGTGAGCGCATGGAACTTGGGCATGGTGGAGCCGCGAACCAGCCTGTCTGGAACCACCTTGGACAGCTCGTAGGTCAGACTCTGCTGATCCAGCGTCAACACCTGAGCGTCCCGGCGATCTCTGCTCTCCTGAACGCGCTGAAGCGTAGCCGGAGCGTCGAGGAAGGATGCTCCCATGATCAAGCAGGCGAAGTTCTCCAGAGTGTATCGCTGGCTCCCCTTGAAATATGCGGCAAACAGGGCCTGCACGACACGTACGTAGTCGTTTGAAGTTGCGCGATCGAAGCCGATGACGGAACCGAAATTCGACCACGCTGACCGCTCGTCCGTGTCAGCCTCGAAGAACCAGGCATCCTCGTACAAAGCGCTGGATTTCAAGACGAAACCAGCCGGCGTCGAGATGTCTGGTTCAACAATGAACCCAGTCTCCAGGACCTCGCTGCCCGACTGAACGGGAAGAGCCACTCCGCTATCGATCCCGTTTTTCAGAGACTGCGCCCACACGATCCTGGCAGGAGGAACCTCGTCCTCCTTGAACATGTAGGCCTGAACGTCGAAGTCGACATCAGCTTTGTACAGATATTCGAGTCTGGCTCCGCGAATCTCGACAATCACGCCATCCGACGCCGGTGGCGTAATGTGGAAGAAGCTCTGCTGGCCAGCATAGCCGTAATTATCCGGGTTGGCCTGGATGAAGCCATCCATCATGGGGTAAACGGGAAATCGTGAATCGTGGGCCTCCGACAACTCGAAGGAGAACTGACCGTCAGCCGTCACGAAGCGATCCCTGATGTGCTTGTGGTGCCTGTCGTCCTCGTGATCAGCGTAGTAGATCGCAACGGGTGTACCGGGTGGAACGGGCGTCGGCTGCCCGGTTGCCACCAACCTGATCGCAACCGTCTCATGTCCTGGGAGGAAGATCCAGTCGTCCCTGGGAATGAACGCGCCGTCGACATAGACCTCGACCGGCAACGCCGGATCTTCCACGATTCCGCCAGGAGCGTTCAGGACGGAAAAAGGCCGGGTCAGGGGCAGCCACACCGTATCTTCTGTTCCGTCCATGACGTGAAACACGGAAGCGTGATCGTGCAGCTGATAGTAGTCACCCATCACGTGGAAGCGCGTACCAACCTGGAAGGCCCTGGCAAACGTGATCGCCTGATCCCCGATCGTCACGCCATTGTAGATCGATCCAGAGAGAAGCGTTACCTCGGCCTCTTCCGGATTGACGTTTCTGGAGAAGAGGATTGAGCTGCTCGGTTCCGTCAACTCGAACGTCTGGAGTCCGGCGGAGTCTCTAACGCGAATGGAGACGTTCGGCGGGAAGAACTGTCCAGGTACGTCGATGCGATCTGCGGACAGAACAACCTTGCCGGGCGTGATATCCAGGCCGATGACCCTGAAGACGGCCGAGAGTGGATTGACCGCGGGATCGACCGCCACGACTTGTGACTCCTGACGGACGGTCACGGTCGTAACATCGCCTGTCGGTTCCACGATCCTGATGACCTCTCCGGTCCTGAACCTCCGCAGGTCTTGCGAATTGGGATTGGTGAAACCGGGTGTGGCGAAACGCAGCTCTGTGCCGCCAACATTGAAGGCTATTTGGCTCGTGATGTCCTGTGCGTCGATCTTCAGCCTTACGGAGAGCTGATTGGCCGTGCCTCCGTACGAGAGCGACAAAGTAGGGGTCGTCACGATCTCGTCCAGCCAGAACGTCTGCCTGTCGGAGACGATCTGGATGGAGGAGTCATCTGGCATATCCTGGGAGAAGATGAGCCGACTGCCGCGTGGGTTAGTACCAGGCTGCGTGACGTCCTGTTCGTTCGTGATGTAGTAGTTATCGTCCTCCAGGTCCAGCTCTTTGCCTTCGAGGTAGACCCGCGTCTCCTGCGGATTCACGAACGCGCCCAGGTAATAGACCTTCTGGCCGAGGACCGATCGAAGCGCCTTTTTGAAGTGCTTATGGAAGACACCTGTGTCCGTCCAGTTCTGGATCTTGCGGTAAAGGTGCGTGTGCCGAACATAGGTCGGCAAGAAGCCGAGTGTCAGCGAGTCGTGGACCTGCCCCTTCTGAAGCCACTCGTTGTCCACGGTGCGAATCAGGGCTTCCCAGTATCTCTTGAACTGCGGCAGGTTCTCGTGCTGCTTGTAAAAGTCGCCGAGAAGATTCAGCAGCGCAGCAAAATCCGCGGTAGGCATGTTACCCTATCTTCTCCACTGAAAGCTCAGCGGCGGGATAGAAAGACTGCTTGTCTTCCACGCTGACGCTGTCCTCGCTGGAGTTGATGCTCAGCTGTCCTGTTCCAGTCTGATACGAGACCGTCAGCCGCATGGGGTGCTCCACATACTCCACGCCGATGAGGCCTAGAACAACCTCGATCTCGTGAGCAGTCAGCATGCTGCCAGGTGCCTTGGAGAGCATGAGCTTGTCGAGGACGGTCTTCACGGTTGCCAGCTCGACGTTGCCCCGGTAGCGGAGAGAAATATCTGTCAGCACCTTCTGGGTAGAGAAGACCTTGATGTCAGTGCTCTCGGTTTTTCTCTCCGGATCGTCAACGAAGGCCTGCATCAACGGGATGTCCTTGTTGGTCAGATACGTGATCTTGATCCGCTTGCCGATGAACAACGGTTCGCCGTCCTCATCGGTGCCCATGATCCGCAGAACGTCGTAGTCGGTTGTCGTGAACTTCCTGCGGGATTCGGCCGAGATGAAAACGTAGTGTTCTCCCTCTACCAGAGTCCGTTCCACGGCCAACTCGTTGTCAGACGCCAGCTGCTCCACCTTGACCGTGCCCAGGAACGGAAGGAGGAAACCGGCATCGTTTTCGAACATGGGCAGGTTCGTGACAGGGTCGGTGGGCACGTAATTCACGATCGGCACTTCTGCGATGCCGGAACCGGCCACGATCTCCGAGAGGGCCGTGATTACGACCTGTTCTTCCGAATCCGCTGAGCTGTCCACGTAAGCGTCCACCTTGCCGCCGACGTGGAACTGGCTGATCTGGACGGGACCTAAGATCGTGTACTTGTACTTCTGAGCATCGACATTCGGGTCGAAGTTGTTGAGATCGGAGTCACGGAACGGTTTGTCCAGGCGCAGCACCTTGACCGGCGTTCCGTTAGGCTCGGTCGGGACCTCCTCGACGCGCGTCACGAAGTAGTCGCCCTCGTCAGGATCGTTGGTCACACCCTCGGCCGGGAACATCCTGAACCTGAAGCCGGGCTGCACGGACAGAAGCTGTGTCGCCTCCCCGTCCAACGTCACGGTGAGTGCGTTGAAATCCAAGCCAGTGAGATCGGTGATCGCCCCTACGATCCCTCCGGCAGGGGCAACGACCACGTTGCCTGACTCGTCAAAGAAGTTCACATTGCCGTAAGAGTCCAGCGGCAGGTTGAACTTCTGGCAGTACGAGAAAGGAATGAGCTCCTGGAGCGATACCACGGCGTCGACGATGTCACGCTGCATGGCCGGGTGGCCGTAACCGACGATCTGGACGTTGCGGATGGAGGAGAAGGTCTCACGAAGCTGCTTCCTGATCGCCACCGCCTTCACGAGTTCGTTGTTGGTCACGCTGTCCTTGATGGCGATCATCACGTCCGTGTTCGTGTCGTCAGCTTTGGCGTCGGAAAAGGCCAGGACGTTCGTCACCCTGGACGCACCCAGAACGCCGGCCACGCCGGTCACCTGGTTCACGTCAGCCTTGTAGTCCGGCCCCGTAGCCTCCGCGATGACCGGCACGTCGACAAAGTATTCACCCGTGTCCTGCACGATGTTCTGGGCCATCTCGTCGATGGTTCTCATGACCGTAGAAACAGGAGACCAGCGGTGGTTCTGGTCGTCGAAGAACACCGCATCCGTGGACACGGTTACGGGCTGAAGCTCGTTGAAGAACACCCGGACGGATCCGAAAGAGCGCACGCCTTCCCGGCGCTCTACCAGGAAGTTGGCAGCAAGTCGGTCCATCTCCTCTTCTAACATGGTCTGGTAGTTGAGGATAGACGCGTTGCGTTTCATGACGTTCAGTTCGTCACGAAAGCGCTGCAGCATGAACGAGGCGGGCATGATGAACACGTCGCTGAACGCGCTCCCCTGACCTACCGGGAATTGGGGAAACCCCTCGCGCATCAGCTGGCGGATGAACTCCGCCACTGGCAGGGAGAACCGATCCGGACTTCTGAGGAGCGTCAAGGAAGTAACCTCCACGAACTGCTGTAGTATGCCGGAATCCGAGTTTCTTTCAAATTCGCAACTTTATACTTGTCTTCATTACTTTATAACTTTATCCTATGTGTGCAGATTACTGCGGAGGAACCATGAGCCTGAATGACGTTCGCAAAGTCGTGGATGGCATTATTCCGCCAAAGCTTCCGTCGGAAACCACCGCGACCGAGGAAGAAATAAAGGAAATCTCCCAAATGTGTCCGTTCTACGGCCCTATTGTCAAGGGCCGCGGAAAGTTCGCCGAGGGGGAGGACAGCTTCCTGTTCGGGGCTGCGGAGATGTTCCTCAGGATCTTCCGTACGCTGAAGAAGACCGGGATGCACGCGATCCTCCGGGGGCTTCAGCTCTCCGATCTGCAGGAAGTTGACCAACAGCTGTCCAACGGCGGCACGACGATGATCGAGGCTGAGTATCCGATGCTCGACCTTCACGTGCCGACGAAGGATGCCTTCGGGGCCGGGGTACGCGCAGCCTACGGGATCCTGGAGTACGCGCTGGCCAAAAATGGCGCACCAAGCATGCCGAAGACCGTCGAGGAGCACACGCTCGCAGACAAGCTGACGAGCATGCCGAAGATTGACGAAGACGGCGAGCCAGTCCCGCCAGCAATCGTGGACGATGAAGCACCAGCCGCTGACAACTCCGGGAGTGATCAGCTTCCGGCGGGGACGGCTGTTCCGAAGATCTTCGTTTTCACCGCGGCCCGGACCGACGATGGCTGGCTGATCAGCTGGCCAGCTGATGGAATGACAGTGGCATCACTGAACGAGATGATGGGGATGGTTGAATCCCTGTTCGGCAAGGGAATGGCTGAGAAGACAGAGCTGACGACCTCTGGAGACAGGGTCGTCTGCCACTTCATGGTGGGAGGCACTAATGCCTAGGAGCGACGATTCACAGTTGAACGCACACATTCCGCGAGAGCTACACAAGGCTCTGAAGCGCGCGTCCATCGAACGTGAGGCATCGATCAAGGAAATCCTGATCAAAGCCCTCTCGAACGAGGTCAACTGGAAGCCCAAAAAGAAGGGCAAGTAATCTGGTATAAGACTAATGGAACGGTCAGTTATCCTGCCGCTCGCTGAAAAGCGGGCGGCAGGGTAGTTGATCGAACTGCTTTTACCCACCAGACCTTCCCCTCGACGCGCCTCCGTGCGACAGGCCTTCCATTCATACCCTCATTTGCTCGTCGAGGGGGTTTTATTGACGTGAACGTTCAGTTTCAGATAAACCCCTTTTTCGGAGGATCCACACTATGGGACAACTGCACGAGGTTCTCGCCGCAAGGGCGTCGCGTGAAGAAGAGGCACGCAACGCTATCAGGGACACAAGGGAGGTGCTGGGCGCGCCTCACCTCTTCGAGGCATTCCTCCAGACGTACCGTCACCTGGAGGACGATCTCGCGGGTCAGTATCGCGAGGTGCCGAAAGAGGCGACCATGACCACGACAGTCCCCCAGGTCCTCAGGCAGCTTCGCGAACCGGTGGGCAAGCTGATCGACCTGATGTACACGGTGGACAAGAGCAACATGGACGCTCTCGCCGAAATCCGGCTCGACGGCATCTCGCTGCCGGCCATGCCGTCCACCCAGCTGCTCTCACTGGAAAAGAAGATCAAGGAGCTCAAGGACGCGTTCTCGACGATCCCCGTCCACGACCCCAAACTCCAGTGGCGGGATGATCCTCAGCGGGAGAACGTCGTCATGACGGATCCGCAGCTCTCGTTCGTCACAACCAAGCGGGTCAAGTACGACGTGGTGGTCCAACCGACCAAAGAGCACCCCGCCGTCGTGAAGGAGCGTGCGGAGGACCCGATCGTCGGCGAGAGGACGAAGGTGTTCTGGTCCGGCAAGCTGGCACAGAAGCAGAAGAACCTGCTGCTGCGCCGGGCAGATGACCTGATCGAGGCGATCCACATCGCCCTGGCCCGCGCGAATCAGGTCGAGGCGAAGGACGGGAAGATCAGCAAGGACATCTTCGACTTCCTGTTCAACGGAATCGCCTAGTTTCCTCCTGGGTTTTCCGACGCGAGACTGTATAATAGAAAGATAGAAATAAAGGCGCTAGACTAAGACTAATGCCGGCCCGAAGCGAATATCGCCAGGGCTGACCGTAAAGGTCACGGTCAAGGTCAGGTGATTGCGCCTAGTGTGAGAGACAGGGATGAAACGGTGGCAACGACCAAAAACGGCTGAAGGCGCTGGTTCGAATCCAGCCCCCCGCTCCATAGGGAGCCAAGATGCGGGGGTAGTCCAGCGGTAGGACGTCGGCCGCTAAACGTCAGAGTCATGAGGTTGGTCACCTCCCGCCGTGTGCGTTCAACGCCGTCCCAATCATCTCGTGTCCGCAAGGACATCGGTTATGAAGACCGACAAAGATGAACAGGAGGGGGGTCTGAGGCATGACCCCCCTCCGCTTTTTTTCGAAGTTAACTGTGGAGGATCGGGAGAATGAAAAAGGGATTGACCGAAATCGTGTGCGTCTTGGACCGTTCGGGCAGCATGGCTCCGTTCCAGGTGGAGACCATCACCAAGTTCAACAACTTTGTCGAAGAGCAAAAGAAGGTCCCAGGCGAGGCGCTGGTGACCGTCGTACTCTTCGACGACAATTTCGAGACGCTTCGCTCCGGAATTCCTATCAAGGATCTGCCGGCACTATCGAACAAGGAGTATTACGCGCGAGGATGGACCTGCCTGAACGATGCCGTAGGCAAGACCATCAATGAAGTGGGCGGGCGGCTCAACGCCATGGCCGAAGCTGATCGGCCCGAGAAGGTGATCTTCGTCGTGATCACCGACGGCCAGGAGAACTCCAGCAAGGAGTTCCCAGGCGAGGACGGCCGCAAAAGGGTGAGGGCCATGGTGGAGCACCAGCGCGAGAAGTACGCCTGGGAGTTCCTGTTCCTCGGCGCAAACATGGATGCAGTGCAGGTCGGCGGACTGTACGGCGTGCATCTCAACATGTGCGCCAACTTCGCCAACACGAATCAGGGTGTCTCGTCCGCCTACGCTGCTTCCGGCCAGCGCGTGGCCAGAATGCGGTGCATGGCCTCGCAGGACTACGCCAAGATGGACAACCTTGACGACCGGGTGAAGGAGAAGGAGAAGGAGGCATGACCTTCGACGGCATCTGGAAAGCACTGCTCGCAAAGAACGCCAAGCTTGACGATCCAGAGACCGTCATCGAGTTCAAGGCGGGCAACCTGAAGAAGCTGCTCATGCAGGTCTGGGAGCACGGCGCGAAGGACGCCAGGGAGACCTACGAGGCAGCACAGAAGATCAAGGACCTTTGCGGAAAGCGCGAGGATCCTTACGGACAATTCGGGGAGCTGTTCAAGGACATACTCAAGAAATAGTGCCTGTGTCGGGATGTAGGGCTAAAACCCCATCATCTAAGGAGTCGCGAGCGGTCGTGGGCGGAGCTGATGGGCACATCGGCGCTCGTTAAAACGCCCAAAGCGTCCTTCCAACTTGGGTGGGAGAGAAGGCGTAGAACCGCGGGGAAACGGCACGGCGTGCGGCGGCGGACCGGAAGCTCGTACTATCGAAGGATTCCTTCTAGTCCGTTCGCATCAGAGCGCTGCAAGCCAGACTCAACGGGTTTGCCCCGGTAGTACGAGAGGAATCCGGGGTCTGAGGGGAGCTGGAAAGGCCACGGCGGGGATGGAAACTGAAACGCTGTGGAAGATTCCAGGGGGCCGACTCAAGCGGTCTTCAACCCGATGCCCGAAGAGAGCCCGAACAGCGTTTGGTTAACACACACCGTACAGGCACTTTTGGGGGAAGTGGCCTAGTTGGTAAGGCTAGTACCGCTCGGCGGCCTGCGCAGTCCTAGGCTCCGCACTGGCGCAGTCGGCGGGAATACCCCCGCAAGGGGTGATTGTGGGTTCGAGTCCCACCTCCTCCTCTAATATTTCTGGAGCAAAACGGCGACGAGATCGTATACTCTTTTCGAAGGAGGTGCTCATGTCCTAGATTCATGCCAACTACCTGTTCGTCCGCAAGGATCTCTCCCTTCCTCAGCAGCTCGTTCAAGCTGCCCACGCTGCCCTCGAATGCGGCAAGCACTGCTGCCGCGACCCTTCCAAGGTCGATCATCTCATAGTCTGTCAGGTACCCGACGAAGCGTCCCTGCTGGCTGTGCAGGCGTACACAACTGGTCTCGGCATTTACGCCGAGTTGTTCAGGGAACCCGATCTCGGTAATCAGGCGACGGCTCTGTGCACAGAGGCAGTGCCAGAGGAGACAAGAAGGAAGTTCAGGAGATTCAACCTTTGGAAGGAGGAACTATGTCTAGCGTGAAGGAACTGCTGACGAAGACCGACGAGGAGCGGCAAGCATTCGGGAGAGCCTTGGGAAATCTGAGGGAGCGCATCGGCGATCTCGGCGAGAGGCAGAGAAGCCACAGAGTCTCCAGACAGCTGGAGAAGAAGAAACCGGTCGATGCGCGCGATTTCAGCACCATGTGCGGCAAGGATACTGACATCGCCCTGGAGATCACCGTCTTGCTGAGGGCCGTGCGCAGACTCAAGGGCTTGCCCATGACGACAATCCAGCGGAAGATCTGCAGGTGCTGCGGAACTGTTCTGAGCGAGCGCGAGGTCGAGATCCACGCGCTTCCGAAAAACAAACCTCTCCGCATCACGGTGCTGGAAAAGATGGCTCAGGAACTTATCAATTCGGCCAGGTGAGCCGTATGCGCCCGTAGCCTAGTGGCCAGGCAGCTCGGCTCTAAACCGAGATCAGGCTGGTTCAATCCCAGCCGGGCGCATATAATCAGAAAAACAGTAGCGGCCGGTGTCGCGTATCGGCACTAGGGGCTCCGTTCGTGGCGGAGCCCCACCGCTCTTACGGGGGCGTAAAGGGTTCGACTGGGTGTGGAAGCTTAGGGTTGCGCGTCGTGGTATGGCTGTACAACCACGTAAAAATGTCGGCCAAGCTTTAAGTGCCAACAAGCACAACATGGGGAGCTTCGCGGCTCCTGCTCTCATGGCTGCCTAGCATCCATGAGCCCCGAAACGGCAAGATCGTCCTGGTAGCCGCGTAGGGTCACTACAAGGGCTGGCAGCGGGAACTGAACCGAACCGTTGCGAGAAAAGGTTCCGACGAGTCGCACAAAGAGGCGACAAGCGCCGCCGGAGAGCGCTGATCCCGGCTACACGCGTAGATACTCGGGTGGAAACATCTCAGGACGTGGGTTCGATTCCCACCGCCTCCATCACTTACGTCAGTGCGTTGAAGGGTGGAACGGCCAACCACCGCAAAATGGGGATAAGGCGAGGCCTAAAACACAAACCCCCCCCCCCCACCTGACGTATTATCAACAAAGCAGAAAGGACCGAAACCAACATGATAAACATGAAATCAAGAGAAAAGAGGTTCAGCCTGGATGACCTCTACGAGATAGCGAAAAAGCTCGTTGATCCGGGAGAGGAAGCAGAGAGTCTTCAGTACACCAAAGCACTCATTAGGTTCCTGGCCAGTGCAGAGGGACTCAGCATGGCGGCCGAGAATCGAGTGAAGGCCAGGCTCGGCCTCTGAACAGAAGCCTTCTGAAAGTAATATAAAACCAAATAACACGCTGGGGATCCCCGTAAGGGGTAACTAAGAGGGACGGCGATGCTCTTTCCAATCTGAGTCAGGAGCGCCCCAAGACCATTCGTATGGTTAGCGCCGTACGATCGGCCCTAAAGGTCCAGAGTCAGCCGGCGACCAGCCGTCGACTGACGAGCCGTGCGGGGCACCTGACTCGCTGGACCCACCATCTACTCCGTTGCCCCACAGGGGCTGAAAGGAGCTCATGAGCAAAAAGAAAAAAGAGAGGATCATCGAAAAGGAGCGAACTACTATTCCGGGGGGATTGCTTCTCAGGCTGGAGAAGCATTTCTTCACGGCCGAGACGCTGCGGAACAGCGATGTCCGGGAGATGGCCGAGCTCGGCAAGAACCACCGCGAAGCCGGAAGAATCCTCCGCGAGTGCGAAGTTCGGGGGTTGCTGAGAAGGGCTGACACAACCAAACAGGCGGCCATCTATAGGAAGGGGCCGAACCTGTAAATCTATTGAAGACACAACAGGCAGTCTTTACTGGTCTTCGCTGTGAGAGAGAAAGAGGGCAAAATGAGAACGCCGAAAGGAGAAAATGGCGAATATGCTCACCCTGGAATCTTAGGACCATCCTACGTACAGACACTCGAACTAGACGTCCTCAAGGTGGATCAGTACAGAGATTCCAGCGGGCGAGGATACCAGCGGCCACAAGATGAAAAGTGGATCAGATATCTGGCCAACAACTGGTCCGAACATGCCTGCGGAGTCATAACCGTGGCCGCCAGACCCAACGGAACCTTCTGGATAGTGGACGGCCAGCAGAGAGTAGCGGCCCTCAGACGGATAGGTCGCACGACAGTGCTCTGCAAGGTCATACCCGTCAATGGCCGACAAGATACTGAGGCCTTCCTCTTCCGAGAGCTGAACAACGTTCACCGAATACCACCGTTCAACCTGTACGTTGCTGACCTGAAGCGCGGTGTCCCAGATGCCGTCCTCGTCGATAAGGTGGTGAAAAATCTCGGATACAAGATTGTCCCGACGGGGGGCGGCTGCGCAATCAGAACCACAAACTGCATCAGCAAGATGCGTGTATGGGCAAAAAGGAACCCGGCAATCTTCGAGAAGGGCATGATCGTCTCGGCCAAGATCTACAGAAACGAAACGATAGACAATCGCATACTGAACGGCCTATGCACCCTGGAAGAATATTTCGAAAAACTCGCCGAGGAGCAAAAGCTGGCACTAGAGACAATCGTGGATCCCAAGAACGTAGACAAGTTGACACGCGTCTCAGTGAATCAGCACTTCCAGAACATGAGCAAGTTCGTGTCTGTCACCACTAACAACTCAGCGAAAGCCCAAGCAAACGGATTTATCCTGACGCTGAACAAAAAGCGCAGAGAGAACACACGAATCCCATTTATTCCATAGCAGGCTCTTCGGGGGGGCGGACCAGCTGTATTCCTCCAAAAAGAAGCTGAACGTCTCCAACCGCTCCCCCGAATCCTTTTTACACCGAGCGTTTAGTGTTTCGCGGCGTACCGCCGCGGCGGACTCGCCAATGCGCGAGGAAGGGGGTGGCTCGGCTGGAGAAGGCAAAAAGCCGTTGCTACGCAACTGCCTTTTTGCCAGCACCAGCCTTCGCCAAACCGTAAAGTGTTGTAGTCGGTGTAAAGAATATCGACTGGGACTAGGCGCTGTAGCGGCGGCGTAACGCCGCCTTACGAACCGGTCAAGTCCGGTGATGAGGAAGATAAATCTGCCCGGTGGGCATATTTTCTTGGCTAGTCCCCCAGACAAGGAGGTAAATGTGGGAACAATGAGTATACTC
>Ga0316621_10000011_pt1 | contig 23701 bp, 55 predicted proteins | sample OWC_Aug_OW2_C1_D_2_FD_207664 | JGI IMG/M metagenome (GOLD analysis project Ga0316621, IMG submission 207664) | Wetland soil microbial communities from Old Woman Creek delta, Ohio, United States - OWC_Aug_OW2_C1_D1_C | ecosystem: Environmental > Terrestrial > Soil > Wetlands | place: USA: Ohio... | reverse complement strand
TCACGCTCCGTCGCTGGGTAATCGCGGGAACACTGAGGCGCCGTTCGGCGTCACTCGAAAAGCGCTCCGGCACTGCTACAGATTCCCGGCCGATCTCACGATAACAGTCGGCGACGCGGACGAGGAGGACGCGGACAATTACGAGACCGCGGGCAGCGATGTCTACGACGCCATCGTCAACGCGATACTGGAGGTCGAAGACGATCTGCACTACGCCGAAGTGCCCCAAGACTACTCTGCGTACTCCTGGGCTAACGGTCACAAGGGAGTCGTGGAGTCGATCCACATCAGCACCCACAAGGAGCTGACGACGGCGTCCTGGCTCGACGCCACGATTCGCGTCTACGAGAAGATCACGGCGCGTACCTTAGTGCGCGAAGCCAACGGAAGTCCGATGGTGTTCGAGACGAACCTACACGTCTGCTTCGGTGACTCTGACGACGAGGTGTTGCTGAGTCTCGACGGACTTCGGGAGAAGCACGAGAACCTGTTCTGGTTCAGCGGTGGGTACTGCGATGAGGGCGACTGGGAGGCGCAGAACGAGGAGTTCTACGACATCGTTCAGTCGATGGACGACGACCTCAAGGGCAAGTATGAAACGCTGCGACGCCACATCGTGACGGCGGTCCGCAAATGGCTTCGCGACGCGAAGCGAATCACTGTCGAGGGCGAGTACGTGAAGTTGGAGTACGACGACGACCGGAACGGCACGAAGATCATCGAGGTATGGCCGGGTCGCGACAAGGTAACGGAGTAGTTCTAAACGAAGGGTAGGTAAAATCATGGCAATGCAGACAGAGCAGTTCCCGAACCATCACGACGGCATCAGCCTTTTGTCGGCACTCGGGAAGAGGCGCGACGAGCAGTTCACGGAGTACTACGTCGAGATCGAGTTCGTGACAGCGGTGATTGGCGGGCAGCCGGTCCGCATCGAGACCGCCCTCGCCATGCTCGCGGCGCGGCTCAAGAAGGGCTACATCACGCAGGCCGAGCACGACGCGCTGGTGCCGCAGATCCTGGAGCGGTACAAGGAGTTCCCCGACCCGTTGCGCGCCCTCACCGGCATCGATGAGATGCCCGTCGTCAACCACGAAGACGAGCACAGCGATGAGGACGACGACGAGGAGGAGCTCAGCCAGCACGAGGCCAAGAGCGCGGCGGTACGGATGGCCGAAGAAGCACGGCACACCACGTTCTGGTGTGACACCCGCGGCCGCTACCTGGAGTCTCGAGTCGTGAAGTCGGCGTTCCGCGACCTCTACAGCACGATGTCGCTGTACACGACGAAGAACAGGAAGAAGGGAGCGCACAACGACGGCAGCTACGTCATCGCTGCCGATGGCAACAGCATGGATCGGCTCTACTTCAGGAGAAACGGTGAGATACTTCAGGACGTCGACAAGACGGAGACGAAGGTCATCATCTTGAAGGGCAGAAGCGCCCTGAGAGTCGTCGATCTCTTCAAGGGGCGTGACGACGGATTCGAGACGCGGCTCGCCTTCAAGTACCTGACACACGCCAACTGCTCGATCACGGAACAGGACTTCATCGACGGTCTCGCGTTACTGGAGCATCGCGGTATCGGGTCAATGGCGTCGCAGGGTCACGGCAAGTTCAGAACCGTGGACGTCAGGAAGCTGAAGGCCGGCGTCAGCCACAAGCCGAAAACTGACGAGCCCAAGGCCAAGAAGCAGTAACGGTTCGGAGTTGTAACAAGACAACACAACGCACTCCGATCCGGCTACTCACTCTCCAGCAACGAGCTGCGCCACAACAGCACTTGCCAGCAACTCGACGCGACCAGTCTACCCGGCCCGATCCAACGACAAGACCCACCGGTACGAGACAGCAACGAGCCAGGCTCTTCCGGGACGATACCTCCCACAAGACAACAACTGCTAGCACGTTCCGTCAACATGCCTCGCCCCGCCAGACCCTGCCTTCCGAGTACCGTCCAGCAACAATCCATCCCTTGCCTTGCCACGCCGCTACAACAGCAAGACAGCACCCCCTTGTCTGGCCAACGTCATCAACAACCCTCAACGTTACGGATCGAGACTGTACCGACAGCACGTCGACTCGAAACATTCCATCCCCGTACAACGGCAAAACGTTCCGCTACCGCCAATGCGTTTCCCCACCGACCACTGTCCTGTCTCAACCCACCCAGCCACAAAACGAAACCCTACCGCCACTTCTTCGCCGGCAGCTGTACATCCCTAACTCTTCTGTGCTGTGCCGCCCATCTGCTGGGCCACGCCAGTACGATCCCACAACAGACCGAGCTCGAACACCCCCCGACCAGCTACCAGCTTTACCAGCTAGCCAAGCCTCGACTCGGCTCCCCCGTCAACCGACCGATCTGGCTCACACCGAAACAGCAACACGCTAGGTCTCGCCTCGCCACGACTATCTCGCCCCACCCGTCACGGCAACTGACCTGGCCTCGCAGCACCTCGCTATCCACGTAACCCTTCAGTACGCTCCTGACCGCCCACTATCCGGTCCAAACCGTTACGTACCCGCCCACCCGAGAACGGAACCATTCCGTTCTCTTTAGTGTTATAAGACGTGTAAGGAGAACACTAATGCCGATGAAATGGGTGCCGCCAAAAGTCTTTCTGAGGTTCCAGGATCGACTCATCTTCCACGTCTACAAAGAAAACGAGTGGGATCGTGTGATGGATTTTTGGTTCACCACCGACGAGACCGAGGTAGATGAGGGGTGCTGCTTCGACGTTCGCGACCTCGAGAAGATCCTGAACAACGAGTACAGAAATCCAGGAGAGGCGCCCCTCGATATCGACTTCAGCAAGCCAGCAGAGATCCGTATGCTGCTGCGTGCCGCGATACGTGTAGGAGCCCTGAAGTTTCCGGAGGATCAATGAAGCTCAAAGAGTTTGAGAGGGCAACGTTCGATCCGGAGTTCATCAAGACAGCGGACGCGCAGTACGATGAGATCAAGAAGCTGACGCAAGTCGTCTTCAACCTAAGGTACTGGGCCGGCATCATCAAGCATGGCGCCTTTTGTCATCACGGACTCGCGGTTGATGCCATGATGACGGCTGCGAAACGGCTCGAGACGCTGTACGACGACTATGATGATCTCAGGGAACGGCACGATGCAGCGATGGAGTGGATCAAGAACCACACCGTCCATGGCCACAGCGAACGCTGTGCAATCTGGAACGAGCGCGGCGCCCCCGACTTTCGTCGTAGCTGTACCTGTGGCGCGCCTCGTATTCTTGGCTTCAAGGAGGGAGAATGACAGACATCGGCGATCCTATAAAGAAGCGCTACGACGAAATCGTCAGAGATGCGGTACGCGAACTTCATGCCTTAGAACGTGACGCCAGGGCCTGTTCCGAAGTCGCTGGCTATCGAAACGGCATAGCGATGAGAATGCAGGCCGACATCGTAGAGACACTGCGCGTAACGTTAGAGAAGCTCATAGCTGCGGGTGGTCTTCCGTCGTTGAGCAAGATTGACGAGATCATAAACTACCCGGTAACTATGGTCGTTCCCGCCGCAACAGACGACGAGATCGCATATAAGCTACAACGCTGGAGGGATGGCAAATGAGACGGTTCAGGATCAAGGGCAAGAAGCACGACCAGGCGTGGTGGATCTGGGTCGATAACAACGAGGTGCACGTCAAGCACGGCATCGTCGGCGGCAAGCTGCAGCACACCTACGACGTGATGGTCGGCATCAAGGAGGGAACTCGAGCCTACGTCAGTCCGAAGGCCAACGCCCTCGCTGAGATGGACAGGCTCATCAAGAAGAAGGTCGATGCCGGCTACTACGAGGTCGACGACAACGGCAACGCCATAGGCAGCACGGCGAACGGTTTCGACTTCACGGAGCTGCCAAAGTCGATGTGCTTCATGAAGCCGCGGCCGCAGCCCGATGAAGGAACTCGGGAGCACGACAAGCTCCTCAAGGTTCTGGATCGTGGCGACGAGGTCATCACGGTGAAGCGCGACGGCTTCATGCACCCCATCTTGGTGACGCCAGAAGGCGACGTCAGGATCTACACGCGACGCATGGATGAATGCACATCGAAGTACCCACACCTCGCTGCCGACATCATCGCGGCCAAGGTACCGAGACGCAGCGTCCTGCTCTGCGAATTCTTCATACGGCCTACGAAGACGAATCGTGAAGACCGGCTCAAGATGCAGGCGGTCTCAAACAGCCTGCCGAAGCGCGCCCTCAAGCTGCAGGAGCTCCCCGAGAACCGAGTCCGCGCCTCCATCCTTCTGGTGCCGTTCTGGAACGGAAAGTCCAACGCCGACTTGCGGTTCTTCGATCTGTTGCAGCTCGCCTACGACATCAACACCAAGAAGGCGAAGCACTTCGAGCCCATCGACATCCTGCCGGAGACCCTCGAAGACGCGCGTCGCATGGTGAAAGACAACGAGTGGGAGGGGCTCGTGATCTATGACGGTGAGGCAGAGCCCGGCGCGAAGACCTTCAACTTCCGCGGCAAGCCGGAGCGCCCCGACTGTTGGAAGGACAAGCCGGAGTTCGAGGACGACTTCATAGTACGATTCGATCCCAGCGACGACATCGGTTCTTGGGGGCGCGGCAAGCACAAGGACACCGTCGGTAGCGTAGCTCTGGAGCAGTACGACGCCGAGGGCGAGATCACCTACATCTGTGACGTCGGCAGCGGGTTCACGGAAGTGGAGCGAGCCGAGGCACTGAAGCGCGCCAAGAAGGGACACGGCTGGTGCGGAGTTGCTGAGATCAAGTACGCGTCGCGGCGCTACAGGAGCAGGGGCGACGTCAGCAATGCGTTGGTCGAACCCGTATTCGTGAGGTGGCGAGATGACAAGAAGGTATCGGAAGTCGTCAACGAAAGACTCTGATGATCTGCCGCACATCCTGTCGAAGCTCAGCGCCGAAGACCTGTACGCAGTGCGGCTCGACTACCTAATCTTCGGAAACGCTGTTATACGAGATATGGGAGATCGGTACGTACACGTTCCCAGGATGACGGTGAGGTTCGACGATGACGGAAACGCAGAAGAAGACGAGTAGGGTCTACAAAGTTGTCAGGTTGTACACCGATCCGAAGATAATGCAGTGGCACAGCTACGTGACGTACGGAGAGTTCGCGGTTCTGTATTGTCTCGGCGAGACGACACGCCCCGTAACGGGCAGCGGCCCCCTCATGGCGTTCCGTTCCCTGAGGCTCGCTCGACAGTTCGTCACATTCGTGCCTGAAGAGGACGGCGCTATCCTGTACTGCGATGCAGAGATCACCGACCCACAGCCGGCATCGATCTCAGAGTTTCCGACGAGCAGGAACATCGGCCTATTCTGGCAGGGCAACCCGCACCCCTATTTACGCTCTGTGGCGCCACCAATCGGTACGGTGTTCTGCGACAGCATCACGCCGCGATCAATCTATAGGAGGATGATGTGGAAGTGGAAGAAAAGGGAAGCGGAGCGCGAAGCGCTACGTGGCGCAATTTCTGGACGTCGATAGGCGACGACCTTTCCGAAGAGGATCGTCAATGCATCATGGAGGACTGGACGGAGTACGGTCGTTTCGTAGTCATCAATGAGGACGGAACGCCGTACGTCGGCGATCCATAGCTATTCTGTCGTATCCACGATCTGGTCTTTCTCAGAGGGCTCCTCCCTCTTTAGCTCGGAATCGGTCTGGCCCATGGACTCATCGATTTTGATTGCAGGATTCGGTCCCGGTGCCGGATACGTCTCTGGGTCCATGACATGGAATAGGCCGCTGATCTTCCACTCCAGTAGCTCTTGATTTCTGAAGAGCTGCTGCATGACCGTATTGAGATGGCTGAAGACGTCAGTCAGCTCCCGATCTCTACCGACGAAGGCGGTCTCCAGCTCTGTGACACGCCTCCGAACTTCGATGAGATCGCCGGCGCGCTCCAACAAGAACGCGACGCGGTCCTCAATATTGCCGCTCTTCGGCGTGGTCGCCGGCTCTGGCTCCGTAGGCACGCCACCAGTGGCGCCCGGCATGAACGGCGGCGCGCAGCTCTCATCTTCGTTTACGGTTCCTCTTGGCCGCGGCATCGACCCCCTTACCCTTGGAACCGGCGTGTTGCTGTTTTGGTTTCGAATCGGATACTGCGGCTCGGAGCTCATCTGGATCGGTAGCCGTAATTGCCGGTCGTCGTCTTTCGCCATCGCTCACCTCCATGCGCTGTATGGTCTCGATTCTCTGTCTTCCGATGTCCGCTACGGCATCGCAATCGTTGATGACGAGCTGAATGATCTCTTTCGGGATGACGCGCCCCTCATCATCGCGTAGCGTCAGCTCCTCGTTGTCGACGTGCCGTTCCAGGTAGATGACGATCTCTCGCCATAGCCTGTCCTTCATCTGAAGCTCGTCGAGCTCCGCCGCAAGTTCGTGCAGTTTCATGACAACCTCATGCCGTGATCATAGATTTGAGACGCGCCTCCAGGCTGCCGCCTGCGTTCACGTCTTTGATGATACTCGCGAACGTGTACATCACGTAACCGCGACTGTCTCGAGCCGCGTACATCTCTTCGCCGCCGCGGTGCCCGAACATCTCGGTTCGAGCCGCATCTCTGATGTCGATCTGGGACGTCTTCATGAAGACATCGGCAAGGCAGCCGGCACGAATCACTTCACGGGCCAGCACCGACGCCCACTTGTCGGGCGTCAGAATGAACATCCGGAGCTCTTTCAGATCGCTCTGCTTCCAGACCCTCTTGCACACCTTGCAGTAGGCCGTCTTGCTCTGCGGCGCCAGGTATTCATGACTGATGTACCCGTTGCAGCGCGTGTCAGGGCACGGATACAGCAAGTCGTCGCCGCCGCCACTCATAGCCGACCCGGAGTTGAAGACAACGAGAGCTCCGGGAAAGGCGCCGCGGTTCGTCTTCTTGTGCCCGAAGACGACCTCGATCTTGTAGGTGGCGAGCTGTCCGGTCTCCAACAGCTTCTGTAGGGCTCCGACGCGCCGCTGCAGCGCGTCACGCTCCACCTCGTTGAGACTGTCGATGTCGAGATCACTGGCGTTCACGCTATCGTCGAGAACGCCGGCCTGCTTCGGTCCGAAGAACTCAGTCATCACTTCTCCGTGAGCATGTGAGCGCCCTTGCTGCCCTTCGACAGCAGAGGACTCAGCGGCTTGTTGCGGTTCTCGGTTTGCCCCACCAACGGGAAGTCGATCACTTCTTTGCCGCGCATCGTTCCGCTGTTGGCGTTCGGAACGGAGTCATCGACGCGCTCGTAGGAAGTGCGCGGAACAGGCCGAGCTACGGTGCGTGTCGGACTGCGGGGTTCGGTTCTCGACAGGATGTCGAGGAGCCGCGCCACGTCCTTGGTGCCGGTGTCGATGTCGCCGTGGATCGTGAAGTTCCACGCCGCCTTCATCTTGCCTTCGTGCCGCACGAACTGACGGCAGAGGTGAAGCCGCCATCGCCCACCGTCAGCGATGGCGCGCTCCTCCTCTCCCAGCACAGCGTCGAGGATATTGATCCAGATGGCCCGCTTACTGGCATCGACACGGTACGTCATCTGGATCAGGTCGTCGTCGACCTCTATGATGTCGAGCACCGTTACGATGCCGCGAAGCGCCTCCATTCCGGCACGAAGCCGGTCACCCTTTCCTGGCACTGATGACCTCCGCAGTATCGGGTTGGTTCGATACTCCCTCAATGGTCTCCACGTTACCTGCGGCGTCGAACTTGACGTGGTGGTCCGTCCAAACGAGATGCTTGCAAGGAGTGCCACCAGCCGCTTCAGGTATCGACGCACCATCGGGATCACCGTTCATGCGCGGAACGCGACAGCACGACGCCTCACACTCGATACGACACGCGCCGCGTCGAATTCCGTCACCGAGAAAGTAGAAGCCGCAGCTCTGCGGTACGAAGCTCGTCGACTGGGGATACTTCTTGCAGAACTCCGGCTTGTGATCGTGAATACCGCAGAGCCAAGGCATGTCAACTTTCCTTTCCGGAGACGGCCCGCAGTTTCGGCGCCTCTTTGTCCATCACGGGTCGTCGTCGAATCGACTCGACGGCATGACGGATACCGTCCCAGGAGCTCGAGTACTGCGCCTCGAAACTCGGTGATCGCGCCGCCACTTGAATGCCGTGCTCCGTTGCGCGGACTTCGAGGAGGTAGTTCGCCACTTCGTTGCATCTCGGACAGCTCGTCCTGTTGTTCTCGTCGACCGCCATGGTCGACTCCTTGACGATGCTCCCACAACTATCGCACTTCTTCATTTCTCCTCCAACGTCAAAGCGACGGCGAGCCTCGCTTTCATGTAGTGATGGTTCTTGCTGGCACCGCACAGCAGCACAACCTTATCGGCGCCGAGATCGTCGTGTTGGATAACGGGCAGCTCGAGGAACCTCGATATCGGACGAGTGAGACCCAGCCACTTCGAGAACGTCTCGTTGTCGCCGACCACCCATGCTTGTGGGACGTGCCGGAGGCGACGACCCATCAGCAACGCGTCGGCAAGACGCGCCATGGCAGCCCCGCTGATGGTCACCGGCGCGGGCTCGATCTCATGAATATCGACGTTCCGCAGCAAATCACCGAGGCGCTCCGGCTCAGTCTCAGGAACGACACCACCGGGGGCATCGTCCTTCAGCGCCCAGAAGCTGAACGTAATCGCTTCTCTGGTGATCTTGATTTCCTCGATTGCTGCCCGGCGCTCCGCAGCACCAATGATGATCTCACAGATGTCGTCCACAGTTTCGGTCCCGCGGAGCGTGTGCCGCAGGGACTGAAGTTCGTAATCAGATGTTGCCATCGAGGTGACTCCGGAGCAGTTCAATCGCCCACAGCACGAGACTCGTCACGGTGCGCTTCCGTTGCCGCGCGGTCTTACGCAGCCACTCCAGGTCCTTTGGGCTGATCCTCAAGAACAGCCGCTCCGTCTGTGTTCCTCGCTTCATGGCACAGGACATCCTCTGGGGTTATGATCACGATGTCATCACCGAGCACCGCCTGAACACCCTCCGCTGTCTGCGTCTTGCCGATAAACCACGTCACCATGACGCGGTCCCCAACCGCTACCTCCATGGGGAGGCGAAACCCCAGGTTGACGTCACCGCGTCGTGCCCACTTTCCGGGACCGACTGCAAGGACTTCGCCCCAGACGTGGAGCTCACTCTCGGCGCCGTGACTACCCGGTGGCATGATGAGCTCGATGCCATCAGCGACGTGACGCGTCTCTGGAGGCTTCTCGAGCTTCACCATGATTCGATCACCGAGGAGGCGTATCACTTCTCGCCTCGAATCGGCGTCACAGACACCGTGTCGACGGTCTTCACGGTTTCCTCGCTGACGACAGGACCGTGCAGGCGCTCATGCACCGTCTTGGCGAGCCATCCCGCCGGCACGTTCATGGCCTCTGCGATCTGCGCCGGGAACAGGAACAGCGCGCCGTTGCTCTTCATCTCGATGGCGAGCCGCGGCGTCACCTTGCCGTTACCGTCGATGACTTCGAGGGCGAGGAGCGTGCACTCCTCGATAGACCTCACCGTTTGGACGTCGTCCACGAACTCACGAGTTTCACCACCACGAACACCCATCTCAGGCCTCCTCTAGACGCCGTACCGTAGCGGCCCCGACGTCGATAAGATACTGATCCTTTGCGACACCCAGTGTCACGGTTCGAACCCTCTTCGTCGTCTTGTCGTAGTCCACCTTCTGGACTGTGCAGCCCACCAGCGCTTCAGGATCGGGGCGAGAGTTGGAGATGAGCTGCCAGAACTCAGCAGGGGAAATGGCGTCCTTCGGCAGCTTGTTGGAGAACTCCCGCTTCAGCTCCCCACCACAGGGGCACCACAGGTAGCCGCCTTCCTGATACGCGTCGAGGACGTTGACGATCTCCTCAGGTGCTCCCCGCACTGCGGTCATGCGCTTGCAGTTTTCGCACTGCAACCTGACAATCTTGACGATCTCCATCACAGCTCCTCCACCCCATCGTCCTCCATGGCGCTGCCGAAGACAGTCGTCAGGTCAGCATCTGGCTGGACGCGAACCTGTGGCGCGGCATTGTTCGGATTGATGCCCAGTGCCATGAGCTTCTCCAGCATGTCCTCGGGCACCGCCTCAACAGGCGCCGGCTCGGCGGGCTCCGTAAGTTCCGACAGCTTGCTGATCTTCTGCGCTGTAGAGGTGTTGGCGTGCTGCAGTAGGACTTGCAGCGTCTCGTAACCATCGGAAGTCAGCTCGACATGATACCGAACGCCATTGTCCTCGACCTCGGCGAAGTAGACGCGGCGCACTTCAAGACCGACGATGTTCATGGTTGCCTCGTCGGCATGGCCTTCATCAGAGACCCGCTGCTTTGCAGCGTACGCGCCGTGACGGTCAACGCCGACGCGATCTGCTGCGCTGCCTTCACAGCGACGCAGTGCTGCTTCCCCGCTGGGTCCTCGTACATGACGCAATCCGCGCCACACACGCGGTCACGATCACCCCAGCAATACAGCTCGTCGAGAGGCTCATGTTGTTCCGGCATCGATATCTTTGGGTCGCCTGGCTTCTGCATCTCCCACCTCCGCGTCTACTCCGACGAGACGCTGAACTATGACTCGGAACACGGCGTGACACGAGTCGCGCGTCAGCGCCGCCAGAATCGGAATGTTGTCCTGTGTCGGCTGCAGCAAACCGCTCTTCATGACGGAGGAGCCGATAGCGAAGCTGGCTTTGCTGTGGAGCTCCTTCATGAGTCGCTGCAGCTTGTCGAGAAGATCGATATGCTTCTCGAATTCCGCAGAGGCCACTGTGATGGGATCGGTTCCTTTCCAACCACACAGCGGACAGTGCGCTTCGACGAGGCCCACTTCGACAGCGAAGCCGCAGTTCGGACAGACCTTTGTCACTTCCTCCTCCATACCGATACGGGTCTGATGTGTTGAGCGCCCTTCGCGATGTCGCGCAACCTGCTGCGCACCAGTGGCGTAGCCTTGATCGATGTCACCTTGAAGGGTCCGCGGCGCGCCTCTTCTTCGAGGACGCGCATCATCTCCTTGAGCTGATTACGATCCTCGCTGATGAGATACGGCATCATGGTGTGACGGTAATCGTCGTAGGCTCTCTGCGTGACGTCGCCTTCCTTGCTGTCGTCGCGCATCGCCGTAACGATCAACCGTGTCTCCATGAGCTTCGCCATCTCCCGCTTCATCTGCAACATCACGAACAGCGCTTCGAGCAGGGACCCCGCCGGAGGGGTTTGCGCCATGGTGTCGTACAGCATGTTGGCGCGAGCCCACCCCAGCGGAGTCTCTAGGAGTTTTTTAGTGCCTCCGTCACCATCGTCTTCTGAACTTCCGCCGCGAACCAGCCGTAGGCCACGTTGAGGAAGAACAGAACGAAGCTGGACTGTTCCCGAAGGACGTTCAGCTTCCTGTCGAACAGATCCTTGCTGATGACCGAAGTGCCGTTGCTGTCCTGCTCGATGATCGGCGGCAGCTCGTTGCCGTTGATGCTCTTGACCCCGAAGCCCAGCGTCATGTGCTGAATGGTGTCCAGCACGAAGCTCTCTGAGCCCTTGATGTTGTAGATCCACTCCTTGATCTTGAGGTCCTCTGCAGGCGTCATGGTGCGGAACTCGGCTTCGAGGACGCCGGGGACCAGCACGACGCGCTGCACCACGCTGCCGTAGAGGATGAGGCTGTTGATGTCGATGGTGCCGATACGAGCGACCACCGCCTTGCGGAGTTCCTCGTTCTCGTAGCTGATGCCGAACTTCTTGTCGGCGTCGCTCACTGGGGTCGCGGAAGGGAATGCGAAGTCGCTGAGCTCGCTGAAGGTCCGATCATCTTCTGGTGGAGGGGTCATGACTGGCTTCTTGGTGGCCTCCGGAGCATCCAGCGTCACGGCGTCTTCTCGTCTCGGCTCCTTCACGTCACCGCCCTGTTTCGTCAACGCCTCTGCTGCGGCCTTCATGTCCTGTCGGATCTCTTCAGGAGAGCGTTTCACACCGGGCTGAAGCTGCGGCATGCCGACGACCGGCGGCGACGGCTTGACGTCGAACCGCGGTACGTTGACGGGAGGCGCACCAACACCGGAGGGCGGCAGAGCCTCCGCCCTAGTCTTGGCCGGTCGTGAACCGCCCTGCGTTTTCGTCGTCAGGCCTCGAGGAACCGGTAGCTTCTTGTCCTGCATCGATCCTTCCTTTCACGAGGTACTCCTTCAGCACCTCATAGAAATGCTCCTGGAGCAGCCGCTCCGAGACGTGCGTATAGAGACCGCGCTGCAGCAGCCAACTTCGGAATCGTCCGATGCGCTGCCGCAGCCCGCTCTCGTTCCAGAGCCCGTCGAGTTGTTCTTGAGTGATCAACCCCATCGAACGGAATTGTACGCACAAGTCGTGGGGCGGCGCAAGCGGTTTTTAGCTAAGAAAGGGTCCGAGGACCGGACCCGTTATGGGACGTCGCAGAACGCGTCGATATCGTACAGCAATTCCGCGTTGTGATGGACGCGGGTCGCCTTCTCGGCTGCCTCCCGGCACTCCACACACTCGCAGAGGTGGGACTCCACCCAATGTGCTGCATTACCGCCGGCAGCGATACGCAGCAGTTCACGGCTCGATACATGCCCGACGTGCTGTTCCGTTGCCATCATTCGATCCACCTACCATTAGATGTAGCACGTCGTACGTACACGTCAAGCTGTTTTTCGTTCTGACTATGAGATTTTATCGTGACGTCCTATCTAGACCCGCACCACGGCGCGGTGCTGGGTCAGGACATGACGTCTTGATTTGAGACGCAGGAACGTCGTCGGGCGCCGAATCGACCTCAGACCACTTTACCTTTCGAGGGTGCTTATCGCCGTCGAGGTGCACGGCGACGTAGTACGACTCCTTGAACCCCAAGAACCGGCCCACGGCATCGACTACGCCGTCGCGCACCCTGACTCTGTCACCGACCTTGATCATTTGCTCATCGGACAGCTATCGTCACGATGATAGAAACAGACGCGTCTCATTCTTCCTCCAGAGCTGCCTCAGCGATGGAGATGCTGCGTAACGCCACGACGCGCGCCACGGCGCCGACCTCGGTATGGTACATCGACAGTTCTCCCCCTGCACTAGCAATCCACACGTAGTGGTGCCGCACCGCCACGGGCTCAAACTCCCACTCCTCCGGCTTATCAGGTTTCGCGATATACCCGATCTGCCGCCCGTTCAGTAGCACGTTGCGGCGCACCCTGTTACGAGTCGTTTCCCGACGGGGAGGGGTCACCGTTATCATCCGGTTCTTCATCGTACTCCTCCACGATCTTGTTCTTGCGGTGGCCGTTCACGTATGCGGTACGCCCCCTGAACCGCATTCCGGGCTCGTCGTAGTACAGCGTGAACTCCAAGTCGGGGAACCGAATCGAGGCGTTTCGTACCCACTCATCGGGGTCGCGCCACGGCGTGTCAAAGCTGTAGACCAACTCGTTCTCGTCGTCCGAGTCAACGACTCGAGAATTGCAGGCGCCCCACTTCACGCTCCAGTTCTGCTTCTCCCAATCGAGACCGCCCTCGTCGTAGGTCAGAGCCAGAATCTCGGCAGGGATCGGCACGATGTTGTGGAACTCGAGCTCTTCGAGCGGTGACATCTCCTCCTTGAACGGGGAGTCCTTCGGCTCGGCATAGGGCGGTCTTTGACCGCGAGCCAGCGTCCTGAACTCCTGAAGACGACTCGCCTGTCCTCTGATCCTCAGCTTGTTCATACACCAGTTCGGCATAGCTCCTCCACGTTGTCGAGAACGAAGTGGCGCAGAATCGCAGCGAGCATCTGCGACTCCGGAGCCAGCGCCTCGTCGTCATCAAGGACGTAGGCCGCAAGCCAGCAGTCATGATCCCACATCACGTCGCCGCCAGACCAGTCGACGCTGAGCTTCATGTACTCCTCGTCGGAGTAGTACTTCTTCGCCAGAAGATGAAACTCCCCTTCGAGCCTATGCTCGAGATCGGCGACCGATTTGACGTCACGCGGCAAACCACGACCGACCAGGATGCCGAGGAGCACGCCGTCACGCACATCGACCTCAATCTTCATCTTGCTCCTCCACGTCCTGCTGCAGAATCACTGTGATGTGGCAGATGTTGGTGTGCACCGCGAGCTCGCGGCTTACCTTCGCTACGGCCTCGTCTTCCGATTCCGCCATGACCCAGTAGCCGTCCTCCCAGGTATGATCATCATAGAGCACGGCGCACTCGTATTCTTTCTCCATGTCACAGATCCTTCGGCTTTCCGATGCCGCTGTAGTTGTAGCCGCCGCCCTCATGCCAGGTCCGAAGCGCCGCCGCCTCTGCCTCTTTGGCGGCTTTGTATTGAGGGTGCTCGACCTCCTTCTTCTTGCACTCGAGGCAGATCAGCTCCTCGTTGAACATCGACATGATGTGGGCGTCGGTCTTCGCTCCACAACGGTGACAGCTACCGTGCCACTCCCTCGCCATCTTGCACCTCGTAGTTGATCTCGAGTTGTCCGTAAGCCTCGCCGGGAGCCAGTCCGGCGTGATTCGTCAATTTGAGTTGCATCGATTCTGTGAGGTGAACGAACAGCGGATCGATGCAGAACTCGTCACCGTCGCGCGTCACGTTGACGATGACCGACGTCGGCTCACCGTCATAAAAGCAGCTGAAGATCGCAAAGCTGTCGTACTCGCCACTGACGAGGGCTTGAAACGCGTCCTTGGCCTCATCCGTGATGTTGGTCGTCATAGCACCTCCAGTATCGGAAACGCCCCGATGCAGTCCAGCATCTTGAGACCTTGATACCCGGCGCCATCGGGCTCATCTCCCCAACTCATACCGCCAGCAACGAGAACAGCATAGCTCTTTCCCTCGATCTCTACCTTGCGAATCACCTCGTCTCTGTAGACGCAACACAGCGCCGACAGACTCTCCTCGAGCTGCTTCGGCTCAGTGCATGTCAGCACGAAGTTCACGCAGTGATCAATATCCGAAAACTCGTAGTCCAGCGGGCGCAGGACATCGAGAAGTGGCTTCGGAATTTTCGACGTCTCAGCGTCGAGGTCTTCCAATCGATCATCGTTGGCGCCAACAAGTAGGGCGTCTCGGAGTGCCCTACCTTGCTCCCGAAGAACGGCGGCATGCTTTCGTACTGCATCGAACCGCTCCGTGATGTCTCCGCTCCACAGCAAGGTGTAGGTAATTAGATCAGCACCCATCACAAACCCTCCTCACGTCGCCTTGCGGCGACTATCCCATTTCCGCAGCGCTTCCCTGCGTCGCATCCCCATCTCGATGATCTTAGCGAGCTCGCCTTTGGGAACTCGGCTCAACGCCTCTTGTAGAGCCGCAGCGTCACCATCTCCATCAAGAGCACTCAGCTCCGAGTCGAAGACGTAGCACGACGCCAGGGACTCCTCGGAGTCCCGCGGATAGATGTCCACCGCAACCCCTTCGTCCGTCTTCTTGATGTAGATCGACGCGCCTTTGACTCTGACCCACATCGAGTCGCCTTCCAAGACGACCTCATCGAAATTTATCGATAGCATCAGTCCTCCATCTCGCCAGGCGGCACGCAGTAGACGTTGACCTCGACCTCTACGTCGTGGGACATCGGTTGTTGCTTCACTACCCAAGTCCGACGTTTCACCTTCGTATGCACCTTGATGACATCATGCTTTCCGTCTTTCCAGTGCAGGACGTCATCGAGCTGGAACTGCACGACCTCCCCCTTCTCCGGAGACGTCGGGAGATCGACAGTCATCAGACCGTCCCGCATCTGTGAACGAGGGTCCTGAAACCAGAAGTGTGTCAGCACTGTTATCTCCTAAATAAAGGGCTTCTCACGAAGCCCTTATACCGAAAGCCAGTGCTGTTTAGAGATCGAGAACGGAGTCGCTGTCCCACGTCACCTTGATGTTGTCGTCGTGGAGCCTACCGTCGAGGAAGTACCATCGCCAGGCGTGCCCCTCCTCGCCGCGTATCTGCAGGTAGGATTTCGATTCGACATGTGGTGCGATGGCACGAAAGAACGACTCGTCGTCGCCGAGCTTCTCGCCACAGAACTCGATGTCCACGAGATCACCACTGTCGTCGCTGGCCACTGACCAACGACAGGCGCGGAACATACCGAAGACATCGGACTCGGCGTAGCGCGCCTCGACCTCTTCCTTGGTGATCCAGGAGAGCCATCTATGCTCACTGAGCCAGTCAACGATGGCCTCCATCACGGCCTTGCGCTTCTCCGCCTTGATTCTGAACCGCGCCGCCACAAGATCTATGTTGTAACCCATGTCAGCCCTGCTTCCATGTTCCTTTCAGACCGTACTCGTCGACGAGTAGGTCTTCGTGACCGGCCGTCAGCATTCCCTCATTGATGCAGCGATCCACAGCACCTAGGATGTCGTCACGCAGCTCCGACGGAGGAACGGCGACGTCGCGGCCGTTCTCGTCGACCAGTGTCACATCCAGCACTATTCTGATCTTTACCTTCTTCACTACCGTCCCCCGTACGTTATGCTGACCGTCACTGTGACTGGACCCAGCGGGACGAGCTTCGGGTGCTCACTGCCCATACTCTCGAACACCCGCTTGACGGGACGGTTCCACGTCATGCTGACATGGGCGTTCTTCTCGCTCATGGCCTTGCTGACGCTGTCGAGGACGCGCTGCCGAACCTCGTCATTGATCTCGTCTGGTTGGTCACGCTCCACGGTGTCCTCAACGCTCTCAAAGAAGTCCAGCAACTTCTGTACGCTTTCCCGCATCCTCTCGGCGTGCTGTTTCAGCTCATAAACGTTCATATATCCTCCTGTAGTGCGGCATCGGCGATCTCCCATGCCTTGTTAGAGTCGCGGCATCCCTCGTGGTCGCACGGACCAGGGCAGACGTTTCCGCACTTGTCTCGAATCTCTTCAAGAGCCTTGCGCAGTTTGTTGTAGCGACGCCGCCAGTCCTTGACCTCTTCTCGATATTGATCCTTCATTCACGCCCCTCCACGCAGATGTCATCGACCTTGGGCACCGGCCATGTCGAACCGCAGCGTTCGCACTCCATCGTCTCGTCGTTCCCCATCGAATCGATCACCTCCTCTTCTGGGGCGCCGACATGAAGTAGCCGCGTCTCGAAACTGTCGCCGGTGCTCGGCTCTACCTCGGAGTGGTCGACGACATGCACGTCGCGGTGCATGATCTTCATTCTGTGAATCTGTACGTACATGACAGACGTACTGCCGCACTTCGGGCACTCCGCGGGCACGCTATGTGTCGTCCTTGTGGTCGTCACTGTCTCCTCCTAAAAAAGGGGTTGGAACGGTTTCGTCCCAACCCTTATACCGAATCGAGTCCGCACTTCTTCAAGACGAACCGAAGCCCTCACAGCGCCCCGCAGCGTCTCTGCGGTTCTCGTGACCGCCTCTGTTCCGCCAGTGCAGTCTGCCGCATATGCACTCGATCATCTGCTTGCGGCCCTTGTTCCAGTGATGGACCTCGCCACAAGCGCAACGGAACGACCGGCTATTCTGCGAGTGACAGTGCGGCGGCAGTCTTTCGTTCATGGTTCCTCCGTCTCGGTTTCCTGACCTACTCCCATCTGAAGTCACCGCACTGGTGCGGCCCGTCGTGTCCCTTCGGCAAGTGGCACCACGGCGTTCGCAGGGTCCCGTCCTTGTCAGGAGACGCCTGCACTGCGACGTGGCCCGGAGAGATGTCCATGCACATGTCGCTACGTCCAGCGCAGCAGTTACCGCAGAACACGCGCGCCGGGATCGGAACAACGGCGCCGCTCTCCTCATCCACGGCCTCTATGACATCAAGTAGCGCGCCGCAGCTCGAGCACAGGCACACGGTTCCCTTCGCAGGCTCCTTCCAGCAGCACGCTCCCTTCGATGGGCTCCTGAACCCGCCGATGTGTATCGACGCCTCATTGTGGCAGATGCCCTCATCGACGTGGCCCGTTGGGAGCAGGAAACGGCAACCCGAGCAGTTCGGAGCCAGGACACCCTCCAGCATGGCCTTGATCCTCGGAGGGGTCCAGCCCTCGGGCTTCATGGCTTTGCCATCGGCGCGCTTCGGACCACCGGCCTTCGCCATGTTCGTCCTATGGACTTCGTCGAAGAACGGTTCCAGATCGATGCCCATGGCGTTGGAGGTGTTGTGGATGACGACGATGAGATCGCACATGGCGTCGATGACCTGTGCCCACGCATCGACAACGGGACGGCCTTCTTTGACGAGACCCTCAAGATTCTCCATCCAGTCGAGAAACTCGTCGGTCTCTTCCCCGACGAGCTTTCGGAGGAGCTCGAAGTTGAGACCCTGTACGCCAGCAGGGCCGTCCTCATTGGGTAGCGGCAGCTCGAGAGCCACCATCATGTCGTGAACCAACTTCTGCGTCTTCAGCATGGGTCCTCAAACAGCGCGTCGATCTTCTCGACTATCTTGATGACTCGGGGATCTCGAGGGTCGACGCCCTCCGGCAGCCCAGCGAGATGAACCATCGTGCAGAACCCACCACAGTCTATGGCGCCGGGCTTCTGCATCGTTTCGACGAAATCGTCGGTCACCGATTTCATGATGGGCCGCGTTCTTTTGTAGTCGCGCATCACGCACTCTCCTTCAAGCGCTCAATCGTCTGAAAGAACGCCCTTCTGATTTCCTTACAGTTTCTATCGCCGGGCTCGACGGCGGATCGGCATACCACAGGCCGGTTAGCGTAAATCGAGCAGCGCACGCGGTTCATGACGCTACCCCGTAGGGCGGCGCAGTAGTTCATCTCGTAGTCCTTCAGCGGACCGGTGCGGATCATCACCCACTTCGTCGAGATCGTGGCCGTCACCTCACGACGATGATTGAGGGTGTCCAACAGGCCTTGGAACGGCGTCGTGAACCTGACGTTCTTCTTTATGAAGCCGTCACTCAGGAGTTCCAAATCCGTCTCGATCAGATCGCAGTATTCTATTTGGTCTTGCGGGCACACGCAGCAGGCGCCGCAGGCACGACAATCGAAGACCTCCTTCATGGTCACCTCCAGCTGATCTTATACCTCGAACTTCCTGTCATCCCACGGCATAAGATCCCCCAACAAAACAGCCTTCACCTCCAACCTGGCATAGGCGCTGAATCTCTCAAGATCACGTTTCATCAGCCTCAACACCTTGCGAAGACCGTCGTACTTTGCGTTATTTGACCGCAGGATTGCCTTCTCAACTGTCTCGGCAAGGCGTCGAGAAGAGCAGGCATATCTCTCCTCCCACCCATTCAAGCTGATGGCGGCGCACTCGAATGGAACTTCGGTGTGCTGCCCCCGCCTCTTCTTGTAAACCTTGCGGACAATGACATCAGCCGGGATCACAATCCAGTGCTTACGTCGGAGGGGTACATACACAACCGTAGTGCTGTACTTTATGGCACGAACCTGGTTCAGCGTCCCCCTGCTGGCAACTCGACACGTCTTCACCTCCACGTAGAATGGTGCTCGCAGACCATCGATCATCACAGGGACTATGCAATCTCCCAGCGAACGATCTCTCGACTTTATCGCACCAGGAACGAGCCGTAGAAATTCTTCCTCGCCTTCGTCCCCAGAATCGCTGATCCTATTCACTAGTGCACCTCACGTAGTCCAGCGGAGCTACGCGTCCTTCTCTACTCCCCCCTCGAGCTCGACGAGTACGTAGTCTCCGGGGTTCAATCGATGACGCCCGAAATCTTTGGGGCACAGCCTGTCCAGTCCTACTCTGCTGTGGTCGTGGTTCCAGCGATCTGTCCACTCCTGAGTAGGCCGCACTACGTAAGCATGCTGTTGTGGCGGCATACCGAGCTCGAGCACCTGGGTGAGATCGAACACCTGGACGAGATCGCCAACGTTGAGGTAGTGGTAGAAGTACGGAACGCCGTTCCTCATTTCAAAGTCGCCGTTTGGCTCCGGCGCCTTGAGCTGTACGAGACCGTTCAACGTTACGATCTCAACGCTACAAGCTGACTTGGCCATTCTTCACCTTCTTGATCCGAGACCGGCACGACGCTACGAGAACATCGCGAGGCAGTTGTACTCCGAATCGTAGCGTATCCCGCAACGTATCAGCTCGAGGAGCTGTTCCGGAGTAGCGACCGCAGCGAGCTCTTCAAGACTGACGTCGAGGTAGAACTCGTCGTGTTCGCTCCCTGCGATCATGTCTTGGGTGCCCGGCACCAGTGTGTCGAGAAGCATGAACGCGTGTAGGTCGGCGCGACCGCTGCGCTTCGTCTCGACCTTCTCGAAACTGCAGTACTCATCGGTGTGTCTCTCGAACCACGCCACGAGCTCATCCGTTGTCATTTGTCCTCCAATCGAAGAGTGAATTGCAGCGGAACCGCGATTCAGCCTTGTCGTACTCCAGGTAGCCGATCCCCACAAGGTGGAAGAGGATCGCCCTCAGGTGATTGTGCATTGGGTTGTCGGACCAAATGAGCCCCTTCACCCTGGTCCTGAAGGCGTCCCAGGTGTCGTCGTAGCCGAAGACGCCGAGAAGCCGGCCGACCTCGAACATGGCGACGTCCCAGTCCGTCCACTCCCTGAGGGCGCGGCCCAGAGGCACGCGGACACGGCACGGGTAGTCCTCGCCAAGCCGCACATCGACGTCAACGAACTCGGGGTCTTTGGTGTGGTCAAATTCAGCCATCGTGGTTCTCCCAGTCCTTCGACTTCGTGCTGCAAGCATCGGCATCGGAGGGAGAGCAGATCGTAAACCCATCACACGGATGTGGGTGCAGGGGATTTTTGAAATCGAGAGCAGGAGCTGTGTGCATGTTCAGAGTCGCCCCATACCCGACAACCCGCTTCTTTGGCGGGACAGTGATCGTCTCGTAGAGCTCGTAGGTCCCCGGAGGCACAACAACCTCCTCAATGGCTGGGTCGTTGAGCTGATCCTGAACTTTCTTGATGATCTCGCAGTTCTCCATGAGCTACTCCTTATCGCCCCACCGCGTCAAGTACTCGTACTTGACGTCCTTGACCACCACGTCATCGCCGGACTCGTACGCAGTCTCCGTTACCACTACCGTATCAGGGTCGCCGCCCGCTTTCCTGATCTCCAACCTCACCTGTAAGGCTATGCGGTCAGCCACATCCTCAGACGTAGCGAGCTCTTCCTCGTACTCATCCAACTCGAATATCGTACCCTTGTAGAGAGCCCTCATCACTTCTCCTGAAGCCAGGCGTTGAATGCTTCGTGGTTGTAGCAATGCGCACAAGTTTTACTATATGGACTCGGGCAGAGCTTCCACCACTCATCCCACTTTGCTCTGATCCACTCGCTGAATGGAATCGTCCATGGGAGTCCATCGACCATGTACTGGTCCTCATCTGGAATCATTCGAACAAGGAGCGTTGGATCAATTCCACGGGTGCGCGCCCACGCTACAACACGAACATTTATCGCGCGACTGATGTCCTCAGTCTCCTCATCACCGCTACGTTTCGTCATTTCCGTACAACTCCACTTTCGAGCTGAGCCGTTTCAGGAACTCCGTGCAGATGGCGCACCCCCTGGTGTGCGGCACCATCTCATCCAGATCCACAATCTTCTGGCACCAGGACAGCCACTGTCCGGGCAGCTTCTGCGTCATGTCGGCCGGTGTCTCGTCCTTCGTCACGTCCCACAGCGGCCGTGCCGATATGATCTCGGCAATCTCCTCGTACTCGCCGCCGTTGAGCCGCATCAGAATCTGCTCCCTGACGGCGGCCTCGCTCCAGAACTTTGGCAGCCTGATATCGATCTCGATCCGCCACTCCCTCTCATCACTCATCGCCGTTCTCCTTGAACTTCGCGATCTGCTCATCGGTCCAGGGCGTCGTTGGTTCATCCTCCAGCGTGATGTCCAACTTGATGAAGTGCAGCGGCTCGGTGTAGAGCACGTTCATAGCCAAGAATCCAGGCCGGTGCTCCGTGACTTCGTACCGCATCTTCCCCTGTTTGTGGAACAAGACCATACCGAACATCCCCTCGGGGCCGACACCGAAGCGCTCCACGATGTCTTTGAGATGTTCGACATCAAGGGTCTCGAGCTTGTCGAGTAGGTCCTTTGGATCTCGCAGACCGAAGCCGACCTCCATCGCGCAACGCATCAAGTCACGCTCCGGAGGATCGATTAGCGCGTTGCCTTCCATCCTCTGCAGGGTCGACGCCATAGTGTCGCGGAGCTGCTGCTCAGTCACCCGCTCCCCGATGTGGTGCGTCAAAGCGGTTCGTATCAACGTACTGACACGCTCCACGGTCGTGCCGATACGATCCGACAATGTCATAGCTGCAGGGATCAGCTCTATCTCCTCTGCCGACACTATCGTCGCCGTTCCTTTGCGGTCGAACCTCACCGTTGGCCATCCCTCGTCGTCAACGTACTCAACTTCACCGACGTCGCCGGCTTCGGCGTGTATGTAGTTCTCCTCAGGGAACTTGCAGTCCGGAGAACCGGGCGAGTTCCAGCCGCCCTCTGTGATGGTCTGCGTCGCCCTGACTCGGTCACCGATTCTAAACATGCTCATAGTTCCTCCTCTGCCCTTATAACACTAAAGGGGAGCGATCTCCCCTGAATCGAACCGAACTCGTCACTCGCTGCAACCCGACTCGTCGCCGCGGTCGCATAGCGCGCAGCGCTGCCCCAACGCCATGGCGTCGAAGACGGCGTTCTCCGGAATGTTGATGCCGTACTTCTCTGCGATGCGTTTCAGAATCGGGGCGCCGTAATTCGGGTAGTTGTCGTCGTTGCAGAACGCTACGAGCTCGTCGTCACCGATGAGCCACAGCCAGGCGCGGTAATGGGAAACGCTGCGACCCGCCGAGATGCCGCGGTGGTCCACAGCCTTCTCGACAGCGAAGTCCATGTACTCAGCGATCTGCTTCTTGACGGCGTCGTCTGTCGTGTACTCAGGAGTCCACTGCTCTGCGACGGCTTCAGGTTTCAGATACGGCTTGGCGTGCTCGAAGTCTAGAGCTCCGATGAGCATTACGATCTCGAACCCAAGGATGTCAGTCCCCTTCGTGCACTCGATCCTCTCCACAATCTCCTGCTGACTTCTCATCACACACCTCCGTGTTGAAGACGACGTACGGCACACCACCGGGGAGCATCGGCCAGAGCTCGCGCGGCATACACCATCTGCCCTGCTTCGTGGCGATGGCCAGAACGCAGAGCTCCTGCATGATGGCGTGGTCGCCGGTCCACAGCTCGCCGTCCTTGTCGTTACAGAGCTGCAAGAAGCTCCAACCTCCACCGTTGGACTCCATGAAGCGATCATCGAGCTCCCGCAGGAACGCGGTGACGTCGTCATGAACTGCGGCGACGCGCTCCGGATGGAGTCCGAAGTTCTGCGTGATTCCATCGACACGAATGAAATCAGCAGGCGGCTTGCCGTCAACGAGTTCCGCGTCGTTGAACAGCACCTTCATGAACACTTCATGAACCTTTTGCGAGTCGAGCATTTCTCCTCCTTACATCACGATGCCCGCACCACCACAGTGCGGGCATTTCGGATCGATAGCGGTGTAGCCATCGATTTCGGGGCCGCAGTGCTCGCAACCATGGGTCGCGTTCCAAATCTCTCCGGCCTCGTCTTCGACGTCTTGTAGTGCGGTCCAGAACGCTTCGGCCTCGAACGGGAACTTGAGGTCGTGGTTCTCGGTGCACTGCTCGACGCCTTCGACGATGGAACCCACAACGATGCCGCCACGGTCTTTGTCGATCACAAGCCAGGCGCCGCAATCCGT
>Ga0316621_10000010_pt1 | contig 23949 bp, 32 predicted proteins | sample OWC_Aug_OW2_C1_D_2_FD_207664 | JGI IMG/M metagenome (GOLD analysis project Ga0316621, IMG submission 207664) | Wetland soil microbial communities from Old Woman Creek delta, Ohio, United States - OWC_Aug_OW2_C1_D1_C | ecosystem: Environmental > Terrestrial > Soil > Wetlands | place: USA: Ohio... | reverse complement strand
TACCGAGAGCTTGTAGCCCAGCACGTATCTCTTGTCGGGCATCAGCATCATTGTAGCATCAACCACAACCAGCGGCAGATCATTTGTGGGCATGAACCCTGAATTTGGCGCCGTGACCTCAACTAGCACGCCTTCGAGGAGGGCACGAATTCTGGTTTGCGGCGAACGGCGCTGCTTCGGGTTGTACTTCTCGTAGTCACGAACAGCTCTACCCTCCCGACAACGCTCCTCGTACCAAGCCTTGTCGTCCGATAGACAGCGCTCCCACGTCGTCTCATTGCCGTGATCCAATGCGTAGGTCGGACAGCAGCTGATGCCCTTCACGAAGTCCATCATTTCGGACGTAGCGCGAGCAACGTCAGCGGCAGCGATATCAATGACGCCCTGAGGCGGCGTCTCACCGCAAAGCAGATGCCATGTCAGCAGACAAGCTCCATCATCACCACGAAGACCCGCCACACAATGCCCCGTCGCCCGACTCCACTCTTCGTAGTTTTTCATGGCTACCGCATGGTGATCGATCCACAGGACGTTAGTGTTGAGGGTGTGCAGCAGCGAGATGTCCTGCGGTGACCAGTCCAGAACGTAGACAAGATCTGCTGCCTGTGCCGCAGCAATGACGTAGGGCTCCAACTGGTAGGCGTGGTACACGGCCTGCAACTTCACGGTACCGGCAGCAAACTTGCGCACAATAGCTGCTGCGCACCTACCATCCAGGTCGTAACCGTGATAGATGACGTAGATCGTCATAATTTACATCTCCTGAGGGAAAGAAGCCCCCTTGGCGCCGAGGTGCACCAAGGGGGCGAGGAAGGGCGGATCGAACTACTCGAGGATGCGGGTCTTCAGGGCCTTCTGGATGCGAGCCTTGAGCTTGACGGTGGCGGGGCGCGGCGGGAGCCTGATGGTCTCACCTGTGGCCGGGTTCCTGCCGTCGCGCGCCGGCTTCTTGGGGACCGGAACGGCGAGCAGCGTGACGCCGAAGGGCGTCTTGGCCTTGTGCTCGTCGTCGGCGCTGAGCTGCTCCGTGATGATGTTGTTGAAGACCTCGATAGCGGTCTTCACGTCGCGCTTCGACAGCTCGACACCAGCATCACCGAGCTGCTGCACAGCCAGCTCGATGAACTCCGACATGTTGCGGTACGTCTCAGCATTCTTGATGCGGACGACCTTCGTCGGCAGCTTCACCGGCTTGCGCTCCGCGGTCTTCTTCACGTTCTTCTTCGCCTTGCCCATGATCTCTACCTCTCCTCTTCTTGAAGCGGCCACACCTCATTGCAAACCGCTTCGCCATACGCCGTGCACAAATGCCGACGTGCTATGCGCACTTCAGGATACTCCATGCCGTTCTGAGGGCAACGCCCGCGTCCTCCATACGCAGCGAGCCACATTGCTATGTCCCCGTCATGTCCCTCACCGATGCAGCGCTCACGCAGCTGAGCAGCATAGCACGCAAACGTACGCGCGTTGCACGCCGTGTCGTAGAGATCACAGCGACCGCACAACCTTTGCGCCGCACCATTGGGCATGATCTGGAACCAACCACGCTCACCGCGCTGTCCATCTCGTTGACCGAAACCTACCGCCGGGTTCAGACTCGACTCCCGGAATGCGATGGTCACGGCCAGCCGCGGGTCAATGCGGTGCTGTGGCGTCGTCTCTGCGATCTCGTTGACCAGAGCCATCACGTGTTCGTTTTGACTCGCACGAGGCTGCAGAACTACGGCACCACCCCACAATTCGTCATGACTGACCCCAGCTACCTCAGCGAACGCAAGGCTGCTGATCAGCACAGTCATGATCACCACGAAAACTCTATGCATACTACCTCTCCTGTGTAGTATCTACCATCCTATCACGACGGCTATTTGAACAGAAAGCCGTGCAGGCCCAGAAAACGACTGGCGTCGATGCTGCCCTCCGAAGCGATGTGAAGAGACGTCAAGCGGCCGGCGATTCTACCTGCCTCCTCTCTGATCGCCTTGTCCGAGGCTGCACCATCTCCTCGGGCCAGCTTCTCGAACTCGTCGACGAGCTCATCGAACTCTCTTTGCTTCTGCGAGCGCATATCGACATCGTCAGTGACGGGTGCTGCGTCAAAGCCCTCAGACGACAGGAACGCGTTGAAGTGTTCCGGACACAGCAACACGAACACATCGGTTTGCAGCCACGTCACGATCATTGACGCATCCCGTCTACATCCCTTGGCTACGCACTTCTCCATCTCTTGCTCCTCAACGCCTTAGTGATCTCTGGCCAGTGCTCGTCTGGCATGTCCAGATTCGAGTTCGGATCTCGTCGATAGCCGGCGCGGCGCAGCACCTTACCATCGCGTTCGACCTCTACGGTCCCCTCATTACGGAGACGTATCCGCCAGTAGCTCGTCAAGTGGATACCGCGATCCGCGAAGTCGAGTTGCGTCACGAACCCACGCTTTCGAAGTAGAAGCGAGAGCTCCACCGCAGCTATCTTCCATCTCGACACACTACGAGGAGCAGGCACTCCCGCTGGAGTATCAATCGGGGCCTTTGGCAGCCACAAGGTCTCGGGATGAAGCCAGCATTCGGCCAGGGAGTACTTCGACAAGGAATGTAGCGCATCGAGCTGCCGCGCGATCTGCAGTGGAGCGTCTCGCCCCTCGAACACCACGATCTTTAGCTGACTCGCCACTATCAGAAAGTTGTTTCGAGCTCTGGGCACCAGAACAGCGTGGAAGTCGGGGCCACGACGTTCCACACCTACGGCGTGACGCCCTCCAAGAGCCTGCACCAAGACGTCTACATTGGGCCGTCTCTTGGCCTCCACACCGATCTGACAGCCGTCTGGACCGAGTAGAACTAGGTCCCAACCACTGGTCTCCGGGAACACCAGCCAGCCAGCGGCGCGGACCTTGTCCGAGAACAGGTTGCAGAGCTCGAACTCCTTCATGTCTCTGACTTGCCGACCTTCTCGATGAAGCTCAGGACGTCGCAGAGCAAGTCCTCATGCTTGAAGGCGCGCCTCTTGTTGGGCCACGCCAGGAACGCCGGCATGATGTCCTCGAGCACCTCACGGCACTGCTTCGGCGAGAACGGGAACGTGGGCCGCAGCTTTGCCTTGGCGCGGGCCTTTGCCTTCTTGGACTTGCCCTTGACGGGCTTCCTGTATCGCTTCGGCTTCACTTCGACAGGCCCCGCCTTGAGGTCGCCGAGGGGATCGAGCTTCGTCGGCGTATCGTCAACGTTGACGTCGGGGAGCGGAGCGGCGGGGTGCTCTGCACCCTCCCTGTCGCTGGCGATGTACCACTGCAGCACACCGTCTTCCTTCGTGCCGATGATGCGCTTCGACTTCACGAGGTCGCCGAACCTCCGCATGACGGCCTTTCGAGCGACCTTCACCGCTTCTGGGTCCTTGCGATTCTTCGGCGTCATGTCACGGTCCAGAATGAAGTCGACGATCTGCTCCGTCGTTGGGAAGTCGTCGCCCACCTCCGTGAGCTTGTCAATGGCGGTGACGATCTTCACCGTCATTGGCGCGCCACGGTAGGGGTCCACCGGAGCGGCATCTGTCTCGGTGGTTGCCGGCAACACGATCTCGGATGTCGTTGTCGTCAGAACCCCCGCAGGAACAGGCGCGTCGACAACGACGTAGTCCGTCGTCACAGTGGATGGCGGCGGTGGGGGTTCGGTCTCGAACACCGGCAACTCGGTGACGATGGGCTCTCGAATCACGGGCTCCTCCAACACCACCGGCTCCCGCTTGATGTCCTCAGTCATTGCACTCCTCCACACACATGTATCACGATTTTAGCGATCACGAATAGGTAGACTAGCAGCAGAAAGACCGCCAGATACACGGTATCTGCGGTGCTAGGCCCAACCTTTCTTTTCTGCGAACCACAGCGTGACGACAAGTTCTCCCTCCTCCTGACCCTCCTTCCACACCTCAGAGTCCTCGTGGATGCATTTCTTCGGTATCCACTCGTCACCGACGTCGGTGATGCGGAACAGAACGGCGAGCGTCGTTTCCTTGAGCGGCGTCGCCAGACCAGCACTGAATCCTTCCACGGCTACACCAGGGCTATCGAAGGGGCGGAAGCGCACAGGCTCCGCGGCCAAGCCAGTCAGCCCACCTGGCCAGCACCGCCCACTGATCAGCGCCGACGAAGTTCTCCGCCCAGCCGACCATGCCATAGACCTTGACGTTCGTGTCGACGAAGCACGAGAGGTGCTCATGAAGCTCCGGGCCGGTCTTCGGGATCGCTTTTCGATTCTTCCCGGTGAGCGGTTTCGAGGGATCAGCCGGGATAAATCGATAGCAGCCGAACGACGGCACGATAGCATCGAATCCCAGCTCGCTGTAGTCCTTGATCCCTTCATGAATGCGGTTCTTGGGGATGTCGTAGAGCTGCGGTGAGCCGTAGTCGCACTCCAAGAGCGGATTCGTCACGCCCGGCTCAGCGAACTCTTCGAACGGGAACGAACGATGACCGCGGGGCAGTCCGTAAGAGGTCATACCGAGCTGAGCCTTGGGGTTGACGCGCCTCAAGGACGCACGTGAGCGCTTGAACAAGTCTCTCGCTTCGATAGGGCGCCCCTTCTGCCCCAGCTCGGGGTCGAGCAGCCAACCAGCCACGTCCGAAGACGAGCAGGCCGTCATCTGCTCGACGAACGCTCCGACGTCATGCCAGGGATAGCCCCATACATGCGCTGCGATGCCAAGCGATTTGAAAGCAGCGATGGCTGCCACGACACGCTCCGGCGTGTTGATCCATCGCTGCCCGCTGGCGTCGTGCCATGGACCACCGATGGCGACCCACTTGAGCCCATAGCGCGCGAACTTCGCGGCGACGTCCGCTGGCTTGCGCTTCCCGAAAGATCGAATGTACAGAGCCAGTCCCAGGGGTCCGTTCATACCCTCATCTCCTTCGTGACGAGCATTTTGTTCTCTATCTACGCAGTATATTTTAGGCCTGCGTGCGCCGTCAACTCAAAACAGTAGTTTTGCCGTAGTTTTTTGAGATCGATTAGAACTTGGGAGTTGAGCGCCTAGCACGCAGCTTGAAATCGGCGCTGCACACCGAGCAGATCTTACTCCAGAGCTTGTCCTCGTTGTCGGTGGGGTAATCGATGAGGCTAGCGATGTTGAACCTCTGCATGCCTTGCTGCCCCAGTCCATTGACGATGAGGCTACGAAGTGTCGTCGCAACCTGCGACGATCCTCCACTCTGTCAGTCCCATCCGGTGTAGTCGCACCCCGCTGTGACGTAGAACCACCTCTCGTCCTTGAGCTGCCCCATAGCGACCCATTCTGCTGCGTCTCGCTCTCCATTAGCGAAAATGGCACGAGAGATGTCCTTTACATCGAACGGCATGGTGCTCACGATGTCACCGACGACCGCAGAGGGCACACCGCTCCCATACGATCCGTGACCGCGGGTGTAGGCAAAGACTTGCTCCCAGTCGTAGTCTTCGGCCACTTCCTTGGCGCTGCACGTCGACAATTTCGGCATAACAATCTCCTTTGCGAAGTGATTCTCCACGTTCTTATAACGGTTCGCAACGATTTGTTGCTAATGAAATCGAGGAACCTCGATTTCGGTAGGGTAGTCTGGGTCTCAGGGGTGAACGTCGGGGATCTTGCCGGTGTGCTGAATGCCGTGAACGCGACCGGTTCGGAACATGTTCCAGTACTTGATGGCCCGCTCAGCGTAGTAGCGATGCTCCTGATCCCCTTTGGGACCACGACGTGTCGTGCGCCTCAAGATGTCCCTGCTGAAAGCCACGATGGCTTCCTGCTCAACACCATCAATCACGGTGCGACACGACGCCACAGCAGAGAAGAACGGCAGCACGGCATCGATGCCCAAGACTTTGGCGCAGCGCAGCGCGCCGGCGAGGTGACCGACGAGGAGCTTGCTGTTCTCTTTGCGCAGCGCCTCAAGAAAATCCGTGTATTCCGATTCTACGACACGCTGCGCCTTGAGCGCGACGTCTCCTTTCGTGGGGTCCTGCGCACTGAAGTCGCGCGCCTCGACGTCGATAGCAGCGATGACCCTTGGATGGATCGGAATGTTGTGCTTGATGGTGATCACGTCGGCCGCAGTTCGCTTCTCGATGGCGACGTCGATGTAGTCGATGGCGTCGGGGTCGTAAACTATAGAGATCAGTACGTAGTCCAAGGGCACACCGGACTCTATGCAGGCCTCGAGCCGGTGGTGCCCGTCTACGATGCAGCCCCTACTGGCATCGACCACGATGGGAGCTCCCCAGGGCCTGTACTCTCCGCTCTGAAGGTAGCGCACGAGTCGCTGAACTGCCCGCGCCCTGATGTTGCGATTCGACGGGTTCCGAAAGTTCTCGAGGAGCAGCGCAGCATCTTCGGGGGTCAGAGACTTGGCGAGAAGCAGGCTGAACGGCCATCCGACGACATGACCGAGCTGCGGCTTCTTCTTGCTGTTGCGTAGCAACGACAAGAACTGCAGCAACAGCATCACGGGAACAATCGGAAGGCTGATGAACTCGACGCTATCGAGATCGTAGGTCGTCCACTCTTCCGAAGTGAGGTCGCACTCCGGAAGCCTGACCCTTTCCTTCTTGTTCATTCTTCCTCCTCATCGTTGCACAACGAAGCGAATCGATAGTTGGCGGCGATGATCTCGAGCGCTGCCTCGAGCTTGGTGCCGTGCAGCCGGTTCAGCACGTTGTAGAGCCTGTCGGCGTGTCGAAGGCAGTAGCCCTTGAGAGACAACGGCTTTCGAGTACCGTTGTCGTCAGTCGGCACCAATCGAATGCCAGACTCATCCAGTGCCTTCTTTACCGAGGGCGGCAGCTGCTCATCTGATGCCTGGTCGACGGGCTCCGGCTCAGCAGGGGCCACCGGCTGCGGTACCAACGCGACGCCAGGCGGGGAGTACATGAAGGCGTGCTGCGAGCCCTTGCCCCGAGGGCGCCGCTCCCGCTTCAAGTGAGGGATCGCAGGACACGCCTGCTTACCATTGGAGCTCGACAGCAGCGCCGAGCTGATGGCCTTGAACTCCGAGGGCTCCTCGAACTGCGAGTTGACGAGCGCCAACCACTCACCAACGGTCATCCACTTGTTGGGGCTCATCGGCGCGACGGAGCGTATGCGGGCCGCAACGTTGCCGTCTCGTTTTCGTTCGAGCTTCGGATCAATGATGTCCCACGCCGTCTCTGACGTCTCCGAGGTTATGACCCGGATGTGATGGTTCGCTGTCTTGAAGATGCGGAGTGGAGCAAACACCTCCAAGATGGCGCGGCCCAGAGGCGTAGCCTTGTACAGAGTGTGTGGAGTTGGTTGCGCGTCAGAATGTTCGACGAGTCGATGCGGCACGAGCGTGCCGTTCAGCATGGCGCTGATGTTACTGTCCTTGAAGCCGCGGCCGCGCTGCTTCATTTCGGCAGAGATCTTTATCGCCGTCATAGCCTTGTTGCCGAGCGTCGACAAGATGTGCGCACTGCTGACGCCCTTCCCGTCCTCATTGCTGCTCGGTTCTGTAGAGGCCTCATACCAGATTCCCATCTCTGAGCAGATCCTGTCGAGTTTCGAAGCTGACGATTTACTGAGCATTGGTTTCCTCCTCCATTTCCCTTCGCACGGTACACTGACAAGAATTTCCGACTTCGTAGTATCGAATCGTGCCGCTGTCGCAGGGCACGTCGTGAAGGATGTCACGACACCGTAACGATCCCCCGCTACGGTACGGCACCATGACAACAAAGGTTACGATAACAGCAACGACCGCAATGATCACCAGCACGTTGCGGATCAGGGCTCTGTCGTCTTCGGTCTGGACTTGCTGAAACGTTTTGTTGTACGCCACCACCCAACCTCCTCTTTGATCTTGTACCACATAAAAGGAGGCATTTCTGGCTAATAACCATGACGCGGCCACGTCATGGTTGAGGAGGAAACCGATCAGGTCACGAGCGCGCGATGTGGAGGTCGTACCAGACACTGGGCTCGAAGCCAGGCTGCCGCAGCTCGCACTCCGGCATGGTACGCACATCCACCTCTTCGCCCTCGACGTTGTAGGCGTACCATCTCGTGCCCCCGTACCAGGCCCACAGCACGCCACGGGATAGATCGTGGAAAACGTAGCGCGCTTCGTTGAGGGCGCACATCATCTTGTACGACATCCTTCTCTCCTTGGGTCGGGAGGCTGGAGTCGAACCAGCAATCACGTCGAAAGGGTAAGTCCGCGCTGCCTTGAGCCGTGACCGCCGGTCATGCAACGGTAACGGCTCTCTCCCGACTCAGTTATCTTGTACCAGAACCAGCACTCTTTTTGGACTCTCTGATCTCGTTTCGAACCTTCATCAGCAGAGTGCCGAGATGGTTCGATCCCCTACCATTACAGACACCCCAGTACGAGTCTCCCCAGTTGTTGCCTTCGATAAGCCGCTTCTGCTTCGTTGCCAGCAACAGGAGCCGGAGCTCCGGGTCCGAGAACTTGATGCGGAGGATGTCGTGCATGACTTGCAGCCGCTCATCGTCCCAGCCCGGCCTCAGCTTTATGATGCGCCCCAGCCGCTTGGCGTCTCCCGGCGTCGCCGTTTTAGCGATCCGCAACTTCGTGAGCTCATCATCGCTCTTCGCAGCCTGGAAGGCGTGTTCCGAACTCGGGTACTTGACGCCGTCATACTCTATGGTGCACGGCCAGAAGTTGCTGAGAAACGCATAGTCGCCCTCAAAACGATCTATCATTGTGATCCTCCGATCTTCTTATATCTCCATTTCATGCTAAGTTGTTGGCGCCCCGTAGGGCGCCCGGACGCTACGCGTCCATACCATTTCCTCTCAAAAGAAAGCCATTTCGTTGTCTTTACCCCAACGATCTCATGCCTCGAGTCGACAGAGAAACGGACCAACACCGACCTCCTTTCCATCCCGAATGACAACGGCAACTCCATCCCAACCTCTTCTCCACACGAACGAACTCACCATTCAACTCCACCCTCACTTCTATCCCCCAACTAGATCAGCCTCCACACAAAATGGCAAGTAAGAACAGAATCCGTTCTCTGTCTAGGCTCTTATACCAATTCGTGCCGTTGTTGTTTCTGGCTAAAACGACGGGAAGGCCCGTCGTTTGATCATTTATTTCTTGCTAGCTTCAAAGGCGTCGATGCGCCGCCGCAGCGCAGCCTGCGCGGCTTCTTCCCATTTCGATGATGGTAGTTTCCACCAAGACTCTGGTGTCATGTGATTGTACCTGCGAAGATCGTAGAAGGGGCAGTCGGGGCCGTAGCAGTCGGTGCGCTCCGGGGAGCAGAGGGTGCAGAAAGCACGGATGCGTCGCCGCAGGCCAGAGGGACGGTTCATAGGCTTGGAGCCGCCAGCCTTCTTGGCCTCGCGCATAGCCTTGACGCTCTTACAACTCGCAGCGACTCCACACTTCTTGCAGTCGTCTACTTCTGGATCGTAGAGCTTAGAAAAGCAGCTCGGACGCGGTACTTCAGTCACGACTGCTTCTCCTTGGCCGGCGGCTTCTCCCTAGCCATCTTCTCCTTGGCTTCCTTCTCACGTGCGCGCTTCTTCGCAGTCTTGCCCACGGCGTTGAGTCCAGAGCCGGGTCCGCTGCGTGACGTCTTGCCCTTGATACGCGCCAGCTCCGCGCTTCTTCGAGTATCGATCACGTCTCGATGATGCGCGCGAGCCTTCTCGATCATGGCTGGGTCCGTAACCTCAAGCATTGAGGTAAGAAGCTCGATAGCGCAGTTGCCACGGGTCTTGTCCGTTGCCGACACCGGAACGTCGACACTCAACGTGCCACGGTTCACAAAGATCTCGACGAAGATGTGTGGAAACCGCGGCCGGTCCCCTCTTTGGAACTCCTTCAGAACGAGCCGAGCTCCGACGCGCATCGTAGCGTCGGGCTCCTTCTTCGTCGGCATCGCGACATCAACGACGCGCTCCCCGAACGTTTCGAGAACCGTCCAGGTGCCCTCTCGGGTCTGCTTGACCACCTTCGGTTCGGACTCCCGAGGCTCGACTCTCTCATCCTCGCCCATTGCACCCTCCTCCGTTACACTTACCTAAGATCGATACCACATCCCGGATGTTGATGCCTGACAGTATAGACTCAGCGATGAATCTCTGCCAGGGCCTCGACAATGGCAGCAACTTCCTCCGATCCTTCCTACTCACCCTAATCTCAACCACCTTTGTTGCTGACATGCAGCGACACCTCCACAGAACTTATACCGCAAAGGTGTTGCTATTTGATCTCTTCTCCCTCAAAATGGACCATTTCTCGCAGGACATCGAAGACGCCGTCTATGGCTTGCGTCGCCACCTCCACGTCATGATCGTCCATAGAAAGCGCGGCGTCACCGAGATAGAATGTAAGGCGCTTCCTTACGTCAACGGTGTGACGAACGTCGTAGAGATAGAAGTGCATCGACAACAGGTTCTGATCAATCTCGTTGGCTGGCGCGTACCGAGGCAGGACGTGCGTCATCATGGTGTAGTTGATGACATCGCGACTGAATCCGCTCTGCTCCAAATCGCAGCCCGCTACTGCAGCGTTGTGGATCTGAGTCAGAACAGCATCCTCTTCGCTACGGCACCAGTTGTAGGCGGCGACATCATCCAGCCAGAAGCCGCGACGCAGCAACGCCAGGGCCTCATCAAGCATGATGTGTCGGAGTCTGTACTGCGTCGCCACTCGACAATAGTAGACGTGACAGACCTCAGGTCTCGGCACCTTGTAGGCCGCGCAGCTGACGTAGTGCAAGATGCTGCCGCGCAGAAACGTACACGGGAACTTCATCAGCACCTTGTTCTTCTCGTCTCGTTCCTCGACGTTCACGAACTGATCTAAAGGTATAGACATCTCGGCGCATGTCTTCTCGGCGTCCTCGACGGTGCACCACGCCCGCAACCCGACGCAGCACAGACCGCACCGCGTACAGAGTTCGCTAGCATTTTGTAGTTCCACGACGACCTCCTCCATCATCTTATAACGCTAAAAACAGATCGATTGACCTGTTTTCTTTGGGGGTTACGCCGCGGCCGCGGCAGGAGCTTCGATGGTAGGAGCCGGCTTGCGGAAGCGAGCGATGTCGATGATCTCAGCGCTGTAAGGACTCCGTACGTTTGCCTTGTTGATGAGGGTGTCCTCGTCAGCTTCCAGGAAGAGCTTCTGCGCCAGCATGTGATCTTCTTCCGGCATGTGCTCGTCCATGACCATGTGGACACAGAACGAGCGAATGATCTTTCCGTCGTCACCGAGCAAGTCGATGTTACCACCGACACCGTGACGAATGCGGTAGACCTTGCCGCTGCCTGAAACGACGAGGAACCAGCTCTTCTCCGTCAGTTCACGGCGCTGGATCTCGTCGAGGCAGCTCAACAGCAGCTCCTTGGCGCGCAGGCGCGCAGCTTCGTAGCGAGCCCGCATCTCACGATCCTTGCGGTCCCACTCCTCTTGCTGGACTCTGCGACGTTCTGCTGCCGCTCTCTCATCTTCGAGGCGCTGCAGACGCTGCTCCTCGGTTTCTGGTGGGCAGGGGTAGTGCGTCGGCATGAACCGATGGCCCTGACAGCTCTGCACCCAGTAGCCGTAAACGGCATTCGATGTCGTCGTCCCAGTTGCACTGTGATCGACCCACACCTGCCAGACCGTAGTTGCCGCTGAGGTGCCAGTTGTCACGGTACTGTCGTTCACCACCCAGTTGCCCCACGTATTCGTATTCGTGGCGGCGGTCGAACTGTTGGTGCTGAAGCCCCACATGTCAGCCTCCGACGACGGGCTTCGTGAAGATGACCTTGCCGGCCTTGGGATCGAACTTGGTCATCTTTGTCGTCTGAGCGCCCTTGTCGTCGACCTTGAAGGCCGTGTAGCCCTTCGCCTTCATGTCGTTGAACTGCTTCTCTGCGATCTCGACCTCATCCTCGCTGGTCGGGTCCCAGATTGACTTGACGTCTCCCTCCTTTCCCATGATGGCGAAACCGCCGCCACCAGCTGCGATGTGCGCATCGAACGCTTTGCTGTCCACCTGTCTGAGTTCCATCACACCTCCTCATGCCAAGATGGCGCCAGCCAGCGTGTTCAACTCGATGGCACGCTCCGGCGAAACGCCATCATCCTGCGCGAACAGACTGATCGCATTGCTGGCGCGCCACAGCGTGTTGCCGGGCGGCAGCAGTTCGACATCGGGAGAGTTGAACCTCTCCGCGATCTTGTCGGCCTCGTTCTTCAGCAGCTTGCCGTCTTCGCGGAGCTGCTTCATGAACGCCACGGCATCGATCTTACTGGTACTGGCGTCGGCAATGGCGTCACACACCGCAGTGGTACGCTCCGGACCGAGGCTGTCCCTGACGAGATCGTGCATGGCCGAGACCATGGTGTCCATCTGGAGCTCGTGCGTCTTCTCGCTGTAGAAGGACTGCTCGTCGAGCCGAGCTCCGAGGTGAACCTTGCGAAGTACCGTCTCCATGATGGCGAGGTTCGTGCACCACAGTCTGTCGATCAAGACGGAGACCTCCAGAGGCGCGTCGCCGAAATCGCTGGCCCGGAACTGCAGGCCAAACGCGATGACCTCGCCCGGCGCCGGCTCGTAGATGGTCGGCACCATCATGCGAAACGCCGTCTTGGTGTCCAGCGCGTAGCTCTTGATCGGCAACGCACCGAACTCCTTGGCGGCTGTGACGAAGGCCTCGAGCAAGGGGCGCGCGTCCATGCGACGGTACGACGCCGAAAGCGCACCACGAACCTCGCCGTTCACGGAGCGCAACATGATGCGGTCGTCGTGCCTCTTGTAGTGCTCCTGCAGTGTTGCAGTGAGAAGATCACGCGCCCAAGCCCCATCGGGAGCGGACATGATGTCGCGGAGGTGCGTCAGGTACCGAATCGGAATGCCGACCTTGCTCGCGAACTGGTCCATGGCGTGCCGATGGATACCGAACACCTCCTGCTTCTTGGTGTCAGGCCGAACGAATCCCACACCAACGCCGCCCTCCATACTCTCGAAGGACAGCGCACTGCCGCGGATCAGGGCGTCCTGCGGCACCTGTGTCATGACGGTCTTGTACGTGGCGCGGGCGTTCTCCAACGCCTCGTTGAACATCGTCTGCAGCTTAGCCTTGGCTGCAGCGCTTGCTTCCTTGGCCGCAACCTCATAGGGGCGGCTGTCGTGATGTACTAGCACGTTACCTCCTAACAGCGGGTGATCAGTATTACGATGACGAGCACGGCGAGGGCTAGAGAGTCAACCATCCTAAGAATGACTCACCTCCGTGAAGTCCACTTCCAGATCGTAAAGCCCGACGAGACTCAGCATGGACTCAGAGTCCACAGGGAACGAGCTGTGGACTTGCTGCCGCGGCCCCGGCACTAGATTGACGTGCCGGAGCTGCATGCAGTTCGCGCACAGACGTTCTTCGCTGGGTGTGTGATCTCGGTGGGCGTTGCAGACGAATCGAGGAGTGGTGGACAGACTGAACAAGGTCAGTCCTCAGACTTCTTCGACCGACCCGTCTTGATCTTCTTCGGCTTCGCGACCTGAGCGCCCTTCTTGGTGCGCTTCGACGCCGCAGCCTCCTTGGCCTTGGCGGAGACGCCCTTCTTGCTGCTCTTGTCGCGGTTCTTCCACAGCTTCGTGACGCCGACGACGCCGCGACCCGTGAGCTCCGCGAAACCGAGCTTGATCGGGATGCGGATTCCGTTCCGAACGGCGCGCACCGAAGGCTTGCCATCAGCAGCCTCGCCGGGAACGTCATCGACGCTCATGCCGAAGGTCTTCGCCGCGAGGTTGCGGATCGGCAGCTCGCCGCCGGCCTTCTCGAGCACCGACATCATCTTGCGCTCGAACGGGCGCAGACCATCGGTGTCCTTGTCGCGATCCAGCGTGCGCGGGTGGCCGTAGTAGCCCCCGCGGCCGCGCTTCTCGCCCTTCACGGGCTTCGACGCCTTCGCCGGCTTCACGGGCTTCGCGTTCTTCTTCGCCGGCTTCTCGATCTTCTTCGATACCTTTGCAGCCTTCACGGGCTTGCGCTCTGCCTTCGGCTTCACGGCCTTCTCCTTCTTCGCCGGCTTCGTGACCTTCGCGGTCTTCACCGGCTTCTTCTCAGCCTTCGCGGTCTTCGCGGTCTTTGCCGGCTTCTCGGCCTTCTCGCCACGACCTTCTTGCATCGCACGGATTCTGTTCTTGAGGTCTTCCGCAACTCCCATCGTATCTCTCCCTTACTTTCTGTGATCGATCCAAGCACCAACAATAGTTACAGATCGTTTCCGGATTGTCAAGTACTGTTCGTGAACTTTTTTATCGCTCCCCCAGCGGCGGGTGGGGCCACCACATCCCTCCTTCAAGTAGTAGAACAATTCCTCCACTGTCCGTGGCCTGTGCCGCGAACGGTCTGCCGCACAACGGACAGAGCGCCTCTTGCCCCTCAACAGGAGCCGGAACGTCATCGGAAAGCGGCTCGAAGTCCTCAGCTCGAATCGGAGTGCCGCTGTGTACCTGCCCGATAACTTTACAGAAATAGATGAGCCGACCACATGCGATGCACCGAACGTTCATGTCGTGACCTCTTTTTAGCTAACCGTGAACATTATTCTTGTACCACATTTGATCGGTTTGTGATACGTTTCCTTCAAGATCTCGGGCTACGAAGGATCGACCACAAGTGCGCAAAACTATTGGAGGTGGCGGTGGAGAGCGACAAGATAAGGGAGCGCGTCTACGTCTCAGGAACACGCATCGGCATCGAGGTGCTATCGAGCCCTCGACTCTCGCTGGTGATGTCTCGAGACGAGGCGCTGGCAGTGGCCGACGAGCTCGTCAACAAGGTCAGCATCGCGGACGCCAACTTTCGAGAGGTCACAGCGGACACCCTCACAGCACCGCTACGCACCAGGGTGGTCGTCAAAGAGAAAGAGAAGCCCGGACGGAAAAAAAGAAAGAAGATCGGTGATAAGAAGAATAGATCAGATTGATCAGGGAAGTAACCCGAGGCCGGGCACCTGGATGTGAAGGAGTGAAACCTGTTTTAGCTGGCCATGCCGAGTCACGACGCAAAACGACACGTTTCGGTCTACCTCCTGCCGTCACACGTCGAATTTCTGACGCAGGAACGCAAACGACTCCAGAAAGAGCTTGGCATCAAGGTGACGCTGAACGAGCTGCTGCAGTGCCTCGTCGAGCAGCATCGTCTCCGCTGGATCGCGATGGCTACACACGACGCCGATAGCGTACCATGGATGTACCGACACATGAGGGAGCATGTCGACCCAAACCTTCGAAGAGCTGTTCCAGAGCATAGTGCCAGCACCACCGGAACCGCCGAAGGTGGAGCCCGTAAAGGTGATCTCAGATATCTCCTCGACGACTCCGCCTTCGAAGACGATTGATCGAACTGATGAAGTGATACAGGCCATGTTCGACCCTCGGGCAGATTGGAGCCCTGAGGAAGTGGACGTACTACGCGCCTACGTCGAAAAGAGCCCCGTCGATATCGAGGGGCTCGACGAGTTGCTGTATGACTACGAAGTGGGACGCAGGTTCAAACCGAAAGAGCGTCGTGAAGAACCGCCTGAAAAGGAGGATCACGACGAGCGCGAGGACTACATGGAGGTTCCGGGGTCGTACCGTCACGAGCCGGAACTGAAACAGCTCGATCCCGCCACGCTGCCGACGCGTACCGACCTAACTGGTTGGTGGCGCCGCTAAAACGTTTTATCTATCTTATCACACCTCTAGATCAAGAATTGCACAGGCCCCTAGTGCTGTCCGGCACTAGGAGCAAGGAGGTGTGCTACGAAAGAGGGATCGATCACAGGTAAGACTGATTGAAAGTCGCCGGCCCGATGTTGGGCTGGTACTGCGAGTTCTGGATGTTCTGATGAATCTGTCCAGCTCGACGCAGTCCCATCATAGCGGGAACGCCCACCGCGGTACCGCCGACCAGGGCACCGGCGCCAAGAACCGCTGCACCAGCACGCCACGGGATGCCACCCTTCGTCGGCGGCGACGGCGGCTGTTGACTCGCCAAGTTGCCGAGCTCAGGAGGGGCCTTACCACCAGGGGGTGCCGAGGCGCCAGGCATCGCCACGGGACGCTCCACGTTGATTCGGCCCTGACGAACGAGCTCGTTGGGGGCAGTGCTGGGGTCTACGATAGCGCCGTGGAAGCCCTGAGACGCCCTAGCCTGAACGTCGGCGGCGGCTCGAGCTGCAGCCTGCTCCTTGGCCGTAGCCTGCGCCTGGACCTTGGCCTGCTGCTTTGCGGCCCGCTGCTGAACACGCTGCGGCGCTACAGGAGACACAGCGGGCAGGGGCTCCTGCGCCAACTGACTGATGGCGCGTTCGCCCTTCTGCTGCAGCACAGCCTCTTGTGCGGCGGCGGGAACTGGAGGGGGACCCCTTCTGGGAAGCGGAGTAGGAACGCGCTTGGTGAGCTGACTCAGAGCAGGAGCTTCGGCAGCACGAACAGCGGTGCCAGCTTCCTGGGCGATCAACTTCTCCATGGCGGGCACGGCGTGAGAGAAGGTGGCGCCAGTAGCAGCACCGATGGCGCCGCTCACCTTGATACGCCCTACAACCGAGGCGGTACGCACCATGCCGTGTTCAACGATACTGTTAGCAGGAGGAGGACCGAACCCAGGACCGTGATAGCCGAGGGTGCCATGAACGTCTACATACTGACCGGGGAACAGCCCCGTTTTAGACGATGCTCGAGACGACGATGATGCCGCGGGAGCCGCCGCTGACGCAGATCCAACACCGATACCGGATCGGGTGCCTGGTGTAGTAGCTACCGTTGGCAGATTGCCGATGTTCGCTGCGGGACGCTTGATGTTGCCCACTACGGGGAGGGCGTTGGCAGCCACCGGAGAAACCTTTTCGGCGGCGCCGACTACCTTCGGAACTGCGCGGTCGACTGCTTGAACTACAGGCTTAGCAAATCGAGTAGCAAGCTGCTCCGCCGCATGCATACCACCGCCCATCGCACTTCCGACAGGCGCGCCAGACTTTGCCAACCAGCCCGCGATCTTCAGCATCTCCGGAAACACACGCGCCGTGGAGGTGCCGATACGAACCGCTGCACTGTACTCTGCGGCTGCGTCGATCATGTCGGCGTTGTAGCGTGCCGCCATCTTCTCGAGGTTCTCGACGATGTCCACGACGACCTCCTGTTAGGCAGCGACTTCGGTTCCGGTGATGAGCTGCAGCGCGGAGCCGCAACGAACCGGAACGATCCGCTCGTACTGCAGCGCGACGTTCTCCTGAACGATGGTGCCCTGAGAGTCGGTCGCCCAGCCGTGGTTCGGGACCACGACGCTCTCGAAGTAGATCGCGCCGAGAGTGTCGAGGTTGGAGTCCTTGACGTACATCAGCATGCCGATGGGCTGGTTGAACATGTCAGACGCCAGGTTGAGGAACAGGTTCTCGTAACCGGGAGGAATCCTGACGTCGTGCTGGTTCGCGACCTGAGCGGCGCCGAGGTTGTTGAACATCCACGGCACCGTAGGCTCCACGGCACCGGTATAGTCCGCATCGCTGAAGTACGCGTAGAGGGCGCGCAGCAACGAAGCGCCGTGGTAGTGGACGCGGCTCAGACCGAGCTGGCCCATGGTGCGCGATCCGATGAAGTAGGAGCGTTCGCTGCCGAGCTCCCACACGCGCATGAACGACTTGTTCTGCGACAGGCTGATGTTCTGAATCGCGCCCACGGGGTACACGATGTCCGACTCGCCGCTGTCGAGCTGACCGCTGAGCAGTCCGCTCCCGGCGTAGCCTGTTGCACCGCCGAGCTCAGCAAGACGTGGAGGCCCTACTGCGATCAGCGTAAAACCACCGTGCACGAACTGGCCGTCTGCCAGTCCACCCTGCACGTAGTTCATGAAGGGGTCCCAAGATCCAAAGCTGCCCATTATGGCCTCCTACACTTGTTGCCAAGTATCGCTTATCACACCACCAGCGTGACACGAATCCAGTTGCAGGGATACAGCGGGCGAACCATGATCTCGACGAGGACGCGGGTCGGCGTCGTCTCGTCCTGATACAGATTCGTCACCTCTGCGGCTGCGAACACCTTCTTCTCGACGAGCCAGTCACACTGGCCCTTGATGACCGAAGCCAGCGTATCGAGGAACGCCTTCGTGATGTTGTAGCGCCCGATGAAGTTCCTGAGTCCGAGCCGAATGAAGATGCTGGCGTAGTCCAACGCGTTGGTGATGGACTGCTCCTGCGTCTCGACGCTGGTCGGATCAGTGGTGACCTGGTGCCTCGACGTCAGCGGAGCGCCCTCGACAGGCTGGTACACCCAGTCTGCACCGCCGTAAGCACCCTGGTTGAGCTGCGACACGCTGTAGATGTCACTGCTGCCCGTCACGGACTGGAACCCGGTGATCGGGAAGTTCGTGAACGGAGTCGAAGGGGCGTTGCCGGCTGCCATTGCGGCACGTGCCGCGCAGACGTAGAAACCCGGAACGACTTGCTCGACACCGTCCACGCTGACAACGACCTGATCACACTGCGTCATGCGGACACGACGCGTTGCGAATGCGTTGCCTCGCGCCACGATGGTCGCGATCTCAGCGTCCTTGTCGTCGGAGATGACGGCACCGCGCACCTTGACGCTGAACACCTCCGAAATGACACCGGGGAAGTCATCGACGCCGTCGTAGTAGAAGCCGTCGTCGTTCTCTCCGGCACCGAACGCAGTGTTGATGCTGAGACGCGAACCCGCGGTCACGGCGCCAATCACGTTCCAGTGCCGGTCGTCGCTGGCGATGTCCACGAAGACGCCGTCAGCGATGGTGATCGCCAAGGGGTCGATACCGGCCGCGAGCAGAACCTGAGAGAGCGTTGCAACCTTGGTGTCGAAGACGTTGGTCGATACCGTGTCGCCGTCAGTGCCGGAAGCGACGACGGAGTCGTAACCGCGAGTCGGCCTGCCGAGGTAGCAGTACAGGACGCGCTCCGACTTCATCTCGGGTTCCGACATCGCCAGCACGTGGGTGCGTCCCAACAGTGCGACGTCGAGATCGTTGGTCATCGTGGCGAGGCCCCAGACACCCTTGGACTCGAGGTACTCAAGGGAGCGAGTCCAGCCGTCCACGGTGCCGTAGGGAGCGTCGGCGCTCGTCTCCGGAATTCCGAGACCGTAGACGCGAACCGTGCCGCTGTTCAGCAGCGCCAGGTAGAGGCCATAGGCCAGCGGGTTGTCGGGAGTGATCGGCGACAGAGCCTCTTCGAGCTCAGTCACGGTGTCGAACGCCAGCAACGACGGGTTCGCAGCGTCGCCTGTCACGTCGAGCCGCAGCGCCGTATAGGCGATGTAGAGGCCGACACGCGCCGACGTCACGACCGCGCCCGTGATGTCTCGCAGGAAGTCCTGCTTGATGACCACGTTGTCTCCGGTGTCGACGTAGAAGTCAGGGGTCGGAACGCTGGTGCCCCACTCCGTGACGGGATCGGCGAGGTCGAGGTTCTTGGCGACGATGTACCAGTTCGTGTAGCCGAGCCAGTCCGGAGGAGTCGCCAGCGGAACCTCTGCATCGAGCTTCACGCGCCCCTGGTTACCGCCACTGTGGATCTCGACGATGTTGCCGAGGAACGCACCGTCACCGTACACCGAGTCACCGACACGGGGACGGAAGGGCGAGCCGTAGTAGCTGCCGGCAGTGAGGCCGAGCGCAGTGAGTGCAGTGCTCGACGACGAGATCGTCACCACTGACTCTTGGCCCCAAGCCGTAGACGAGAGCTTGAGGAAGTTGGTGACGATGCTGGCGAAGTCACCGCCCATCACAGCATCGATCTGCGCCTCGATGTCGGGAATCGGGCCGGTCGTGGAGTGGCCGACGTTGGTCTGGTAGTAGTCGAGATCGGCGCCGAACACCGTCGCGATGTCGATGGTCGTGCCGCCAGCACTGTCCTGAACCATGATGTTGGCGCTGGGGTACACCATCGTTGAAGGGGCACCGCCGTAGAAGAAGCCGATGTAGTCGCCGAGCGCCGCCTCGACACCGTTCACATCGCAGCGATACGCCACGACGGTGCCGACGCCGAGCACCGCAGCTGCATCACGGTTGATCGCGGCGACGACCGTGGCGATGTCCACGCTATCAGGCGCCGTGAAGTTCACGGTCACCGGAACGCCGTTCACGCCGAGAACGAGAGCGAGACCACTGAAGTCGGTCGGGAACGTCCAGCCGGTGCTGAGAGTTGTCCGAATGGGGCAGCCCTTCAGAACGATGGTCTGGAACGGGCCACCATCCAGAGACGCGACCAGAGTCAGCGCGTTGACCTGACGAGGAATCGAGAGATCGACGGAACCCGTGGTCGAGGCGTGCCCCGGACCAGCAAGGAAGTTGTCCTTGGTGCCGGTCGTCACGTAGAGATCGAGATACGGCGTCGTGGAGTCGCTGTCACCATCGTTGATGGGGGCTGCACCAGGAGTGCCGGTGCCTTTCCTCAGGAACGACTCGCTGTGAAGGACTTCACGAACCTCTGTGCCGAGGTCCACGAAGACACGAATCGACTCCGCATCGATGTCGAGTTCGTCGATGATGCCACGGGGATCGGGAAGGCTCGTGGCCGGAACGAGTTCGGCGCGGTTCGTGTAGTTGCCGAGCCCATAGTAGGTGTAACCTACCATGCTGCTCCAACCCAGTGCCGTGAGCGCCGTGCCGCCGACGATGGTGATCGTCTTGGTCTCACCGCTCGACGTCGTTCTGAGCTGGAGGTGATGCCCAGCGATGTCCTCGTAGTCGTACGCCGAGAAGCCTGTTGGCTCCTCAGCGTTGATCTGCGACGCGACTTGCTGCGCCGTCAGCGGGTCGGTCCCACTGAAGGTGAACTCCTGAAGAGGCCCGCCGTCGACAGAGACCTGAAGCGTGTCGCTGTTGACGCTGTAGCTGGCCTGGACGTTCGGAGCCGTCGCAACAGCGGGTCCCGACACCAACGCGTCTGCGTTGACGGCGCCGTCCTCGTCCAGCACCTCGATGATCTGCTTGCAGACTCCCATCACGCAGGGTGCCAGCGTCGGTGCGGCAATCGTCGGAGATACGGTTCTGATCTCCTGGATGACCTCTACACCTGGCTGCGGGAGTTCCGGAAGTTGTGCCATTGCGCTCTCCTTATGTCTTTACTTTTGAGACCAGCGAATCTCGAGCAACCGGTTGCCGCTGATCCAGTGGTTGCACTGTCGACTCGTAGCCTGGACGCGGTTTACGGATACCAACACGGTTCGAGTTCCTCGCCCCTGTAGCAGTACCACGAAGACCGGGTCCAGGGGAGCCACCCTCCGCGGTTTGTGTCGGCATGGTGTGTACCGCTACTGGCGGCATCGTTATCGTCGCCTCGAGTTCCTGCAACAAGCTGAACCCGAGAGGCGTGATGACATCCGTCCACTGGAAGCTGAACGGAACTACAACCGCAACGTTTACGATCTCTGACTCCACCGCGCCACTGATGATGGCACCAGGAGGCGACGGCGCCCCGATTTGAATCCGCTGCCCGAAGTCGTGAAAGCCGCGCTGCAACATGAGCCTGCGTAGAATCCACAGGTGACGGGCCACGAGCCAAGACAGGGTCTCACCGGTCAGGACGCGACGCGTTAGACAGTTGAACGTCATATGCCCGCTGATCAGGTCGGTATGCGTTCGAGTTCCGGTGTGAAGGTCCATGGTCTGGAACTGATCCAACGCGATTCCAGCGAACCCCACCGGAGCCCTTACGGCGACGATTGTGGGGCGCTTGTTGACGACATCAGTCTCGACGGGGGAGTCGAGCGTGATGTTGATGTCGGTGTCCTTGTCGTCGGCGTTCCAATGGAAGTGTCCCTTCGGAGCCTTGCTGAAAAGTCCCTGCAAGAAGCTGAGGCAGAGCCTGTCGACGTGGACCAGCGGGGTCTCAGCCCAGCTACTGGTCTCGCTCTCCTCAATGATGTGCGTCGGTTCCTGCATCTTGCTTCGCAGCTTCTTCTACGTATCGCCGCTGAGCCTCGCGCAGCTTGTGTTCTGCGTACAACGAAGCTCCACCAAGCGTCAGCCCCGCAGGGATGGCGATCAACGAAGGATACTTCATGTCAGCTAGCCACTGCGGGACCTTGCTGACATCAACGACACCGCCCCGCTGCAGACCGTACGCCAACGTGTTCGCAGCAGCACTTCCAAGACCGACGCCCAGCGCAGCAGCGCCTCCAGCGTGGAGGCCGGCGATGAGACGCTTCCTGGCTTCCTCATCCATCGCGATCTTGAGGAGCTCGTCGTGCATCGCTGTTACGAGGACATCAATCACTGCCGACCCCTATACGCGTAGGCTGCTCGCGCTGCGTCCCCATAGCGCGCTTCTTGATCCGCTTCGAGGTTGTGCGGGTTCGTGAACTCCCTCAACGGGGATGCTTCGAAGGTCGTCACATCGAGCCTCACCGGGAGTCGATACTCGATATCGTCCCGCGGCACTGCATGAAGGACCACTTCCTGATGCAGTACAGCTCGAAGTCTCTCCGTAGGTGTCACGCGCTCGACCCGCCATCTTTTATTCTCTACTTCTACGATTATATCTTTGGGCTTCAGTAGCGGGAAGAACGTGAGGCGTCCCGTTGCGTTGACTTGCTCGGTCTCGGCAAGAGACATCTGTTCGGTGTGTTTCGGCGTCGGATCAATCTGAATGTACGACATGATGGGGTCCAGATAGCCACGAACGAAGGTCGTGTCGTAACACGTCACGCACTTCTCCTTGATCTGCTGCCTACTGACGTGGTCGTAGCATTCCGGACACCGTTGACCGAAGGTGCGGCGCGGGAACACGATGCACTGCCTACCGATATGCTCCCGAAACGCGATGAGCTCCAACCTTCGGACTTCTGCTGCGATCAAATCGATGCGGGGTCCTTGCATGACGCCCGCGGTGTATTCGACATCGCTGGTATTCTTCTTTCTGACAGCGATGCGATACCAGTAACGCCGCAACTCCGAAAAGGGACGCACCAGAACGTCTCTGAACCAGTACTGATCCGTGAATGCTGGACCTATGGCATCCCAAGGACCGAGCTCCGATTCGCTGCGCTCCACGGTAAAGGTGTAGTCCCAGACGTCCTCTATGGTGTCGTCGATTTCCCACGTGACGTCGAACCAGTCCGTACTGAGACTCGAGACCTTGAGGTTACGGACGTTGAGCATCACTACCTCGAGAACACGCGCATGATGAGAGCCGCAACGGGATCAGCACTGCTCAGCTTCTTCTTTTTGCCTGCCGCCGTGTGTCGAGCTTTGGCGTACGCCGGAACTTCTTTCTGCTCGGACCCGTGAAAATACGGAACGTCAGTTATGTAACCGGGCTTGCGCTGCCCCTTCGATGGAACTCCAGGATCGCGCAGGTACCGCTCTTTGAGAGCGGCGCTGATTTCTTCTGGAGGTCGTCCTTCACTCTGCCATCTGGCCTTAGTCGCCGCCATGTTGAGGACACGCCCAGGCTTTCGAATCGCATGCTCGGGCAGCGGCTGAAGAGGATCAAACCCAGTACGGTGCGCGGCCTGAATTATGGCAGCCCGCTCATCTTCAGGAAGTTTATTGAGCTCCTGATGCCATTTTGATCCTGGACCTTGATGCTCGGCTCGAAATGCCTCGATTTCTTCAGGACTCGCGTGTCGACGAGATACTAGTGGAGCTGCCTCCAACAACGAGCTTGCTTCACTCAGCCGGCGCTCTTGTGCCTTCGCCAACGCCTCTTGTTCCTGCGCTTTCGCTTTACGCAGAATCTCGTTTTGACTGTCTTCGCCAAACACGATTTCGTTTGGGTCCACAGACTTGCCGTTGTTGTCGAAATGCTGCAGACCGCGATCCTTCAGAGCCTGTGCTTCAGGATGCAGCGCCTCAGACTTGGGATTTGGAAGATCACCTCCAAAAGGACGACCGTCGGGAGGAGTCCAACCAAAACCCCCAGGAGCTTTATAAGAAAGAGCCCTAGCGTCATGAATCAGCTGCATCGCAGCGTCA
>Ga0316621_10000006_pt1 | contig 27222 bp, 15 predicted proteins | sample OWC_Aug_OW2_C1_D_2_FD_207664 | JGI IMG/M metagenome (GOLD analysis project Ga0316621, IMG submission 207664) | Wetland soil microbial communities from Old Woman Creek delta, Ohio, United States - OWC_Aug_OW2_C1_D1_C | ecosystem: Environmental > Terrestrial > Soil > Wetlands | place: USA: Ohio... | reverse complement strand
GTTGTCTAGAACCACGTCGCCTTCGTAGTGGATCTCGGTTCCCAGCTTCTTTGCGCTGGCTGCCAGGATCTGGTACTTGTCCCCGACGGCCTGGCGAAATTCTTTGTCCTTGTCGGCGATGGTGTCGGCTGGTGATTTGGCCGGGGTTGGTGGAGATTCGAAGTTGGGGATCATGCCCATGATCACCCACTCGACCGTGCTCAACCTGACGCATATCACGTCTTTGCCCGACGGATAGGGTCTGTTAGAGCCATACTGCATGGCGCGCACGGATCGAACAGTTCCGACACCGCCAATCTTGACCACATAAAGCTCGGTCTGGGGATCGTAGCGACAGATGTGCCCGCGGGCCATCTTTGGCGTTTTCAATTCCGGACCAAGTGAGCTGTATGATGTCATTTGGGCTTGATCACTCCGAGAGTTGTCATCAGCCCCTGCAGAGCCTCGCGAACATCGTCGTCCAGATCGGGCGCGGGCTCGGGTTCCGGTTCTTCTGTCACGGCGGTCATCTCATCGATTTCCTCGACGATTTCACCGGCCGTCTTCTTCGTGTTCTCATGCACTTTCGTGTTGAAGAACTTCCCGAAAGCATACGTCGCGATTGGGTGTCCGTCTGGTCCGATGTCGGACTTGGCGGCAAGTGACGGAGCCATCTTCAACGTCTGGTGCGGCCGCTCGGCCACAAGCTGGCCTATGAAGTCGTCGTGGTACTGCGGGACCGACCTGACCGAAAGAAGCGTCGGTATATACTGGATCGGTTTCTTATTCTTGGCAAGGAGTTTCTTGTTCATGAAGTCCAGCTTGTTCAGCTGAACAATGTCTCCGGTGTACACGCCAAAGCTCACATCGGCATCGCCTGGATCAGAGACTTCAGCGCGATTCGTCATCGGCTGGATCGCTGTCTCAAGAATCTTGCGCTTCACGCGTAGGTTGGACGGCAGGAAGACCTCGTTGTTCATGTCGTCGATCAACCGGTTCTGAACCCTGCGAATATCGTTGGTGGCCTCCAGCAATTCCTGGGGCTTCACCACGCCTCCCAAGGTCAGCATGTCCCCGGCCTTGACTGTCGCTCCCACGCGGACGCCTAATCCCTGCTCCTGCGGGATGAAGTGAGACATGCCTCCGACGGTAGCAACCCAACCGCCCGCCGCGGACGGCTTGATGCCCTCAACCTTCCCGCCGATCTTGGCCAGCGTAGCCTTGCCCCTGACGTTTTCAGGCATCTCCAGAATCTGCTTGAGCCTGGGAAAACCGAGAGTGTTGCCAGCACCGATCGTACCACCAGAGTGGAACGTGCGCAGGGTCAGCTGCGTCATCGGCTCGGAGATTGTCTGCCCGGCCAACGTACCGATGTGATAGCCGATCGCCGGCATCTGGCCGTTTTCTAGCGGACCAAAGCATGCCGAACAGATTCCGCGTTGAGCCTTGCAGTGCAGCGCCGAGCGGACTTTCACGGTCTTCTTTCCGCGGCTCTTCATCGTGCGAAGCAGTGACGGTGTTGTGGCATTTCCGCGGTAGGCTCCATCAGCCACAATCCTATCCAGAGCATCTGGAGACTCAACAGGCAGGACGATACCATCTGTAGTACCGCAGTCCTTCATGGTAATCGTCGTGTCTATGGTGGCTGCGATCAGCTCCTTGCCGAACGCCCCGGTATCGGCTGTAGCAAGCCCCTTATCGACGAGACCCTTACGCGAGCCGGGGATGATCGCCCAATAGCTTCCGATGTCCAGACCTTCCGCCAGGGAGTTCTTGATCGCGATCGGGATAACCTTGTCCTCGTGGTCCCTTACAGCAACAGGTGTCGAGATCGTCTGCATGACCTCGTTGGACTTGCCGAACGCACCAGACGTCATCGAGCCGATGACAAACCTGTTCGTGTTAGCAAGATCCGTCCTGGCCATCGTTTCGAGTTTCTTGGCCGCCTCCCCGTAAGCTGCGGCAAAGCCGACAGTCTTGGTCTTGGCAGCTGCCTCTGCCATGATGCGATCGCGATTCTTGTAGGGGAACTCAAGGTCCTTCAGTCCCATCGAGAAGCCGATCTCGGTGACATAGTGGTTGCCGAGATCCTTGACCTTGGAGATCACTTGGCCGGCGATGTTGGGCTTCTTCTTGGCGATGTCGACGAGGATGGCCAGGAGCTTCTTCTTGTCAACGGAGACGTAGCCGGGCCTCACCTCTTCTGGCATCATGTCGTTGAAGATGATCTGACCAGCGCACACGGTCTTCGACCCAACCGTCATGGCTTGGTTCGAAGAGATCTTTCCGGCCTTGTACTGCGCCAGCACATCTGCATACGACTTTGCGGCAAGAGGCTTTCCTGATGGTGTTGTCATCAGGTAAACGCCAAGGAGCATCTCCTTGGTCGGCCCGTGAACCAGCGTGTTATCTCTCGGGCTGAAGAGGTTGGCGCTGGGCACGAGCTTGGTCATTGCTTCGTGTCGTGCTTCCTCCGACACGGGTACGTGCACCTGCATGGCGTCGCCGTCGAAATCAGCGTTGAATCCGGCGACGACCAACGGGTTGATCTGAATCGCCTTGCCAGACCACAGCGTCGGTTTGAACGCCAGAATGCCGAACTTGTGCAGCGTCGGTGCGCGGTTGAGTATGACCGGACGCTCCTTCAGAATCTGCTCCAACGCGGATCTTGCGATCGGATCCTTGGCCTCAACCAACTCCCTCGCGCGGAGCGGCATGAAGCCCAACGTCCTCAGCTTCTGCATGATGTAGGGCTTGTAGATCACGAACGCCATTTCGTCCGGGATCCTGACCTCATCGATGCCGAGTTTAGGGTCGGGGATGATCGTCGAGCGGCCAGACAGGTCCTGCCTGCGTTTAAGCACACGGCCCTGGAACAGACCGAACTTGTTCTGCTTGCCCTTGATCGTACTGAGGAAGCCGCTGAAATTCTTGTTCCTTGTCAGCGGCTCCTGCAAACCCACGAGACCGCGTACGGCTCCGTACAACTGTGCCCTGATAGGTGCCAGGTTCTTGTCATCGGTTCCGGCTTTCTTCAGGTCCTTCAGCTGGTTGTTGATCATGATAACTTCACGGTAGCCGTGGATCGGGTCAGAGATGTTCAACGAACCATCGGGGTTCGGGTAGATCGGCCTGAACTTGGCTGGAATAACGGAGATGTGCTTATTGAGGTAGGCCTCCTCTGGTTTCAGGTTCATCTCCATCAGCGCACGGAGAAAACGCAGGCGCTTGGCCTCGATGTCTCGGCGGGCACCTCGCATGGTTTTGATGCCGCGACGGGCCTTATCGATCTCAGTTGCAACATCGATTTTCTTGAGAAGGGTCCTCAGCCCCTCTCCGCCAGTCTTGTTGCCGAGAGCATCAGTTGTTAGTTCACCAGCGGGCGTGACGTACAGCGTACCGTTGACGAGCTGGTTAAACTCAGCCTTCTTCAACTTGGGTGCGAGCACGCCCACGATCGCGTCGTCCATGAGCGGATTAGGAATCGTGCTCTCCAGTTCGATGTGGTTCCAGTAGGTTCCGTCGAAACCACCGGTCAAAGATCGGTCAAAGAGACCGCTCTGCTCGGGTGAGAGGTCGTTGGCTTTGACCACACCGGGACTGGTGATCTCGCCGTTGCTCTGGTTCAAGATCTCTTTGTCGATGAGCGGGAGGGCTTTCAGTATTGTCCCGTCCTGCCGCATGTTGATGCCAGCTCCCTTCAGGTACGTCGTGAATTTGTCCACGATGAAGGGCGTCTTGGGCGGCGGCAACGGCAGGCCGAGTTGAACGGCTCGCCAGTATTCATCGTTCTTCTGGGATTTGATGGTCACAGCGTCTCGAAGGAACGCTGTACCACCACCGGCGAGCAATGAGTACAGCTCCATGGTTCCGATGGCCAGCGGATTCGCCTTCTTTCCGGATTCACGAGCAGGCGTCTCATCGTGGGTGTACGAGTCAGTTCCACGGGCTGACAATTTCTTGGAGACCTGGTGGCGCAGTTTTATGAAGTAAGCGTTGCCGACGTTGATGTTCGGCAGCTTCTTGTTGGATACGGGGTCCAGGATAGATTCCAGATCGCTCAGGCCAGCATTGTGCATGGCGGCCTGAACGTTCTTCAGCGAGTTTCCCGGATCGTTGAAGTTGTTGACGAGGTAAGTTTTACCGGTCTTGTCGGCCACCTTTCCGGCAGCAGCTTCCAGCAACTGGCCTGGGTTGGCACGTCCCGTCACGCTCGCCGGGTTATAAAGAACATCAATCGTCCTCCCCTTCTCGTCCTTAAACATTTCGTTGTCGGGAAGGATCAAAGTTACGATGCCCTTGCCGCCGGCCCTGTGGGAGAGTTTGTCGCCAACCTCCAACTGCTCGAACGTCTTCACATAGACGCTGACAAAATTCCTCATCCTGACGACGTCGACGACCTCCGCCGGGCCTCCGCCATCCCACTTTACGGAGACATCCATCCACTGATTCTTGAGCGCCTTATGAAGTTTAGAGTAATCGAAATCCTCGTGAACTGTGACCTTCCTCACGGCTGGAATCACAAGTTCCTCGGGGTCGATCATTACGCCCTTTTTAATCACTCCATCGGCGTCATATTTTTCTCGATGCAGCTTCTCGTTGTAGATGGGATACAGAGCGAGGAGCTTCGAAAGGCTCACGGACACGCCAGCGTCAACGTCCAGTCTGAGCTCGTGCTTGTGAACGCTCGTCAGTTTCTTTGATGCACTCTCGGAGACAACGAGACCGTCCTCGAAGTTGTGGCCCTTGTACGGAAGGTAGGCGACTCGCAGGTTCTTGCCCAGAGCTAGCGCCCCATTTCGAGAGAAGTCCGAATCAGCGATTGGGTCTCCTGTCTTTACCTTCTGGCCTGTGGTCACGATCGAATGCTCGTTGAGGAATGCGCTGGAGTTCAGCGGGTAGTGATCGTGCAGTTTGACTGTATGAGATCTTCCGCTACCGTCGCGTACGGTTATCGCATTCTTCCGGACAGCCGACACCACACCGTCGACTGGAGATTGAGTCGCGAGCAACTTCCCCGCCGAGGTTTCAAAACCCTGCGTGCCAAACTTCGCCTGAACCAACGGAACATCGGGATCAGCCAGCGGAACAGCCTGCTCCATGTGTCTGCCGGCCATCAACGCGCGGTTGGGGCTATCCGAGTTCAGGAACGGGATGGCGTTCGAAACGATTCCGAAGAACCTCGATGGCTCGGCGAACACGTAGTCCACCTGACTTGGCTGGACCTCTTTGAACTCTCCTTTGATGCGTGCTTTGACCTGGGCAAAGCGAGGCTTCAGCGGCTTCTTCGTGTGGTCGTACTGATCGTAGAAAGCGACCACCTTGTCTTCCAGGTCGAAGATCTTGCGAGTCACCTCGTGGCCGCTTTTCATGTCGACCACGACCAGCCCGAGGTCATTGCCGATCTTGCGGGCACCGGTCGTGAGGTGCCCGGTGATGCCGATTCTCTGGCCTTCCGGGGTGGCCAGCGGATCCAATACTCCGGCGTGACTCGGATGGACGGTACGGAGCCGGTCCGTGACAGCATGCACTGAGCTGATGCCGCCCTCGCCCATGGTCGTCGTTAGTGTGTTGACAGACGCCATGTCGAGCGGATTGTTCTGGTCGCTGTACCTCGTGAACTCGCTCTGCGTGAAGAAAGCCAGAACAGGCGTCGTGAACAGCGACGGAGGGACAGCGTCCATGACCTTGTTCTTGCGCGAGGGGAACTGGCGGTGATTGATCTCGTGCTCGATGATGCGGCGAACGATGGGAATGGCCTTCTCGATCTTCTCCGGAATGAAATCTTCCACGGAGTGCAGGCTCTTGTAAGCCAGGTTCTCCGTGTCGTCGGCCTTGGCCTTTCCCTGGGCGAGGTGGATGGCCTTCTCGGACGAAGCGATAATGACGTTTGGTTCAATATTGCTGTAAGGTTTACCGAGCGTCAATTTCGTTATGTCCGGATCCAGCGGCTTGGACTTGAAATAGGAGATGACCGCATCGGCCAGCTCCTGCTTGTCCTTTGGAACCGGAGCATACGGGCGCAGTTTGCGGTACAGCTTCGAAGCTTCGTCGGGTTTGTTGAAGGCCCGGTTGACCGCCAGGATCTCGTTTCCCCAGGCCTGGCGCAGCTGCTCATCTGTCACGCCCATGGCGGCCAGCACGGGATACAGATAAACGTATGTACTCTGTCCGACGCGAAGTCGGAGGATCCCGCGTTCGCGCTCGAACTGCACGCGATAGCCGCCGCCCGCCGTGTTGATGAACGTTTCGACGTTGTTGTCGGCCATGTAGCGCGTGTACGTACCTGGCTTGAGACGCAGCTGGTTCACGACCTGAAGGTCTTTGCCATTGACGATGAACGACTGTTTGCTGGTAACGTGTGGGACAAGCGTGAGGGGATAGCCTTCTTGGTGGTCAATGACCTTGCCGGTCGCGTTGTCTGTAATCTTAACGGTTCCAACGAGTTTGGCTGAAAGAGTCTTACCTTTGGTCTTGAACTCCTTGTGGATGTCGGGATCGCTGTAGAACTTTGGGTCCACGTTTTCCCAGCGGAGCCCTGACACGGAGACGGTGTAGGCATTGCCCTTGACTGGGAATGCCGAAGCGATAAGCGTCCGCACTCGGTTTAGCAGAACCGAGAAACTTTCGGTGGCCGTCAACATGAGGATCCTTCGCCTTTATCAGTTACCAGGTTAGTTTAACTGATACCGGCGAATAATCACTCACGCCTTCTTCGCGGACGTCCGAACGTACGTCCCACACTCCTCACAGACCAAGCCTCCCGGAGCAGGAAACAACAGGTCCCCGCAGCAGGGGCATGGAATGGGAGTGGGGGTCGTGCGAAATAGCACGTCCCTGCAATGTTCCAGCAGGAATTTCAACATTGCCGGCTCCATTTCCAGCACCTATATAAACGTCGGGTGACGTCATCGTTTCCTCCTACTTGAATAATACCATAGATTTGAAGAAAGGAATGAAGAAATTTTTCTAGATCGCTGGCAAGCTATTCCGGCATGAGGTCTTCGATGAGATCTTCGGGGTCAGGCTCTTCAGTGGTGATGGCGTAGCGGATGACGGTCTTTAGGCCGTCTCGGTGGCTCATGTAGTCCTTCTCGGCGATGACGCGGACACTGGGATTGTTGTGGAGCTCTTTCCAGCGGAGAGCCCCACGGCGTGTGTCAGGCTCGATCGTCTCGATCTCGTAGACGACCTTTGTCTTTTTACCGGGCTGGGCCGCTGTACGGATGAACTGGAAGATCGGTGTCTTGGCGAGCTGGAGGCGGTCCATCGCCGCCTGGATCTCTACACCCGTCTTTTGCTTCAGCGGTTGGCCCATTAGATCGGGCTCTCTTCTCTGCGCGGGGGCCTCTGCTCAGGCAGCGGCGTGATGGCCTTCACCTGGGCCTCAATCAGCTTGCGCCTCCGCTGTATGGCCCTGGCGAGGGGTTTGTTTGTCTGCTCGATCAGGCCCAGCTCCTGGTCCTTGAGGCTGTCGGGAACGGCCTTCATGAACTTTTCGACCATGAGTCCGAGCAGCGCAGGATGTTGCAGGCCGGGGACGGCCTTCCCCTCTCCTGGCTCCTTCTGGGCCTGGACTGCGGTCTCCACTGTCTGCGCTACCTGCGCCTGCTGCTGATCGACGGCGGCCTGCTGCTGTTCAGCCGCGAGCTGCTGCTGCTTGACCTGCATGTCCTGCTGCGCGTCGAACTGCATTTTCTGGGCTTTGATCTGTGCCTCGGTCTGGATGAGCATGACCTCGGCCTGGATCTTGGCCCCCTCGATCTGCATTTTCTTCATGTCCTTGAGGCGTTCGTCGGCTTCCTTGGCCTTCCACTTGTCCTCTTCCTCGCCCTTGAAGCCGAGCTCCTCGATCGTCGTGTGGTCGGAGATTGTGTTTGTCTGGCGCAGCGAGAGGGCCACCTGCTTCTGCTGTGCATCGTCTGCCATCTTGAAGTCTTGGTGATGGACTTCGATCTTAGGCAGCCGGAGATGGCGGCGGAGCTTGGGGACCAGGAACGTCTGCTCGAAACGCTCCAGATCCTCGATCATGTTGAGGAACAGGTTCTCAAGAACGCGAAGGCTGACTGAAGCTCCGGTCCAGTTGAGGCCGCCCAGAATGAACTCAATCGGCACATCGAGCCCGGCGGCAATCTGTTGCCTGACCTGCTCCATGTCTCTGAACACGTTTAACGCCTGGGCATCACCGCGCACGTTCTCCACCGTCGCCGGGAAGGGCGCGGTGTAAATCATATTCGGATCGCGTCTCCACCTGCGGACCATGTCCTGCATGTGGACCTGCCAGGTCCCGAGATCGTAGTTCTGGTGCGGAGACTGCCCAGCCTGCGTCGGCGCTGGGATGAGAATGGTCAGCGGCAGGATGTGCTCGACGCTGATGGCCTCCTGGGCTCGCCTCAGCGTTTGGTACAGCCACGTATCCTTGAAGACGTGGAGCAGCGGAGGAATCGGGAAGCTGTCGTCTTCAGATGACGGCGAAAGCTCTTCGAAGACGAACAGCTGTTCCGAGTCCAACCTGAAGTTCTGCTGCTTCTTTATCGCCTGGAGGAGCTCGTCTGGCGTTGTCTCGACGAGAACCCGGTTGGTGTTGGGATCCTCGATCTTTTTGCGCAGCATCCTGGGGATGCGGTAGGTGTATTCTTTGTGCCCGGTCCACGGGTTGGCATCCACCTCGATGTCGGAAGGACGCCACCGTATGATCTTGACTCTAGTGCGATTCTTGACGTAGTTTGTCTGTGACTCGAACTGGCCGTTGTATTTGCAGCCAGGGCACGTGCCTACCCATTCGTGGTGCTCGTACTTCCAGTCTTTGAAGTTTCTGAGATTCGTTTTCGTCTTGCAGGTTGGGCAGATGAGGAAACGCTCGAAGGGGTAGTAGATAGAGAGATAGGCGACACCGTAGACTCCCACGTCGATCAGTGCGCCCATCTCCACGCGCTTGATGTTGATTGTCCGTTCGAGGACGTCCCTCCAGAGCTTCACATCCTCCGGTTCACCATTGTAAATCAGCGGCGTCTGTACATACGCTACCTTCTTCTTGATGATCGGCTTTATCGCCGAGTTGGTCATATACAAGAAGAGGCACCACCTGTACAGCTCCTTCATTGACGGAGGGATGAAGGCAGAGGAGAGATCAAACGACGGGTGCGGGTAGGTCATCATGGAGTTCCTACCCAACCTGGCTGCATCTCTGGCTGCCGCGACGGTGCTCACTATCCACCCCACGCCATTCTGCGAAGAAGCGCGTCCCGCATGCCCGCAGGAGTGGACGCCTTCTTGAGTTTGGTCTCTGCCATCTCTTGGATTGCGGTTACGATCTGCTGGACGGAGAGGGGCTCATGCTCGGGCTCTTCTTGTTTCTTGGCCTTCTTCTCGCCCTTCTTTTCCAGGTTATCCTTCTTCTTGCCTCGAAGGTACTGCAGCAGCGCTGCAACGCCTTCGGCACCGAGGAAGGCTGTACTGCCGATCATGCTCCCCTTACCCACCGCGCGGCCAACCTTGGACTTTGCCGCGTCGCTCAAGGTTTTGTACTTGCTATGCTCCGCCAGCATGTGAGCGCCCTCGCCGGCGAGGGAACCGTAACCGGCAGCCTGAAAGAGCGGGTGATGGACCACGCGTTCGAACCTGGTCGCATCCTCGCCCTCGCCGGCCAACTTGCCGAGCTCATCCATGAACGACGAAAAGAACGGATTCATGCTATCTCCGTATGGAGGCCTTTGTCAATCCGCTCCCTGACATAGACCTCTATATCATGCAGCTTGGCCACCTGAATCACCACCGGATCAGACTCCTCGCCAGCAGGGACCTTCAGCTGAGTGAACTTGTCTAAATTCCACGTCTTGAGTGTACTGTCAACCAGATCCTTCAAAGCCATGCTCTCATAGATTGGCTGGGCAAAAGAGAAGACTCTCGGGTATACCACGAGGCCGTCCTGAGCGCAACAAGCCCGGATGTAATTGGTGACTTCGGGCGAGAAGGGTTTTGATCGGACGGCGTTGGCCACAGTCAGCCCATAGGCCAGCTCGTGCGGAAGACAGACCTGAATGCCGGTGGGGTCTATCATCTTATCGTTGAATGCGAGGATGGTCTTCTCGAAGACAAAAAAGTCTTCCCAGAAGTTGTCGGCGGAAAGGAGGAGTCGAAGCGCATTGATCTTGTCCCTGACCTCGTCCGAAATTTCAGCCCCCGCTTCGTCCCGGATCTCAGCCCAGAGTGTTTCTGGCTCCCACCGAAGCCACAGATCCCCGAACATCCTTCCGAGGACCTTCACGTAGACTTCAGGCGGGATGAATCGCTCTGTGAATAGGGCCGCAGAACTAGCTGCAGAAAGGACCACCACTCCGCCCTTCAGCGATCGCCTTTCCGACGGACTCCAAGGTCCAGTCGAGAGGCATCTTGTGCTGCTCTCTCTTGTACTCTTCGGTGAGGTGAGCTTTCACCTCGCCGGTCGAGGGCGTCGGCAGCCGCTTCACGAGGCTGAGAATGATCTTCTTTGTCAGCGGACTGGCCGCCTTGTAGACGCCCACGGGATCATCGATGAACTTGTTCACGAAGAGCGGCTCGAAGATCCGTTCGAGCTCCTTCGGCTGCAGCCTGAGCGTCTCCAGCTTCCACTTGAGGACATCCGTCTCCTTGGAGGCCTGCTTCTTCATCTCCAAGCCGCCGAAGACCGCCTCGTACGGATCCTTGAGGCGTCTGTCCCACTCTTTGTCCAGGCCTGCCTGTTTGTCGAACGACATGATCGTGTCGGCAAAGGTGCGCAGACCGCGGTCGGTGAGTCCGGCCAGTGTCTTGACGAAGGTCTCAGCCAGGACCTCGCTGGAAGCTTCCTTGATCATCGTGGCGCGGGCCTGGATCTCCGACTTGAGGTAGGGGCCGTGACGCTCCTTCTCGACGTAGTTCCAGACGCGATGGTCGAGCTCGCACTGTGCCCGCTTGCACAGGTCAAAGATGGCGTTGGCCTGCTCGAAACGCTCTTTGGGCGACAGATTCCTGAGGCCCTGAAGGAAATCCACTTGGGCCTGCTTGGCGAGGGCGTCCAGCGCGGGAGATTCCATCTCGTCGGAGGCTGTCTCCCAGGCCTCGCTATCCCACTTGAAGCCGTCGGCCGGATGCTCGAACTTGGCGTTCAGCGATGCTGGGAGAGGAAGCGAGAATGCCTCGTGGGCCTGCTTCAGAAAGAAACCGGCGACCTTCCTCAGTTCGTCTGGAAGCGTCGGCGCAGCTTCGTCGAAGTAGGCTCCGGACAGCTTCGTGGCCAGTTTGTTGAACACGGGCCACTTTCTGACGTCGCCGTGGCGTGTGGCGATCTTGACGGCAAACATCCTGTCGGGCAGCTCGTGCACCTGCTCTGGGGCGTACAGTTTGCTGCCGAACAGCCGCTGTGCTGTCAGATTCGTCACGAAGTCCGGATCGTCGTAGAAGTCCAGGACTCTTCCGGCCAACTTGAACATTGCAGCGTCTCCTAAATGGCGGCGGCTTCGACTGGGCCGACGCCTTGCGGACCGGGAGTCTGGACCGGAACACCCGCCTCAGCACCCGGCATGGGCGGGGCCATCTCCGGAGCCATGCCGCCAGCCATCTGCTGTTGCTGTGCAGCGGCAGCTACCTCCGGAGGGATGCCACCGGCACCGGGCGGCAGCCCACCGCCGGCAGCCGCGATCGCCGGGTTCGGGGCCATCTCCTGCGCGGCAGCGAGTTCGCCCTGCAGCCTGCCGAGTTCCTTCTGCTTTTCGATGAGCTCGGCCTTGGTGCGAAGGTTTTCGACCATCTCGTGCAGCCTGCGATTCTCCATGCGCAGTGGGTCGGTCTCTTCCTGGGACATTTCCTCCTCACCCTGCAGATCCTCGCGCAGATCTTTCTCCAGTTTCTGCGCATAGAGGCTGGCGAGCATCGGCATGTTCTCGGGAGGCATCTGCATCATCTGGGCAGCGACGGCCTGCATGACCGGGTTACTCTGCAGGTCTGCTTCCTTCAGGATGCCGCGGTGGAAGAGGAGGTTCTCGCCGATGGCTGTTCCGACGGCGTCGTTGACGATCCGGAGTATAGCACTGTCCATCTCTCGACTCCAAAAGCAGAGAGAATTTCTGTCAGAAGGATATCGTTGAAAGTATGTTGCTTTCAACACCCTGGTCAATTCGTTTGACTTTTAGTCGCGCATTACCCGTTAGTCGGAGGTGTCCCATGTTCAATCCGGCTCTCGGGCGGGCTGCTGAAACGTTGCTCACGGTGCTGGTCCAGGAAGTGGTCTCTGCGCTTATTAAAGCCATGGCTAAGCCCAGAAAACCACGCCAGCGCAAGTCACGGTGACAGCCTGACGAGCAGCACAGCCCACCCGGCTTGGCGGAGTGCCACAAGCTCTCCGTCAACGTGGGGTAATCGCGGCAAGATCCCGATCATCACGCACCGCGTGGTCGGGGTCGAAAAGGAAGAGCAGCCTTGCTCTTCCTTTTACTACGATATCAGCCAGCGCAGGACATCCTTCTCCTCCGGCACGACCTGCTTGTTGAAGAAGGCCAACTCGGCCTCCTGCCCGGAGGATCCGTTAGTGAACACTACGTCGAAGACGGTCCCAGGTGCGCCGCCGGGGCTGATATCCGTGATGGACGAGATCGCGATGTTGGTCCCGACGATCTCGGTATTTTTGTCCGTAATTGGCGTAGCTGGATCGAGCGAAACCGTGATTGTCTGAGACGCACCAGCTGTGGGGTTGATGATCGACCACAGCGTCGGTTTGTTCAGTATCATCGGTCCGGTCGAGCTCTTCACCACCGCGAACAGACTGCTCTCTGTCTTCAGCGGATCGAGGAAGCGGTTGTAGAAGATAGCCTTATACGTCAGGCTGACGTTGCCCGTCGGTACGGTGCACTGCATCCGGATCAGGCTGGCCGTTGCACCCGTGATCGTGCAAGGCACGCGAGCACTGGAGCCGATAGGCTGACGCGTCGGCTGCTCGCACTCCAGATCGATCGACTGGACGCTGCCGAGGTTGGTGCCTGAGATCTCGACCGTAACGAGCCTGGCTGACTGCAGCGTGTTCGGGCTGGCCGAGATTCCGCTGGGGATAAGGTCCAGCGGCAAGATCGTGAAGACGCCCGTCTTCGAGAACGACCTACCGGATGGACGAGTCATGGATAGATTGAGGGCCTGTCCCGGCGTCCCGACGATATCCACTGTCCCCTGCCACTCGCCTTTGGTCTGCCGCGCTGTATTCCAGACGAGATTCGTCGTGAGAGTCAGGGCCGGGACTATGCCGGTAGAGTAGACGTCCGGTGGATACAGGTTGTTTCCAACGAGACGGATCGTTCTTGCTGCGCCAGGCGTGGGCGGCGTTATGTACACGCCGACAATCGGATCAGGTTCCGTGACAACGGTGATGCTTGCTGACGCTGAACTCGGCACTGGCGTCGGGTTGTTGATCTGCACGACAAACGTATTGCCGCCGGTCATCGTGCCGAAGGTAACATCAATCACCATGATCTGGCCGACCACCATATACGAGTTGAGCGTGGCTCCGGAGGCAATCGTGGCCGTGGCGCTGGCGTTGAGGTTCGTGCAGTAGATCTTCCCGATGACGTTGTGACGCCCCTCCATCGGGAGCTGGTCTTCCCACACAACCCGAAGAATGTTCACGGGGAAATCGGCAACGTTCTTAGAAGTCCACGTGTGAGCCGCACTGGACGGGTTCGTCAGCGTGACGTTGATCGCGTTCCCAGGCGTGAGCGTACTGGGCAACGTGTATGTAGCTGACAGGTTGTTTGCGTCAATCCACTGCGTGACACCCAGCGGAATGATCGTTCCGCTTGACGCTGCGAAGATCGCGATCCCAGGCAGGTAGCTGTTCGACCCCGATGGATCGTTGATGGTGAGCGTCCCCGTCGCGCCTGGGTACGTTCCACTGCTCCAAGTATCGTCGGACGACGGTGTCGGCTGGACAACTGTAACAGCGGCCGTTCCGGACTTCGTCGCCAGGCCGGCCTTATCCATCTCTACCAGGATGTCCACGCCAGCCTGTCCATAGTCGACGAACATCTTGAGGAACGCAGTGGTCGTTGTGGGAATACTCAGGCCGAGGATCCTGTTCATCTCCACGATCGTTGGCGAACCGCTGTTGTAGAACGGCTGCACGCGGTACAGGGCCTCTGGGAAATTGGTTCCTGCTATGACAAGATCCGTGACAGACCCCTCTACCTGGGGGTTGGTTGGCGTTGCTGAGACGCCGACGACCGTGTGGCCCGAAAGATCCTGGTTATACTGAACAACCTTGTACGGTTCTACGTATACGCCATGAGAAGCCCTCAGCTCCACGTTTCCGGTGGAGCCGCCGCCGAGATCGGCGATGTTGACACTCAACGTTACCTGTTCAGTGCTGACGTACGACACGACACTCACTACTGCGTGCGGTGCCTTCATGTCGAATGTAGTCGGTGTGGTGAACGAGGTGTCCCTGAAGTTGTAGCCGTACACGTTGATCTGATATGTTCCAGGAGCCGGCCACGGCGGCGACGAACCGGTCACCCAGTGGACCGTCGGCTTCCTTGGAATGAACTTGAGTGTCTCCGTAGTCCCGGCGGAATCACGATTGTTGATGGTGATCGTGAATGACGTTCCGCTTCCAGGCGTACCTACTTCGCCGCCGACACAGTCGTCGGAATCGAGCAAGATCCTGAAGTGGTTGTCCGAAACAAACCACCGCCGAATCAACGAATAACCGGTGCCGCCCAACACAAGCAGTGCTCCAGGATCGGCCGGATATGGCGGCCCGGCCACCGGATAGTCAGAGTTCTCAGTATAGATGTCGGCGTATTGCAGAATGCTCTCTGTCGGACCAGAGAGGGTGTTGCCCTCTACGTCCGTCCAGTCGATGGACAAAATAGTCGGCACAGCATTAGTGGCCAAGATTGCATCGGGGACGCTGACGGCGTTGCCTGGGTCGTAGGACGACACGAGATCGAGCTGGAACGAGTCTCCGGAGGAGTGCTCCGTCAGCGAGTAGCCAACAGTGACGATGGTCCCGGCGTCATTCACCGCAACATCCGTGATCGTGATCCCAGCGTCGGGTGACGAGACGATCAACGTATCTGCCGGCGGCGCGCTGGACATCGGGATGTCCACCGAGCCCGAGCTTCCCTCTGGGCCGGGTGTTGTGTCTATCGTCCCGACAGACATCAGCGAGCAGGGAATGACCTCGCCCGACGAGATTCTAAAAGCCGTATCGCCGACCTTAGCGATGACCTTCTCGATCCTGGTGCCGTCATTGTAGACGTCAAAATCATCTCCAATGCCCGGACCAGCGCCACCGCAACACAGATCCTGTGGTACCGGGTCATAAGGCCGCGGCCAGTTCGGCGGGAAGTCAGGCGTCGAATAGCTATCCTCCACGTTATCGTCCGAATCCATGGTGAACCAGGACATCTCCACGTCGATCACCGAGCTCGGCTTTATGTTCCACGAGAAACCGAACCCGACTGCGCCGTATGGCGGCTCACCCAGCCCAAGCAACGTGGCCTGTAGCGGGCCGTAATACTGCGAGACAGTCCCAGGTGGCATGATCCAGACGGGCATTCGGCTTGCGTAGTACCACAGGCCGCCGTCCTTGCTGATGCTGAACTCGTGGATGCCGCGTATGTAAGCTTCCGCGTACTGGTAAGTGAGCCCGGTGATGGCGTCCTGGGCCACAACCTGGAAGAGGCCATCGGTCTGTTCAACCACAGCCTGACGGGTAACCGTGAAGACGCCCCCGCTGTTCGACACGATCAGCACGAGTTTGATGCCGCAGTAGTGGATGAACGGTGTAGAGGCACCAAGCGTGTTGGTCGACACCAAGGCCGAGACCAGCATGAAGGTGTCGTCATTCTGCATCCTGTCAGCGGTAAACCGCGTGATGGCAAAAGTGCAGCGCTGGGCCATTGAGTGCGGAATCTGCGCGTGCACAACGGCGGCATACCGCTCAACGACTGGAGTACCGACCAGAAGCGGGTCGATGAACATGATTGCTGATCTGCCGGTCGTCTCTAACCGATCGACGGTCGAATCGCTGGAGACCAGCCAGTCGTTGCTTCCAAGCCTCGTCCCTCTTGCTGTCGTGAAGTTGTCCGTGTAGTGGACTGGCGGCTGATTCGCATCCCCGAGGCCGCCCCCACCGGAACCTGCGCCACAGAGCTTGTCGGCACAGTACGTGGTCTCCACGAAAGTCAGGCGGTTGCTGACCGTAGTGAGGTCCGCCTCCAGCATAGGGTGCGTCTTCGCACCGATGCTTGTCAGGTAGGTGTGGTCGAGCTGAGGCCCCTGTCCAGGAGTTCCGTTGTGGACGTGACCGGTGCCGCCGACTGAGGTTGAGGGAAGACCGGCAAACAGAGCATCAAGAATGCTCCAGTTCTGCCGCAGAGGAACGTCCCAAGTCCCGAGGTTATCACCGTTGTTGGGACTGTTCATGCCCGTATTGGGAAGTGTCGGCATGGCTCACCGTCAAATGTTGTTCCGCAGCCGGATAACCGTGGAGTCAATATCCTCCAAGCGGATCTCGCTCACCCTTGGCACTGCGAAACGAAGGGCGAGATGTACTTCCGGCATATGACAAACTATAACCGAATCCTGGACGAGATACACACTGAACTGGCCGGACTTGTCCGGGAAGACGATAATCTCGTCGTCTCCGAGGTATCTCGCGTGCACAAGCTGACCCTTGTCTCGGTCGTGCACGTAGAACTTCACGTACGCTTCCGACGGGAAGACATCGTTCGGTTCGCGGATGCGTCCATGTACGTGGCACAGCGGGGCCGAAACTGCCCTTACCTGCTGGTACGTGTACTCACTAAGCAGCGTGAACCTGTAGTCCGTTCCAGGTTCAGCGTTGGTGATCGTATGAGTCGCCCGATACACGCGCCACCTGTAGTGCCGCATCTCGTACGGATCAGTGATGTCCGTGTCGAGGAACTGCGTCGAGAAGGTACGGCCCAGGATTGTCTCGCACGCATTCCCAAGCATGTCGTTGTAGAGCGCCGTCACATCGAGCGGAGTGAGCACGCCATCGAACACGATCCCGTGGCCGACGTCACCCCACATATAGTGAGGATCCGCCACGTCCTCTGCTCCCAGCCTGAACTCATACTGATTGAAGACGGCCGCGGATAGGGCGGAAACGTCAACACCGGCGAGCTTGACGCCGTCCAGATACAGTAGAGCATCTCCGTCTCGATCAACGGTCAGGCACAGATGGTGATAGCGGCTCAGCGTCAGCGGTGTCGATGCGGCAGTGTAGACCTGGTTTGTTCCGTCGCCGATGTAGAACGCAGGATAATACTGACCCCCAGCAAGCTCGGCCCACAGGCCATACCCCTTGGTTCCGAGGGCTCCCTCCTTACCAGCCAGGAAGGTCGTGGAGCCAATCGTGTACAGCCTCACAAGGACCGACAACGAGAAATCCTGCGCGGCTGTGATGGCCAACTTTGAGCTGGCTGACCAGGCGTAGCCGTTACCTTCGAAGCGAACCGGATCAACCTGTGTGCCCTCAGCGATGTATCGCCCGTTCACCAGCGTAAGATGAGCACCGGGGTTGACCGCGTCCAACGCGTTGCCGTTCAGCGACCAGTACGCCAGCGTGTACAGGCTGGGTGTAAAACTAGGAATAAAGTTGCCGCCTGGTGCTCGATCATCTACGCGACGCACCTCGTAGAAGATCGGCTCCACACCAGTTCCGCGATCATACGAGGCCATGGCATCCGTACCGGCCGACCACTGGACGAGGACACCATGAATCTCGTCCTGCACAGCCGGACGGAAGGATACGAGTCTTGTCTGCTGCGGAAGCGTCTGCACGCCAACCGTGGCATTCGCACGGAGCGTTAATACCGTCCCCGGAGTCTTGGCTGCATCTATGATGGAATAGTCATAGACGGCGTACACGACGCCGGACAGCAGTGTCGGCTCCTGCACGATATTGTTGTCGCCGAGCGTGTAAGTGTCGATCACAGTCCCGAAGACGTTCAGAACTTCGAGAGTGAGCGTATTTACGGCGATTCCCCGGCCCGTCATGGGATCGGGGAAGCTGATCGTCAGATCGATTGTTCCCGGAGCTGCCATCTACGCTCCTGTCTACGGGGTCGGGGTCGGCGTGGCCACGGCTTCCAGACCGTAGTCGACGATGTTGATCCTCGTCGGATGCCGGAGCACGATGTCGCCGGAGAGCAGGAACTCCACGGGGTGCTGGTGCGCTCCGCTCAGCACGTCGATCAGCTCGGGAATCTGCGCCGGGCTGTATGACCGCGGAGAAAGCGTCGGGAAGCGGACGGCGATCGACCCGTTCTGTCCGATCACACCGCCGGTTTCGTAGTCCATCAGCAGCGTGTTGAGCTGAACCTCGTCCTGGATCAGCGCCGTGTCGATCACCGCTCCGGACACCACGCAGTCGTTCCTGAAGCCTGTCGACGGATCGAACACGCCGAGGCGGCTGTCGGTGCTGTACTTGTTCACGCAGAACGAATAGCCGTTTGGCGGCTTCGTACTGGTGCTTCTGACCTCAGTGTGGATCAGTCTGGCTTCGGCCCACACGCCCGGCTGGTGAACCCAGATCTGGAAGCCGGTGAGCGTGAAAATGAACGCGACGTGGATCGGATACTGCTTCGTCGTGTCCGTCGGATGGCTGGCCAGCCACGCGCTGTTTGCCACGTTGACGACCGGACCGGTCGAACCGCCACGGGCGACCTGAATCCTGCCAGGGCTGAACTTGATGTAGGTCGAGTTGTCCGGCACCTGGGCCGTCAGGTACTTCAGGAACCAGTTCGTCGGGGTGATCAGGTTGTTGACCGTGAAGGCGTACTCCTGGAGGCCCACCAGCCAATCGATGGCGTCGGTCATGATGAGTTTGCAGTGCCAGATCTCTCCGACGGTGCCAACGATGGCCGGCTTGTAGACCACGCCATCCGTGTCGTAACCCAGTGTGGTCGGCGGCCCGTCAAGGAGCAGGCAATTCCGGCCAAGGTACGCCCCCTCCGTGACGGAGATGCCCTTGATGGCCCACTTCGTCGTATCGACGATGGTGTCGTCCAGCGGATCAACCACTGCGGGCTTCACACCGAACTCGCCAGGCAGCTGTGCCACATTCAGCGCGTCGATGAGGTACTTCTGGATCGAGCCGTTGGTGACCGAAGCTCCGGCAAAATTGACCAGCGCGTCTCTGACTCTCATCTTACCGACCTCCAAGTGATCACTCCCGGAGTGACCACGACTACTCGTGATAGATAACTATCTCCATCGCATCCATCGTTATCATGCGGCCGGAGTTGTTCATCAGCCGCAGCGTCGATGCGCTCGGGAAGACGTAATCCTTCGTTGCCCCGTACGTGAGCTTCGCTCCGTTCATGTACACGAAGGCCCGCTCGTTCTGGCCCGACACGGCCACGGGGCTGGCCAGCGAGAGATCCTTCGGCGTCCCTGGCGTTCCGTTGCCGACGATTGCCAGCACCTCGTAGTACGGCCACGGCCACGTTGTCGTTGACGCCAGGTCCACCTTCACCCTGCCGCTGCCCAGGTTGGTCACGGCGAAGTTCGAACCGAAGCGGACGATGTTCGTGTTCGGGAACGGCGTCGGGACGTTATCTTCAACCGTGATGGCGGCTCCGGCCACGATGCTGTTCAGCACGTCCTGCAGTGTGTCGCCGATGTACCTGTAGCCCTGGATCCAGAACGGGGCCACCTTGTTGTGGGGTCCGACCGTCGGATCTGTCTCGAAGGTCAGCACGCCCGACTGCGGATCGAAGAGCCAGCCCACGGCGTCGGAAGGCAGGATCTCGCCCGTCGCCAGGTTGGGGCCGTTGTTTCCGGTGCCGTCCGCGTCCTCGTAGATCTTCACCTTCCATGCTGCGCCGTACTTCTCCGGGATCCAGTTCTCCAGTCGAGGATCAGCGTCGGTCCCCCAGTAGGGCGACGTAGCGTTGTACGTGGCCAGCCAGCTCATGTTCGGATTGCCGGCCGTCGTGTTCGGCGTCAACCGCCACGCTCCCTGTTCCGGAAGGACGATGGGATAGCTCTGGTAGACGGCCACCTCAGCCGAGTCTTGTGTCGGCGGCGTGCCAGGAAGCGCCTCGCCCCATATCTCCGTCGGGTGCGAAATGAGATGGCTGGGGAGCGGCAGCGCCGAGTTGAACGCCTCGCGCTCTTCCATCACTCGCTTGGCGATGTCCGTGTGGCCGTAGCCGAGCACGACTTTCGTCGCGAGATCCAGCATCTGCTTTTCTTTGTCTGTCAGCGGCATCGCTCAACTCCCCTAACCGATTTCGGTTATCCTGTAGATCACCGGGCTCGCGGCCCGATATGTGACACAGAGGATTATCATCTCCCCCGCGTGTCTCGTATTCAGGCCGTTGCCGGTCCAATCGATCTCTACGGCATTCAGCCCGTCTACGGTGACGTCTCTGATGAGGCCGACGAGCGCTCCATCGCCGTCACCGTACGTCCCTGTTGCAAGCTTGGCCAGGTCCATCCAGCCGGAGAAACAGTTGGGTTTGGATCCTGGGAACTTGATCTCCAGGTTCACGTTACCGGTCGGACTTCCACCGCCGCCTAAATAGGACAGGCCTATCTGAGACGAGTGAATGCCGACGATCTGAAGTGTACCATTGACCCTCGAAAGATCCTTGAAGATGATGGGCCTGAAATAGACCGCAGCTCCAGTCGAACCGAAGTCTGTGCTGTAGTCTCTTCCGGCGCTCTGCGCTGGATCGAAGTTCCCGGATGTGTAGTCGTACTGCGGCCAGACCAACGCGCCTTCCCACGGCAGGTTGGCCGGACTCGCATTAGGGATGCACTGCAGATCGCCAGGCTTGCCGCCACCATCTCCCCACGGAGCTGTACCCTTGCCCAGTTGTCGAGAAGGGTCCCATCCGAAATTATCGCGTCCTCGCGACGGGAAACTCGGGAAGTCTGGACCTCCCCAGCGAGGATCGTAGGGGTTGATTCTGTACAGTTCGTCTTCGAAACCTTCGAAGAGATCGGTTGAGGCGGCCTTGTGCAAGGTGTAGATGAGATCGTCACCGCTCGGAGTGACGAGTTTGCCGGACTCGTTTTGGGTCGCGGCCACACCGGGCCGAGTGTGCTTGAGCTGAAGGTATGGTTGCGGCCCACCGTGAGCCACAGAGTAGTCTTTGACCGGCCTACCGGTGGGATAAGCCGCGAAGACCGGACTGTCCAGCGCATCAGGCGGACTGGACACAGGTGCAACGTGCGAATCGTCCCAGGCGAGCGCCGTCCATTGCTGCCACCCGGCAGGACTGTTCACGCGGACCTGGAAGGGCGAAGAGAAGTATGAAATCTCGAACAGGTTGTTCGACGTGAACGTGAGTAACAGCTCGTTGTCGCCGGAATAATACTTGATGCCCGACATCCACTCGACCTTGCCGGAAGATGAACCGTAGATGTTGTTGGGCAGAGCGGGGCCTCCAGCTGCCGGAACCGTGCTGTCAAGAAAGACCTTGAACTTAGCCGAGGTGTACGTGACAGTGGCCGAGTTATCCACGTGCTTGAGCTCAAAGTAATTGTAGCCGATTTTCAACAGGCCAGCAACGGTCACATCGGACGGATCGACAAGGCCCTTCAGCCGGATTGCATCATTCGTCCCTGTAACGCTGCGGACACTCGTGATGGCCATATAGCCACTCGGAGACGGACCTACGGCCGGATTCGCCGTTGCGAGTGTCCACGATTCCAAGAGAGAGCCGTTGAGATAAATCGCTAGATCATCAGCCGTTCCGGCCGTACCTTCGACAGGCCCAAACTCGATCGATGTCTCAAACTCCATGGCCACACTGCCAGAAATGTTTGAGGCATCGTTGTAGACGTAAGGTGCTTCTGACCCAGCGTCGTGCACACCGGTCTCGTACACAATTCCAATCGGCGAGCCAGAAGAATCGTCAGCGAGATAGCCATGTTCTCGCCTAATACCCGCAATCTCCACAAGATCCACGTTATTGAGGTCCTGCACAATAGGAGCACCGAACCCAGTTAACATTGCCTCGTTGATCCGGTCGATAGTCTCAACCAGGGAAGCACGAGGATCCAGGGGAATGTATCCGTCGGAGAATCCGTCGCCCGGTGTGCCAAGGACGACGTCCTCGCCCGTGTGACCGTGAAGCCGCGTAAGCTTCGTCGAGATGAGTTCCAGGAACTTGGCGTAATCCTCCCTGGAGATCAGACCTTTAGAGTGTATGGGTGGCTGCGTCGGATCTCCCGGAGGAACCTGCACCGGGATGACCGTCTTGATCGTCAGCTTGTTGTCGCTGACCTCGGTCTCGATCTCTATGAACTCACCGTCTACCAGATCAAGGTCGCCCGAACCGTCAGGCTCCACACCGTTGAGCCGCTGGATTGCCTTCGATCCAATGCGGATGATGTGCGCCGACGGATCGGCGTCGAGATCGATTCCGTTCTGACCCTGCAGTTCTATGTACTGCGGAGGCGCTGTCGGAACCACCACCTGATTGCCGATCTTCAGGCCGGCTACGAATGGAGCGGTCTTGATCAGCGCGATGACATCAGCATCGACTTCGCCGAGCACGTTCCCGAACTTGATGAAAGATTCGGGGTCGAGGTCGTGAAGCTCCTGACGGATGCCAGAGCGCACGCAGAACGGAGCAACCGGTGTGCGGCTGTGCGGATTCGGGACAAACTCCACCGTGAATGTCAGCGCGTAGCCGATGTTGCTGCCAGTCGCGTTCTTGCCGGAGTGGAAGCCATCGAGGTCTACCTGGTATGCGAGCGCGTTGGGATTGATCTCGATCCCGTCCGCGTCCTCGATTCGCACGATCGTCAACGGGTTGCCGTCACCGTCATGCGGCTCGTCTTCCGAGGTGCACTCCTCCAGCTTGAACCACTGACGCGCCATGGATGGGTCAGTCTCGCCGTTACGGCCGACGAAGAAGCCAGCCGGCGGCGTGATAGTGTACTCAACCTGGTAGGCACCAGTACCGGGTACGACGCTCGTGATCCTGAACTTGGTTGGTTCAGCGAAGTACATCAGATCACCGGTGAGGGCGTTGATGACGCTTCTCAGATCGGTGTCAGCCGGAGTCGTGTACGGGTAGATCCCCGTCCATGCGTCGACGAGAATGTCTCGGTCCAGATGAACGAAATTTTTGGCTACCGTGGAAACCACGTCACGGAACCAGTGGAGCTCGACCTTCTCGCGTGTTGCGCCAGCTACGAGGTACTTCTCGATAAGCGTCTTGAACCGCGGATCGAGCAGGAACTGGTGCGTGCGGCTGAAGCCGTACGGTTCGACCGAGAGACTGACGTCGGCCGTGGCCAGCGTCAAAGTTCCATCGGTGACACCAATTCTGAAGGTGTGCTGACCAACGGACGTTTCTGCAATTGCGTTGGCAGGGGCTTGGAGCGTGTCACCCGACAGAACGACCCCAGTCGGAGGCGTTCCGAACCCCGGAACGATCTGCCAGACGTAAGGTAGGGTTCCCCCAAAGGCTTGCAGCCGGAAACTATACGGCTGTTTCGCCATCGCAAGTGGAAGGCTCTGGGAGACTATCGTCAGTGGGTCCATTCAGGAGCTCCGGTTCACTGCGAAGTTTTTCCGCGATCTGTGCTCCAACCAGCAAAATGGCTTTTTCGCGAACGCCATCGGCCGCTGGAAGGGCCAAAGTCGGATATCCAGGAATCGCAGACATCTCGACTAATGTCGGCTTCCTGATCACCAACGGTATACCCGCCCTATTGAACAAATCAACGATCTCCGGCAGGACGCGTTCGCAATGGGGGCAACGATCGCTGTAGAAAAAGATGGCCTGGTTCATTAGATCTTCTCGCAGAAGCGAGTCACAAAGTACGGCGGGAGCGTGGCCACGTGTTTGGACTTGAAGGTATGCTTGTGCGGATCGCGCCATACGTCGCCGCCGGACGGAGGACTGTTAGGGTCACTCTCCTCGTTGGCCCCACCGGGAAGCACCTGATTCTGAACCGTCTGTCTTTTGAAGGAGGCAATCTGCCTGACGTCTGACGTGTTATCGATCTTGGGTACTCCCTGGTCAAAGAGGACGCCGTTGGACTCGCCGGCCTTGATCGACTGCTTACGCACCAGGGTGTTGGGATCTGTTGTGAAACCGGTCTCCGGTTCCCCGCAGTCGTTGAAGTCCACGGTCGCCATGCGGCGTACAGAGTCCGGACCCTGACTGAGGAACGTCTCAGCGGCGTCGCCGAAGAGGCTGGTCTTCTGGTGAGCTGAATGCTCGTTGTCCCCAAGGATCTCTTTCTTGGTAGGCGTTCTCGCAGCGAGTGCGTCGTCGTACGAATTCGGCGGGTTGTTTGGATCCGCGGTCATCACGAGCTGCTTCAGATCCGGGTATTCCTGCGTCCCTCCGTTCAGCACGTTGGGGTCGCCATACGTCTGGTAGAGGAAACCCCCGCCCTCCATCTCGACCTCACGGAAGCCGGGAGGGCAGCTGTCGCCCAGCCACAGAATTATGGCTCCCCTCGGGAGTACGAAGTCGGCTACTGCCTCTGAGTATGGAAGCGCCGCCTCGTAAGCACCGAGTGCGAATGCGACGCCGCTCACACCTATCGAATTTCCACGCACACCGGAGAACTTCAACCGCAGCACGATCTTCGTAAGATTGAGCGGACACTCGGACACTTCCTGCGTGATGCGGCGGTAAGGACCGACTCGGCTGGAGAAGTAGGGCACACCGGCCATCACCTCGCTGCCAAAATCTATCTCCGTCTCGATCTTAACTTCGCCATCGATCCTGTAGGCGGAGAAGGCCGCTGTCGCCGGCATCCCACGGAACTGGTTAACGACGTCGATCTCCTGTTCGAATGTAATCGTGGCTGCCTTGAAAAAGGAGATTCGGACAAGGTGGCCGCTGTCGTAGGACCTATGCCGTATTCCTGTCCGGCTGTTTATGGGATCGATGTCCAGGCTGGCTGCATTTTCCTCGCTGCCTGAGACAGACCAATTCGCAATGAAGATGCGTTCTGGTGTCGTGCCGATCGTCTTGGAGGTGTCCACCGGCGTGATAAGCTCCACTACGGAGCTCTTGGGCCGAACCTCTGACACGTACGGTGAGCTGTACGAACGGGCCTGAAGATCCCTGGGAATCCGATAGAAGTTGCCGTTCTTCAGCCAGTTGTTCGTATGCGCTGTGCCAGATTGTGTGACGAAGTCAGTCATAGTTTGATGCACATCAGGACGCCGTGTCCCTGTGGCCGCGAGTAACCACCTGCCCCAAGATAGTCATGTCCATGCCCAACAGCCACAGGAGGTCTGTCCCGCTCGGTGACCGAACTGTTGATCTGTGCCGACACACCGCGGATGATCTCAACCTGGGGCGAAGGCTCGACTCTGTGGTTGTGTTCAAGCGCTCCGGCGCTGCCCTTCCCGGCCTCCTCGGACGATGCCTTCACGTAGCCAGCCTGCAGAACACGGACAACCGCATTCGATCCACCGTCCTTGCAGCGCTGGAGAACACCCCGCCAGTCGCCCTGCAGATCTATTTCGATCTTCTCATCGTTCGAATTGGTGGCAACCGCCTGCACCGGTGGCAACGGCTCTCCGGTTGCATCCGGATCATACATGCGTATCAGGTTGATATTCTTGAAAAGGTCCTGAATCGAACGAATTGTTGTCAGTATGCCGAGCGGCGACGGGAAAACTGTCCAGAAGTCAAAACCCAATACCAGCGAGTTATAGCTGGACGGGTAAGTCTGCGTCTGCCAGTTGACCTCTTCCGCGGTAAAACCTCCCGTCACGCGCACAGCGCCGATGATTGGAGAATAGCTGTTCTCGAATACGGGTTTTCCTGTCTTGATCGGAATAAGCTGAAGAACCTGACCGGGCACAAGAATATTCCTCAGCAGACCAACCTCCAGATACGCGTACCTCTGCGGCCTGGCCGGCGGCGAGGGGAGCCTCGCGCTGAAGAGCGTCTGCATCTTGCCCGTGAACGGGTTTCTGATCTGTACTTTCAGGATGGGCGGGCTCGGCGGCGGCCGCATGGTGACCGCCATGTAGTTCTTGTAATTGGACCACGGAAAATAGCCGCATCCTTTGTTGCTGGCCAGGCTGAAGCCGGTCGTGCCGGAAGGAACAGTCATCCTGAGCGTGGTAATGTCCGAACCATAGTTGTAGTCGAACGTCGCGTTATGAAAGATGCTGGCCGGCACAGCGGTAACGACGTTGCTGGGCGTGTCTCCGTCCGATGGTTGACCAATAACGGGCTTCCAGCCGGGTGGACAGGTTGGCCCGCCGATGAACGGCACGACGGTCCCCTTGGGTATGACACCGCCGTCGGGGGCCGTGTTGTATTCCAGTGTGTCGAAATCCTGCTGAGGGTTTACGTCCGCCGACGGCATCAGCTCAGTCATATCGCCTTTGAACATGGCGACGTGGCTGATCTGCAGACCCTTTGTACCGGTCCTCACGAACTTCAGCACCGGCAGTCCAGGGATCGGAACAGCCCGATCGTACTGAATCTTGTAGATTCTCCGCTGCCAGTTCGTGGCGTTCGTTATGTTGAAAGAGCGCACGAGCGTGGCAGGCAGATTGTCGATCTGAAGCGAGCTGCGCAGGAAGGTCTCTCCGGTGAAGGCCCCCTGTTCCTTCACGAACGCCAGGGACACGTTCCACGCATCCCAGTCGTAGGCCGTAAAAGCCAGCGTCAAGTTGTACCGCACCGCTGGTATTGACAGTTCGACGTTGGCGTTCACCGAAGCGGAAACGGCCCACTCGGTGAGAGCCACGTACTGGCCCGTCCCGGTATAGGGCAGCGGGTTCTGTGACACCTCCACCGAGGCCAGCCAAAGATTCTGGACGATCGAGTCGGCGGTTATGCTAAGGATCTTGCCGTAGGATCTGGCAGGACTCGTTGTCACAAGGTAGTCGCCTACGGATACACCGAGCGCCTGCAGATCACCAAAGATCCTGAGTCGAACGACATCCGGCGACCCGCCTTGGTCGCGGTTGTAGAGCAGACCCGAAATGTCTCCGCTCTTGGCTTTCAACTGGAGCGTGCCGCTCTGAGGGACGATCTTGAGATCCGTGTCATCGGCGCGATCGACGGTGTAGTATCCGGAATGCTCGACATTTGTTGCGTCGACGACCACCACCGAACCCTTCTCCGGACGTTTCTTCACATAAAAATAGAGAGTCCCCTCGATATCCGCGCCACTCGGCGGCGTCGTAGTTCCGGAGATAAAGACGTTAAAGCTGCGTGACAAACTGCCGGAGCTGGTGGCTTCGCCTGCCACGTC
>Ga0316621_10000005_pt1 | contig 31211 bp, 38 predicted proteins | sample OWC_Aug_OW2_C1_D_2_FD_207664 | JGI IMG/M metagenome (GOLD analysis project Ga0316621, IMG submission 207664) | Wetland soil microbial communities from Old Woman Creek delta, Ohio, United States - OWC_Aug_OW2_C1_D1_C | ecosystem: Environmental > Terrestrial > Soil > Wetlands | place: USA: Ohio... | reverse complement strand
TCTCTGGCGGCAGCGACTACCCACCGAACCCGTATGGCGGTTGGAAGAATGTCGCCATCGACCCGACCATCACCAACGACTACACGGGCGGCACCGGCGGCACGACCTACAACGTCTTCGGCATCGGGCTGAATCTGCCCACGTCCTACCCCGGCAAGGGCGCGATGTTCGGGATGGATGCGCTCCGCTACGGGCGCGGCGAGCTTCGCGTCTACAACGGCGAGAGCGGCAACCCAGCCACGTTCGCAGGAGTCGCGGCCAAGAACGACGCCAACGACGCGACCAACGGCTACAACCGGTGGGGGCTGTTCCAGGCAATTGCGGGTGGTTACCTGTGGAAGGGGCTGATCACTCTCGGCTACAGCGCGGCGTGCTACTTCAGCGACAGCAACAAGACCATCCTCATCGACGACTGCCCTCGGGTCGGCAGCGCGTTCACCAAGTTGGACATCAAGCAATCGGGCAGCACGGTCATCATGACCAACTGTTCGTTCACCGCGCTCGGCACCACCACTCGCGGGACGTGGGTGACGACCGACAACGCGACGGTGACGTTGACCGGTTGCGTGTTCACCGACATGGGCACCTTCGGCTTCTTGTCGAACACGAGCGCCCTCGGCTGCACCTTCCGGCGCACCGACCAGATCACGGCGCCCGGGTCAGACCTCACCGGCTCGCGGGTGGAAGAGAGTCGGGTCGCGGCTGACACCTCGGCGGTGGTCTGGAACGTGGCGACCGACACCGACGGCTACCTCGACGATATGTACTTCAGCAAGGGGGCCAACGCGCACCACGCCATCGAGCTTGGCACCAGCAGCCCGACCGAAGTCACGTTGCGCGGTATCACCTTCAGCGGCTTCAACGCGAGCAACGCGGCGAACGACTCGGTGGTCCACGTCAAGCGGACGACCGGCAGCGTGGTCATCAACGCGGTCGGTTGCTCGGGCACGGTGAGCTACAAGACGGCTGGCGCGACGGTCAGCGTGGTGGTCGACCCGGTCACGATCACGGTGACGGTGCAGGAAGTGGATGGGACCAAGATCGAGAACGCTCGGGTGCTGGTGAAGGCGTCGGATGGCACCGGCCCGTTCCCGTTCCAAGAGACGGTGACCATCGACAACACCGGGACCACGGCGACGGTGACGCACACCGGCCACGGCATGGCATCCAACGACAAGGTGCTGATCGAGGGCGCGAGCCTGCAACCGAACAACGGCGTCTTCTCGATCACGTACATCAGCGACAACAGCTACAGCTACACGATGACGTCGGACCCGGGCGGCGATCCGACCGGCACCATCAAGGCGACGTTCGTGGCGCTGTCGGGACTGACGAGCGCACTCGGGATCGCGACCACCAGCCGGGTGTACAGTGCCGATCAGCCGATCACCGGCTGGGCGCGGAAGGCATCGGGCACGCCGTACTACAAGACGGGGCTGATCAGCGGCGCGGTCGACAGCGCCGACGGGTTCTCAGCGACGGTGCTCATGATTGAGGACGTATGAGCGAAGCCGACTGGCAGAAGCGTTACCTCTCACTCGTGCAGCGAGTGGAAGCGTTGGAGCGGGAGAACACGATGCTCCATCTGCAACTCGGCGTCTACGAGTCGCAGGCGAGGTCCCACGAAGTGGCGAGAGTGGATCAGGCCAGCATCGTGCAGGACCACATCGGGCGGTTGAACGCGCAGTTGCAGGAGGAGCGGCAGGAGATCGAGCGGCTGCGGGCGATGCTGCGGGAGCGGGCCGATGCAGATTGACTGGGGCGCTCGCGTCATCACCGTCTACCGCACGGACGCCTTCATGACGAACTTGGGCGGCGGCATCTACGAGATGGACACCAACGCCTTCCGGTTGGCGCTGAAGGATGCCGAGGACGGCGAGGACGGGATGCCGCACCCGGACACCCACAACCACAACACCACGGTCACGGTCGGCGGCGTGACGTTGGCCCACGTCGTTGAGATCATCAACGGCTACACCATCACTTTCGACGACGGCCAGTACGCGGTGAACCTCGCCGGGACCAACAACAACATCCCCGACGTGGCGAACGTGAACCAGGTGTCGATCCGTTCCTTCAACAGCGCGGGCCTACAGGTGGTCGAGACGGGCGTCTCCGGGTTGACGCCGGAGGAGTCGCTTGCGCTGAGCGAGATCGCCACCGACGCGAGCCTCACCAAGAAGGCGACCATCAACAAAGCGGTGATCTCCCCCGACGATCTGACGGTCACGGTTTACGACGACGACGAGATCACCCCCATCCTCGTGTTCGACATCAGCGCCGACAAGCGCGAGAGGACCCCGGTGACCTGATGGATATGTTCCCCGACTGGCTTGGCGAGACGGGCGGCGTGCCGTACCCGGTGCTGGTGCAGGGGTTGGATCTGTCCGTTTCGCCGGAGATGTTGGAACTCATCGTCGAGGAGCCTGACGTGTCGCTGATGCTCGCGCTCGATACCCCTACCATCGTGGTCGAGATGGGAACCGAGATCGGGCTGGCTGTCGAGAGCGGTGAGATCGACTTGGAGGTGGACGGTGGCTGACCTGCAACGGTACCGGGGCGACACCGCGCCGATCCTTGCGACGCTGAAGAAGGCCGACGGCAGCGCCTACAACCTCACCAGCTGCACGTTGAAGATGACGTGCACCACCCACGAGAACCCGCCAGCCCTCTACACGGTGTTGCGGGCTTCCGGCACGCTCGGCGCGGGGACGGACACCAACACGGCGGCGGCGGTCGGCAAGTTCACCGATGCCGTGGTGGGCGACCTGTTCTACAACTCGACCCGCGCCACCTTCGCCTTCATCGCCACCGTGACCAGCGACGACGCGGTGGAGCTCGACCGCACCATCACCGCCCAAACCAGCGGCGACTCATTCAGCACGGGGGACTCCTCGCAGGTGTTCCAGATCCTCGCCACGCTCACCAACCCGGCAGGCGGCGAGGCGACTTTCGCTTTCACGGCTCTGGAAGCGGACCTCGTCGGCACCTACTGGTACGACATTCAACTCACCGACAGCAGCGGCAAGGTGTTCACACTGGCGAAGGGGCGTCTCCTCTACCAGCAGGACATCACGAAGTAGGAGGGCGCATGGCATTGGAACGACTCGCCGCGGCGCTCGGGATCAGGCGCGACAAGATGCCCGCCGACGCGCAGACGGTCATCGCCGCCATGCTCCCGTCCAGCACATCGCACCCGCCCGAACGTGGCGCGGCGGGGATGCTCACCGCCTACAACAACTCGCCGTGGGTGCGTGCCATCGCTTCGCGGATCTCTACCGCAGTCGGCGCTGTGTCGTGGCAAGTCTACGCGGCACGAACGACCCGCGAGGGGCGGTACTATCGCAACCACGAACTGCAAGAGAAGGGCGTGAAGCGGGATGACTTCAAGCGCCGCGCCCTCGATCTCCCCGAAGGCACCGAACTGATCCAACTCCCCGAGCATCCCGTGCTCGGCCTTCTCTCCGGTGGCTCCTACCGGATGCCGGGGTCCATCGGGCGTCAGATGACGCAGCTGTACCTCGAACTGACGGGCGAAGCCTTCTGGCTCTTGGAGCCGAGGACGGTCAACGGCGCGACCGTGCCGGTGGCCTTTTGGGTCATCCCGCCGACTTGGGTGCAGGACATCCCACAGACCGAGGACGGCGTGTTCGTGCTCGACACCGGCAGCACCCGCAGCATGGAGATCCCGGCTCCGCTGATGGTGTGGTTTGCCAACCCGAACCCGGTAACTCCCTACTCGCGGGGCGTGGGCCACATGCGGGCGTTCGGCGACGAGATCGACACCGACGAGTACACGGCGAAGTACATCCGGGCCTTCTTCTACAACTCGGCGCGGCCCGACCTCCTGGTCTACGGGAAGGATCTTCAGCGCGAGGACATCCAGCGGTTGGAGTACGGGTGGCTACAGAAGGTGCGGGGCTTCCTGCAAAGCCACAAACCGTTCTTCCTCAACCGCGACGTGACGGTGAAGGAACTGACCTACAAGTTCCAAGAGATGCAGCTGATCGAACTCCGGAAGTGGGAGCGGGACATCCTCGTGAATGGTCGCGGCGTGCCGCCCGAAGTTCTCGGCATTATCGAGAACAGCAACCGGGCCACCATCGACGCCGCCGACTACCTGTTCGCGAAGGGAGTGGTCGAGCCTGCGTTGGAGTTCATGCGGACCATGTTGCAGGCCGACCTGATGCCCCTCTACGACAACCGGCTGATCTTGGGCTACAACTCGCCGGTCGGTGAGGATTGGGACTTCGCGCTGAGGGCCATGCAGGCGGCACCGTTCGCCCCCACCATCAACGAGTGGCGAGCGATGCAGGGGTTGGACACGGTGGAGGGCGGCGACGTCCACGTGTTCCAGTTGGCGCAGCAAACGGTCGACTTGGACGAGACGACCGAGGTGGCTCCGGCTGAGGATGACGAGGAAGCCCTCGTCGCCGCGTTTCGGCGGGGCCTCAGGGGAGGATGCAAGCATGAGCATGGCTCGAACGGTGCCCTATCCACCGTGCGCCATGGTCGCGCCGACGCTTCGGCCCTGATGCCCCCTATGCCTCGTGCCCTCGGATCGACCACAGGTCACCCCCGCGAAGTCAGCAAGCAGATCGGCGGCACCTCCAACATCCCGCTGGCCGAACGGCTCGGGAAGCAGATGATGGATGACCTGCTGGAAGCCTGGGAGGAGATCAGGTCGAGCATCGACATGGATGCGTTCATTGGCGCTTTGGCGAAGGGCGATCTCGAAGCCGCCATCGCGGTCGTCGAGCGAGCGCCGATGGATGAAGCCCTCGAACCCGCCCGGCAGACGCTCCGGGAAGCTCTCTACGTGGTCGGGGCGGCGGCGGCTGAGGAGGTAGCGGAAGCCCTCGGCGTCCCATTCAGCTTCGACGTGGTGAACCCGGCAGTCATCCAGGAGTTGGAGCAGTTCGGCGCGGGCATGGTGACGAATGTGAGCGAGAGCACAAAAGCGGCCATCCGAGCCGCGCTCGTGGACTCCTACTCACAGGGCAAGTCGGCGAGCAAGGTCGCCAAGGAGATCCGAGGACTGATCGGTTTGACCGAGCGCGATGCCCGGTTGGCGGTCAAGCGGCGCGAGGAACTCCTGAGCATGGGGTTCACCGAAGCCCAAGCCGACGCCAAGATGGAGAAGTGGATCGCCAAGAAGATCGCTCAGCGGGCCGAGCTCATCGCCAACAACGAACTCGTGTACGCTGCCAACAGGGGTCAGGAGATGGTGTGGGAGGCAGCGGAGAAGGCGGGCCTGTTGGTGCGTGGCGAGACCTATCGAATGTGGATAGCCAGCGGCGACGAGCGGACCTGCGACGAGTGCCAGATGATGCAGGGAGAACTCGCACCGCTCGGCGGCGAGTACAAGAACGGCTTCTACACGCCGAACGACATCCACATCGCGTGCCGTTGCACCGAAGCGCTCGTGTTCATGAAGGGAGGCGGTTGAGATGTTCGACAAGACGTTCCTGAGCCGACAGCAATGGGGCGAGGAAGCGAAGGGCAAGAACGCGGTCACGTTCGAGGACCCGCTTCGCAAGATCGTCCGCACCGAGGTCAAGGTCGGCGCGGTCAACCCCGACACGGGGATGCACGACATCGGTTTCGTGATCTCCACCGCCAGCATCGACCGCGAAGGCGACATCATCGCCGTCGATGGGTGGGAGTTGGATCGCTACAAGGAGAACCCGGTCGTGTTGTGGGCGCACGACTACCACACGCCGCCCATCGCGAAAGCCGTGGACGTGTCGGTGAAGGACGGCGTGTTGGTCACGACCGACCGCTTCACACCGGAGGACATCAACCCCTTCGGCGCGATGATCTACCGGATGGTGAAGGGCGGCTTCCTGAAGGCGACTTCGGTCGGCTTCAAGCCCATCGAGTGGACCTTCAACGAGGACCACCGAGGTTACGACTTCCTGCGGAGTGAACTCTTGGAGCACTCCGTGGTCCCGGTGCCAGCCAACCCGGAAGCGCTCGTCATGGCAAGCGCGGTCGGGATTGACCTGCGGCCCATGCGTGAATGGGTCGCTCGGATGTTGGACGGCGATCCCGCTGTCCAGAAGTTCGCGCTCGTGCCGCGAGCCGTGGCCGAAACGGCGTGGAAGCACCTGTCGAGTGGCGACGCGACCGTGCAGATGCCGTCCGTCTCCTCGGGGTACTTCTACCGCGTCGACAACGGCTCGAACATCGAGAACGCGGACAACGTGACGATCACGACGACAGGTGGTACGGCCACCACGCCGTGGCTCCCCGGACAGACCTACGAGGTTTGGACCGGGTGGGCGAAAGGCTTCGATGACGAACAGGAACGAAAGGAGCACGAGATGGAGGAGCTGCTGAAGGAGATCTTGGAGGAGATCAAGTCCCTCCAAGAGGACGTCGCGAAGTTGGCAGACCTCGTCCAGACCAAAGCTCCCAACGACGACGCGCCACCGGACGACGACGAGATGTCCGCTGACGAACTGCGCTCCGTCGTCCGGGATGTCGTCGGCGAGATCTTGACCGCAACCACGGGCAAGCTGCCCGGCTGATGAAAGGAACCCCGATGAACAAGGAAGACATTGCGGCGATTGTGAAGGACACGGTGGGGACCATCCTCGCCGAACAGAAGGAGCGCGAGAGCGAGAACAAGTCGAACGCGAAGTTTGACGCGCTCATCGAAGCGCTCACCCACCAGAAGGCGGCCCCTGAGAGTGAGGAGCGGGGGTTGAAGGCCGGTCGCTTCATGCGTGCCGTCTGCGCGGGCAAGGGCGACGTGGACCGGGCGGTGAAGTTCGCCAAGGCCACGTGGGGCGACGGCGACGTGGTCAAGGCGCTCGAAGCCTCTGACTCGGCAGCGGGCGGGGTGCTCGTCCCGCCAGGCTGGTCGGCCGACCTGATCGAACTGCTCCGCGAGCGGGCGGTCGTGCGGCGCATGGGGCCGACCATCGTCCCGATGCCCAACGGCTCGATGCAGTTCCCCAAGCTCACCGGGGGCGCGACCGCTGGCTACGTCGGCGAGTCGTACAACCTGCCGGTGACCGGGCAGACCTTCGGTCAGATCAACCTGACGTGGAAGAAGCTCGCTTGCCTCATCCCGATCTCGAACGACCTCCTGCGGTTCGCCGCCGTCTCGGCCGATGCGATCGTGCGTGACGACGCGCTGGCCGCCATGGCGATCCGCGAGGATCAGGCGTTCCTCCGGTCGGACGGCTCGGCCTTCGCGCCGAAGGGGCTGTTGTACTACACCCCCGCAGCCAACAAGTTCAACGCCAACGCGACCGTCAACCTCGCCAACGTGACCCACGATCTGGCCGACGCGATCCTGCGGCTGCGCCAGAGCAACTGCCGCTTCCTGCGGCCCGGCTGGATCATGGCTCCGCGCAGCGAGCTCTACCTGATGTCGGTGCGCGACACCAACGGCAACTTCGCCTTCCGCGAGGAGATGTTGGCCGGTCGGCTGTGGGGATTCCCGTACGCGGCCACCAACGAGGTGCCCATCAACCTGAGCGGCACCAACTCCGAGGTCTACCTGGCCGACTTCGCCGACGTGATCCTCGGCGAGGCCAACACGATCATGGTCTCGGCGTCGGACACCGCCGCCTACTACGACGGCGCGGCTGTGCAGGCGGCGTTCTCGCTCGACCAGACGGTGATGCGGATGATCTCGCACCACGACCTCAACGTGCGCCACGAAGGCTCGCTCTGCGTGATCGAAGCCGTCACGTGGGCACCGTAACGGACTGACCGAAGGAAAGGAGCACACACATGATCGCGAACGACTTTGACATCGGTGCACACCTGAAGGCGCTCATCGCGTGCCAGCACACCGCAGCGGTGGCGGGTGGTTCGGGCGACAACGCTTACATCGTCGGTGACACCATCGACCTCGCCAGCTTCGCGCAGCGGCCGGTCAGCGCTTTGCTGATCGCGCCGTTCGAGGCGGCACTGGCCGAGAACAAGACGCTCACCATCAAGTCGAAGGTGGAGCACGACACCGCGTCCAACATGGGCACGGCTGTCGTCTACGCCTACGACGGCGCGGAGACGACCGGCGATGTCGTCGCCACCGGAGGCACCGGGGGCAGCACCGAGAAGGGCGTCTACACCCGAGCGGTGGACCTGAGCGGCGTCAACCGCTACTTCCGGTTCTCCGTCCATCAGGACCTGAACGCCACCGGCACCGACACCAACCAGCTGATGGCGGTCGTCGTGTTCGCCCCGGCTGGCGTCGTGACGCCGAACGACTAGGAGGTGACCCGTGTCCGGTGAGGAGATCAGCGTCAGGTTCCTGAAGCAACACGGCGCGTACAACGCCGGTGAACTCGCCACCTTCTCCGTCGCCATCGCCAAAGAACTCCTGCGGCTCGGAGTGGTGACGACCGACCCGCCGCCGCAAGTCGCGGTGTCGGTGCCGGAACCGCCTGCGGCTCTGACCTCGAAGGAGAAGGCCGCGATGAAGCGGAAGGAGAGCCGCCATGGCTGAGGAAACCTTCGAGCTTCGCAACGTCGGCGGGAAACAGGCGGTCAACGTCGTATTGCAGACGCCGAGCGTCCTGTCCTTCGTCAACGTCGAAACCGGCGAGGCGTTCTCGACTTACCTCACCGAGACGGCACCCATCGACCCCATCGCCGACCTGACAGAGAATGCAGGGGCCATCGGCGGTACCAACGACGGCAATCTGCCTTCGCTCACCATCGCCGCGCTGACCGAGAACGGCGGCGCGATCGGTGGCACGAACGACGGTAACTTGCCCGACCTCACCACTCCCACGGCTGCGCTCGCTTGCGAGGCCGTGCGCGAGGTAGCCGCCAGGACGAACGCCGTGGCGGCGGCATCGACTGCGTCGCTTCGGGAGTTGGCGACCAGACTCAACGAGATCCAGGAAGCGCTGCGGACGCTGGGCCTCCTGGCGACTTGACATCAACCAGGGGCGGGGCCTCCCCCGCCCCGCTACTTCGGAGGTCACGATGGCCCTGACCGTGAAGACGCCAGCGACGGAACGGGATCTGACCACTGTGTCTGCGGTCAGGGATGCCATCGGAATCACCGACGACTCGTTCGACCCGTTCCTCGAACAACTCATCCACGCTGTGAGCGACGCCATCGAGCGGTACACCAACCGGATCTACGCCCGGCAGACCTACGTCGAGACGCTTCGGGGCCATGACCACCCCATCTTGCTCGTTGGGCAGACGCCAATCCTCTCGGTGGTGTCCGTGCTCTGCGAGAGCCAGGTGGTCGTTGACTACGTGATTGACGACGCCGAGATCGGCAGCCTCTACCGCGAGGCGGGTTGGTTCCGCAGCGCATGGGTGGGATGGGATGTCGAGGCATCGGTCATTCATGGCACCGAAGGCCCACTCTACACGGTCGAGTACCAAGCGGGTTACATCCTGCCGGGAGAACCCAACTGCACCTTGCCCTACTCGATTCAGCAAGCGGCGGTGATCACCGCGTCGGACTTCATGATGAAGTCGGTGCGAGGCGGCGGCGACATCAAGAGCAAGAAGGTCGGTGACTTGGTGATCGAGTACCAGGAAACCGCCGAACGCGCCTCGACCCAAGCTGGCATCAAGATCGAAGCCATCCCGTCCACGGCCAGAGCGTTGCTCTCGGTGAGGGTCCTGTGAGTCCGGTAAGCCCCTTCGCTGACCTCATGGTGCACACGATCACGTTGGAGCGCCGCGTGTCGGTGGATCAGTACGGCAGCGCCACCTTCGGCGCGGGCACTCACTTCAAGTGCCGCGTGGTGGGCCAAGAGCGCTTCACGCGAGGCGCGGGCGGGCAGGAAGTGGTTTCGACCACGACCATCTACATCCTCGGCGACAACAACATCCAGTCGGTGGATCGGATCACGTTGCCCGATGGGACGCAACCGCCCATCATCGCGGTGCGGACCTACCCCGACGAGTTCGGCACCCACCATCAGGAGGTGTTGCTGTGACCGTCAGAGTGAAGGTCGAGTTCAAGAACGCCCCCCAAGTGGTCGCCACCTTCAAGCGACTCGGGAAGGATGGACTCGACGCCATCGCCAAGGCGCTCTACCAAGTCGGGAACGAGATCATGACCGACTCGAAGAACGTTTACGTGCCCGTCCGCAGCGGCGTGCTCCGCTCGACGGGTACGGTCTCTCTGCCACGCAAGCTGAAGGACAAGGTGCAAGTGCAACTCGGCTACGGCGGAAACGCCGCGCCTTACGCCAAGGTGCAGCACGAGAACCTGACCTACAAGCACCGCGCCCCTCAGCAAGCCAAGTACCTTGAAACTCCGGCGCTGCGTCGTTCGCAAACCATCGGCCCGAAGATCGCTCATGAACTCAAAGCGGCCCTCGGCAGAGCAGCCAAGAGGTGAACGGTGCTACTCGAAGAACTCGGTCAGCGCCTTCAGGCCTTGGGGCATGGCACTCTTGGCGTGGACCTTTTCATCTACCAGCTGCCCGACGAACCCGATTCCTGCGTGGCGCTCCGGGGCTACGAAGGCCCCGAGCCCGTCTACACCCAAGGCACCGCCTTGCCGACCTTCGAACGCCCGCGTTTTCAACTGACGGCGCGAGCCTTGGAAGTCGGCACGGCCATGACCGCAGCGTGGGCGGCTTGGAAGGAGCTTTCGCGGATCAAGAATGAACTGATCGGCGGCGCGTGGTACCTGAGCGTCCATCCTTTGCAGTCGCCATTCCTGTTGGAACGGGACGAGAACAACCGGTGGGTGGCCGCAGCCAACTTCGAAGCGTGGAAGGAGGTGTCATGAGCAACGACAAGATCCGCACGCGGGCGTTCAGGGCTCCGGTGACCAAGCCGGTGACCGAATCGCCGGTTGCCAAACAGGACGAGTCGACGCCCGACCCGCCCTACGTGAAGCGAGAATGGAAGTGGAAGCCGCTGTGGCAATGCACACGGTGTCCATTCAATTCGCTGGATGAGCGAGGTTTCTGGATGCACTGGGCCGAGCGGCACCAGCCGCCACAACAGGCACCGTCTGCGCTGGTGGGACCGGACGGGAAACCGATCGAAAGAGAGGAATGAGCGATGGCACGAACTGCACTGACCGCAATCGTCTGTGGCGGACCGTGGGACTACGACGGCGTGCTGCTGACCTTCACCGCAGCCGACGCCACGAACAAGAACCAAGTGGTGCTGACCGGGCGCGAGCTCGTCATCGTGAACAACACCAACGTCGGCGCGCAGTCGGTCACGTTCACCAGCGTCGCCGATCCGTACGGGCGCACCAAGGACATGACGTTCTCGATCCCGGCGGCGGCCTACCGCGTGTTCGGGCCGTTCACTCGCCAGGGGTGGGACAGCGGCGGGCAGCTGCTCATCGACGCCGGTGCCGCCGACGTGCTGCTCTGCGTCCTGCGCCTGCCCGACTCGTGGACCGGCAAGTAGGGAGGTGACGCATGACCACACTCGGATCTCATGGCACTCTGGTCCAGATTGGCGACGGGGCGACTCCGACCGAGGCGTTTGCCACCATCGGCGAACTGGGTGACATCGAAGGACTCGCCATCGCCCGCGAGACGCACGACGCGTCGGTCCAGACCTCGGATTGGATGGTCAGCATCCCCGGCCTGAAGAAGATGGAGAACGTGAAGTTCTCGATCAACTTCGACCCGGCCGACCCGACGCACGACCACCTGACCGGGCTCATCAAGGACGTGAACGACGGGACCAAGCGGAACTTCCGGATCATCTTCCCGGACCCGGCGACCACGACCTACCAGTTCGCGGCCTACGTGGTGAACGTCACGCCGAGCGCCCCCGTGGATGGCGTGCTGACAGCCGACGTCGAGTTGCTGCCGACGGGCGAGCCTGCCCCGAGCTTCGGCGTCTAGGGGTGCCCCGTGGACGCGGGGTTCTACTCGGTCATCGTCGAGGTCGACCGGCCGCGAGAGCTGCGGATCGACTTCAACATCATCTGTGACGCGGAGAAGGTCACCGGCCTCAGCTTGCTGCAGGACTGGACACAGAGCATCTCCGCGCAGGGGCTGCGGGCGATCTGTTGGGCTTCGTGGAAACGCGAGGAACCCAAGCTCACGCTCGAAGAGGCGGGCCTGATCGTCGGCAAGTACGTTCACGTCATCACCGAGGCTCTGACGCGGGCGTGGTTGGAGGCGCTGCCAACGAAGGAGGACATGGAGTCCATCGAGGACCCTCAGACGGCGACCAACCTAAGTTGACCTGGGAGGGGTTGTGGTCGTCAGCCAGGATCCACCTCGGACTCAGTTCCGAGGAGTTCTGGTCGTTGACTCCCCGGCAGTTCGTGCTTCTCGGCAGAGCGAAGCAAGTGGAGATCATGCGTCAAGAGTACGGCCCTGCGTTGGTGTGCTGCATGGTGGCGGCGCTCGCCGGTCAGAAGCGACAGCCGCGGGACTTCATGCCATCGTTGAGCAGAAGGAGATCACGCCCGGATTGGAAGGACCAGTTGGAGAAGGTCAAGGTGCTTCACGCCCGGATAGGGGGAGCCGATGGCGCTCACAGTAGCTGATCTCCTCGTCCTGATCACCGCCGATGCCAAAGGCTTCGAGCAAGCCATGGGCGACATCGGCAAGAAGTTGCAGACGTCGGCGAAGGACATGGAGAAGTTCGGGAAGGGGATGTCCACTCAGGTGTCCCTTCCCTTGTTGGCGATCAGCGGTGCCGCCGCCAAGATGGCGATGGACTTCAACTCGTCCCTCACCAAGATGGTCGTCATGGCTGGCGTGTCGCGGGAGCAGGTGAACGCATGGCGAGATGACTTCGAACGACTCTCTCAGGAAGCGGGCCGCTCTGCGACCGAGTTGACCGAAGCCATGTTCAGGATCACGTCGTCAGGTTTGGAAGGAAGCACGGCGCTCGCTGCGCTTGAAGCCTCGGCAAAGGGTGCAGCTATCGGCATGGGCGAAACCAACACCATCGCCTTCGCTGCGACTTCGGCCATCAACGCCTACGGGTTGTCGGCAGAGGACGCCGACAAGGTCGTGGCGCAGATGATGATGACCGTTCGGATGGGGAACATGGATGTCAGCACGCTCGCTGGCACTCTCGGTGCGGTTCTCCCCATCGCCGCCGAGTTGGGGATCGGTCTGGATCAGGTCGGGGCTTCCATCGCGTCGATGACTCGTCTCGGCGCGGATGCTCACATGGCGACGACGGCCCTGCGGCAAGTCATGGCGACCTTGGCTGACCCGACAGCCCAAGCCAAGGAACTGTTGGCTGGCGTCGGGTTGACCGCAGCTGATCTTCGAGCGGAGATGCGGGAGAGAGGTTTGCTCTCCACGCTGATGCTTCTGAAGGAACGGTTCAAGGACAACGACGAAGCCATCTACACGATGTTCCCCAACATCCGAGCACTGACCGGCGTGCTCAATCTCACCGGGAGGAACATCGCCGCAACCGAGCGGATCACGAAGGCGCTCGCCGAGACCACCGGGAAGGATCTCAACGAGGCCTACGAGGTCGTGCAGCAGGGGATGGGCCACAAGTTCAAGCAATCCCTCATGGCGATGGAATCGTCCATGATCCAGCTCGGGCAAGTGACGTTGCCGCCCTTCATCGACGCCATGCAGTTCCTCGCCACCCTCGCCACCAAGGGGGCCGAGGCGCTCAACACCATGAGCCCGGCCATGAAGAACATCGTGCTTGGGATCGGCGGGTTCCTGATCGCGCTCGGGCCAGCGGCGGTCATGGTCAGCATGTTCACGAAGAACATCGGGTGGCTGATCACGAAGCTGACTCAGCTGTCCGTCCAGGCGACAACCACGGCCGCTTCACTCAACGCCGTGACCGCTTCCGGGGTGCGGAACTACACCAACACCTCGGTCGCGATGTACAGCTATTCCACCGCCGCGACACAGGCTCGGGTCTCGACTCTGAACCACACAGCCGCCTTGCAACAGTCCAAGGTGGCGATGGCCGCGAATGGCCTCGCCTTCTTCGCGCTCGGTTACCAAGTCGGCACTTTCCTGAACATCTGGATCAGCAAGTGGCCGCTGGCCGCGAAGGCATTCGGCACGTTCGCCGACGCGGACAAGGACTTCATCGAGCAACTGGCGACCGACCAACTCGCGTGGGACACCAACCTGGGCAACTACGAGCGGATGCGCCAGACGTTGAAGCTCACCGGCGACGAGTGGAAGATCAGCGGGGAACAATCGAAGGAGAACGCGGCGAGGCTGGTGGAGTTGCTTCCGAAGATCGAGGCGATCTCGAAGGCGAAGCGGGAGGAAGCGAAAGCGATCCGTGAAGCGGGGGCGGCGGACACCGGGCAAACGGAGATCATGAAGCGAGCCCAAGATTACATCATGCAAAAGTACAAGGAGCGGAAGGCGGCGCAGGATGCGTTGGTGACCAAGGTCCGCGAGGAGTACGACTTCATGACCCGCGAGGAGGTGTTGAAACAACTCGCGGAGCGAGCGGCCGCCTACAAGTACATGGTCGACCAGAAGGTGTCGGAGCAACAGATCCAGGACCAGATCGGCACCGCACTCGTCGATGACCTGACTTTGCTTCAACAGTACAAAGAGCCGTTGTCCGCTCTCCCGGAGGAGACGCGGAAGATGCTCGAAAACCTGAAGGGCGGGAATCCCGAGCTCGCGAAGCAAGTGGAAAGCCTTGGGATGCTCGGCACCCAGTATGAGTCGTTGTCGGCGGCGATGAAGGTGGCGGTTTACGACCCGGCGACCGGCATGGCGATCACCGTCGAGGAAGGTCTGAAGCACGGGTTCGCCGAAGGTACTCGCAACGGGTTGAGTGACGCGACGCAACAGATGGCGCAGTGGGTCGCGTTCCAGAAGGATGTGAAAGTCCCAATCGAGTTGACCGTGATAGTTCCTGACATCGTCCAGATCGTAAAGGACACCATGAACGGCAAACTGCCACCGGGTGGAGGCGCGTTGCCATGAGCTTCACGAGCCTGCAGACCGGGATCGAGAACTACGCTGGCGGCACCAAGCTCCTGTTCCCTCATCCTCCCATCATCGAGGAACGGTTCGCGGAGTCGAGCATCAGCACGGTCACCGCTTGGTCGTTGTCGAACACGGCTTGCGTGGTGCAGTACAACTCGACCCAGGCCCGCAGGTACCTGAAGCTCTTCGTGCGGGCGCTGAGCGCGTCGGAGATGGCTACGCTCACCACTTTGCGCGACATGGGCGGCTTGATGTACGCCAAGATCACCCCCGGCACCTCAACGACGATCCTCTGCTGTTTCGGAACGGATGATGAGCACGAGATCGAGGCCATGATCGCGGATCACCCGGAAAAGACCGCAGCGGGCAACGACATCCCCGCGTTGCTGAAGGTCTACGACGCGCACATCGTCCTCGTCAGGATGGAGTGAAGCATGGCCGCTACGCTCGACCTCCGGTGGGCATCGCAAGCTGGCAGCGCGGTCGGGAGCTTGGGCCTGCGTTACGCCAACCTCAGCGGCACGCCAATCCTCTCCTGCGTGCGTCGTGATCTCGGCGAAGGCACCTACCCGCTCGGGCAGTACAACGGGCAGTTCGTCGCTGACACCTACACGCTCAACTTCACGACCGGCCCACACGTCACCGTGATCGCCGACCTTGGGTCCAAGAACCCCTGGCACAACGCGACGCCGGTGGACATCGTCACCGACGGCGTTACGGTGCACAGCAACCTCATCGGCGGAGTTGACCTCGTGTTCTCCGCTGGCACCGTCAACGGCAACCAAGGCGTGGTGACGGTCGGAGCCTACCTGTCGGCGGGCGGGATTGATACCGAAGCACTCAACTTCGGCGTCACCAAGAACGACGGTGTGCGTGACACCTTCCGCGCCGCAGTTGTGAACACGGGGACCGACACAGCCGCCGATGTGCGCCTCTCGGTGCTTCCCGGTGGCTACTACTCCGGCACGGATGCCGCTTCAATCATCTGCCGTCTCGGTCCTCACTCGGAGGACACGCGGGCGAAGATGGCGCAGGTGGCGAGCTATGCCATCACCTACGACACCTGGACCAACGCCGGGGCCTACTACACCGCGAACGTCAATGTCGGCGGGCAGCTTTGCATCGCCACCGCCAAGTTCGACGGCGAGACGGTCTACGAGTGGGGGAGCGCCAACGGTTACGTGGACGCCGATGACCGCTTGAAGGGGTGGCAAGTCGTGTTCGCCAAGATCACCGCCACCCCAGTCGGCAAGACCACCACCTTCGTCTCCGCTCAGGGATGGGCGTGGGCCGAAGTGGCCGCTGATGTCGGCGGCGCGGCTCTCTCCTTCTCGTCGGGTCCGGTGTTGCTCGGTGACATCGCGCCGTCAGCCACGGTCTACGTCTGGTGCGCCGTGACGATCCCGGAAGGAACAGCGAAGGGAGCGATCAAGCTATGGACGCCGCGCCTGCGCTTCATGGGAATCTGACCGTGCGTTTCCCGACGCACGAGCGTTGGCGCTGCGACTGCGGTTGTGTCATCGACGTCGAACAACGGCTGCGCGGTGGGTTCGTCGTCATCTTCACGGAGTCAACCGATCCCGATTCCAGATGGCGATGTGATTGTGGAGCGTGGCAACATCTGCACGGCGGTGAGTGGCGTCCGACCAAGAGGGGGTACTGATGAGCGCAGAACTGATGCTCCGCTACGGTGGTGCGCCGACGACGGATGAAGCCGACCTCGACGTGCGCTACGAGAACACCACCAACACGCCGATCACTTCCGTCACGTGGCGCGGGAACGGGCAAGCGGTCGCTGGCACCTACGTCGTCACGTTCACCAAGTCGGGCACGGTGTCCTGCACCGTGGTCGCTCAGGGCGATGGCGCGACGAGCCGCAACCCGTGGGGCAACCGCAGCGGCTTGTCCGTGGTCGCTGATGGCTCCACCCCCAACTACGACATCATCCCGGGGCTTGGTATCGTCGTCAGTGCCAGCACCGATACTGGGTGGGCGGCGAAGTTCACCATCGGCAACTACCTGACGACCGGAGCGGTCGCGACCGAGGTCTTGGAGTTCGAGATCGTCACCGCGAACAGCGATAGCAGCAACCGGCAGGTCGCGTGTCGCAACGTCGGGACGGAGACGAGCGCGAGCACCTACATCTACGCGCTGCCGGGCTGGTACTTCGATGGCACAGGGGCTGAGACGTTCATTCAAAAGTTGGTGCCGCACTCCAACCCGACCTACCACAAGACCGCGACCAAGCGCACCTTCACGATCACCTTTGCCGACTGGAAAACCGGCGGCAGCGGGAAAAAGACAGCCGATGTGCTGGTCAACGGCAACAAGGCGGTCGAGGATGCCGAGTTCGACGGCGTCACGCAGTACGAGTACGGCGTGGCCGGGTACGATGACACCAACAACTACTTGCCCGGGATGGGGATTGTCCTGCCAAATACCACCGCTGATCCGACCGGGTCGAGCATCACCGTCAACGTGCGTGACGGCTACACCTGGGTTGCGTTCGCGCCTGATGTCGCCGGCTCGCCGGGAACGTGGCAAGCTGCCGGAGTGGACCTCTCGCTCGGCAACATCAACGCTGCGTCCTACGTGCTGTTTTGGATTCGTTGCGAGGTGCCGAGCGCGGCGCAACCCGAGAACCCGTGCCGCATGATGACGATTCGCGCCCGCGGGCTGAGCATCTGAGGAGGAAACGATGGCGAGACACCTTGACTGCGACTGCAAGTACAGCGCGTGGCAGAGTCAATGGGACTGGGTTCGGTTCGAGGGTCGGTCGATCACCAAATGGGGCAGTCCGTCCAATCAGAGCGGAGCCGTCACCTACAACGACAACGACAACCGACTCGGCTACTCGCCTGTCAGTGGGACCGTGGTCGAGCTGGCGGCGAAGTTCCTGATGGCGAAGGTGCGTGCCTTACTCGGCTACCGCGCCATCATCCTGAGTGCGCCGTTCCGGCTCGTGCAAGTCGGCAACCCGAACTCGGCCACCTGCACGATGCGCGTCTACAAGTTCCTCAAACCGTACCCGGACATCAACCAGATCAGCTACTTGTACAAGGACACCGGGTCCTCGACGCCGTGGTTCAATGGCGGGTACGCGCCGCAGTTCGGGCACGACCATTCCTCCAACCCGATCGCGACCCAGCAGTACGACAACTCCATCGCGCAGTACACCTACTACCCGCCGTTCGAGATCAAGGACTACCTGCAGGAGCAACTGCTACGGAACGACGATCTGTGGATCGACATCTGGCAGATGGACACGTCCACCGTGTTCTTCGTCAGTGGACCGGCGCACGCCAGCTACCCGTGGGACCTCGACATCTACTACATGTTCCCTATCGAGATGTTCCCGACGCTCGGCGACGGAACCATCGACTTGACTCGGTTGCTCAACATCGACAACGAGCCGTTGGACCTTGGCGCGTATCAGCGACTGCAGACTGGCGCTCCGGTGAAGTTCATGCTGAAAAACTTCAGCACCACGACCATCGCGCACTGCGAGGTGTGGGACGACCATCCTCAGTGGAGCGACCCACAACCTGATAGCGGCAACGGCGGCACCGGCGATCTTGCCTACGTGTCGGTTTACGAAGCCTGTTGTTCGCAACGGTGGGAAGTGAAGTTCTCGTCGAGTACGGCATACGAGGTGAAGGCCACCGCTTACCTGGACAACACGACCAGCCTCCACCCGAGTTACGACGGGACTCCGGCGTGGCAGAGCAACACGAGCTCCAACTGGTCCGACCCGAGTGGCAACGTCACCATTCCGAGCGCGGCGTGGTCGGGCACTCCTTCAACCAACGACCTGTTTGTGTTCTACACCAGGGGACAGACGACCGACTCGGCGTGGCCTGAGGACAGCAACGATCAGGTCGAGATTTGTTCCGACAGCGGTGGCGTTCCGGTCGAGGACTGGCGGCCCATCAATGGTCGCCGCACCGAAAGCACATCGAGCGTGACCATCGACGCGACCACCAAGACGGTGAACGTGCAGCGGATCGTCACCGCCGACTGGCCCATCGGTGGCGAGGTCTTCGTCGCGAACCAAGACACCATCAACACGGGCACTATCAAGAGCGTAACCGCGACAACGGTGGAGATCGAGAACCTGACCGCGAACAGCAACGTCTACGCCGCCGGCGCGATCGTTGCGACCACGCTCCCGATCCGCGACACCCCGGCGTCGCAATGGGGGCAACTGAGTGCGGACAGTGGAGACGGTCAAACCTACCCCAACCGGATCTACGTGGCGAACGCGGACCAGATCTTCACGGCGACCGCAGTGCCGATCTTCATCCAGTCAGTCACCGACCCGACCACGAGCGAAACGGCTGAGATCTTCGCGATCACAACTACCTACATTCAGACATCCGGAGACCTGACGAATGCCTACGAGTCGGGCGACTTCGTAGCGCGGACCGGGCAGGGCGAGGCGGCGTTCTGGCTCCGAGTCGTGGCGAGCGGATCGACCGACGAGGAGTTGAAGGAATTCAGGTTGAACGTGATCGCGTAGGAGGATGAGTGCCGACAGTCGACGCCGTCATCGAGGAATGGGAGTTCGATCCGAGCCGGATCGACGTGCTTCAACTGACGGGGTTTGATCCGGCAGACGGCGATGGCAATCTCGCGCCTGGCACGCCGATCAAATTCGACTTGCTCAACAGCGCGCACTCTCAGGTACATGACTTCGAGGGTGGAGCCGACACCGGGTGGACTCGCCTCCTGTACGACGACGGATGGACGCACGCGACCTGGAACAATGGCACCGGCGACGAGTGGGACGTCTACGACGACGACGGCAACTATGTTTATCGTGCGCAGGCACAGGCGACGAGCGTTCTGCCCGATGATGAACTGGTAGTCCGCGACTCGACATCCGACTCGGTCGTGCGAGTGAAGTGGTTCACCGGTGCGACGGCCGGGCTGTGCGGGCACGTCGCCTGGAAGGCGTCCGCGTACAAGACGACCTACGGGATCTACGGCGTCGGCGCTGAGATCGACAGCGGCGGGCTAAGGCTCGTCAGGTACTACAACAACAACGGCACACGTGGCGTGATTGCTACCTCGTCATTCACGCCCACCAATGACACGTGGTACTGGATCAGGCTCCAACACATCAGTTGCTATACGCCCTACGTGCGGGCGAAGTACTGGACGGGTGCGCGGCTCGACGAACCGGCGACCTGGAACATCTCGTGGGTGCGGGCCGATGCGCTCTATCAGGTCCCGTCGTCATGGCAGTACACCGGCTTCGGTGTGCGCTGTCACGGCGGCAGCGCATACTTCGATGGCTACGAGAATTTCTGTGCCCCCGACAACACATCTTTGTCGAAGTTGACAGTCACGGTGGATGGCACGGCTTGCACCATCGCCAATGGTCGGCTCACCGTGCGGCTCAACACGCAGGTCGAGACCAGGGAAAGCTGGACGCTGCCGGTACCGGCAGTCAACAACTGGCACGTGGAGGTCAACTGGTCCGAGATCGCGCAAGCGATCACCGGCACCATCACGGTGGTCGTTGACTACGATGGGGTAGAACTGTCGAGCACCGACTTCGACGTAACGCGCATCCCCGGAGCATGGCCGACCTACGATCCGGCGACGGATAGCCCGAGCGGCGATCCGGACCGGATGTCATGGTTCGATCTTCTCACCACGACCGCAACGACGCCGGAAGGCGTGTTCAGCTTCTTCCGCACCATCTTCCCGCTGTCGTGGGGGTACCAGGACGCGCAGTACACGATAGCGCCCGCCACATGGCCGAGCGCTTTCTTCGAGGACTTCACGTGGCTGCTCTACACGCCCTACTACACCCCGGTCGATGGCCTCTACATGATTGGGCATCCGGTATGGAGTCACTTCTCGGCGAGCGTGGTGCCTGCCATCCCGGCCATTGGGGACTTCCCGTCCGACGCGGTCGTGCGCGGATCGAAGGAGTCGCTGTTCCCGTCCGACATCGTTGTGCAGGGGTACAAGCGCACCGACTTCCCGGCCCTGGTGATCCCGAGCTATCAGTTGTGGTGGGAAGGCGCTTCGTCGTTTGTGGTCGGCGAGGAGATCGTGCAGGAGTTCGACGCATCGGCCCTGTTGTTTATGCGGCGAGCTGGGACGGTGGTGCACTTGCGCGTCATGTCGCAGACGACCCACGACAAGCTCTTGGAGATGGGAGTCAAGTGGTCTCTGCCGATCACCGCCACGACCGATGAGTGGGAGTGGGACGAGCAACATATCTCCGTCAACGAACCGTGGTACGACGACGCTTGGGCCTACCGGGTGAAGGTGACAGTCGCCGCTTCGAAGGTCTACGCCGACATCACCGACCTCGATGTGCTTCTCACCGAAGCGAATTTCCCTGCCCACTTCTGGTCGAACGTCATGAGCACGGGTGCCGACATCGTCGTGACCGACTCAACCGCCACACTAGCGGGCAAGCGGTACCGCGACCTGATCGCGTTCGACCGGACCGCGCAGACAATGCAACTCCGCTTCCGTGGCAACGTCGACTCGGACACCGACACCGACTTCTACGTCTACTACGGGAACCCGTCAGGGACGGAGACCAACAGCGCCTTGACGTACGGCAAGCTGGACGCGCAGGGGTCGCTCCAACGGTTGCGCGTCTACTACACCATGCAGCAGGACCCGGGAGGCGGCTCGCCGCAGCTCACCGACCGGGCGGGGTATGGGAACTACCACGGTGTCGCCTACAACATGGCGAGCGGGAACCGTGTCGCCAGCTACGGCGATCTCGGCTACGCCTGGGACTTCGATGGTACGGCGGAGAGAGTGGAGAATGCCAGCGACTTCGCCTATTACATGTACTACCAGATCTACAGCGCCTGGGTGAACGCGGACAACGTGACCGCAGGCGGCACGATCATGTGCTACTGGCGCAACTCCGCAGGGAACTACCACCAGTGCGGCATGGCTATCACGTCCGACAAAAAGATTCAGGCCTACTGGTACAACAGCACGACCCGCACTTACCGAACCTGCGGGACCGCACTCACGAGCGGCTGGCACCACGTCGTCGTCGGGATTGACGCGCAGTATTTCGACGTGGACATCTGGATCGACGGCGCGCAGGTGGTGCAGGACAACAACGTCGGGACAATCAACATCGGCGGCGCCGGACTCCGATGGGCAATTGGCGCACGCAGGAACCCATCGAACCTCGCAGTCCTCGACTGGTTCAAGGGCCAGATCGACGAGTGCCGCTGCTACTTGCTCGGCACGACCGATCTCGGGTTCCCGGGAACTGAGGTGCAGACGCGCTACGCGAATGAGAGCGACCCGGCCACCTTCTACGCGGTCGGCACGCCGGAGTCGAAGCCATGAGCGTACGGACCGATCTCGTGGTCACGGTCTACATGGATCAGCGGGACATCACTCCGTGGTGCCGCTCGGTGAGTTGGAGCCAACCCGATGAGTTCCTCGAACAGACGTGGACCGTGACGACCCACGCGTGGCACCTGTTCGATGTGAACTCGCGCTACGACATCTACGCGAGCTACGACCCGGGGAATCCGCGTGACACCTGCGTGATTCGGCAAGGTTACGTGCTGCCCGACCAGAGGATGAGCGTGTTGGTAGATCGGAAGGACCAACCGCTGATCACGGTCAACGGGAAGTCCTATTCGAGCCGGTCCTTCCGAAAGACTCCTACCGAGACTCTCGTGCTGGTGCCAGCCGCTGAAGGCGTCTCGGACCAGAACATGGCTCGGGAAGTCCTGAAGCGCTACGACGGGCCCGTGGGCCGGGTGCGAGTCATCAGCAACTGTTGGGACCTTCGGAGGGTTGTCTTGACGTTGGCCCGCCGCGCCGAGTTCAACGCGGACTACTGGGGGCCTAACGTGAAGATGCAGCCCATCATCGTCCCTCCTGCGGTGAGCTATTGGGAGTCCATCCTTCAGCTGATCGAACCCTACGCGCTCGAAGTCGTCTACAGTGAGTGGGACAATTTCCTCCTGTTTTGGGATCCCGTGTCGAGGTGGTACGGAAGGCAGAGCATGACCATTCCTGGCGACTTGATCGAACGCATCGACGCTTGGCCGAAGTTGCGGAAGCGACCGCGCCGGGTGATCGTGAAGGTGCCAGCATGGCCTTGATCCCGACCCGCGAGGTGCGTCACGTCCTCGAAGGCTACGAGGACCAGGACCTATTCACCGAAGGCAACCTCCGCACCGTCGTGACAGAAGGTTGGTACAGCCATCCCTCGTTGGAACAGGATGTGCTCATCGAGCGCGAGTACACGACCATCAACCAGTTCGGCAACCCCATGCACCGCACCAAGGAAGAGTGGAGCTACGACCGGCCTGGTGGACCGCCGAAGAAGTACAAGAAGGAGATCTGGTCGAAGGCATTCGTCCCTGCGGTCAACCCCCACCGGACGCTCACCAAAATGGAGGAGGAGACGACCGTTTTCTGGACGTTCACTCCGTACGCGCCGGACGTGCTCGCTTACCGCAGACAGGTCGATGCCTACGTGGTCTACAACCTGAAGCCCGCGCCGGATCTGACACCAGAGGGCGAAGCGAAAGTCGAGGAACGTGGACAAAAGGCTGACGGCGCGACCGACGAACAGAAGCGGTTTCACATCGCGTCGGCGCAGCTCTGGTCGGAGGCGACGAACAAAGGCACCGTGGTCGAGAAGGCCGACGCCAACCAGAGTGCTCGCTGGGTTCATGGCGTCATCGTCGAGGAGGTCTCGGTAGCGGAGGAAACCGACCGTTACACCCAGTGGGGGTGGCGGAAGTTTGCTCTGCGACCCGACGACGTGGAGTGCATCGGCCCGAACTACTTCCAGAAGGAGAGTTGGAACTACCGGCTCGATGTGCCGGTGGAGCCGCCTCAGATCAGCGTCAGCAACGCCCAAGAGGACGGGGTGCGGGTGACGATCAGGGGCGGCGGAGCGGAAATTGTCATCCCCCTCACCACGGGCAGGAAGCGCTATCGGCGCGGCCCCGAGGAGTATCGGGTGTTCCGCAAGAAGGTGGACGAGGCGGAACGGGAGGAGGGCGATGACCCCTTGGGGATTTGGGAAGATGGTGAAGCGCCACCATCGGATCGCCGCAACGTCATCGTCAGCAGCTTCGTGGGTGGCTACGACGGCACTCCTGACCCCGCTGGTGGCTTGCCGAGCCAAACCTCGTACACCGAACCCCACGACCCCGATCCCGTGGTCGACGACAGTTGGGGGTCGGTCGGCACGGCGAAGAACGAAGCCGAGGACCGCGACTACGAGGAAGGGCGGGCGGTGCTGTTCGACAAGGACGTGACCGCTGGTTCGACCTACATCTACGCCGCGACGGCGGTGATCCAAGATACCGAGTCGCCGCTGTCCAACCAAGCGGAGATCGAGTTCGACGGAGCCGAGCCGCGAAGCTATAGGATCAGCGTCAGGACGAACTCGGATGGATCGGTCGAGGGCGACCTGACGATGCCCGACGACCCGACTTTGGCCTTCAACGGTTTCGGTGACACGGTCGACTTCACGATCCCCGCTGTGGTGGACGAGCTCGGCGAGGCGTCCTACCCCGCCGACACGGTGACGCTCACCGTGGCCGAAACAGTCAATGTGGAGGAGGAGACCTTCTCGATCACCCCTCCGAACATCCCCGAGGTCTGGACCCCTGAGACTCCGGTGGTCCTGACCGATGTGATCGGGCCTGGGAAACCCGACGCGAGCGGGATACTGCGGCCCTACACGGTGCGCGGCAGGATCGTGACGCAGAGCGGCACGACCGTCACCGTCACCGCGCTCAACGCTGACGACCACCTGTACCCGGTCGGGACGCTGGTGGAACCGCAAGTAGTGGATGACATGGGGGCTGGCGGTGGAGACGAGTTGGGGGATGAGACGGGGGACTTCGAGGAGTCCACAATCGAGGCCTTGGTCATGGCCGTGGGAGTCCGCCAAGCCACTCGGAACGGCGATGAGTGCTTGGCGTTGGATCTGGACGTGAAAATGCCCCTGATCGGCCTTCAGGCCGGGGCAGAGGTCACCATCGTCGGAGTCGAGTGGGATGCTTTTGGGAACGATCTGTGGCTACAGTCTCAGATCGAGGAGGTCCCGTGGGTTCTCCGGGGGTGGGAGATCACGGTGGTTCGGGATGACAAGGGAGTCCTGCAGTGCGATGGCACCAAGTTGAAGCTGACACAGCGCTGATACACCCTTGCGCGGCGATCAGCGGTTTTCATGCGTCCCCGCGTCTGTGGTCGCGCCGAGGGGGGAGGGTAATAGGGTGACATACCCTCGACGTTCGGCGCGCTTAGAAATGATCCTACGAGCACTCTGCAACCGGGTATCAACATGATCCGACTCACCTGGGCTGACATCGGGACGAAGCCGCACCGCGAGCGGCCGAGCAGGAACCCCCCACATCCCTTCATGGACTTGGGGTGGTGGGCTCAGGTCAGGGAGTACGAGCACTACTTTTACGAGCACAACCGCACCATGCCGCTGCTCAACGATCTTGGTTGGTCGACGCTTGAAGGCTATGAGATCAACCCCTGGCCGGAACGCTTCAACGGTCATATGTGGATCGACCGGACCGACCGCCACGAGACAATCGAGGGCTGGTACCTCGACGTTTACGGAAAGGATGAGCAGACGGGTGGGTACTACGAGATGCCGCGTTGCCCCCACCTGTGGCTCGACATGACCTACGAGCCGCCAGAGATCAACCCCCAGGAGTGCGTCACCAAGCCCCTGAAGCACCACAACCCCGACGACGCTGCGAACCTCAACCCTCTGGACCTGGACCCGACGACGTTGACCAGGTTGCCGTTCAAGAACGAAGACGAGGCGCAAGTCGGCGACCGTTTCCGGGCCTACTGTCACCTGAAGGAACCGATCTTGGCCGACATCATCGGGCACGACGGCGCGAGCGTGGTGCTCAGCATCCCGAACGATTGCCTTCTGTTCGCGCCCTTCGACTTTCGGCACCCGGAGTGGTATCGGTGCTTCGACGTCGATGGCAAACAATTGCTGAACACCGAGGAATGGCTGGCGCTTAGGCCCGACATGGAGTACGTCATTCATCTGCGCCCCCGCTGGTGGCGGGTGACCGTGTTCGTCCTGGCGCACTACGCCTACGTCAGTCTGTGGGGCTTCGAACTCAACGATGAGTTCTTTGTGCACGTGTTCTTCGACCGCCCTCCCGTCTATCCGTATCGCCACGATGTGATCCACTCGAAGCAAGAACAAGGGTCAGAGAATTGGAACGGCGACATGAGGTCCTACGACATCGGGATCGACTACTGGTGGGAGCAGACGACAGCGGCAGCCAATCTCGCCAGGGAAATTCTCGATCAGCAGTACAGCTGGTACTGCGTCGTCTATATGTTCCTCTCCAACGAGAACCCGGATCTGTTTTTCGAGGCTTACCCGCCGCGCCGCGAGGAACTTGTCTGCATCATCGAACACGTTGACAAAGTGACCGGCTCGACGACGCCGGTGTTCGTTCGGCAACACGTCGGGCTCGACAGCATCTACCCGCACTACAACTGGGGGGCATTCCTGGCGAACTGGCAAGTGGTGCCTGAGCCTGGGCGATGGCGCAACCCTGGGAGCGACTGATGACAGATGAGCAAGTCCGCGAAATGGTGGAAGCCTCGCTGCGGATCGCGAAGGCGGCGGATGCCATCTCCGAGTCGGCGCTGAATCTGATGTCGCTGATCGAGCGCACGCAGGCTGATGCGGCGCGGCTCATCGCGGCGCAGTTGAAGCGCAGCGAGCGCACGATGCAGGAACTGCGTTCCATGCGGCTCGAACCGCCGCCAGGAACCAAGGTGCGATTGTCGGATGGGAGGGTGGTCGAGGTGCCGACGTTGAGTGGAGGCGGTGATGTTGAAGGTCAAGCACCGTAGCGGTTCACTCGAATGGCGGTACATCCCCGTGGATTGGTACGTCATCGGGCACCCGCGTTACATCCCGATCTCCATCGTGGCCACCACCGCCCACGCCTCGGCCAAGCTGGCGACCACGGAAGCGAACAGGTTGGCGATCAGCACGGACGGCTTGAACTTCACGGCGCTCGGGGCCGATGTGACGACAGGCTATGACCTCGGAGCATTCACTCCGGGGCAACGGAAGGACTACACGTTGCGGGTGCTGGTTCCTGGCGGCACGAACATCAGGGTCGGCCACTGGGCTTTGGAGATCGGGGAGGGGACATGACCACCATCAACGACAGACGTTCGTCGGTGTCGCGGGTGAAGATCTCGGACGGGAACGGGGGGGAGTTGGAGTTGTACAATTTCAGCATCATGAAGTGGAAAACATGGCTGGCGGCCATCGCCGCTCTGCTCGCCATCGGCGGCGTGGTGTTTGGCGCGGCGGCTGCGGGGGTCCGTCTCGGGACACGTGACGAGATCCAGTTCCAGATCAGCCAACCGCTGTCGCCGCTCAACTTGCACATCGGCACGCTGGTCGAACACGCGATGGATGTCAGGGAACAGTACGAGACGCCGCTGCACCGGCAACAGAACGCCGAGATCGCCGCGCTGAAGGAAGGGCAGGCCGAACGACGGACGCAGATCCTCGACATGCAGCAAGACCTGGCCGAGATGCGGGTCGACATCAAGGAACTCCTGCGGCGGGTGCGGTAGGTGCCACGTCGTGTCCATCTGCGCGGCGATCACGTATGGGACGACCCGAACGGGGAAACGGTCGTGTTGTCGGCGGAGGAGTACGATCAGCTGGTGACGAAGATCGAACGGCAAGCGGATCAGCTTCAGGTCGAGGTGATCTACCGGCAACTGGCCGAACGCAGGCTCATGGAGTTGGAGGGCAACCGTGAAGATCATGCTGGACCCGGGCCACGGGGGCCACGATAGCGGCGCAGTCGGCCAAGGCAACATGAAGGAGAGCGACGTGGTGCTCGGCGTCGCGCAGCAACTCGCCGCGCTCCTGACATGGAAGGGCCACGAAGTTCAGTTGACCCGGTGGGACAACACCTTCCGCGAGCTTCAGCAGCGCTGCGACATCGCCCGCGACTTCAACTCCGGCGTGTTCATCAGCCTGCACTGCAACGCCGCCGACAACCAGAACGCCAGTGGATTCGAGGTGTGGACCGATCCCGAACCCGACGAAGCGGATGAACTCGCCGGGCGGATCTGGTACTCGTTTCGTTCGACGTTCCCCGACATGAAGGGCCGCGCCGACTTCAGCGACGGTGATCCTGACAAGGAATCCAAGTTCTATGTTCTCGTCCACACCCACTGTCCTGCGGTGCTGGTGGAACTGGCGTTCATCAGCAACCGAGAGGATGCCGACCGTCTGCGCTCTGCGGTGTGGCGCAACGCGGCGGTGGCGGCTTTGGCTTTGGCGGTGGAGGAATGGTACTGAGGCTTGTCACACTCGCGTTCTCGCTGTTGCTGCCGGTGACGGTTGCCGCAGTGACGCCAACGCCGACGCGGACGCCGACGAGAACCCGCACCCCGACCCGCACTCGGACCCCCACCATCACTCGCACCCCAACCGCCACGACGACCCCGACTCCCACGCCGACGTGGCCGGTCGCCTGTGAGACGCCCGTGTTCAAGGGAAACGATCTGGTCGAGGTGCGGGTCGAGTACGAGCACGAGGCCACACCGGGCGTGCCGTACGTCGTGCGGCTCGGCCCGATCCACTTCGAGGACGATGGCAACGCAGTCATCCGTGCCGAAGGGCACCCGACGGGGTGCGATTGGACGTTCACCGACATCTTCGCCGACGGTTTCGAGAGCGGAGACGTCACCGCGTGGTCAACGACTCAACCTTGAAGGAGGAGACGATGTACTTCGATGCGATCACCAGTCTGTTGCGGGCGTTTCTCGGGATCTTCGACGAGCTCTCGGAGACGATCCGGGAACGCGGGCCGGTCTACCACCGCGGGGCGTTCTACGCCGACACCGCCAAAGTGATCCGGCTATTGCTGGAAATGCGGGTCAGCCCGTTCATCGAGTCCGAGTACAACTGGGCGTGGTGGGCTGACGAGTGTGAGAAGCGAGCGGAGGAACTCGGCAACGACGCGCAGTACGCGGTCGCGCTCGGTGATCCGATGTTGCCGAACGTGCCGACTCTCTACAGCTCGGTCACGCTGTTGCTCGACAGCTACACGAGCTTCCTGCTCGGCGGTCGGGACACCCCCGGCATCTACGGTCAGGAAGCCCAGGACTCGGACTTCACCGACCTCGGCCAGATCACCCCTGCGGAGTGCGTCAAGATCACCCATCGGCTGGTGCACTACAAGCTCGGCGCACACACCGGAACCTACACCGGCAGGCTGGTCGCGCCGTGGATCACTGCTGTCGCCACCGAATTGAGGGACATCTACCTCGCGATGGGCGAACCCAACAAGGCGGGCAGCGCGTGGAACGTGAAGCCGGGTCAGCCGATCCCGCCGATCTCTTGGCCGGGATGAAGGAGGACGACATGAAGATCAGGGCGACCATCGTGAAGTGGCTCGAAGTGGCTCGCCGCGAGGCGACGTTGCGCGACGAGATCGGGAAGTACCTCAATGGCCCGTGGCTCGACGAACTCACCGATGAGTTGGAGCATGAGGCAAAGCGGTGGTGGTGGATCGGCATGGGCGTTGGGTTGCTGGCCGGGGTGGTGAGCGGTGGGCTGCTCGGCTTCGCGTTCACGAAGCTGCTGTGAGGTGACGCCATGAAGGACATGATCTCACTGATCACCGGCAGCACCGGGATCCTCGGGACCGGCTTCTGTATCACCGCCATGCTCGCCTCATCGCTGTTCCTCTGGAATGCCCCGCAGATCTTCACTGCCGACAACTGGCTGTCCGCGCTCAGCACCTGCGCTCTGCTGATGGGTGCGGTGATCGGCAAGCGAGCGCTCGACAACACGAAGCTCTCGAAGCCGGGGACCGGCGACGGAGGTGCGTGATGACCTGGGCCATAGCGCTGAAGGTCTTGAAGAAGGCGCTCCCGTACCTGATCGTGCTCGGGTTGCTGTTCGGTCTCTACCAGTGCGGGATCAGCCGAGGCAAAGCGAAAGCCACCCTCGCGGCGGCAAAGGAAGTGGCCGAACTGAAACAAGATCAGTCCGAGGAACTCGCCAAGAAGGACGCGACCATCGCCGAGCGCGACGCGACCATCGTGGCGAGAGACACCACCATCAGGGAGCAGAACGGTCTGATCGAAGAGGCGGCGAGGCTTGGTGAACTGGCGCAGAGGCACCAACGGACCATCGACGCCCTGACGGCGAAGCTGGCCCTGGCCGAGTTCGATCTCCGCGTGATCTCGGACAAGTACAAGCACATGCAGGAGCAAGCCGTCGGACTCGACGTCTGCCAAACGTACGAGTTGGTGCTGCGGTCGATGGCCGGGGGTGCGCCATGAAGCCACGAGTGAGCAATATGCTTCAGGTGTTCGCGTTGCTCGCGCTGGTCGTCTTGATCTTCGGGATGGCGCTGTGCGCGTCGGGTTGCACGTCAACCCCCAAACCGCCGCCGCCGCCAGTGAAGGTGCCGTCGCCTTGCGTCATCGCCATCGCACCGTTGCCTGCCGCCGCGTTGCCAGAGAAGCCCGCGTACCCGCACGACGCCGACGAAGGCGAATTGAAGGCATGGGCGCTGAAGCTCGGTGAAGTCATGGAACAGCGAGAGACGATCTTGCTGGCGCGAGACGCCGCCTGGTTCGAGAAGGTCACGGCGAACAACGGAGCGATCCCGTGGTGCGCCGATGCCGTGCCGCCAATACCGTGACCACCACGGGGACCGTTCCTGGTTTTTCGTGGAGTTCCTCGCCGCCCTCAGTGATCGGGAACTGTGGGGGCTGCGGCGGTGGCAACTCGAACGGCTGACAGCCGATGAGACGCGGGACGATGCCGCGCTGCGGTTGGAGATGATCGAACGGGAATTCAAGCGGCGGGTCAGACGGAGGATCCTCCGTGGTTAGGCGCGGGGAAACTTCGCCCTCGGAACGAAGGATGCTGTGTCCTCGGCGGTGCAGCATCCGCTGCCTCGGACCGAAGGACACTACACAGTCGGCGGTGCAGCATCCGCTGCCTCGGACCGAAGGACACTTTGCCAGTGAGTATGAAAAAACCCGAGAGCACCTGTCTCGTGCGGTGCCCTCGGGGAGGGGAATTGGGCCGGCGACAGCAAGCGGAAAGGAGACAGGACAGAGACCTCTACACCTACCGCCGCCGACCCCTAAACCGTATCACGTCGAGGGGCAACCGCAACTGCGAGCCTCCCGGCGAGCGCGATGAAACGGGCGTCAATCTCGTCTTGGCTGAGGTACAGGCCGACCCACCGCTCAGCCGCCGCTTTCTTCACCCACGGCTTGCCCGCGTTCCCTGGCAGTCCAGCCGCTTTTTTACACACGCTA
>Ga0316621_10000004_pt1 | contig 33490 bp, 32 predicted proteins | sample OWC_Aug_OW2_C1_D_2_FD_207664 | JGI IMG/M metagenome (GOLD analysis project Ga0316621, IMG submission 207664) | Wetland soil microbial communities from Old Woman Creek delta, Ohio, United States - OWC_Aug_OW2_C1_D1_C | ecosystem: Environmental > Terrestrial > Soil > Wetlands | place: USA: Ohio... | reverse complement strand
GTTTCATCACGGGCTCGTTCCTGAGCCTCATACAGCTTCTCATTCGAGGGACGCTCCTCGACGCGCCGCTCTCCACCACGATAGAAGGTTTTGGCATCTTCCTTGATCTCACCAAGAGCCTCTAATCTCTTCCTTGGATCCCAATGCAGAGCAGCCTTTCCTGCACCCTTAACCAACTCCCAACCACTCGACCAACGGCTCTCCGTAGAACCATAGGATCCCATCTCTCTAATTGCTTCTTGTTGGGCTCCAGTGATCTCCCCCTTCTCAGCTGCCGCCTTGGCCATCTCTTCAGGAGTCAGCTTCCGACCACCCCACTTCTTCTTCCAAGCCACCTGGACAGAATGAGCTGCTTCGGCTCGCTTTTCCCTCTCCTGTGCCTTCTCAACCTCAGTGACCCCGGAGCTGAAGTTGGGTAATGCTGCCTTGAACCCACCCAGCAGCTGCTGCCAGATCTTGATGGCATCTTTGATCATGGGCACAAGGGTGTTTACCATGAATGACAAAAGATCACGTTGGAGATCCTGCACCCCCTCAACAAGGAATGCCGTCTTGGCTCCGATCCCAACATTCTTGGCCTCGATACCAGCCAGACGCTTTACCACCCCAGAGAAGCCCTCCTTGGACGCCTGGAGCGCCTGTTTCTCGATGGGCTCCATCTTCTTCTGCATCTCTTCAATGGCTTTGAGCTTCTCCTCCTGGGTCTTGCCAGTGTTGTTGGCCTCCTGCAATTCCTCGACCTGATCCAGTGTCAATCCGGTCAACTGAGACAGGACGATGTTGGCCTCCTGCATCTCGGGAGCTTTGCCACCAACACCCTGGACACCGTACTGAGTGGTCACCTCGTCCAACATCTTCATCAGGTTCGCAGCCCCGCCCTCTCCCTTGATCCCACGCTGCTGCATCTTCTGAGCTTCATAGAAGCTCGTGGTGCTACCGGGCTTGCCGAATCCCAGCGACTGCATGACGAGGGCCTGGCCAGCTTCCCCAGCTCCGGGGGAGATCATTGCCTGATCCAGCTGGCGGAACATTGCTGCTGCTCTGCCAGGATCATTCATCCCTGGCATCTTCGAGATGAATGCGAGATTCCTGGTAATGTCCCCCAGCCCCACCTGCCCAGCTTGGCGACCCCCTTGCTCACGGGCAATGGCTGCCACGTTCTGCAAGTAGTCCGGGAGGCGAGCCTTCTCCAACCCAGTCGCCATACCGGAAGAGATCAGCTTCTCCAGCTCCCGGACTCCAGTGTCCCGCTTTCCGAACTTGTACCCGGCGCTGCGAAGGCTACCCATGATCCCAGTAGCCTCACCCACATCCATTCCACCGCCCGCCATGGCGAACTGCTGCGCCCGGTAGACGTTGCCGATGTCACCCGTGGCCCGCCCAACTGCTGCAGCTTGCTGATAGGTAGCCGAAGGCCCGTAGCCCAGGTTGACGCCACCAACCCCTCCAGAGGCCCGCAGCGCCCCACGGAACTGCTTCATGGAGCTGCCCATGCCTGCCAGAGGAGCCATGGCCTGGCCCGCCTGGAGGTAAGATCCGTAGGCCCCCTGGACGCCCCCCATCATGAAGCCCAGGAGCCCACCGCCCACACTAAGGGCGGTGTTCATGGCAGCCCGAGGAGCCGATCCTACCTTCTGCCCGGCCCACTGTGCCCAACCCCCTTCAGGTCGGGCAGCGAGGTTGGAGAACCCTGTTCCTTTGCCGAGACCCTTGGCGAAGTTGGCCCAGATGCCCTGGGCCTTCTTGCCTTCTTCCTGGACGGCTTGACCTTGAGCCTTGAGGGACTTGGTGGTCTTTTCGATCTCCTGGCGCTTACCACGCTCAGCCGCCTGAGTGGCGGCTAGCCCAGCTCGAACTTCCTTGGTAGTGTCGGCGACAGCCTTCTTCTGATCTGTCTGGGATTTGATGGACTGCTTAGCGAGGTTCGACACCTCAGCCCGCAGCTTGGCCATCTCCCGGATCAGCGCCTTGAACTCGTTGCTGATCCCCTTGCTGTCGAGCTTGATGGTAAAGAGTACTTTGTCGTCAGCGCCAGGCATCTCGTACTCCAGCTAGTAGGTTTCGGAGAACCCCTCGATGTCGATCTGTTCCTCCTGAGCTACTACTGCAGCACGATGCTGCTGGTGTTGCTCTCGCTCCCACTGCTGGCGATCCTTAGCCGGCAAGCCTTCAAACAGATCAGGCACCAACCCCTGGGCGATCTCTTCCTCCCACTTGTCGATCAAGGGGTCGCCAGTCTTGAACACTACCTCGCCAGTCTTGGTCTTCTTCGCCTCCAGCGAGTTCTTCTGGTAGTAGTCCTCCCAGAAGGACACCATCAACTCAAGCTCCGACGCCTCCTGGAACAGCTCATGGTTCGAGGGAAGATCGAACTTGTCCTCCCACCACCGCCGCAACAGATCCAGCAGTCCCGGGTTGTTCACCCGTTCCGAGGCTGCCGCTTTGGCCGCTTCCCACAGCGGGCGCGGCTCCCCGCTGTCGATCACGAAAGGTGGTCTCGAAGTCCATCACCTTCTTGTAGACCTCGCAGAGGATGTCCAGCTCCATCAGCTCGTTGAGGTTGAACCACATGGGCTTCTGGATCAATGCATACTCCAGATGCGCCATCATCTGATGAATCCAGTCCGTCTGCTGGTCGATGCCCCTTCCCGGGGTGTTCTCATCGTAGTAGAAGCCGCCGTTCAACTGAACCCGACGCACGTTGACCAGGCCAGCCTCGCGGATCGACAACCGCTTGGCAGTGAACTGGCCTTCGAGCACCTTCCCTTCCTCGCTGAGACATCGCAGGAAGAACTGGTTCTGTCGATCAATCGGAGCTGACTCACGAAGCTTTTCGATCCCAGCAGGGGAACTCTGTGCGCTCATCTGATCCTCCTTCTGTTATCCACCAGGTCAGGAACGAACTAGATGCCGTGCTCCGTCTCGTCCTCCACCCGGATCGCCACGAAGTTCACGTTGTCCGACACCAGACCACGCGCATTCGTGTCCCAGGTGTGTCCCGAACACCGCACGCCCGTGAAGTAGGCCATGGACTTCTCGACGCCTTCGATGGGCTTGGCGTCGGAGATGGTGGCAGTCAGGGACGAGGACGTGATCACGTCGGACAGCTTGGGGAAGATGCCCAGCGCCTTGACCGACTGGCCAATGACACGGAACACCCGCGCCGTCAGGCTGCAGCGGTAGGCAACCGGAACGTGCTCCTTGACCTCCAACAGATCAAGGCAGTCCACCGGCTCGTACTGGATCGTCTCCTCACCGTTCACGTCACTGGCGTAGCCGATGGGGTTGGGACCGATCTTGAACAGAGCGCGGGGACCGGAGAATACCTGTGGCACACCGATGTTGTACTTGTCGGGCGGGATGATGGGCATGACACACTCCTATCCTGCGTTAGGGATCCAAACTGATCTTTCGAGGCTAGTTCACCGAAGGAGGACCGTGGGGGTTGGTCCGTTCCAGAGTGAACCGGGAAAGCGTGGGATGGGGCAGAGGCACCAACCGGGGCGTACCCCAGCCCACAAACCTGTGCCTGGTGGACAGCAGCAGGTAGATCCATGGTACTTGACCACTTTCGGGGGGTCAAGTACCGAGATCGGTAGGAAAAGCAAGGGCTTCCCCCGTGAGGAGGAAGCCCTGCGCCCTACCACCGAAGCGGGAGGGGGAGCTGACTACGCTGGCGCGGTGAAGGCTGCCACAGCGTCCCTGGCAGCCTGCAGGGCCGCAGAGATGAGGTAGCCACCACCGTGGCCCTGGGAGCCCGCTCCAGCATGCGGAGAGCCGATGTGGAAGGGCTCTGCCGCCGAAGCACCCAGGTAGCTGGGGACGGAAGCCCCCAGGAGCTGGAGGAGCAGCACCACGGCGTTGACGAAGTTGGGGCCAGAGCCGTAGGGGTTGCTCTGGCTATCACCCTTGCCCTTGCCACCCTCCAGGACCACCAGATCCTTGTCGATGGAGGTGAACTCGATGCTGTAGGTGTCCCCCGTCATGGGAGCCGTGGGGAGCGCCCCACCCGCGAAGGTGAGCACCCCAGTGGTGTTGGCGATCACGTAGGCCGACACGCCCGCGAGGGCAGCCGTCACGTCGCCCACGAACGTCACCTTGGCCCCCACGAGGCTGCCGGCGGTGTAGGCTCCGGTGTCCACCAGCGTGGTGGCGGTGCCGTCACCACTGGCAGTCAGACCGCTCACGTCGATCAGACCCGTGAGCGCCCGCAGGAGATCAGCAGCCCGATTCCCGTTGAGGTAGGGCGGGGTGGGGTGCGACGAGGTGTGAGTCACACCGTCAACGACGGGCAGAAGAGTGTTCTTCAGCGCCGTCAGCTGGGCATCAACAACAGCAGGGATTGCGATTGCCATGGTTCGTTCTCCTTCCTACTAGGCAGCCTGCGACGGCAGCTGCAGGTAGATGTCGTTGAGCTGGAAGTTGATCCCCACACAGGGGAAGATCTCAACGCGGATGGTGGCGATGTCGCCACTGATGGTGACGCGGTAGTTGTGGTACGCCTTAACGAAGGCTCCCGTTCTGGGATCAGTGCTGTCCACGATGATGTTCTGGCCCCGGCACTGCTCCAGGTACTCGCAGCCGGTGTCCTTGATCCCCTGGGCGTTGGTCGGGGTGGCCTTGACACCCGTGAACCGATCCTCAAGGAGGGTACGGTGCCCGTAGGAGACATAGCGCACGGCATCCCGCACGCTGCCCTCCATGTAGGCCATGTTGTCATCGTTGACCCAAGTGGTGATGTCACGAACCCACCGAGTCCCCTTGCCGGTGATGGTCTCTGCGAACAGGCAACCTGCCTGGATCAGGATGTTGCCGTCGGTGCGGTCCTTGGGATCCCAGCTGGGGTCCTGGCCCATCCCGAACGTCCCGATGTACTTGTGGGTGAGCGGCTCACCCACTTCGGGCATCCCTGCCCGCATCCCAGCCGCCAGCACTGCCGACGACCAGTAAGGGAACTGAACCAGGTTGCCGTCCACGTCGAGCAGCTGGTGCCACTGGGCGCTCAGCTGGATGTCGGGGTTGTTGATCTTGTTGGCCATGGCGGTGTAGGCGGTCTTGGTCTTCTTCACGCCCATGTACCCGCCACGCTCCGACTTGCCGATCCCGTTGGCGACCGACAGGTGGGAGACCAGCTGCGCCGCCACCGAGTCCAGCGTGAAGGTGGAGCCCAAGCCCTCGTCAGCTCCATCACGATCCGCCAGCACCACCACCGAGTTGCAGCGCATAGTGAGCAGCTTGTCGAACCCGGTCTGCCACGCCGAGTTGCTGCTGGTGCCTCGGGTGCCACCCGACAGGTACTTGTAGCTGTCCCCGACCACCGTGATCACCCCACCGAAGAACTCAGGACGACCCGATCCGGCACCCGTGCCCGTACCCGTGGCACGAGAGGCAGTGATGACGTTGCTGAAGCTGTTGACCGCCGTGACTGCCGCCTTCAGATCCTGGCGGAAGGTGTTGTTCCAGGTGGCCACTGGGCTCTGGGTCGGGTTGGGAGCCGTGGTGACGGCTGACCGATCCGTGAGCAGATCCACTGCCGTCGCTCCGGCATCGTAGTCGAAGTCCTTGGCCAGGGTGGTCTGCCCATTGATCCCATCACCCACGTAGGCGGCGTAGCCTGCCTGAGCGTTGATGAGATCGACCAGACCCTGCAGCGTCAGGCCAGCGGTAAAGGTCAGGTTGAGATCCTGAGCCGCCGTCCCGCCATCCTTGGCCAGCATGGTCTTGAAGCCAGTGGCCTGGCTGGTGGACCCCAGCATGGTGCCGGTAGCCGAAGTGACGTAGCGGATCTCGTAGGTGTCCCCGGTCTCAGGCTTGGTGATCCAGTCCTTGGACAGGGTGAGCACCGAACTGACGCCTCCCGTATTGGCAGAGATCTGACGCTTCTGCCCCACACCAGCGCCGCCCGTGATCACCACCACCATGTTCTGCAGTTCGTTGGCAGCCAGGTTGATCCCAGCCTCCAGCGTCATGGTGTTGCTCGCCACAGCGTCGGCATCCAGCGTCCCCGACCAGACCTTGCCCGAAAGGATCTTGAAGGTCTGGCCACTAGGCGACCCACCCAGCGCCGCCACCGTCAGCGCCGTGGCACTGTTGGTAGAGATCTTGCGGAGTGCCTTGGGCGTGCTGTTCACCTCGACCATCAGGTTCATGAAGGCATCAACCGTCCATGCCTTCGTGAGATCCACGATGCTGGTTGTGGTGCTGGTGACATCACCTGTCCCCGTGTCACGAATGACCTGAGTGGACTGGCCGGTGTACTCCACCTGCAGAATGGGCTTGCCGCCGAAGTCATCGCTGATCTGCGACTTCTTGTTGTAGGTGGTGGTCCACGACTGCCCTGTCAGCGCCCCTGGCTCATACTCGAACTGGATGCCGTTCGTGTGGGCACCGTAGTCCACCGAAGTCACCACCAGCTGAGGAGACATGATCTCCACCGTGGTGCCGGTAGCCGGAGCCGACGAGAAGGCTGGGGACACCGTGACGGTGCCGGCAGCGTTCGCCGTGATCGCACGAGTGACACCACCGATGCGCAGAAGGTTGCCCTTCATCTCATCGGTGGTGAGTCCACCCGTGGTCAGATTGATCAGCGTGGTGCTGCTGCCCGCAGCTGCCGTGTCCGACTTCTCCACATGGTAGAGAGTCAGAGTCGCCTGCGTGCCGTTGTTGACCTTCACGCAGACAGCACGGAACGCCCCACCCGGAACCCGAGGATCGCCCGAGGGGTTGAACAGCGGCTTCAGAGCGTTGGCGATGGGGCCGCTGAAGTACTTCTCCTTGGCCAGCGCCGGATCGTCGATGATGGTGATGTCGTTGCTGCCGCCATCCGCTTCACCGATGACTCCGATGATCCCGTTGGTGGCCAAGCCGATCTGGTTCAGGGCATTGGCGTTGACCCTGGTGAGGCCACCGGGACGGAACATTGTGATCCCGTTGAACGTAACCGAGCGAGTCATGGTTCCCTCCTAGTAGCTCTTGAAGATCGCATCCCACTCGGCTGCGGTCTTCCGGCCAGCTGTGTCAGCGAAGGCAATCATCCCTGCCTTCCAATGGGGCTTGAACCCCTTGGCAGAGAACCACCGATCAAACGTGATCAGCGGCAGGGTTTCAACTGCTGGAGCCGGAGACTCGCTGACCGGAGCCTGCCCGGCTGCGGGCTGCACCTTCTTCTGCTCAACGAACTTTGGCATTGTTACTCCTCCAGGTCCAGCTGAGTCTCGAACACGATTCTCTCAGGATCGTTCACGTCCTGGACATCGGGGTCATGGACCGTGATCCCTATGGACTGAATGTCCTTCACCATAACCGAGTCGCTGAGCCGGTACACGTCAAACGAGTAGGTGAAGTCCAGCATCAACGACCGCTGATACGCATTCGTAGGGAGATACTCTGACTTCGGCAGATAGTCAGTACCCGACATCCTGAGGTTCATGAAGCCGTTCCCCAGCAGGAACGATGAGTTCATGAACATGATGGCCTTGCAGATCATGTAGAGGTAGACCACCAGCTCTGGAGCCTGAGCCGTGATCATGATCTGGTACTGGGCCTGGTAGTGGGCTCCAATCCGCTCCACCAAATCACCAGCGTTGAAGACCTTCGAGGGCTCTCCAGTGATAGTAGGGGCCTGCCCCACCACCTTGAACACCGTGGTGTCATCCGGGATCGTGTCCCAGACAGGGCTCACCTCGATGATGGTGTCAGCTCCGATCACTGGCGTGACCGACAGCACCTTCCGTCGTTGACCCGCCCCTGTACCCTCAACCAGGATTGCCCAAGCTTCCTCCTGGAAGGGATCGTACAGCGGCATGTCCAATCGGCTGGCTGTGATCGTGTTGGCACTGCCCCCAGTGGCCTCCAGAGCCGACATCAGCACCCGTTGGCTTGCCTGCGTCACAGGAGTGACAGACCCCTTGGTGCCCCCCACCAAGAACGGAGCCGAGACCGCTGCCGCTGTAGCCGGCTGCATCACATCGCTGAGGAACTCATCGCTCTCAGTCTCGTTCCTCAAGATGATGGTCAACGAGGGAACCTTCAGGCTGTCATCGGGATAGTTGATCCCAATGTCGATGGTGTTGTCCCGCACGAACTGCCAGATCTGCTGTAGATCATCCTGATGGATGTTGCGGAACAGCACATCAAGCAGACTCCGATTCTGACGGAGCTGCTGGATCCCCTGCACCAGCACCTGCTGGAGTATGTACTCAGGGATCAAACTCATATGGCTAGCCTTGCCAGCAGTGGCCCAATGACCTTGGGAAACTGCTCCCTGAGGTGCTCCTTCACCTTGTCGCGGTAAGGGGCTCCCAGATCTCTACCTGTTCCCAGGGGCCTGAACCCAGGGTGTTGCCACCCGCTGGAGTCCTGTGTCAGCCGTCGCCACTTGTCGGGCTTGCTCTGGGTCTTCACATCTCGGGTGCGGAAGGGCACATCCAAGAAGACCGTGGGCTTCTTCCCCCCAGGGTTCCGCTTGGAGTACTGCGACCACCGCTTGGCGGCATCGCTGGCGAGCAGGCCCTTCTTGATGTCAAAGGATCCCACGCCAACTTCGATAGCCGTCACCAGGAAGTTGGTCCTGGCATCGGAGTGATGCAGGGAGATCTGGTAGGTGTCCTCGTCGATCTTCTTGAGATCAAGAGCCTGGCGGTAGTCCCGCAAGGTCTTCTTGAGATGCTTGCCCGCCTCGTCCTTCCAGAACCTGAAGGCATCGTTGGCCAGATCCCGCAGGCCCCTGCGGGCAGCCTTCTGCATCGCTGTCTCCAGCTTGTCCAGCGAGATGCCCGCCGTGAACGTGACGTTCATCATGGCTACACTGGTTCGATACGGGCACAGAAGGGCACTCGATCTCCAACCCGGAGGTGAGGGTCCTGATTCAGGATCACAACGTGTCGCTTACGGAGGAGCACCCTGGTTCCTAGATCACGGTTGCGGTCTCTCCTGACGCTAGGGGGCATGAAGGCGATCCACTCCAGGTACGCATTGTACTTGATCGTGTATCGCTTGCCTACTGCTGGTTGGTTCCCCATCCAGGTCACTACTCGGCTACCATCCAGTTTGAAATCCCCGTCGCTGTAGACCTTCCCGTCTTCGTCCTCGCACCACACCGCATCCGTAGCACAGTACCAGATTCGATCTTCATTGGGAGCGAGATGGGTCACCCGGCTGCTGTTCTCACTAGCAGACCCAGCACCCCTCAAGATCACCTGACCATCAGGGATAGGCTGGCCCCAAGTGAAGGTGATCATGTCCCCGGCAGTCACCTGGTAACCCGGCTTCACCGAGAGCACACAGTCACCGGGCTCTGCCCAGCCCGTCTCGATGCGTTGCTTCTGCTCGCTGATGCCAGTGATCAGACCCACCACCTTCCGAGCATGCCGGAAGAGGTAGCCATCTCCGTTGCAACGAGGACAGCTGACGATGGTACGACGCCGAGGGACTTGACCGTCCCCCTGGGTGATCTGCCCAGCCATGGTGTCTTCGAGGTTGCAGGTGCAGCGGATTCCCGTCTCGTGAAGGAGGTTCTCTCCTCGGTTGTTGATGAAGCCCTCGTGGAGCGGGAAACTCCAATCCACACCGGATCCTACGGCAAGACCCCGTGGGTAGGCTGGTTTCCGGTTGTCGCTCTCGAAGCTCATGTGCCCCGCATTATATCAAGATCGCTGGATCAGTCTACCAACGATCAAGCCACCATGACGTTCAACCCACGGTAACGACACCGCAAGTTCTTGATCTCTCGGTTGATGAACAGGTTGCACTGCTCGATGCTGGCTCCGAACGTACCGTACATGGCTGAAGCCGTGTAGGAGACGGACTCGCTCACGCCGTCCCTGCTCACTGACTGGGAGGCCAAGCCTCTGCGGTATGCCTGGCCAGCGACGATGTAGCCCTCGATGGCTGCCTTCTTGGACAGGATCTCGATGACCACTGGATCAAGATTCCTCATCCCAGCAACGAGATCGAAGTGCCAGAAGTTGGGCAGCTCAATGACCCCACGCAGGGACTCGACCCATACCAGGCCAATGTACTGGAAGGCGATCTGCTGGTTGAAGGGCACCAGCTGTGCCATGCCGTTGGCCTGGGTCCGTTCCACCCATGGGAGCGCCACGTCAATGATCCTGACGTTGGCAATCTGCCCCCACAGCTTCTCCACCTTGAGCATCTGGGGGTAGGGGAACATGATCTCGATCCATCTGGACGGGATCACCGGGTAGAAGGTCAGTGGCTGACCCAGAAGGTCGAAGTCAGGAGTCACACTCCCGGGCTGGGTGTGGTCAGTGCTGACCCGAGTGGGCTCCAAGAAGACCGACACCTTGTCGTTCTCCCACCAGTCGCAGGCTTGCTCGATCCACCTACGGATCTGCTCGTCCTCTATCGTGAGCTTGTCTACCAACAACTCCTCAACCAAGCTCTGAGTGGGCAGGAGCACCGTACTCTTCACCCGAACCTGGATGTAGCTGGAGCCCTCGCAATCGAGCTTCAACAAGTACACCCCGGGGCCAGGGATGGGAACCAGCGGCCCGCCACCCCAGGACAGCTGCCGCACCACGGGAGGACCAGGTTCGTACACGTAGGTCAGTGGGGCGAAGATCAGAGGGTGGTTGGGGCTCACCGCCTCCACATTGATCCCTGTGATCTGCTGAGGCTGGAACTTGACTGCAAACACCGCATTGGCACTCAAGTCCAGACCAAAGAAGTAGCTGCGCTTCAGCTGACTCACCGTGATCAGACTAATCGGGAAGTCGGCAGTGTCCGTAGTGATGTTGGCATTCGTGACTGAGGTGCAGCGCACGAAGTAACGCCCCCTACGGACCAAGTGGATGTAGTCAGCGTCATAGAGATCAGGGAGGAACACACTCACCAAGCCGGTCTGGGGATCCGTAGACCCCGAGATGGTCACGTCCTGGGTCCACACTGCCACGTCTCGGCTGCGACGGGCCTTGATCAGCTGGAAGCGCAACACTTCACCACTCATGTTGCCGCCACCACCAGCAACCCAAGTGATCCCAATGGTGTTGCGATCCAGCTCGAACTTGCTGTACTCATCGTAGTCGAGACTGAGACTGATGCTTGTCGGTGCCGCCATGGTCTCTCCTACGGCAAGGTGAACAGCTTAGCCGTCGTCTCCGCAGGCACTACCAACGTGCGACGGTAGTTGATCCTGGAGATAGTGATGTCCACGGTCGCTCCCTGAACCAGCTCCAGAGCGAAGAACCCAGCTGAGTCGGTCTGAGAGGACATCATGTCGGAGCTAACCCCTCCGATGTTAGGGTCAGCACCAATGATCTGCGGCATGGCCACCACACGAGCACTCACTGCCACCCCGGTCAGTGGCTGGCCCTTCATGTCCACCAGGTTCCCCGTCAGCACACAAGTGCTGAGGGAAATCGATCCTGGAGTGTAGTCCGAAGCCGAGACCACGAACGCCTGACCTACGAACTGCCGGATCGCAGGGGAGGGCAACCCCCCGTTCCCGTTGATCACGTAGAGGAAGGTCCCCAGGACGTTCAGGTCAACCCCACTGAACAGGATCTCGTAGACCCCGTTGCCATTCTCGCGGAACTCGGGGCTGGTCAAGACCTTGACCACGAACGCCGACTGTGTGGCCTTCTTGCACGCCACATCGACGAGGCTGTATGTGATCCCGGTCCTGGGATCACCAGTGTTGACGTTGGCGGCGATGAAGGGCAGCCAGGTCGCAGTTCCTTGCTTGACTTGAACGTATGCCATCGCTCACTCCTACCAGATGACCGGGGTGTGATCCACCGTATCATCCTCTGGAGCCACCTTCAACTCGCCCATCATCGGCACGTTGGTAGCGTCACTGCCGCCATCTTGTATACAGGTGATGAAGTAGTCGTCCACGTTGTTGGGGTTGACGATGGTAGAGGTGTCGAAGCCGTGAATGTGCCCCGGTCGATTCAGCTCGTACTCACCAGGGCTGGCGGTGGGGGAAACCTCTACCAGAGCCTGCACCAGGCTCGCCACAGAAACAGAAGTCTTGAAAGTGTTGTCACTCCAGTCGAAGTAGAATCCGTCGCTGTTACGACGGATCTTGATCTTGATGTTAGTCTTCCCCGGCAGCGGGAGACCGTTGGTGTCCACCACCAGGACTACGATGGGCTCCTTCTCGCCCTGGTGTATTTGGATCGTGAACGTCACTTGCGTCCGTTCCTCTTGACTGCGCACTCATGGCGCATGGTCTCTACTCGCAGCTTCGCCACCGACGCCAGCTCCATCAACTTGGAGTTGGTGAACGAGGCTACTTCGCTCATCGCCATGGCCCGCTCGTACTTGTGCTTGCTACGGAGACCTCTTTGGATCTCCAGAGCCTGAGCTAGCTGCTCCTCCGACAGGATCCCATCGGCGATCATCAGCTTGCCCATGAGCATCTCTACGGTGGCCCGCTGCTGTTCTGACACCACCTCGTCCAAGCGATCTCTGGTGATCAATCCCATGTCCACCAGGATGTTTCCCAGGGAAGTCCGATCATCCTTTGGGCTCATCGCTCGCTCCTCAAGTCGTCCCGCATCTCGTCCATTTCCTTCACCACATCTTGAAGAGAGGTGTTGGTCTTGGTGTTCGACTCCACCATCTTGATACCAAGATCGTAGAGTTTGTCAGCCAGTGTCTGGACCCGCTCACGCTCCTTGATGAAGAGGTAGATCATCACCGCCAGCACAATGCCCATCGGCCCTTGCTTCGCCAACTCCTTCAGGATCTCGTCCATGGCTTTCACCCATCCTGGGGCTCGCTACTTGGTCCGTTCATAAGAGCCGAGACAGGTGCGCAGCTCCCTTCCTTCATTCTCTCAGCGCACCGTTGCTCGATCAAGGCCATGTGCTGCTGCATCTCCACCTGGCACTGCCTCACCACCTCTGCACCAGCACGGACGAGCCTGAGATTCTTGTCTAGCCGCTCTACCTTCCTTGTTAGATCCTTCAGTTGTTCCAGCACATTCGTTAGTACGTCACGTTCTCCTGCCGTCATGTACCTCTCCCGTTGGAGCGGGCCCCAACGGGGGCTTGGACGACTCTCTGAGGAAGAACTCGAATAGATCCTGAGGAGAGATGGTCTCAGGATCCCAGTACTCAGTGCCGGGATAGTCTGCCGCCCGCAGCACCCGTGCCACCGCCTCTGAGCAGAACATCGCCTGAGCACTTCCCCAGGGGTTCTTCCACTTGCGGTGCAACCACCGACCCACCATGACCCACACCATGCCAAACAGCCCTTTGTAGTCGTAGGGCTTGTCGAGCCACTCAGCCACCTTCTTCATCCCCAACGAGATCGGGTGACGGGGGAGGGCCTTCTTGACCACTCGGTTGTGCTTCTCGAAGCTGGTCAGTGTGGTGATCCTGCAACCTCCGCGTGTGAACTCCAACACGCAGTCAGCCTCAAACTCAGAATCCCAGTACAGGATCCAAGCGTGAGAGGCAGCAGAGTCAGTGAACCACCGGATCACACAAGACAGCCAGCTGCTGCCTGTAGAGAATCCGATCCTATCTGGGATCTGGCTCATTGCTTCTTCACCAGGGATACCCCTCCGAAGGTCCCCACCAGAGCCACCAATGGATCAGAGACCCAGCGGTTGAACCACACCTCCTGGAACATCACCCAACCCCGGGGCTCAAGCACGAAGCCCTCGAAGCACTCCCAGGCATAGGCCCCTGCCAGAGATACCAGCAAGGCCAGCCACATAGGGGAAGCCACCTTGCGCTTCAGCATGACTGCGACGAAGTTGTACCCGTACACGATCCAGAAGCACAGATGGCAAATCGTCCAGGTGTCAAAGAACGTCTGTCCAGTCCTGATGGGCCACAGCCAGGTCATTTGGTCCCTCGTGCTCGCTTGGGCATCCGAGGGACCAGCCTCACTACCCTGGCCTCGTCTCTCAGCTGCTCAGCGGGAATGTCCACCATTCGTTGAGTGAAATGAGGCGAACACCGCACGGAGTCATAGGCTTCAAGAGCCCTGATCTCGTTGGCCTGTTCTACTGTCAGCTGGCTGTCGTCGATCTCAAAGGTGTGTCGGCGTGGCAATGATCTTCCAGCTACCATCACCGGGCCGCGACTGCAATTGTAGACCTTGATGATCACAGGGTCACCACCCTGGCAGTCATCAAGAACCAGCCTATCTGCACTGTATGACTGCCACCCTCGTTGTGCAGCTTGAGTCTCCCCTTCCAGTGTGGGAGCTGGGTCTTAGGTTCAACTGCAGGCAGGGTGAGATCGATGTCTCCTGATCCAAGAAGCGGGAGCTTGGCCGCATAGCGCACCAACCCCACCTCTGCCGCGATCAAGTGGAAGTGTGCTGATCCTGGAACGCCAACACTGATGGTGCCCTTTCCAGTTAGGGGCCAGTCCCACTCCCAGTAGCCGTTGTACCCAGAGGCAGTCACAGCGGGGACCGGCGTAGCGGTGCTCAAGTCCACGTCGTAGGCCCCATTTCCAACAGCTGGAGTGATCACACCATCGGTGACGTTGCAGTTTCCCGTGTTCCCCTGATTAGGCGTGACCGAAGTAGCTGGAGCTACCACTTCGAGATTGGCGTAGTCCCCGAGGGTGCCACCCGTGAACATCGCCCCACCACCCGCCAGGTAGACCAGATCGTTGAACTGCCAGTCCACTGTGGTGTCGCCATCAGTGTCACGAGAGGCACGAAAGACCTGGCCGGCTCCTCTGCCGTTGGTGGCGTGGTCGCCTACCCCAGCGATGTAGAGGTAGACGCCGGAAGGGAACAGGCAGGGAGCCGAGAACGGAGTGCCGTCGATGGCTCGTGGGTTCTGTCTCAGATCCATCAGACTGGCTCCTTGCCGTAGTGGAGGTACGCTCTCATGTTGGTCAGCGACGAGAGGTTGTCACGCACCACGAACTCCATCACCTCATCGTCGGTCAACGTGAGCGTGGCCGGCTCCGGCTTCAGGCTGAAGTTGACCATCAGCTCTGAGTTGGCGAAGGTGAAGTCGTAGCTGGGCACCATCTGCCCGAACATCTCGATGTTCTTCTTGAACGTCAGGGCCAGCGGGACATCACCAGTGCTCAGAACCTTATGTCGCAAGATCAAGCCCTGCGCGAGCCCGCCCGCGATGTTAGCAAAGGCATCGCTGTTCCAGCCCGTGCTCCCCGCCGACACGATGATGTTGACCAGCCCGACGTACCAGACCTCTCCTGCGGGGGCTGCTACCTGGAAGGTGTAGGGGCCACCAGCACCAGCAGCCACCAGGTTGAAGTCGTCGAAGTAGAACTGCTGCCCACTCTTGAGGGTGTAGTTCAGCACCAGCTTGGCGACATCGGCCCCGAGAGCGAAGTCGGAGATCGGAATGGTGACTTGCTGCCACACATTCAGATCCATGTTGGGCACGTAGTCTTCGACCTTGAGCGTGTTCCCTGGGTTGTTGCCGCCCGAGGTGCGCCATAGCACCTTCAAGCTGGAACCTGACGGGAACGCTTTGGGCTGCATCCAGAAGGTGAGGTTCTGGTAGAGCCCGGCGATGTTCTGGTTCGATCCGTAGTCGAAGCGGGTCTCCTGCCCAGCAGACCGCACACCACTGTCGAGGCCATAGGTGCCCGCATGCTTGGCGTAGGTCTCCTTGGTGCCGTAGGCTTCCTGGGTCCAGTAGGTGCCCTCGCCGTCCCAGATAATCGTGGCCCCACCAGGAGCGAGGCCATTGACGTTCATCTGCTCCGTGCCAATGTCGGTACGAAGGAACTTGGCCTTGCCCAGTTCGTACTTGGTTAGGACGAGTGGCATGGTCTACTCCTCGTACCCCTGGACGTGGACATCGACACGCTGCCCCGAGGACGACAACCGGGTGCGCCGCACGATGAACTTGAACGTGGAGCCGTTGCCAACCATCGTGGTGGTGTCCCTGGCCCTGTCGAGATCCCCGAACTGCATCTCGTAGGTAGCGTTCTCCGCGAAGAACCGGGCCACCACATGCTCAGAGGCGTCCTCGTAGATCAGTTCTACCTCCGTGCCCTTCTCTGAAGGATCATGCCCGGCCCCAACAATGACCCGCTGGAGTTTGAAGGTCTTGCCATTGGCAATGACCCGCTCCGTATCGTGAGGGCTGTTGGCGTTAGACAGCTCCAGCGGGTTGTCCGCGTAGATATTGATCTCCGTGGCCCCCGGTGGGCAAGCTGGCGGGTAGGGGACAACGATCTGGCCGGGAAGGCTACTCATCAGCGTGTCTCCTGCCAGGTGAGGGAGGCCCGCATCAGGGTGTTGCCCCCCGAGGCACCCTCATTCTTGCCCGTGATGGTCAGAATGTTCGTGTCCGTACCAAAGGCCAGCCGCCGCAGGTTGCGGGCGATATTGTTGAAGTAGCCACGAAGATCGAGATCCTTGGAGTCAATGGCGTTGGGCAGCAAGCCTCGAATCAGGGTCAACCCCCCTGAGATGGCAGTTGCGCTCTCATCGAACTCCACGCTTGACTGGGCACTGGCAGACGACCAGCTGGGGCCGGTCAAGGTCCCATCCAATACCAGGCGGTAGCTGGCCCTCTTCCCATCAGTGGCGATGGCTGCCAAGAAGGGCACCACCACCATCCGGTTCTCGATGCTGTTGTAGAGCAGCTTGGGACGAATAGAGATCAAAGGACGCTCAACAGTGCTCACCGTCACATCAGAGTTGTTGAACACGCCAAACGTGTAGTCGGGCTCGTCGGCCCCACCCTCGATCATGATGGAGCCGCAGATCGCCGCCATCCAACTTGGGCTTGACGCCCCGGTGTTCTCGATCTCCCACGTCAGCGGGAGTGTCGCCGTTCGCATGTACGGTCCAGCGATGGTGTTGGGGTGGCGCATCTGATGGAACAAGATCCCGTTGAGATACCAGTTGACCACTCCTACGCCCAACCACTGGAACTGAAGCTCCCAGATCGATCCCTTGGTGATGTCCACATTGACGCCTGACGGCCCGGTGCCATCAAGCTTGTCGTAGTTCCAGTCAGCCTGCGCCACCGGGTAATCCACCGGGGAGCCACTGGTGGAGGTGCGCCTGACTACCCTCAATGTCGTACCATTCTTCTCGAAGAACAGTCCGTCGTTGTCGTCGAAGTAGCCCCACCGCTTGGCCTGGTTGGTGTTGCCCGCGTCAGCCTGGAACTGCGTCAGCCGAATGAACATCCCGCGACCAGCTTGGTAGCGGTAGTAGTTGTGCGTGCGGAGCCGGGCCTTGTCCCCACTGGCTCCCGTGACCGAGAGCTTGATGGAACTCTGGAGCGGCAGGTGAGTGACCGTCCCGCTGCCTGCCGTCTGCGTGCCATAGTCGTTTGGATCGATCTCGTACTTGTTGATCAGATTGGCGATCTGGTATGGCTCAGCGATGCGCGTTTCGCCAAACGCGGACTGTCCCGACTCAGCCGGAATGGTCTGCAAGTTCCCGTAGATGTCGGTGCGGAGGAAGCGGGCGAACTGATCATCACTCTTGCCCGTGGCCAGCAACCCTCTGACATTGGCAGGAAGCTGAAGCTGTGGTGGGACCGCCAGCTCTACCGCATTGACTCCATCCACGAGCTTGGTTGGCCACGCTCCGCTGTTAGCCGCTTTGGTTCCCTGGGCTACCTTCCCGATCTCATTGGTCCCCACTGGGAGCTGGTCAGTGATCTTCTTGATGCCATCGGTGTCCTTGATAGACACCAGCGTCTCTTGGGTGGCTGGGTTGATCTGCGACCCGTCTGAAGCCCGGACGATCTTGGTCTCAGTGCGGAGGCGGTACACACCCCCGTCGGACACAACCGCAACAGCGTTGCCAGCGGCATCGTAGAGCACCACGGGCCAGCCGTTGTCTCCTGCGCCCTTCGTGCCCTGCGCCACCTTCCCGATCTCGTTGGTGCCTGCCGGTATGGCACTCGCCAGATCCACGTTGCCAATGTTGTTGTCTCCAGCAGGAAGCGCCGAAGCGAGATCAACGTCACCAATGTTGTTGGTCCCAGCGGGGAGAGCGTCAACGATCTTCTTGATGCCATCCGTGCTCTTGATAGCTGCCAGAGTCTCTTCGGTGGCCAGACCGTGCCCAGCGGCGAGTTTGGCCTGCACCTGAAGCCGCTTGGTCCCGCTGTCGTCGAAGACTCCAAGGACGTTCCCTGCCTCGTCGCAGAGTGCCAGCTGACCGCCCTGAACTTGAACAATGCTGAATGGCATGTCACACGTCCCTGACCATGGTGGCTGAGGTAAGGGTCTGCCCCGTGTAGCTGTAGCTCCATGTCACCTGGGCCGTGATCGTGGTGCCGTTGGCAGCGAACACCTTGCGAACCTCCTGCGTCAGCTTGCCGGTGGTGTAGGTGTAGTCGATGCTCTTGATCAGAGTGGTGTCGTTACGCTTCCACTCCTCCTTCGTGACCTTGCCGCTGGCGTAGGTGGGAGTGTAGGTACAGTCGGTGGTTCCCGTCTCAGCAGTGGGCTCGTTGTCGAGCAGGAACTCGTTGTAGGTGAGGAAGCCCCCCGCTCCACCGATGAGATCCGTTAGCGTGACAGCGGTGGGGTTCTCCTGATCCTTGAAGGTCATCTTCCCGCTGGAGCGGGAGACCATCACATCGTTGTCACGGGTGCGGGTCTCGTCAAAAGGCTCCTGTAGCTCGAACCCAGCCGCCTCAATCACATCCTCGAACGGATCAATGGGGTAGGACATCCCGGGACCGGAATCAGCATCGTCCCCGCCCAAGGCGGTGGACTCCTGCTTCATCACCTGTACCCGTTCGAGCGGCACCCGGTCCTCCTACAGCATGGTGGGGTGGGGAGGCATTCAACCTCCCCACCCCTGGTGCTACCTACTGGGGTTGACCGCTGCTACTACGCCGCCCTGCGGCCACGGTCAACGATCTTCAGGAACAGGTCGGTCGAGTTCTTGGCGAAGCCCATCTCCACGACACGCTTGCCAGCGCCAGGAGCCACGTTGGCGAGACCACCACCCGTCTTCAGGTAGATGCGGTCCCCAGCCACGAAGCCCAGGCCCGTGAGCGCCCCAGTCTTGAGGCCCACCGAGTCCACCGCCACCGGCAGCCCCGAAGTCTGGGTCGCCGCCGCGATACCGATCACGGCGCACTTGACATCGGTGTCCGTGTCGCCGTTCAGCACACTGTTGTTCGTGGTGCTGACGTAGACCGGGTAGTACTGGGTGACGCCAGCCGCGCCTGCCAGCCAGTCGGTCTCGACGAGAGGAGCCTCGGTCGCCGGGGCCGAGGCGTGGGTGTGCAGGGAGTCCGCGTTGCTGGCCGATCCCGCCGTAAGGGTGTTGAGGTTGGTGGCCGTCACCTGACCGACGCCAGGGGTCTGGCTGGTAGCCGTGCCACCGATCTCGAACAGGTTGGGCAGACCCTTGACCCGGAGGCCCAGGGTCGGGTTCGAGCCCTCGAACTCCAGCGTGGTCCCGTTCAGCAGGATGCCGAGACCGTTGGCGTTGCGCGAGATGCCCTTGACCGGATCGACCTTCGCCCGCAGCTGGCCCGACGCGGTGTCAACGTCGAACTCCAGGCCCGACGAACCACCCGCCGCCCCAGCGCCCTGCGCGTTGGCGTCGGTGTCGAGGTCCACCTGGATGCTGCTGATGACCCGCTTGAGGCCCTGGTCATAGGTGTAGGCCGGGGCACCCGAGAACTGCGCCCACTTGACCGGCGTGGTGTCCACGGTGATCGGGTCCACCGTGACGACATCCCAGCCCGTGTTGGCGTAGGTCGAGCCCGCGACGATGAACACGTACAGGCCCTGGTGCATCTCGGTCGCAGAGCCCTGGTCGGCGTCGGTCGCACGGGTCAGGGTGAAGCTGTTCGCCCCACCGTCACCCACAGTGGACACGTAGTACACACCGTTGTCGATGTCGGCAGTCGTGTCATCGCCCGCCTCAGCAGCAACGCACACGCGGTCGTTGACCACGAGAGCCTGCCCGTCGATGGTGTTGTAGCCGACTGCGCTGGTTGGGGCGGTGAGGGTCTTGCCCACGCCGCTGCCCGCCGCCGTGAAGCCGGTGCCGGTCTGGTTCCCGTTGTTGGGGATACCGACTTCGGAGGTGATCGTCGCATGGACGTTCTGGGTCAGCACCTTGGCGTTCTTGCCGGTCCACAGCGACTTGAGATCGATGTTCGCCCCGTTCACGAAGGCGATGGTCGCCCCGTACTGCGTGTTGATCGCGGAGGCGACTGCCGCGATGTTCGCCGGGGTGGCGAAGGTGATGGTGGTCCAGGCCGCGTCACCGTCCACCTTGACCTGCATGGTCTCCGTGGTGATCCCGCCGGTCCACGAGCCACCCGAGCCCGCGAGAACCGCCTGGGTGCCGAGGCCGCTCACCGTGCGGACGATGCACGCGGTGTGGGGATCGAGGCCGCTGGCGATGGCATCGACGTAGCCCTTCGTGGCCAGATCGTCCGCCGTGAGCGGGGTGGCGAAGTTGCTGGCGAGGTTGTGCCCACCGTCGATGGCGACACCGCCCACCCCATCGAGCACGATCTTGCCGATGTGGATGTCGTCAGCGTGGGCCATCTCCTCGGGCGAGAAGTCGGTCTGGTTGAAGAACAGCGGTCTACGAGTGGCCATGTGATCCTCTCCTTACAGAGTGGCCCGAGACTTCGCAACCCGCTTGGTCTTGGGCTTGGTCATTACCGGCTTCAACATGGCCGGTTCCTCTCCCTCAAACTGCGGCTTGCCCTCAACAACCCGCTGCATGCGGCCAGTGATGTCGTCGATGGCGATCTCCTGCATCTTGATCCCGTATGTCTGCTCGATCTGCTGATGCACCGCCACCAGGGCCTGCTGCTTGTTCTTGGACTCCTGGATCAGCGCATCTTTCTCAGCCAGCTTCTGGGCGACTTCAGGAACCTTGGAGAGCAGCACTCCCAGTTCCTGCATCGTCACCCTCAGGCTCAAGGCAACATGTCTGAACTCAGAGTCGGCTGCCCGGTACTCCATCAGCAGTGGACGGGGGAGGTAGTAGTACCCCTCAGCGTCTACCGGAGCGCCGTTCCCGTTGCTGCTTTCCTTCTTCACGATCTTGCGTGCCATGTCTCCCTCTCAATCGAGAGTGGTTACTCTCCAACTCTGGTTACTGGATCGGCGGGCTTCACCAACAGCACATTCACATCCAGACTGTACCCCAAGGTCTGCGCCCGCTGCTTCTGCCCCGACCCTGGAGCCGTAAAGTCCTCAGGGAGAGCTGGCCTCCCATCGGGCCCCACAAAGTACCTGCGACCAGGTTCCAACCCTGAGTAGATCCCAGAAGCTGGACCACCAAACTGCACTAGGCAATCCGTCCCGCCGATGGACTTCTGGGAGATGATCCCCCAGCTAGGCATCTTGGCAGGGTCCATGGGATCACATTTTGCCACCTTGTACCTACCATTCGTCCGAGGCTCACGCACGTAGACTGCATCGCCCACGTTGTCCGACACCAGGCACTCGGCCTCGACAGTGAAAGAGGCTCCCCCGCCTCCACCACTTCGACCCATAGTGACTGGCTGCAAGATCACAGGATGACCCCCATCACCGAGTAGGTCGCATTGCCACCGATACCTGCTAGGGTACACCTGTGGACTGCGACGGGAAAGGAGATCGTGATCTGTGGGGGTATGGAGAAGAAGGTCTTGTCCTTACCCCCTGCGAAGCTCACCCCGAGAGCGTTGCCTCCCGCCGCCGTGGTGTTGGTCACGATCACCATCCCTGTCGTCTGATACCCTTTGTTGGGGCCCAGATCGAACGACACCTCTACGCCCGTGGTAGGGGCGGTCCCTGTGCCATTCGAGGGATGAACCGGCTTTCCCGGCTTCATCATCGCTCACCTCCTATGTCGTGTCCCCTATAGGCGGGAGGGGCACATTGAGGACTTCACATTGCCGCACGCCTACGGGCGTGGGAGATCATAGAGAGAACGAACTACGCGGACTACTCAGCAATCGGAGCCACCTGCGGCTGCAGTGGCGTGCGCGGCGTGGCCAGCAGCTTGGGCACGTTGGCCTCCATCGCCGCCTCTGCTGCGGTCGCCAGGGTGTTCACGTCCCCGATCACAGCCGTCTTCAGTCCCGTGATGAGAGTGCCGAGGATGTCCACGAGGTTGTTGTAGCTGTTCTGCAGCTGCGCCAGCTGCTGAGAACCAAGATCACCGTGGACACGCTGCGTCTTGATGTTGGCCATGGGCTACTCCTTCGCCCGCCTCTTGACGGGTCTGCGAATGGGCTCCTCCGAAACTGGAGTAGCCTCGGGTTTGGGGGCGGGCTCAGCCGCCGCCTTTGCCTCAACCTGAGGGGCCTCCACAGGCTCAGGATGCTTCAGCTGGGGCACGGTGGTCTCCTGAGGCACCGGAGCCGTGGGAGCCGCCTCCTGGGGCTTCTGGGGGGCTTCCTGGGGCTTCCTGGGGTCCTCCAGGATGGACACCTGGGTGTCCCGCTGCATCAGGGTCGCCAGGTCATCCCTGGCGCTGCCCAAGTCCTTGACCTTGGCAATCCCCTGCATGTCGAACGAGAACACCGTCCCATTGATCACAACGTTGCGCCCCTTCAGCCGCACATGCTTGATGATCAGCATCGGGACCTCCTGCGTAGATGGGATCGGTTGCTTCAACAGCTCCTGCATTCTAGCCGTCAAGTGAGACACCGATCTACCCACGACTCTAGGCTTCCGGGGAGCAGGAACTTTGTCTTCGGGGGCATCCCCGCCCTGCTGGATCTTCATCATGCAGGAGATGCTGCAGACGTTGGCCCCTTCAGCCGCTGGTTTACCGCAAACCGTGCAGTCCATTCATCACAACGCCCCTGGGAGGACGATGCCTCCCAGGGGTCCAAGCTATCCTCTGCCTAGTCTAGCACAGAGTCAGAACCGATCCTACCGCACCGGCTGGCCGATGTTGATCAGGCGCAGCCACTTCTTGGGCGCGAACAGGATCGGAGTGCCGTACAGCAGGATCATCCAGCGATACGCCGGAGCGAGCACCGCCAGATCGAGCCGCATGAGCGGCGCGAGCTGCCTGAACGTGACGACCTGCGGGGTCAGCTCGCCCAGGTACGCGATGTTGGTGAACGGCAACAGGAAGTTCACGTCGTTGACCGCCGTGGTCCCGTTGTTGGCCTGCGAAGCCGCCGCCACCTGCATGATCAGGCTGTACTGCGCCGCCGCCGTCACCTGCGCGTTGGTCGCGCAAGCAGCCGTGCGGTAGACACGGTAGTACTCGGGCGGGAACGATCCCACCGCAGCCGCGTTCGTGAGCGTGAGCGGGAAGTGCTTCTTCGCGTCCTTGTCCCCCTGGGACATGGCCGCACCGTTCGCCATCGCCGGGCTCATCGCCGACTCGCCGAAGCGGTTGCACGCCGTCACGACGTAGCTGTAGTAGTTGGTCCCAGCCACGGCACCCTTGTTGAAGTCGCCATCCGTGCCCGCCGTGGCACCGACGATGACCGCCACCGGGCTCACCGGAGCGTTCGCATGGGTCGGGCTGGTCGGGGGGCTCGGCAGACGACGGAGGAACACGTCCGGGTTGAACTCGATGGTGCCCGCCTGGGTCGCCATCGAATTGATCGACTGGCCGATGGTCCCGTTCACGGGAGCGGGCAGAGCCACGCGCTCGCGGGGGTACATCGTCTTGACGAGATCCGACTGCACCCGGGTGCCCAGGAACAGGTCCGTCGGGTAGCCGTAGTTCTCGACGATGACGTTGGCAGCCTCTTCGATGTCGCTCTCCTGCAGAGCCTGGCCTTCCAGGTCCACGAAGGAGGTGGCGTCGATGAGGGCATCGAGACCGTCCCACTGCTCAGCCTCGCCGTCGAAGGCGAGGTTGCTGTCGGCGCTGAACAGCGCATTCTCCACCCGCTCCAGGAGCCAGAGGATGCCGTTCTGGTTCTCCAGGGCGATGACATCGCCGTGCGCGGGGTGGATCAGCGTGGCCGGATGCGTGACCTCACGGGTGGTCCCCATGAACTTCACGAGCTGCGTCCGACGGGCGTAGTTCGTGTCGGTGCTGGGGGGAAGCTCGCCTTCCTGGGTGAAGGCGTAGTTCGTTCCACCGTAGCTGATCAGCTGGTTGTACTCCTCGACCGTGCTGTAGGCCGGGGACTTCGGGATCTTCTTCCACAGCTTGATGTGGTGGTTGGTGTACGTCACCACCTTGAGGCTCGCTTCGAGAGACTCGACGCGGAGGGCGCTGCCGCCCGTCTGATTCGTGATCTGGTAGCCAGCTTCGAGTGCCTTGTTGAGATCGGCCACGTCCTGCATCGACGCGGAACCGAAACCGTTGAGGCCCTCATAGTGGCGCAGGCTGATCTGACCGTACATGGTATCCTCCTTGCCTTGCGTCAGTGGGGCCTACGACTGGCCACCGGAGAGGGACTTGACGAGCTGATCCCGAATCGCGGGATTCAGATCGCCTGTGGTCTCGAACTTCACCACGTCGAGCGTGGAGCACTGCCCCTTCTCCATCATGCCCGTCATGGTGTCCAGGATCTGAGCCTTGGTCAGCCCCTCCATGGGGTTGCCCATGCCCTTCGAGAGCGCCGACACGCCGCCCGGGACCGCCCGCAGCTGCGACTTGGGGCCGGCAGCCGGAGCAGCGCCAGTGGCCTCGACGCTCTTGTTGACCGCGCCCAGACCGTGGCCGATGTTGACCACTGCCTCGCCGAGGGCCTTGTTGAAGTCCCCCTGCTCGGTGGCGAACTGCCCGAGACGCTGATCGACGTGGGCCATGACCGTCTTCATGACGTGATCGAGGCCCGCCGCGAAGCTCTTGGTCAGCTCCATGAGGAAGTCCGAGACCTCGATCCCCTTCTGGATCGTCTCGTTCTCCTTGACCGCCTGGTTCATGGACTTGCCCATGTCAGGCTTGCCGCCGCCGAAAGCGATGGGCGGGGGAGGCGGGCCCTTGCCCCGGTCCTCGTCCTCGTCCTCGTCATCCTTCTTGGCGTCACGGGGATCACGATCCCCGCCCTTGTCGTCCTCGTCCTCGTCCTTGGACTTGTTGATGCTGTCCAGGTCCGACTTGAGAAGGGCGTACTCGTCGGCGCTGAGGGGCTGGCCCTTCATCACCTTCTCCGCGATGGACTTGCGGGCCTTGCCGGCGGTGTACTCGCCGTCCTGATCCGCACCCACGCCCTCGCCGGTCTGAGGGACCGACTCCTTGTTGCCCCCTGGCCAGGACTGGACTTCCGAGTTCCCGCCAGTGCAGATCTGAGACTTGTTCATCTCCTCAGACCCCTTGGCCAGAGCCTCCAGCCTTGCCAGGGACTTGAAGAAATCCTGCTCGCTGATCTTCTGGGACATCTTCGCCTCCCTTGTGTGGTTACGGCATCTCCCCGTTCACTACCTAGTGAACGATGCCATTCATCTCCATGACTGCATCCGTGAGCACGATGGCGTCCGCACGGGAGAACCCTCGATGCTGTTGGAGCAGGTGAACGCATTCGTCACGAGTCAGAGACTTGTAGGTGAGCGTCTTGCGCTCGCCGTCCAAGCTCTGTGGGATCAGTGCTCGTCCCATTCCCCCAGCACTGAACGCCTTCTCCTCTTCCTCTTGATCCTTCTTGAGATCCATCTTCTCTTCGGAGAGGGACCGACACGACTTGCCACAGCCGTTCTTGCACCCCTTGGCGCATGGGATCGACTTGGCAGTCTCATCCGGGTAGGTGACACCGCTGGAGCTGGCACACCACAGATCCTGTGGCACCGCACCCAGCGACTTCACCACGTCCAACCAGGTGTTGGTGTTGATGGGGGCTGCCGTGACTGCGATGTCCTGCACCCAGCACTTCAGGATGCGCTTGCCATCCCGCCGCAGCACCTTGCCCTGGATGGAGAACCCCAGCTTCCGATCTGACCGAGACGCCTCCAGGGCGTGGGCCAACTCCCAGATCGCATCCGCGACCTTGTGGTTCTCGAAGAGGTAGCCCTTGGTCCAGAGGCCCTGCGGAGTGATCTTGGCTTCAACGGGCTGACCCACCTTGTTCTCAAAGCCCGGCTTGTGATCGTTGTTGTAGTAGCCGTGCTCCAAGAAGTAGCTGAAGTCGATCCCGTGCTGAAACACGGTCTCGTCCTGAAGGTCACGATTCTCGGTGGAGGCGATGCCCTGAATCCAGCGCCGCTTCCCCTTCTCAGCTTGCTCGTTGGCTGCCTTGCAGATGTCCAGCGGGAGCCAAAAGTCGAACTCGCTGCTCTTGATCAGGTCGATCATCGTGCCTCAGAATGACAAAAGGGAGGAAGGGCTCGCGCCCGTCCTCCCTTTGTGGAGTCCCGTCGTGTGGCTATGTTCTAACCGATCCCAGGATCCTGTGTCAAGGATTATTTACGATCCCCGGTCACATAGAGCCTGGGAGCCCTGGGCACCGTCGCTGCAGCCTCATCCATCCTGACCGGGACTGCCCTCTCCTCACCGCACCCTTTGCACACCACGTAGCCCTGCCCATCCCGGAACAGCAGGATCTTGCCACGCACCTTGGTGGTGCCATTCGTGGACTTGACCAGCACTTCGCCGCAGCTGCAAGCCAGCAAGTGTTCGAGCACGATCAGCTCTTGCTCTCTTTGGTCATCCACTCCGGCAATCGAGCCGGTCCTGCCTTGAACTGGGCGAGATTCTCTTCGGCACGGTCACGGATGTTGGTCAGAGATTCGATCTTGAACTGGGAAGGAGTGGGGAGAGACCTCTCGTGATCGATCTCTCGCTGGGCTCGCGCCATGATCTGCACATACCGATCTGCGACCACGCGCAGAGTGGCAGTGCTCTCGGCTAGAGCCTGTCGGATTCTTTCGTGAGCGTCGGCCATGAGAGATCCCTACCCAAGGATACTGCTTCAGTTCCGCAGTAGCAATAGCGGGATCTTGGGCTCAGGAACCGAAACAAACAACCCCTTGGTCACGCGGCTGGTCTCCTTGCCTCCCGGCTCGTGTGTGATCTCCTCTTCCTTCTCAGGCTTGGTCATGAGGGCCCGCGTCGTCACCTCCAGGTTCTTCATCTGGCGGCGACGAAGATCACCAGTGCGCAGCTCATGGGGCGAATCGGTCATCTCGTAGGTGTGGATCTCCAGAGGCTTCTCCGAGAAGGTTCCTGCCTTGCGTGCCAGCACCTGCCACTTCTTGTAGTTCTCAGGGCTGGCAGTGCGGAACTCGGTGAGCACCTTGTCCAGTTGCTCCTCCGACATGCCAGCTGGATCCTGTCCCGTAGCTTCCTGGATAGCCCGACGGGCCTGGAGAGCAGGGAGGCCACCACGCTGGATGGCCCCGTGGATGTCCCCGTGGATGTCCCCTGAAGATCGCAGTGCGCGTCCAGGACGGTCAGCTCGCCCGTGCGCTTGCTTGATCGTGCCAGCCGTGTCCAGGTAGCCCAGCATGTGGAGACTGTCAGCTGCCTGCAGGTTGTGACCGGCTGCAGTGTCCTTGTCGATGATGAGCACCTTCAACTTGCCATCCTTGAACTTGGCCTTGCGCTCATCAATCTCCTCTGGCTTGGGGTTGTAGGTCTCCTGGTTGGCTCCCAACCCCGTGGTGTGGCGACCCAACAATCCGATCTGGGAGATCTTGTTGCGCCCCACCTTGGTAGGCGGAAAGACCTCCTGCTCCAGGGCCTCCTTGACCGCCGTGGCCTGATCTGGAGTGTCCACCACGATCACCGCCTGGTGATGCTTGTCCTTGCTCGCTGACTTCTTGACTTGCTGCACCAGTGCGTTGATCTTGGAGTTGTGCTTCCAGTTGCTGTGCTCCACTGCCGGAAGCTGAGAGCTGGCCCCCTTGCGGCGCACTACCTGACGACCCTCGCGGACCACTCCTGCTCCGTTGATGTTCTGCTCATGCTCCATCTGGATGTAGCGCAGCGCACGGGCCTGAGCGTTGGCCGCTTCGGTCTTCTTGGTCTTGAGCAACTTCTCCACCGGCATCTTCTGCCGGCGGGCTTCAACCTCCAGCTCTCGTTGGATGATGTTCTTGGCGTTACGCTCGATCTCGATCTGCCGCTCACGCTGAGAGTCCGTCCTGGTCAACGAGTGGTGGTGAGCAGTGACGCTGTAGTGCCGATCCTTCTGCTCATCGCCAATGTTCCAGGGGGAGAACAGCTGGCGAGCCTGCTCCTGCATGAGGTGCTCGTGGGTGTACGTCCCTCTCCCGAGACCTCCCAGCTGCGACTCGAACTCGGTGCGCGACGGAAGCGGGACATGGTGGTACTGCACCCGTCCCTGCTCATTCGTCTCGTAGTTGCCCCGCGAGTCCATCTTGGGAACTTCCGCCGACCAGCGCACGGCATCGTAGGCTTCCACCAGAGCCTTGCCTGCCGGGGTAGCCGTGAGCAGCATGCGGAACTCCATGGGATGGTTCTTGGAGAAGATCCGCTTGCCAGCGTTGGAACGGTTGCTGGTCTCCCCCGCTGACACCAGGGTCTGGGGCTCGTCCACGATGCGCCCCCGCACCCCCAACCGAGACAGGTGATCGATCACCGTCCCCTCGGTAGCTCCCGGTGCATGCTTCCTGCCCCACGAGAGCTGGGTCTTGGTCAGCCCAGAGTGGATGTTGCTGTCAACCAGATGCTCCAGGACAAAGACGACATTGCGATGAGCAACCCCACCATGAGCTTCCATGGTCTCTCGGATCTTGCGGAAGAACTCGTGCTGTTGCTCCTTGCCCCATCCTGTGATCCCGTAGCCCTTGGCACCATCAGCACCATCAGGAACCGCCACTACGATGGGGGTGGACTCCTTCTGGGATCCCAACTGCTCCTCGAACTCCTTCATGGACTCACCGGAAGCCGGCTTCTTCTTGCCCCCTGTGTAGCCCACGACGTTGAACTTGGTGAACTCGCGGGCATCCCCCAGCCAGTCCTGGACCTTCCCCTTGGGCACGGAGATCACATAGTTCATGTGCTCCCCAGCGGCGTGGTTGTGAGCAATCGAGGTGAGTGAGGCCAGCGTCTTGCCCCCACCCGTCACCATCGTGTTGAGCCCACCCTTGGAGCCTCGAATGGGCTTGCCGTTCTCATCGAACAGCTTGGGCTGCTGCATGAACCGAGACGAGTTGTGCTGGGAAAGCGACAGCTGCACCGCCTGGTCCGGGTTGGAGAGACGGGTCTCACGCAGCAGTGGAGGATGATCCTTGCGGGTAGGCTCATCCACGTTGTTCTTGATGTCAGCGTAGCGGTCATCCGCTGCCTGCTTGATCTGGAGCCTGGTGATCTTGTCCAGCAGACCACGCGCCCGCTTCTTGGTAACAGCTCCGGGAGCCGCCTCGACATCCTCGGGAGTCAGCGGCCCGCCCAAGCGCACCCGCACATGGGCTCCGTTCTTGTCGATCCCAATGGCTGCCATCTTGCTCTTGGGGATGTTGAGAGCTGTGCCGTCCATCTCATGGATCTCGCTGTCGGTGAGACCCAGCTGGTTGCGAGCGTAGTCGTAGGCTGCCAGCTTGGCAGCTGACTGCAGGGAAGCCTGCTTGTCGGGATCGTCGTCCACCACCGGGCCAGGAAGATCAATCCTGACATCATCCCCAGTAGAGATCGTAGGGGTAGACGTGAAGACGTTGAGCTTCTGGCTCAGCTTCTCAATCTCCCTCTCGATCTTCTTGCGATCTGCTGGGGCAGCCCGCTTGGACTCATCCTGTAGGCCCCGGATCTGAGTCATGATGGCGTGAGCAGTCTCCTTGCTCTCGGGCATCTTGGTGGCCCCGACTTCCGCCATCTGTCCCTTGACGTAGGCTTCCCGCAGCGCCACCCCCAGAGCTGCTGAAGTCTCCAGCGATCCCAACGCCGTGCCCAGGTTCTCCTGCCGGCGCTGATGCAACGACTCCAGGCTCTCGGTCTTCCCCAGCATGCGGCCCAGCACCGTCAGCGGGTTGACTTTCTCGGTCATGCCCAGCTTCTGCTCTGGGGACAGGATCTCTCCAGCCTTGGTCTGCTCGCTGATCTCCTTGATCTGCTGACGGAGGTTACCATCCTCCTCCATGGCCTTGTCTTCGATGCCCAGGACATGATCAGCATGCCACCGAGACACCTTCTCGATCAGCCCCTCCATCTCCTTCTTGCCAAACGCCTTGGCAAAGGGGCTGGCCTTGAGACGAGCCCGCTCCCCTCCCAACGCCATCTTCTCCTGCTGGGAGAGCTTGGGCACGTCGATGTCACCGGGCTCCGGGTTCAGCTGTCGGTCGATGTCACGAATGCGGCTGCGCTCCCGCTCCCCACGCTGGGCCAACTGCACCAGCCGACGAGCCACGATCATGGGAGCCACGGTCCCAGAGGTGCGATGCACCAGGCCACCGTACTGTGACTGCCCCGAAGCCTGGGGCATCTCGAACCGCTGAGTCCGTTGGTTGAACTTGACCTTGGTGGAGATCTTTCCCAGCAGGTTCTGCACCTCCTCTGAGGCCAGCACCTCCTTGGGCAAGTTCTCTGCCATCATCCCTGCCAGGGCAAACTCTGATCCCCTGCGCATGTGGGGGTCCAGCATGTTGCCGGTCTCATCGTTCCAGTAGTCGTTGAGCACCGTGTAGAAGCCAGGACCCGTAGGAGCTGCCTTCTCCTGGATCATCCGCTGCAGCTCCAGCTCCTTGTTGATCTCCTTCTGGCTGACTCCGGTGGCAGCCATGGCCTGCTCCACCGTCTGCAGGTTGACCGCCAGCTCCTCCGGGGAGACTGCCGTGCGAGGGCGCTCCTCAGCCCCAGCCTCAGCCATCTCGGTAGAGATCTTGTTGATCTCTTCCTTGGCCCGCTTGGAGGCAGCTTTGGCGATGGCGTAGTTGCGGCTCGCCTCACCCACCTGCTCCATGAAGTTCTGCTTGTCAGCTTCGGTCTCGAACGCAGGATCCTTGTCCACCTGCGCATAGGCCGGCTTTGAGATCACCTTGGTCTGCTTCTCTTCCTTCTTGCGCTCCTTGCTACGGAACCTAGAGATCGTGGCCCCCAAGTTGAGCCCAGTATCCACCCGCGAAGCATTGGCATCCTGCATCAGGGCGTCGATGCGATCCTGATCTACCCCACTGGGCAAGTTACCTGGCTCCAAGCTCTCGGCTGTCCCTTCCTCGGGTGGTGGCAGCTCAGCGGCTGCCTGCTGCTCGGCATGAGCGAAGGCAGTTGCCGCTGCCGCGTCTGCGGCCTCAGAGAGAAGCTGATCTGCGGTGTCGGTGTCGCCCTTCTGCAGAGCTTCCAGCGCCTGATGCAGCTCCTGTTCCACAGGGGCAGCACTGATGTCCACCTGGGTTGGGATCTGCTTCAGCCGGTTGATGTGGCTGTCAACCGACTTGCCCTTGCTTGCTGCATGGGCAGCACTGAGCACCACATTCTCGATCTGCTCGATCCTGGCCCGACGCTGACGACGGAAAGCAACCGTGGCCCGCTTGGCGAACTCCTCGGTCAGCTTCTTGGTGGCAGCATCCACCTTCTCGCCGGCCATGTGAATGACCTGGGCTGCTGCCTTGGTCCACGAGGAGTGGATCTTGCCTTCCGACTCAGAGGACAACGTGGTGCCCTCTTCCAGACTAAGCGCCTCGTGGAGTCGCTTGCGGTGCTCCCGCACCAGCGCCGAAGCCTGCTTGAGCGCCCCCTTGTACTCCTTCTGTGCCGCCTGGCGGCGGGTGGAGAACTCGGCGTACTTCTCGCGCCGCTGCTTCTCTACCTCGGACTCACCCTTGCTGCGTCCTCGGGTCTTGAAGGCAAAGTGACGATGCGAAAGGTGAGAGAGATAGTCCTCGGGAGTGGCCTCGCGGAGCTTCTCACCTCGATCATTGACCAGGAACTCAGTGCCGTCTTCGATCACGGTGTTGGGAGCGTGCAGCCCTCCAATGAGAGCCAGATCACCACCAGGGCGCTTCACCACCAAGATGTGGCGTCCTGCTGCCGGTCCCGTGTGGGGCGTGACCCAGGCACCCTCGCCTGGTTTCAGGGAGTCCAGATCGATCTTCCCGCCCTCTCCCGCCTCCAGCCGCTTGATGTTGGGGGAGCCATCGGTCTTCGAGACCGACTGAACCAGCTTGGTCCAGGCCCGCTGCTGGACGTTGGTGTACTTGGACTTGGTGAGATCACAAAAGACTAAGGGCTCAGAGAAGCCGTAACCGCTTCCGAACCCATCTTCCTGCTGTGACGAATCCAGCGCCGAATCAACCAGCGGCTCGGGGAGGAGTCCCTTGCTTACTCCCTCCGAACTGATCGAGATAGGAGAAGTCCTCTGACTGGGGCTGACCAGACTGAGGAGCTTCACCACCTTCGGATCCATGATCATCAGCGGTGGCGTCTTGCTCATCTTCGTCCTCACTTGGATCCGGTTGGTGAACATCCTCCACCCCTAGCTGCTTCATCCACTCGAACTGATGATCACCTTCGTGGACGGGGTAGGCGTGCATCCAGGTTGAGAACTCCTGCTCATCTGGAGTTCGATCTGGTGGGTTGGAGGATACCACAGAAACCGGAGCTGGTTCAGCCTGATAGTCACCAAAGACCTCTCCAGGCTGCTGCTCAGCGTCGTCGAAAGTGGACTGCACCAGATCCCCGTTCGCATCGTAGTCCACGCGATTGGGATCGTTGTCCGCATCCTCCACCAGATCCTTGTCCGATCCCATACCATCCTTGGGAGGGGCCTGACCTGGGGAGGTTGGTTCCTCGCTGTCCTCGGGTTCCGTTTGAGGCTTCTCTACCGGAGCTGGCTTGCCTGTGATCCTCTGACCCTTGGGATCGTAGCGCACCCACCCGTCGTGTTCGTCATCGTAGTCGTGCATGTGGTGGACGAGCCCATGGTGAGAGCGTTCGCCGCCTTCCTGATTCTGATCTTGCTCTTGGTCCTTATCCTTGACCGGGCTCATCTGCTACCTCCACCTCGGGTCCACTTCTGCATAGCAAGAATGGATCGCTTCCCACCCTTGCGTCCACCACTGATCTGGTACTGTCTTCCAGCGAACGTAGACTGCTCTGAGCTGGGGCCCACATACGACCCTCGATCATTGTGGCGCACCACATGACCGCCCTGCACCAGATCATGCAGATCCGACCACGACATGCGACGACCACTGTTGTCAGTGGGCTCCCATTCATGGGATTTGGTTCTCCTCCACGTCCCGTGGAACCTTGGGTCTGAATGCTTCACGTCGATCTTGTTCCCTGGCTCGCTCAGGGGCCCAGCCATCACCTCATGCTCATCAGTCTCAGTGCGGCGACGAAGCGCAGCCTCTTGCCCAGGCCCATGCTTGGAGGGAGACCTACGATAGGGCCCTGAGGTACGATGCCGAGGCGTGGCATCCAGAACGTGGTGGGGCTGCACCTCACCACCAGGCTCCAGCGTGTCTCTCTCCACCAGATCTTGTTTCTCCCGGGCCCGCTTCAGCTTCTCTTCCTCCTCCCGTTTGATCTCAGCCTCGCGCTCCCGCCTGGCTTCCAGCTGGGCTTTCATCTTCTCCTTGTCCTCCTGGCAGCTAGGACAGTAGGCGTCGTGGCGGCTCTCGGTCTTCTCCCCGCAGTTGCTGCAGGTGCCGTGGCGCTGCGAGCTGGAACCAGATCCCCACATCCGCTCGTGGGCTGACATCCTCGCCCGGGGCCGCTCGTCATCCTCGTACTCAGGGGGCTTATGAGGCTCGGGATT
>Ga0316621_10000003_pt1 | contig 33762 bp, 57 predicted proteins | sample OWC_Aug_OW2_C1_D_2_FD_207664 | JGI IMG/M metagenome (GOLD analysis project Ga0316621, IMG submission 207664) | Wetland soil microbial communities from Old Woman Creek delta, Ohio, United States - OWC_Aug_OW2_C1_D1_C | ecosystem: Environmental > Terrestrial > Soil > Wetlands | place: USA: Ohio... | reverse complement strand
AGCGCCTCCGGCTTCGCCGAGGAGCTTCGAGGAGCAGAGCCACTAGGTCCAAAGCTCACTACCTCAGCATCGCACGCTTCGGGCACGGCCTAACCGCCCGGATATTTATCGCTCTTCGATCGATAACAATCCGGGCGGCCAAGCCTGCCCGCGCTGGGCAGCCTGGTGTGCGGCTGTTTGCTGGCAGAAAAATCAAAACGTCAGGCGCTATGGGCGGTGCCAACATCGCCACCCGTATACGAGAGTTTCCAGAATAGGGCAGAGCCTTCTGCGACGCCACACCGTGGCGCGCACAAGCTCCTCGCCCTCGGCGAAATCCTTCGCCGAGGGATCGTCAAGAAGGCGGCGGAGACCCCTCCGAACATAGTTCTACGGGGTCGCCGCCACCTCTTGCCTCTCGTCACTTGATGCGCGCCACTAAGTGGCTCCGCAGAACGTCTTAGCTGACGTAGAAGCGACTCGAAAGGGTTGCTTCTTTTTTAGTCATAAGAACGGTGAGACGCAGTTTCTTTTTTGGAGGAAAGGAAAATGAGTGTTAAAGACATCACGGGGAGCCGGACGACACAGATCTACAAGGAACTGGCAGAGCTGAAAAGCGACATCGAACAACACACGCGTGGGTTAGTGGGCTATCAAAAGGTGTACTACGAAAGACTACTTAATATTCTTTCGATGATCGTCCGGGACGTATACGGATAGCCCCAAAACGCCGCCTCGCAAGGGGCGGCTTCTTTTTAGTCATAAGAGTGGTGAAAGGAGGTGTCTATGTCTGATAGCGAAAGGAGGAGTCTACTCCTCCAGATCGCGTCTTGCCGAGAGTGGGTCGCGGAGGCTCGTCGAAAACACGAAGCGGCCTCCCACGAGTGGGAGGCGTTCGAGTTCGATGAGGACCTCATGCGCGCTCGCAGCGAGGCGCGCGGAGAATCGGACAATGAACTCGTCCGAGCCGAGCACTACCTCAATAAACACTCCTTGACTGCCAAAATGCAGTTTGGACTGGAGGGGGAGGATCTAGATAAAGCCATCGCTCTGGAACCACCGGAGTGGTGGAAGACACTTCCGCCCGTTGTACGGGTGGAAAGTCCACCTCCACCTCCACAGCCAGACCCCAAGGCAGGAATCTGGGAGTGGTAGTCTCGGCTGGAAGCCGTTCGAAAGGGCGGCTTCCTTTTAGTCATAAGATAATTACAGGAGCTCGTAGTTTCCTGCAAGAGACGTTCAACACGAAAGTTTTTCTTGGAGGATGTTTCATGAGCGGAGATTTCTATTTGACCCAGGGCGGCCACGAGTTCTACTTCGGAACGGTGCCTAGGATCGCCCGTGCTCTGGAGCGTATCGCAGACGCTCTGGAGAAGAAGAGCGTGATAGACTGCGACCACGATTGGACACCGGTCCAGTACGGGGGGATGCTCAGCGGGCTGGCGTGCAAAAAGTGCAGGGTTCTGCTCAAGGAGAAAGACCTCTCCCCGCTCTACCCTGACAAAAGCGGAGGTTAGCATGGCAAGGAGGAGTAGGCTCCGTAGGGAGCGCGAAGAAACGGCGGAGGAGATCCGTCTCGCCGACGGATTCTATCTAATGGGATTCGTGGAAGAAGCCCTACCGTTGGAGGGCGTGGAGTACATGCCTGCCCAGCCGCTGTCGAAGCTGCAGGCTCTCACCAAGTTCGGGCCAGTCGGACACAAACGGCCCACAAGGAAGGAGATGGAGACGTGAAGGACACAATCTTTCGTGCGGAGGAGCTGGCGACCGAGTCGCTGCCCGGCCTCCGCGAACTGTACACCCGTGAGACGAACGAGCGACGGGTGGTCAGGGCAGCGGCTGTCGAGCTGCTGGGCATGAGGCGGGCCGAAGCGGCCGAGATCCTCGACGACGAGGAGCTGGGCTGCTGGGAGAGCGAGTACAGCTGCTGGGAGCTGGAACTCGGATCCCGGTTGGCGAGCCTGGTGCGCCAGACCAGGCACGAAGACCTCATCCGTCTGCGCGAGAAACTGAAGGCGATCAGGACAGGCGAGAAGATCGAAGCGACGGCGGAGGTCGTCGCATCGAAGTAAAAAGGAAGGGGGCTTATGCCCCCTCCTTTTTTAGCTCCTCTATGATCTTGGCAATCGTCATCGTCTGAAGTGAAACCAGCGAAGCCAGCTTGAGAACGGTGTGAACCAACGGGTCGGGCGCACCCACCCTGGCGCTGTCGACGAGCAACTTGGACATGGCCAGCATGGCATGCCCATGATCGATCAGCTCAGACAGCATCCCCTCCAACGTCCTGGGAACCTCGTTGATGGGGTCGAATGAATCTGGGATTTCACTTTCCATTGTGATCCTCCACCTTGATTTCCATGGGCCAACCACGTTCGGGCCACAGTCTGGCCCAGTTATCCTCCAGCACAAACAGGAGATCCTGCTTCTTGCGCGTAAAGCGCGTTACTAACCACCAGCCGTACTCCAGCGGAAACAGGCCGATGTAGTCCGAGCCGCCCGAACGTACGATCTTGGCAAGCACAGGCTACCTCTTGTGCACAAAGGCCCAAAGCAGATGCAGAAGCTCGACAGTAACTGGACAGGGCGGAGCCTCGATGTCGACCCCGTGATTCCTCAGGATGCACGATAGGGCGCAGGCCTGCCTGGAAGGACAGTCATCCCCCAGGCAGGCCGCCAGTTCGCCTTTGCCTAGGCTCTCGGATCTTTTTATCAGCGTAACCAGGATGGCTCGCATGTCCTATTATATTCCGCCGGCTCACAGCATCACCTTGGCCAGCGAGAACGTCTTGTCGCATGATTCGCAGTGCACCTTCTCACACGATGTGTCGAAGAACTTGCAATCCGTCGTCGCGAAACCGTCGGGTTGCAGCGGTATCCTTGTAGAGACCTTAAAGTAGACTACGTACAACCTGCCGACTGCCTGGCAGAACGGACAGGTAGTGGAGTAGTCGGCGAAGGTTTCTTTCGTCATCCCTTCCTCGCCATTTCTCTCGCCGGATAGGCGAGGCTGCCGCACTTGGGGCATTCGCAGGACGGGACCATCCCTCCCGGCTCGATCCTGTGGAACAGGTTGTTAATCTCGGCGAGCCTGTTGAATGCCCCATCTATGAAGACAAGCTCGCCGCAGTTATCGCAGACTGCGAACTGTTCAAGGTCAACGTCCCGCATCGCCATGCCATTCCGAACACTGATTGAGAACACTAGTGCCGTAGTGTCTTTGTTCTGCATGAGCTTCAGGGCGTTGAAGGCCGCTTCCTCCGGGGTAGCCCCAGGCACGTCGATCTCCCACCTGACTCTGGCCATGTCGTTGCTCTTGATCACAGCACCCTCCAACTATTCCTATGATCACTCCTGGAGTGATCACCAATCCATCTTCTGCGACTGGATGCTGGCCATGCCGTGGATCGCGGCCACGGCTATGTCCAGCAACTCGTTGAAGAATTCCCACGAATTGTTAGTCTGCAGAGCTTCGATCAGCTCGTGCTCTTCCTCCTTGAGGATCCCGTAGATCTCGTGCCGCGACACGGAGATCCCCCACCCCTTCTCGCTGTACCGGGCGTGGATTTTGTTGTTGACCACCGTGAAGATGGTTTTCAGGATTTCTTCGGTGACTTGCGGCCGCCCTTCTGTGATCTCTTTTCCTTGCACTTGACGTCCTCCGGATCTTTGGCCACGCCGAGCTTCCTGCACAGCGGGCAGAAATCTTCGTCGTCCTCTCCGCCGTGTCCGTAAGCCGCGTAGAACGCGTCTTCCTTTTTCTTAGGCCCGGTGACCTCGTTGATCTTCTTGCCGAAGTTCGGGCAGCCCTCGGTTTCACAGACGATGGGAATCTTGATCTCTGCTTTCATTCGTCTGACTCCTCCTTTGTTGGCTTAGCGTCCTCGCATCGACCGGGCCACTTCTGAGCAGCATCCATGTTTGCCTTAGGACACCGAAAAGCCCTGCCCTCGTGCATGTGTGCCGTGCAGGTCCATGAATCTGGCTCGATGTCTTCGACGCACTTCGTCTGCCAGTAACACCACGGTTTATTCATCGGATTCTTCCTCGATGTCGTCCACCACCTCCTTGACCGGCCCGTTCAGCCAGAGCAGATAGCGACCCACGAAGTGATCGTACTCCTCCTTTGACTCGGGAAGGGGCCTGCTGCGCAAGACAGCTGCGAGCCTGTTCGCCTTGGCCGTGATCCTGAGCAGCTTATGCTTCGGGCTGGGGGCCACGGCCAATTCCGGCATCACCGGCATCCGGCCCGTCACATCCCAGGCCTCCACGATCCTGTCCGTGACCGAGCAGCGCTTGCTTCCGTAGGTATCTGCGACGTCCAACCGCTGCAACTCCGACAGCCGCTTGTGCCCGCTCACCGTGTTGAGCTTGGCGTTCACTTCGCGGCCGGTCAGCGGCCCCTGCGTGAACAACAGTTCGTACACCTTCTTGCGCTGCCTTGTCAGCAGCCCTTCCTCGATGATGGCCGAGAACACAGCCTTGGACGTCCGCTTCACCCGCGGAGAAATGAGCTGGGGGTGAACTTCCCCGACTGGCGTAAAGTCTTCCATTTACTCCTCCTCTTCATCCTTCCTGTTGCGACGGAAGAAGGCAGCCGAGTATGAACTGACTGTCAACTTCCCTGTGCCACTGACACCCAACTGAAAGACGCCATCGTCTTCGTTGGTCAGCGCGTGAATGCGGAATGCCTCGGCATCCCGCGCCTTCCGGGTTTCGAACGGACCGCGCAGGTCCGGCTCAATGCCCCCGGTCACTACGAGCACGTAGTATTTCATCCAATCCTCTCTTTCCACCCCAACTGTTTCAGAATGATGAACGTCTTCTGGTCTGTCGGATCTTCACGGTTACCAACGAACGTGTACTCCTTCTTCGACTTGTAAAAGGTGAAGGTACCGCCGCTGCAGGGGACGCCCCACGTCCCTCCATCCTTTAGAAGGCGTAGCAGCTCCTTCACCCACTCGATGTCACTCGGTTTCGGCTTCCATGCCATCCTGATCCTCCTCAGGAAGCGCATCGACATAGGCGACGACGTCTTCCGGCTCCTTCATTTCACGTTCCCACTCCTCGGGTGTGATGCCAGTCAGCAGGAACTCACGAAGCCCCGCTGAGAGCCCAGGAAACGCCTCCTGGATCAATGCACCAGCCCGGTACAGCTCACAGCCGTGTCTGAACTCCGCATCCGTAAGCGGAATCTCCAGCGTGTTCTCTTTGCCGGTAAAAGGAGAAACCTTTGTGACTTGCATAGTGCCTCCTGCATAAAAAATAAGACACCTTCTTCAGGTGTCTTATGACAGGTTAGCGACTTTTTGTTTCTGTTACGGCCTTTCGCCGCGCGCCAGTCTGGCCAACTCGGCGAGGCTGTACTTCTTGTCGACCACCGGCTGTTTCACGGCCGTGTCGATGTACATCTCGGGCAGCATCTCGACCTTCGATTTGTCGAGCAGAGCCTCGATCTCCTCCTGCGGCATCGGGGAGCCGACATCGCGGCTGACCTCGGCCATGTGAGACGCAATCTTGCTGTTCTCAGCATCGGAGACGAGCTGATCCAGGATCCGCTCATCCTCCATCGTCTGCACCTGGCATGCCCCAGCGATGTTAGTGAAGTTGTTCATGTCGATGCGACCCTCGCGCAGATCCTTAGCGGCCAGCTGCACCTGCGCAAGAGTGACCGGGCGATAGACGTTGCCGAAAACGCTCATGTGTTCCTCCGGAGTTCTCTCGGCCACTGGCGTGACGCGAGCGGATTCTGACTTCGACATTCGCAGGGCAAGCCGCTTGAAATCGTCGAACACCTGCGGGTGCATGAGAAGGGTCTTGCCGGAACCAAGCTGCAACACAGGACCGGTGTTTCTGTGCTGAACCGATGCACCGCTGTCAACGAGTTCGGCCTTTCCGGTGACCGGGTCCTGGTAGACCAAGTCCCCAGCCTCGATGCTTCGTCCCTCGGCCAGCGGCAGAACCTTCACCTGTATTGGCGGCCGAAGCAGCGCCGACAACCTGGTGGTGTCGTCGGATCCCCGTGGATCTACGGGATAAATCACTTCTTCCCCTTTCCGGGCTCGCGCTCGAACGCCAGGACGTCGTCCTCCACGAGCACGATGAAGTCCTGATCGTTGACGCGCATGATCTGGCCCGCGTACTCGCTGTAGTGCACGGTGTCGCCGACCTTGATGGTCATGGGAATGCGGACGTCCATCGCCATCTTGCGAGTTGCCTCGAACGTCTCCACGGTCATGTGCGGCAACTTGGTCGGCATTTCGCTGTTCAGGTTGGCAACCTTGCCAGGACCCACGGCAATGACCTCACCGCAGGTCACCTTCTTCTTGGCAGTGTCCGGGATGTGGATGCCGCCCTTGCTCACCGACGGCTCCTCGAACGGCCTCACGACGACCCTGTTGAACATGGGTGTGGGAAACATGACGCCTCCTTCAAAAGACGGATGTAGTATAACGCCACAGGCACTACTTTACTAGAAATCTTTATATCGGGATGGCCGGATTCGAACCGGCGGCCTCTTGCGCCCAAGGCAAGCGCTCTAGCCAAGCTGAGCTACATCCCGACCAACTGAACCTGTTCAGCACCTGAACAGAGTCTGTTCAAGATCTGTTCAGCTCCTGGCATTTTGGCACGGTCTCGCACGTAACATGTTGCACCATAACATGATCGAGAAAAACGGGGCCGAAAGTGCCTGGGGGGGTGGGGGTTACGCCCCCGCCCCCAATGGATAGGCTGTGCCGCATGTCGGGCAGTGGGTAGCGGTGCCGACGGCAAGCGGCTTCTCGGAGTCGCTGATCGCTAACAGTGTTCGAAACGGCTGCCCGGCCATCTTCGCCTCGCACTCTGCGCAGTACCACTGAGACAGAGTAACGAAGTGCTTTTCCCTGATTGCTCGCATGAGTCGATTACGCACGATCTCCATGATCGTGTCCAGGGCCACGGGACCCTGCCTGGTCTCCACCATGATCGGTTCTTTCTTCTTAGCCATTTTTCTCACCCCACACGCTTGGCCCGTTCTTCGGGCGTTAGCCAAGTGAACCAGGTGCTGCCCCGGTCCTGCCTGATCTCCAGTATAGGCCTGCTCGTGCAGTGCTCGCAGGTAAAGTGAATGTAGACGGCATCTCTGCGGAAGTCGATGTTCTTGGCCTCCACTCTGAGCACCGTCGACATCCCGCTGGTCCTGTCGGACACTGTCAGCGTCCCAGGGCCGCTCTCCTCATCACGGAAGAGAGCCTCCACCCGCTCCTGGTGGAGATTGGACTCGCCGCACTTTGGGCACTTCAGGATATACTCGGAACTGAAAGTGTCATCGAACGAAATAGGAACATCCACTCGACGTCTCCTTAAAAAGACTGAAGCTCGCGGCCGGATTTGAACCGGCAACCTACGGTTTACAAAACCGTCGCACTGCCCTTGTGCTACGCGAGCTAGAACGGCGTGGGCTCTCTTGGTTCTTCCCCCGGCAAGTCGAAGAGATTTCCCGGCCGCACCGCCGCTGCTTCCGTCCATGCCGGCGGGTCCATCTGGTTGCAGTATAGCCGGTACTGCTCTGTCTCCTCGAACAAATTGCGCGGCAGCTGCGATTTGGGAAACCTGTACACCAGGCCCCACTTGCCGCACAGGTAAACCGACTTGTTCTTGGCCGTACAGTGCATCGGAAGCTTCAGGGCAACGATCTGCTCCATGAGCCAGGTTCCGCGCACCACGAATACGTCCACCTTACGCTGATAGGCGTCCTCTACGGTGTCATCAAACACCCGTTGGCCCTTCCTGGGGCCTCTGGAGATCGATCGCTCTTTCCGGTGATAGGAAACAATCACATACTGCTTATGCAGCTGATCCAAGAGCTGACAGGCCTGCAGAACCACGGAGTTGGTCCTCGCGCCGGAACTCTTGATCTCATAGTGCGGCTCTCCTATCCCAAAATGTTCCCGGCAGTAAGTTTCTCCCAAGCGACCCGAGCGATAGGACCGCATGTTTTGGCGATACTCTTCCGGCACGTGGCCTCCTACCCCATCAGGTCAGCAACGAGTGCGGCCACGCCGTCACTCACCTCATCATCAGCTTCGGCATCAGGGAACTTCACATCCGGGTCTTCCGGACTCAGGCCAATTCTGGCTGTGTCGTCGTCCACCTTGACCCAGATGATGACTGCACCTTCGTCCTTGCACTGCTCGACATGATCGTCTACATGCTTGAACCCTTTAGGCAGAATGCCGTAAACGACCCCTGTGCTCTTGCAGCCCACCGATGCCAAGAACTTTGTGTGCGTGTGGGCCTGGCTGTCCCACATCACCTTGTCTCCAACTTTGATCATGCCCCCTCCGATAAAAAATAAGACATCCATTCTTTCGAACAGATGTCTTATGACACATAACGTGTCCATTGCCGTCATTCACACCGGTCCATCCAAGGAGCCCAGTTGGGGATGAACGTGAAGTGTTGGCGGCTGTAGGGCGTATCCACTACGCACGAACGCCAGCCTGTGATCCTAGCCAGAGTTTCGTTATAGGCGAAGCGTCTGCGCCAACAGAGCCACCATAGCCACCGCAAAGGTGGCTTGTTCCAGAGCCACTCCATTGTTACCTCACGAAAGACCGCAGGGCTTGATCCAGCCGCAGTTGCCGCACTTGGCCCCACACCTGTCCTCGATGAGTTCGCCGCAGAGATCGCACGGAACCAACGCCGTCGAGTTGCCCCTGGCCCGCCGCGGATCTGTCTTGATCCTCGGCGAGTCGGGCTCATTTGTGTCGAAGATAGCGAGGGCTTCTCCGATCAAGTTCTCGACGGCCTCGATCGTAGCTGCAGCTTGCTGTCCGCGGACAACCACCTGCTTCCCAGCTTTCTCAAGATAGATGATCTTGCACCGCGGACACACGGCTGCCCCGCTGATCCACTGGTTGCACTTGATCCCACAGCTACACACCATCTCGCTCATCGCACATCTCTCTGTCTCGCGCGTCTTGCAGGATGTTCTTCACCTCGTGCAGAACCGCTTCGATCGTCGCGCAGATAATCTTGTCCTCGTAACCCGCGTGCTCGAAGGAGGGCCTGACCGGGAGCATCGGGTCAGCCGTGGGGTCCGCGCTGGGCACCACGCATTTCCGGATCTTCCTGACCCGAATGATGTATCCGTTGGACGCAAGCTCCACTCCCAGGATAGGCCCGCTGCGAAGGAGGAAGAAGCCGACATTCCTGTCCATCGCTTCCCTCAGCGTGTCGTTCACGTCACCGTCCTGCTCAAAGTCCCCCATTGCTGTGCTCCTCCTCTGTCTCAAGCGTCACGCGCCACTCCAGGCTGCCAAAGCCGTCGCAGATCGGCGTGACGTCCGGCTCCTTGCCGTTGAAGAAGATGATTGACTGCACCACGTTGTTGTACCACGAGAAGCCGAATGCACCCGGCTTGTAGTAGTCTCCGTCTTTGCCGATTTTCTTGCCGACTGCTTCGGCCGCGGCCACCTTATCGGCCACGCTCTCCCACGGATTGGTGCCAGCCGTGGAGGAGGAAATGTACGGCGCGACGTCGGCATCGCACTGCGAACAGGCGAAGCCGACGTGCGTCGTGATCTGGCTTTCATCGTGGATGACGAGTTCAAAGGACCGTAGGTCCTGCCCACATTGCGGGCACTTCATACTCATGTGATCACTCCTGGAGTTGTCAGCTCCTGCGCATCCGGCACTCGGTGCATACGCTAAGAACTGTTGCTTTCCCGCAGACGGCACACCGCAGCGGGACGAATGCTTTCCGCAGATCGACCATGTCTTTCTCGTCTGGTAGCCGCGCGATTGTGGTGACCGGAACATCTTCGATCACCACGTCCGGTCCCAGGTCCGTTTCGTACTTTTCGATATACGCGTCCCCCATCTCCGAGACGTTGCCACACGTCGTGCATGTGAGCTTGATGTTCAGAAGGGGGAGAAAGGGGTCCGGCTGCGGCGTTCCGTCCGAAGTCTCTATGAAATGTTTCTTCTCGCCGCACTTCTTGCAGCCGTCTACAACGGTGACGATAGGGCGCTCTTCAGCCACGTCATTTACTCCTTCGGATCAATCAGGCGGGTAGATCGTAGATCCACTGCCTCGCGATCTCGCAGAGAGCTACGAATACCGCGTCCTTGTCCCTCTCCAGCTGTCCGAGATCAGCGTAGGGCACGAGGTCGGGGTGGATCTTCTTCTCGCGGTCGTACTTCTCCCCGTAGACCCAGCCCATGGCGAAGTACGCCTGCATCCACGAACCGTGAAGCTCTTCTGGCGATTTCGACCGCTGCGGGCCGCACTGCCGCTCGATCACCTTACAGAACTGAGCCCTGAACGGCTCCTCGCGGTCCTTCCACTCCACCGGTACGATGGGGGCCTGCGAGGCTATTGCCGCGATCCGTGCGGCGTTGTAGACGAATTCAGCGCGCCGTTCAGTTATGATGACTTCGTGCACGCTTCCCCTCCTTTTTTCCGCCGCGCAATCTCGGCGCGGATATGAAACGCAGAGCACGGATATTGACTCCCCCCATTATCATAGTGGTGGGTAGAGTTGGGATAGGAACCAAAACTCATCCCCGCCGCGCATTTGACGCAAACCTGTTTTGCCGCCCACTCCAGCGCCTCGATCTCGGCGTCTCTGATCGCCTTGGCAATGAAGCCGATTTCAATTGCACAGCACGGTGAGCAGCTCTTGGCGTGACCGTCTGCGTAATGGGCTTTCGTCGCTCGTTCCATTGGTGTCATGTTTCCTCCGCTGATGTTTATGTCAGGTTGATGAACAGTAACGCATCGGGTTCGGCAGTGTCGTGGTCCGCCGGCCCGTGGCTCGACCTTTCGATGATCTCCTTGATGTTGAGGGCGTTGAACTCCTGGCCAGTCTTGTCCTTCCCGTCGATCAGGAAGGCAACATTGCTTTTCGGGTGGTACTTGCTGAGCCACTTGATGAGCTGTTCAACCGTGATGCGGTCTCCCATCGTATCGTCCCTTCAAAGGCCGCTGGTTTATTCGCCGTCCACGTGATTCAGGTGGACTTTGTTTACCTGCCTGTTGTTCTCGCACTCCTTGCGGTCCGCCCCGCATTCGCACGTCTCACTTCCCACGCACGGGCCGGCCACCTGCTCGCGCCCGGTGCACGCCTTGTTGAGCGCCGCTAAAGCTTCTGCCAGATGATCTTCCTCCGCCAGCGCGACGCGGGCGATCTCGCCGCCGTCACGGTCAAGCCTATGCCGATATGCGTCCCCGCATTGACTGATCTTCCGGCATCCACTGACCTGATCGCGATACCACTCTAGGGCCTTCTGCAGCCGATTGTGCTTAATGCGTAGATTGGCAAGAGCCTTTAGGGCTTTGTCCGCCGCCGCTTCCAGGTTGTCATCGCTGCGTCCGCCGCCCTTCTCTAGATCGCGCAGTAGCCTTGCCGCCCCATTGCGGAGGGCCAAACCGTGTCGGTGCCAGTAAGCGACATCGGCCTGTAGGGTGGCATTTTCGGCATCACGCTTTGTGATCTCGTCGCGGCATTCGATCAGGATGGCGGCCCCGCTCTCGCAAGCCTTTTTCCGCTGCTCGTTCTCGGCGCGGAGGGCGTCTCGATCCGATACGAGAGATTCTATAGCACGACGAATCCCACCAACTGCACCGTCTGGCCCAGCTGAGCAAATAGGGTGCCCTGATTTCTCAAGTGGAATTGCCGCGCCGTGGACCATATCTCCGTAGCACTTGGCCTTGGTGTACCAATGGTTTACGGAGTTGCCCTTAAAGTAACCTTGGAGCAACTCCTCGTTCTCTGTGCGGAGGGCGGCGAGTCTTGCTCTTATCTCGTCTCTCGCGAGTATAGCCGTGGGTGTTCGCGGTGCCGCAACCATTTGAGCTGTGAGAAGCGCATCGGATTTTTCTTTTACGTGGCTGGGGTCCCACTCGCCTTTTTTCTCGTTCTCCTTCACTGCGAGCAGCAGATCATCGACGTAGCCGTCACAGATCAGATCCGCCGCCGCCTTGATCGTCTTGTCCTTGTGCTCGTTCTCGGCGCGGAGGGCGTTTCTCTCCCGCACAAGGTCGTCGAACAGCACGGCCTTCGCAAGATCACACTCCGTAATTTGTGCTCTTTCTTTCAGTTTCTCGTTCTCGGCGCGGAGGGCGGCTATCTCTTTACATGCCGGGCACAGTTGCGGTTTCGGGAACGCCTCACAGCTCCGGAAAAACGCGCCACAGATATCGCAGTTAAGGCCATACTCCTCGCTCACATCCCCTCCTTCTCGACCGCAACCAGGGCGGCGCGGAGACCCTTTGATGGTTTCGAGTGTTCCAACAGATGTTTCACTGTAGCGATTAGTGCGCGAATCGTTACCGAGTCTCCTTCTGATTGCAGCCCCTGCAAAATTTCCCCGAAGACTATTTTGCGTTCCTGTTCCGCCGCCTCGACCAGCGCCTTGACGGCGGGCGAGAGGACGCGACGTTGCCAGGAAAGAACGGCATCCTCCTGCGTTGGACCCCACGATTCAGCGAGACAGAATTCGCACTGAACGACGTAACCAACTTTAGGAACGTGTCTTTTGATCACCGCCCGTTGTCCGCAGAACGGGCATCGCTTCAGGTCGTCGCTCACTTCCCGCCTCCCACTTTCAAACATTTTATTTACGTCCTTGTTCATCTTGATCACACGCTTGATACCGCGCTCAAGAGACTCCTTGAATCCGTGGTCTACCTCCCAATTGATTTCTTTGCTCACTTCCTACCTCCCTTGATCAGCGCAATCGTCAGCAGGAGCCTTGATGGGGCATTTAGCCCAATCACGCAAGTGGGCAACGTCCATCGCCTCTTTGACGTACATTGCCGCCCATTCGCGGGCGCGAGCCTCCATCTCCTGACCCTCGAACTTCGCCAGCCCTGCTGCGTTATTGAGCGCCTGCGGAATTATCTCGGCACGCAGGGTCCGCATGGTGTCTACGGGCACGAGCTCGTAGACACCGGGAACGCAGTCCTTGCACTCGCGCTCGCGCATACCGCATTCGTAAGAAAGCCGTAACGGGCAGTCCAACTCGTTCGGTTTTATCTCGATCTTGATCACTTCCCCTCCTCGATCTTGTCCATTCCGTCAGGAAAAATGAACCATATGCTCTTCTTCGCCGCCCGCGCCCTCCTGACGGTAGCCCAGGTCCCGGATCTCTGCTCCTCGTCCTTCCCCTTCGGACAGGCGACGAGGACGTGACACTCGTTCACGATGTCCTGGTCCCTGTCCAGGTAATCCTTCTTCGGCCTTTCCTCGTCCCCCGCGCAAAAGGCTCTTTTTTCGTCCTTGAGCGGCGGGTGGATCACGATCTTCACCTTCGGTCGGATCACCACCACGAGGTCGTGCGCTTTTGCATCCGCACCGACGCAATCTCCGTGATGGAATTCCACCATCTGATGCTGGCTCAGCTTGTCCAGTACCCTTGCGAGCATGAACGTCTGAGCCTTTGTCAGCTGGTTTTGCGTGCCCGTAAAGCCCACCTTCATCGTCATGCTTCCACTCCCCAATCTTCATGCTGTTCGTCGGACATGCTGGATTCATGCAGCGATAGCCAATAGGGCTACCGCACACCTCGCACCGCCCCATGACGTCTCCTCTGCTCAAATTTTGTCAGCTTGAGCTCCTGGGCGCAGTCAAGACACAGGTCTTCACTGTCGCACATGTCCCAGGAATTCCAGCCGGGGATCATGCCAGTCTTTGGCCGCTTCTGGCTGTTATCGGGCAGTCTGGCCTTGGCCCTGGTCGCGCTGCTCTCGCAGGTATAGGCGATGTCCTTACGGCCACACCGGTCGCACATCACCCGCACATTCCAGACTGTTACTTTGAAGGCTTTTCGCACGGGTGTTCCCTTTCCTCGATCAACTGACGGATGTACATGACCGCGTCCAGCAGTTCCTGATAGAGATCCATCATGCCGTCGCGGCCGTTGTGGGACATGAGGAACGTCCCGTACTTCTTCTGCCCGTGTTCGGCCCTGGTCTTGAGGTCTTCGAGCACCAGGTTGAGTATGATCTCCCTGCCTGGCTTGGGGTCCGGTTCGTACTTGGCCGCGTCCATCATGCCTCCTCGAAAACGCCCAGCGTTTCTTTCAGATAGCCCAGCTGGGTCACGCCAGCCTTTGTGGCCTGGATGATCCAGTCCTTCACCTTCTGGATGGATTCCGGCTTCACGCGGAGCCGGCCGATCTCCCGCGTCAACAGCGGCTGGATGCGTTCCTTGCTGTAGATGCGGAGCTGCACGTGCTCCACGCCCTCGTGCAGCACCAGCTTGAGGTCGTCGGCGATCTTGAACTCGCACTTCCCACTGGAGAAGTCGGATGCCTCGATCTTCTCGAACATCTTGAACAGGGCCGGGTGATCCTCCTTGACCCCGCGGAGTACCCACTGCTCGTGGCCAACGCGCTCCAGCGACCACGGACCCTTGAAGAGAAGCTGTCGTTCCACGATCTGATCGATTGTTCCGATCTTGTTCATGACGTCTCCTTCGTAAAAAGGAAGCCCCCGCCGAAACGGGGGTCTTCCAAACTGTCAGGACTTGCGTTTGTGCTTGAGCATCCCGAAGAGCTCTGAGAGCGGACCGCCCTCGTCCCCCAGCATCTTCTTGAGCGGTTTCATGGCGAGGTTGGAGAGCACGGAGTTCAGCGCGTAGTCCTTTTCGAGGGACGCCTCTCCCTCCTTCTCGGCGCGCTCCTTGAGCATCGCCTGAGCCGACCGGGTTGCGCGAAGCTCCTTCATGCGCTCCTCGAACCTGCGGTTCCGTATCATCCCGACAGCGACCGCCGTCGCTTCCTCGGGGGAGATCTCCATCTCCGTCCCGAGCATGCCGATGAAGCTGTCGAAAATGCTGCATACGAACTCCTTGCGTTCGTATGCGTTGCCCGCGTCGCACCCCAGGTCCGTAGGCTTGGGGCCTTCCGGCGTCGTTTCGATGACCCGTGCGATCACCGTAAATGCCACCAGTTTCCCCTTCCTCTCGCTGATCTTTGCGACGTACTCGTCGAACTTGCCGCGCAAGTCCTGATCGTCGCATCGGCTGTCGGTTCGGGCGTCAACCACCGCCATCGCCGCCCTGATCTCCTCCTCGGACACCGACTGAACGCCCCGCTTGATCTCGACGATCTTGCGCTTCTCCGCCGGGTCCCCTTTTGCCTTTTGCTCGAAGGTCTCCCTCATGTACCGAGGGACCTCGCCCAGAATCTCCTCGAATTTCTGATCAACCTCCTCGTCTGACAACCTGACTTTTTCCGCCATGTGACGTCTCCCTAAAAGATGGTCAGCTGTTCCTCCTTCGCAAGGCTAACACAACCTTGCAATATTCTTCTGACACATCTGGAGACTAAAAAAGGGGGCGCGCCTAAACGCACCCCCTTGTTCAGACGGTGACCATGGAGACGGCAAATTCCTTTGCCTTTGCCCAGGCCCCCTCCCCTGAGAAGACCTGGCAGATCTCACCGAAAGAGTCCTCCACGTGGACTCTTCCGTCTGTGTGCTTCTCGATGAAAGCACACAGCTGGTCTGTCTCGATTCGCCACCTCACCCTGCTGGGACCGCCCAGCCTAACCCATTTCGGCTTCATTCTCCTCTCCTCCAAAAAGAGTCCTTCACTCTTCTTGTGACAAAGGAGCAGCCTTCTGTAGCGCATCACACGCTGCTTCGTAGAGGGTCACGCCCCCGCGGACCCCATGAACTTCCTCCCGCCCTTCCGGTGTGAGCGGGATCGTTCCAAAGATGACTTTCCACCCGCTGGAGAACTTGAGGATGGTCAGATGTCCGTCGAAATACTTGTCAGCGATCCTGACCATCTCGCTCATGGTCTTAGCAAGACTGTCCGCCATTCCTGTCTCCTCAACAGACCGCCAACAGTATACAGCAGCTCTATAAAGAAATAAAGAAATAAATTGCGGCATAAGGAGACTGTACGGAAGTGTTTTCCGTACACAGGCCGCTAAGGCCAGTCTTTTTAGGGAGGATAAATGAAGGGAAGCAAGAACCCGGCGGTCAGGTCCATGATGAAAGGACCGGCACACGGAGCGTGTCCCGTGTGCAAAAGGAAGAACTTCCGCAACGAAGCTGCACGGAAGGCCCACATCGGATGGTGCGTGGAAAAGAAAGGAGACGTAAAACAGTATCAATGCGCGTGGTGCAAAAAGGACTTCTCCACGGCGCAGGGGCTCAAGATCCACATCGGGCAAAAACACAGCGACGCCACGACCTGTTCGGAGTGTGGCAAGACCTTCGATAGCAAACTCGGCCTGAGCGTCCACCATACGACGATGCACTCAGACCGTAAGCCGAAAAAGAAGGCTTGCCCGCACTGTCACCGTGAATACTCGCCACAGGGCCTGGTCGCACACATCCGGGCCTGCAGCCAGGGCAAAGAGCTCAAGAAGCGCACTTCAGGCATCAACAAGCCCGAGGTCACCCTGGCCAACAAGGACTTCGATCGCAAAGACCAAATCAGGGCGGCGCTCCAGGCGCTGGCCGTGGTCTATCTTCCGGACAACCCATACCAGCGAGCCATAAGCCTGCCCGGCTTGCGGGTGGAAGAGGAGATCAGGCTATTCAAGGAATTCGACACCTGCCTGGTCGAAGTTGACGCCGACATGCTCAAGAAGCACGGAGACAAGCGAGTCATCCACGGCTCGTTCGTCGACGTCCTGGAATCGGAGGGCGGGACCGCCGCCTTCTCGATCGTCGACTTCGACCTGTGTGGTCGCCCCACTTACCGCGACGGCGCGTATCTCGCCCGATTGGGCACCAACCGCTGCGTCCAACCTCGGTTCTGCCTGCGGATCACATTCTGCACTCGATCGTTCACAGGCAGTGTCGCCGAAGACGTCGACCAGCTCGACAAGGACCTGCGGCAGCACGTGGACGTCGTCTCATATGAGCGCGTACCGTACCGTAACAAGGGCGGCACTACAATGGAGGTGCGCCAGTGGATATGCGACAAGAAGCGATAGACCAGTTCCGTCTGCTCGTCATTGGCGGACGGAGCAAGAACGTCCCCCGTGACAAAATACTGTGTGCTTTCGAGCACATAGAGGGGGACAAGGCCAGGGACATGAAAGGAGAATTGTCCTTCCGGCTCGGGCAAGAGCCGAACGTCATCCTGTGCTTCAACGACTACGTGAGGCATGGGACGTTCTACAAATTCAAGGCCGCTGCAAAAACCCTTGGGATACCCTTCGTCGCGGCAAGCGGCGGCTTTTGGCAGCTGATAAACGAAGCCAAGGTGCGACACGGGATAGACTTGACACACGTGCTGGCCAACGGCCGCAAGAAGGAGGAACCAGTGGAAGACAAAATAACGCCAGTCACTACGACCACGCCGGTCACGCCGGCTACGCCAATCGTCCCGATGGACGAGTTCGATTCGAAGGTGTTCACCAAGAAGGACTGGATTCACCACATGCCCGCCAATGCGTTCAGGATGAACGTGGTGGGGGGTCAAGAAATACCTGTGCTCCAGACCAAAGCAGGCGTGGCCCTCGTCATCAAGGGTAAGGTGCTGGAGTACATTCTGGCCGTCGTCAAGAAGGCCAAGATGGGCAAGGGGCCGAGAGGCGCTCTCAAGCGTTTCGAGGCCAGAGAGCTCATCGACAAGGTCGAGGCGGTCTACGAGCTCAAGAAGTTCAACATACGCATGCCCGAGGTGTTCACGGTCATCAAGGCCGTTGGCTACGTGCTCGGCACGCTGCCAGAGCCGGGCATGCGAAAAAGGGCGGCAAAGCCGAGGCCCCAGTTCATGCAGCCCACACTGACACCGCTCGTGCCTCCACTGAGTCAACTGATACAGACCGCCCCTGAACCCAAGGCCCCAGAGCCGCCAGCAATGCCCAAACCGCCCGTACCCGACGCGGCCCCGCGGTCGGCGGTGGACAAGGTCTCTGAGCTCTACGAACGGATCATCGGACTGAGCAAGGAGAACTCGGCCTTCGTGGAGCAGATCACCACCTTGGAGGCGATGGTCAAGACGAAAGACCTGCGCATCAAGGAGCTGGAGGAAAAGCTCCGACTGCTGGCGAGGTGAGCATGAAATGCAAAACATGTGGGTACGTTGATCCTGCTGGGTGCCAGGGCCAACGATGCCCTAACTGCGGGGCAGACCCGGCGGAAGACCCCAAGAAGGGTAAGAGGTGAGCAACAAGGGGCGGCTGGATGCCGCCCCTTTCTTTTATTCCGTGACCCGACGCTGAAGGTGCTGGTTCGTGTCCCTGCCTCTCCGCCTCGTCCATGAAAGAGGCGGGCCGCTGCCACTGTTGCTCTTCTCCTCGGTGTCGTTGTGATCGGGATCCTGATCCTTGGGCCAGCGCTTCTCGAAGTGGACGTACGTGCCGCCCATCTTGCTGAGTTCGTCCATGAAGGCTTCGAAGAACGACACTATTCCACACCTTTCTTGAGGAGCTTCTTGGGCTTGGCACGCACCATGTACGCGCCACGACACGCGGCCAGCCGCTCGCCGAACTCTCTTGACACCTTCCGCGCAGCCCGGCCAACTTCGGATGGGCGGCCATGCTGGGCAGACGTCCTGCCGAGTCCGTGTGCCGCAGCCCTTGCGATCTCGTACGAACTGGACGGAGTCGCTTCGCCTTTGGCAACCAGCTTGATGTGGCGAGGAGCGGCCAGCTTCTCTAGTTCGTCGATGAAGGCTTCGAAGAATGTCATTTTCTGCCTCTATACAAGTGAGGATACAAGTGAGGCCATATCGAATGGCGTTCCTTTGATGTTGACCAGTTCTCCTCCCGCAATGGCCTTGGCTGCCTTCGCGGAACGTCTCCCAGCACGAATATGCTGCCCCCGCTCGCCTGTAGTATATGACTTGCCCGCCTGAGTTCCGTGCTCTTGTGACAGGAGTCTGTGCCAAGCGTATGAGCCCGGTTCTGGCACTTTGCCCTTCTTAAACATCTTCTTGATGTTACTCGGGGCACCCGCGATCTTGGTCAGCTCTTCGACAAACGCGTTGAAAAAGATTTCGTGCATTTCTTGGACCCTTTCTTCGTCGCCGGTACGGCCAAGATGAGCTGCTTACGCAGATCGTAAACCTCTATCGGCTTTCCGTTACATCTTTTGGCCATGACAACTCCGGGAGTAATCACCGTTATTCTGCTGTTTTGTGTCAGAAGAACAATGGAGCGTTAGCCTTTTTGGAGGAAACGAAATGGCAAGCTCTGTTGGAAGGATCATGGAGATTCTCAGGGAGATAGGACAAATGCGCGTTCGCCTGGAGCAGGTGAACGCGGCAGCTTCCTCCGGGGAGATGCCCATGGAGGAGGCCAGCGCAGAGCTAAGAACGATGTGCGAGCACCTGCGGGAACTCGGCAAAGAACACGACAAGTTGTTCGCGCGAGAGACTGCAGCACTCGACCAGAGGGAAGCCGCGTGCCGCGACAGGGAGCGCCGTTGACAAGAATCCCAGATCCTGAAGAAGGCGCGTCAACGCCTTCTTCTTTTACTTCACGCAAATAACGCGCCCTCCTCCGTCATAAGGCGAGTGATGAGACGTTCTTTTTTGGAGGGCAGACAATGCCTGATGAGAAAATTCATCGCTGTCCAGCAGGAAGACACGACTTCTACTGCCCGACTTGTAATCCCGATGGGATGTTCGCACCCCATCATATGAAAGACTGGCCGGATGCCTACAAGGACCGGCCAGACTTCGCGGATCTCAAGAAGGACGCTGACGAAGCCGTGGCTGCGAGAAAAAAGTCCGTCAAGAAGTAGGGATCACCCCCCGCTCTACTACGGTAGGGCGGGGGCTTTCCTCTTTTACCCCCAGAAACAAAACCGGCCGCCACCCTTGCGGGCTTTGGCCGGTTCTCCCGAAGGAGACGTCGATATAAAAGGATGCGATCCGCCGTACGTGGATCAAGAAAGGAGGACACATGCAAAAGCTGATGGGCTTCTTCAAGTACGACCAGTTTCCTTTTGTCGTCTGTCTGGAGATAGAGAAGTTCGACGAGAAAGGGCGGGCGTACGTCCACCAAGTCGGATGGTACGGTCCCGCCAAGATTGTGACTGTCCGGCCGTTGAAAGCTGGACAGGCTCTCAAGGAAGTCCTCGATGCACTGGAGAAGGAACACAGAAAGCAGCAGAAGGACTTGACCTGCGAGATGGTCAAGAAAGTCGAGGAAATGTTGGGAGTCCCACTGAAGAGATGAAAGGAAAAATAGATGCCTGAAAAAAGCCCAACGGCGCTCTTCGTCGTTCCACGAACAGGAGCGCACGGCGACGTGCCGACTGTCGCCATCGTTAAGGCGACGGTAGACCGCAAAGAGATGACCGGAGTGTGCACGTTCCTGGCAGCGCTCAAGAAAGCGGTGACGGCCTGGATCGATTCGGACAAGGACGGAGTCAGCGCCTGGATAGAATCATCAGGATTCTTCAATGTGGGCGACATGTCCCAGTGGCTTGGTTCCAGATCGCTCATAAGGCGTCTGAAGAAAGAAGGAATCTTCAAGATCAATATCGATGTCACTGATGTCCCGACCGGCACCAGAGTCTGGACCTTTGACACCGTGCTCTACGAGGAGGACTGATGAAAGAGTGTGGTGAGAAACAAATCTCCATGGCCAGCCTACTCGGAATGGACAAGGAGGACTAATGGATCTATACAGCAAGGTGCACATGCTCGACGATCTCGACCAGTTGTCGACCGAAAACCTCCAGGCGGGGAGGATCACCCGCTCGGCGATGGCGTATGCCGTCCGCTACGCCAAGAAGCACGATAACGGCCTCTTCACGTGCGAGAATCTCGGCGGCTGCATGGGCGGCAACGCAGCAGATCGTATCCTCGCCGACGTGCTCAACGACATGTTCGAAGCGGCGAAGTACAAGGTGGAAGAGGCGAAGAAGACCGCGAGGCCCCACTGCGTGAAGTGTGGGCAAGCCTTCGATGATCACGTCAATAACGTGTGTCCGCCCAACAATCAGTGCAGCACCTGCATCCGCAGCTCCATCGAAGATAGAAAACACTGTGAAGGCTGCCCGCATCTTCCAGAAAAGGAGGACAGTAAATGACCAGACACAAACACGTCTGGACTTCCATTGCTCCGGAAGTGAACGAGGCTGAACTCCAGGAATACGACTCGTCCATCTGGTACTGGTGTATCAGATGCGGCCGGCTGAAGCTGGATGAGACAGTCTATTCACCGGGCCAGCACCAAAGGGAGACAATAGTGCCGGATAAAGTGCGAAGAAAACCAAAGGGAGAGTAAACGTAGAAAGCCCGGCATGCGCAACCGGGCTTTCTTTTTACGTGGAGTGCGGATCAAGATTCTCCGGAGTCATTCAGGTCGGCGAAGCGTTCCTGTGAGTCGTACATCATCATCTTGGCCTGAAGGGCGGTGCGGATGTACTTGAGCGCCACATCGGGTTTGGCTCGCTCTCCGCAAGTGAACACGTTGATGGCTGCAAGGCCCTCCTTGGCGTAGGTGTGCAGTGTGATGTGACTTTCGTTGAGAAGGACCGCTACCGTGCAGCCTGGGGGCGTCCCGTCGCCGTCGCCCAGGTTCGCCCAGGCCTTCCTCACCACCGTCGCACCGGCCAGCCGAGCGGCTTCCGCGCAGACGTCACAGAGGGCTTCGCCGTTCATCAGCCTCTCTTCGTCGATTCCCACCAGATCTGCGCGAACCTCGCGTCCCTTCATTCAAGTATCCTCTACAACATTCAGGCCTTGAAGTAGATCGTATTGGTAGTTTCAGAGCCGAAGAAGCTCTTGTCAAACACTTCCTTGCGCTGAGCCGTCGAGTACACGCCCAGGTTCGAGAGCAGATAAAACGGCCCTTCGGTTCCCTTGAAGACACACATGGCGTGACCGCTCGTCTTGCTGTAGGTGTACATGATCCAGCATTCACCGTGGCCTCGGAGCAGCTCTTCCCACAAGAAGGCGTAGTCGTCGCAGTCGCCCTTTTTGCGGGCGCAGGTCACACGGGGAAAAGAGTGGTAATCGAGGCTCCCACCCATCGGATCGCTGCTCCAGACAAAGCCGTAAGCCTGCAGCATGCCGGCGATGGTGTAGACTTCAGGGGCCTTGGCGCGAAGTTCGCTGAAGAGCGCATCTCCTGCCTTGGTACGACCCCACAGTGCCGACTCGATGTTGGCGATGATGGGGTTCCAGATCTTCTCTTTCCACCAGTGCGTGAAGGACATAGCATCACTCAGAGACAATTTGCTCGGACTTGGCCTTGATCTTGTTCCCGTCATTGATGTCCACATAGTGCGTAGAGTCGGTAATGAGTCTGCTTGAGGTAATGCGCATCCCGGCAACATTGGTGTGACCAACGGAAGTCTTCACTTCATCAACGAAGGAAGCTACTTCACCAGTCGAATACTGAGCTGCAGCTTCGTGTCTGTGAACAACGCACGAAAAGGAGCCAGTCGCTGGAATGACAGAAGCCACCGTCAATTCCGTGTCCGACACAACAGCAGTAACAACATACCGACGGCTGCAATCCGGCAACTCGACGTCGCAGAAATCGCCAGGCAACACCACGCCAGAGAATCCGGAGCCGGTCAAAATGCTGCTCTCTGCGGCTGCGACACTTGTGGTCATTACGGTCAATGAATCGACATCCTTGCTCTTTGTGGCAAGAATGTCGCCCGAGACGGTGTGGTACGCAATCAATTCCCGCATGGCTTAACCCCACAGGGCGTCAGTGTTCCAGTTGCCGGACGTAGTCCAGCTACCACCTGTATTGTTCTTGCTTGTGATCGTATCCAGAGAACTAGAGTTGGCCGTGGTGGGGCTGGTTCCATAGCTGAAACCAACTCCAGTGTTGCCGTTAGACATCACATCGCTGACGCTGAGATAGTTGTTGGTCCCGATAAAGACGCCGCTTCCAGTATTTCCTGTAGCAAGGACGCCGGAGACACAGCCGCTACCCGAGATGTATAGGCCGTGGCTACCACTGGAGAAAACCGTAATACCAGAGAGACTGCAGGCGGTCATGGAGGAGAGGAAAACTCCGTACCGGCTGTTGTTTCCTGCGGTAATCGCAGACAGCGCACAATAGCTGCAGCTGGCCAATACGAGGCCATCGATGTTGGCCCCAGTGCCAGATTGCACAGAAATACCCGAGAAAGACAGCCGTGTGCACGAGTTGAGGTAGACGCCGTGGTTAGTGTTACTGTAGGACTGAAAACCGCTGCCTGCGCAGTAATCAACGTTGTTAAAGTACACGCCGTAACCGCTGCAGCTGTAAGCATTGACACCGGTAAAAGTGCAGTAATCCGTACCGTCAAAAACGAAACCTCCAGAGCCACCATCATAAACGTTGAGATTGGTATACGTAGAGTATGTGGCAGTGAAGTAACCACCGTATGACGTCGGAGTGACAGCGTCAAAACTGGACAGGGAGAGCCTGCTACCCACAACGGTAAATGCCGCTCCCGTACTGCTGGTGATCGTAACCCCGTTAATGGTCGAATCGTTTCCGCTGAAGTAAAGTCCCTGGTTGGACGCATACGAGCTAAGATTATCAATCGTGCTGTAATTCGTGCCGATGAAGTAGAACGCGTAATCGGTGGTGTTGCTGATGTATCTGGCTGTACAACCACTCATCTTGAGGTAGTCACACAGCTGGAAATAGAAGCCGTAGTTGCTGCTAGCCGCGTTGATGTAATCCGCGTAGCAGTTCTGCAACGTAGAATAGTCGCCATACTGAAGGAAAAAGCCGAACTGGCTATATCCTGTCTTTCCAAGGACAGAGCAATTCTTGAAATGGGCAGTGACGTCATACGACGACGTTCCGCTAATATAAAAACCAGCATAGGCCTGGTTGACTTTTATGTTCTCGAAGTGGACGTCGGTCACTACAGCCGTCGGAGAAAGCAACTGGACACCGTAATCCGTTGTGCCGCTCTGACCCTCGATATAACCGTCGCGGAAAATTATATGGCTAACGGTGCCCAGCTTGATTCCGCAATCTGGGGCAGCTGTGATATAGAAATTCTCTACCACGATGGGTCCGGCTGTGTCCTCGTAGTAAGCATTGCGCCCTAGGATGTAGATGCCGTCTACTCCTCGGTTAGTCGACTCACCGATAGTAACCTCGGAGATTTTACGGAAGTAACCGTAAAAGCCGTACTTGTTCGCTGAGCCACCAGCGGTCTGAACATCGATGCGGACAGCCTTGGCAGTATTGCTTTCTTGACCACCGGTAGCCGATCCCTCTACGATATGCGTCGTCGGAGTATCGGGACGGATGCGCACGTTCTCAAGGTGGCCACCCTCCATGAGTATGTGTCTCAGCGCGGGACCGTTCGTTGCAAAGTCGATCGAGGCATAGGTTCCGCGGAAGGGGTTCCCAAGACCAATAAGACTCTTGCCGTTGGGAATCGTTAGAGCCGTCGTTCCGCACGAGTACGTACCAGGCTCAAGATACACCACATCGTAATTCGTAAGTGCCGTGTTGATGTTCGCCGGTGTAGTTCCGGCAGCAAGAACCACAAAAGTCTTGTTTCCTGACTCGTTTACCACGCCGGGATACTTGGCGTCCCAGCGTGTATTGCCACCATCGTAATAGAACACCTGCTCATCCGCCGGGGACATGCTGCTGTAGACGTCATTGAGCTGGGGCAGCGTTGTTGCCCCGCCGGAAGGCGTCTGCGGCTCCCACTGACTTGCAGTGCTGTTCCAGGTGAGCATCTGGCCGTTGGAGGGTGCCGTGCTCGCCACGGTCCTCGCCTGAAGTTTGGCAACAGTCGGATTTGGATAGGTTCCTGAGAGATCACCTCCTGATGTGCTCCCTATAGATACTGGAGAAGAATACTCCAGCCACCCTGTTCCAAGACTAATCTGCCCTGCGGTATTGCTGAAGGAATACCAGGAGTCGAGGCGACAGGCTGGGGTGCCAGAGTTTCCCCCGAGGAAACCGTACCCGGTGTTCCCGGTTGTGGTTCCGGCCACAAAGTGAAGCCCGGTCTGGCTCGCCCCAACATCGACGCCGTCCCCGCCGTTGGTATTTGCCGTGATAGCGTCGAACGTGCAGTTGGAGTTTCCACTTGTCACGTTGACACCATCCGCCGTGTTGTTGTTCGAGTCAATGTTGGCGAAGGTGACATCGGAACAGCCGGTTATTCTGACGCCATCAGTTCCGCCGCCCGCAGCTCCAATCGTTCCGATCGATGAACTGGTGATGGCATTCAGAAGAATTCCTGGCGTGCTGGAAGCGTCCCCGCAATCGTACGCGTACACGCTGTCGATGCTGCACCGATCGGCACCGTTGATGTGGATCCCATAAGAGCCGAGGTCGTAAGCGTAGATGTTCGAGTACGTGTTGTAATCGCCGGTTGCGTAAAAGCCGACAACTCCCGCCGTATTGTTTCCGTAGATGTAGATGTTCGAGAATGTGTTCAGATATGGCTGACCGGACGATCCGGTCAGGTAGATCCCATAGGACGACGTAAGGTTCTGGTTCACGCAGTAGATGTTGCTGATCTGATGGTAATATCCCTGTCCCCTGATGCCGACCTGCCCGCCATAAAATGCGCAGTTGTCGACCTTCACCCCGTTAACCCCAAGATACAGACCGACGTTCCAGTTGGTGTCGGTGGTGTGTCCTACCCAGTAGAAGTCTTTTACAACCTGCTGCCCGCCATCCAGACCAACAGCCGTGTTCAGGTTGATCCCGTAACTCCGGTAGACATAGCAACCAGAGATTTCTTTGAAAGAACCAAGCATGGCGTAGTAAGCTGTTCCTGCCCCATCACCGGCAAAATCACAGTTACGAACAACAACATTGTCATTCGCATTTGACGCGACAACCATGTGCCCAGTGCTTCCGCTCCCAAACTTCAAATAAGTATTAGCTATCATTGAGCCTTTGCCCATCGTCACATTTACCGAGCCCGACGTAACGAGCGTGATCTCCGGTTTCATGTTGGACTGACCCGATCCCGGCCCGGTCAATCCAATGAGCTGCTTGGTGGTCGGCACGGTTATAAGGCCCGTGACGTTGGAGTAGACTCCCGGTTTCAAGTAGACGACATCGTAAGTGGACAGAGCCGTGTTGAGATCGCTCGTTGTGGCTGTCGTGTTAAGGACAGTGTAATACGCCGATGATGGGCTGGTGGCCTCCCACCGCGAGTTCCCTGTCACCCAGGTAAGGACTTGGCCGTTGGATGGTGTCCCGCTCAGCACGGCGTTGCCCTGAAGCTTGATGACCGTGATATTAGTGGGCAACGTGCCTGAAAGATCGCCGCCGGTGGAATCCCCGGAGTGGATCGCCGTTGTGTCGATGCCAGCTCCGGGGACTCCAGTCAGCGTCGTGTTGGAGTGGTTGTGCGAATCGTTAGCGACTACAGTGGCCCCGAGCGTGCCGCTGACGTCTCCAGCGAGTGCTGTACCCGAATGGGCTACTTCATAGTCCGTACTTCCGTTGTAGAACCTGAGTACGTTCGAGCTGTTGAGCCAAAGACCGTTGGCGACGTTGGCCGGACGGGAAGACTGCGTGGCGAGATCCAGTCCTATCCCGCTGAACACGTTGGTCGTAGTCAGCTTGCCGGTCGTGAGAACGTCTATCGCCGTCGTGGCTACTGTTTGTCCGGTGCTCAGATCTTTGGCGAGAAGCTTCATCTATTTTACCTCGCCGGAACGTTCGGCTTTGCTTTCTCCAGTACGTAGGTGCCGTCGATCTTCCTTGTAAAGTTCCACCCGTCAGGCACGCCGTACTCTTTCATCCTCTCGGCCATCTGTCTCTGCTGCTCGTTGGCCTTTTCAGTGATCAGCTGACGTTCGAGTTCGGCTATCTTGGAGTCTCTCTTGGCTACCTCCAGCCTCAGGGAGGCTTTCTCAGCCTCTTTGCCCAGCAACTGCGCCTGAAGCGACATGAGATGCAGCTCTGATCCTTTAGCCGCGTCCAGATCGAGTCTGTCCTTGTTCTCGCCGCCTTCCATAGGAGGTCTGGCAGGCTGCGGAGGCAGCTCAGCCCTCGCTGAGGCCCCGATGTGATCCGGAATGGGCGGCATGGGCCGCTTTGGCATCTGAATCACCGGCGGCGGAGGGGGCGCTCCGATCTGAATCTCGGGCGGGACACCCGCTTTGGCCCTGATCTCCGCCGCTTTTGCCTCCAGTTCCTCCTTGAGCTTGGCCGCGTCTGGCGGCAGTGGTGTTTCCTGACTCATCGACGTCTCCTCAAGATATGTCAATGCTCTACACGAGCACGTATGGCTCCTCCACCGAGAGGATGGCGTACACGTTGCCGCTGCCCTGCTTCGTCACGTCCGTGATCTTGCCGATGCACTGGATCCAGTCGCCGGCAACGTAGGCCGCAACGGTGTTGTGCGCAGTTCCGGCCGTCACCTTGCTGACGTACAGCTTGTCGCCCACCGCGTAACCGCTCGTGGTCTGTACGTTCACCTGAACCTCTGCTGTGGCTGACCACTCGTAGCCGCCGGCCATGATGATGTCGCATGGTTGACCGGAAGATGCTACCGAGTTGGACACGCCGAACACGAAGCCAGTGGTCGTGCTGTCTGCCTTGGCCTTGATCACCGTCTTCGAAGCCGTGAGATACACGATGTCTCCGACGGCCACGCCACCCGTGCCTGCAGAGCTCGCAGGGCTCACCAGCCAGCACGATCCGTCAGCGTACCCGTCTTTGACCCTGCAGCCATCGACCGCGACGCCGACTGTGGCAGTCACTTCGGCGACCGTGTCGCTCTTGACGCCCGCATTGAACGTCTGGGACACCGTTGTCCAGCCCACGTCCGTGGCAGGGTTGACCGAGAGGCCGCTCGAACCGCGAAGTAGTGTGGACCCGTTCAGCTTGACCCGCAGCGCGACGGGATCGAACTCCAGGCCTGGGTTAGAGGCGAGGTTCACCTTGATAGCGTCCGGCTCGGTCGTGGTGTCGATCGTGATGCCGTCGCCGCCCACGTACTGCTGAGAGGGCGAAACCATGATCGTGACCCACTCGTTGTCGGTGTTGTCCCACCTTTCCCAGCAGCCGCACGACCGGCTGACGTACGTGTCGCCATCGTTCAGCGCGCTCTGGTCGATCACCGCCGAGAAGTTGGAGCCTACCTGCTGTGCAGCGGGCATGATAGTCTGGTCGTCGCCGCTGGTCCCGTTGAACGCTGTGATGTAGTAGCACGGGAATCCCCAAGGCGTGCCGCCGGCGGCAACCGACGCGTATGTCTGGAACGTGGTGAGCGTCGAAATACCGCTCAGTACGAGCACGTTGTTGGTGTTGTCCAGCTCGGGGAAGTTCGAAGCCTGTGCCCGCACGATCTTGCTGGCGTCAGCCTCGATCGCAGCAGCGAGAGACTGCACCATCTGGCTGATGGTGCCGCTCACGTCGAACTGCATGGAACTCGGTGTCCCGCTGACAGCCGTGTACGTCCTCGTGGTCGTGCCATCGTAGATCTTGAACACGTCGGTAGCATTGGCTTTGCCGAGCGTGAAACTGACCGCCTGGCCCTGCTTGAGGGCCGTGCCCGTGATCCCGGTGCCAGTCACGAACTGGTACTTGGAGAAAGCCGGCCCCTTGAAGGTCAGGCCGGCCGCCACGTTGCCGATTGCCAAATCGATGGCAGCGAACACGTCCGTGATGGACTTGAGCGAATCCTGCGTCGGATAGGTCGTACCGATCGTGCCGAGGTTGACCGGCGACCACGACGTGTTGTACGGGATGTTGGTGGAGTGGATCTTGGTGGCCCCTGTGGCTGCCCAGTCGATGTGGGCCTCGGCGATGCCGTTGGTGTTGACCGCGAGCTGAACGCTGCCGGTTCCGCCGTTGTTGATGAGCGTCACGCCGTCGGTATCGGCGGTGACAGTGAGCGTGCGAGTCGCTCCAGCAGAAGTTGTGATGCCGAGTCCTCCGGCGAACGTTGCGGTGTTGCCGTCATTGACGGCCTGCGGTGTTCCCGCATCGCCCGCCACCGTCCACGTGTACCCACCGCCGGGATCGGCCCAAGAGAGCACGCCTGCACCGTTCGAGGTGAGACAGGTGCTCGCGCCACCGGAGGCGAGCTTCGTCCAGGCCGTTCCGTTCCAGTACAGGATGTCACCGGCCGCGGTGGGTGCCGTGCTCCATGCCGGCAGGCCGCTGATGATGTTGAGCAGCGCTCCGGTCGAGCCGATACCCAGCTTCTGGTAGGCCGTCGTGCTGACTGCGCTGTTGTAGAAGAGGATGTCGCCCGTGGTGGCCGATGTGATGCCGGTGCCGCCGTATCCGAGCTTGACGGACGTGGCCTGCCAGGTTCCGGCGTCCACGATGCCGTCCACGCCCACCGCGAAGTTCGCGCCGCCGACCGTGAGATCTGCGCCCGTGACGTCGAGTCCGAGTGTGGCGTTCACATTGCCGGATAGTGTCACCTGCCCCGTGCCCGTCTGTGTGATTGTCGGATTCGTGGATGCGTTGCCGAGGGAAATGCCTTCAGTGCCGTTCGAAGTGTAGATGGAGAGGTAGTTGTCCGCGCCCTGCGCGATGGAAAGCGCTGGGCCGGCGTTGTCGACCAGGGCAACGGCGACGTTGCAGCCCGTGCCGGCACCGAGGTAGATGTTCTGGTTGCCGAGAACCTGGAAGACGTTCGTGCCGGTGTCGTTCTTCACCCTGAACCCGGTGGCGCTCGTGTCTGTACCGAGCTGCATATCCGTGAATCCGGTCGCGTTGATGTTGTCGATGGTGAGGTTGCCCGTGCTGTGGGTCCAGACTGTGTTCGTGCCGTTGTGCACGATTGAATCGTCGTTCCCGGTTCCCAGGACGACACTGGCGCTGTCGAGCGCCTTGAGAGTCGTCGACGTCATCAGGATGTTGGTGTTTGCGATCCACCCGCTGCTGTAATACAGCGTGTTCCCGGTAGCGCCAGCCGGAAGCTGGTAGGCTGCCGCGAGGTCGAGGTTGATCGTGTCGGTTGTCGCGTTTCCTGTGATCACGAGCGTGCCGCCCGAGGACGTCCAGCTCAGTGTGTCAGTTCCGCTGTCTGCCACCGGGTTGGTTCCAGCGGGGCAGGACATCGTCTCGAACGAGTTCGGAGCAGCGGCGGGCGTAGCCCAGCCAGCTGTCGTGCCGTTCGAAGTCAGCACCTGGCCGTTCGTGCCGATGGTCAGTTTGTTCCAGGTGTTGGTTGCAGCACCGACGAGGAGATCGCCCACCGATGTCGTGGTGTGGCCGGTCCCGCCGTGTGTTCCGGCGAGCGCGTTGGTGTCCACGGACCACGTGCCCGAGGAGATGACGGGAACGCCCGTCAAAGCGGCCGTGCTGATGCCCGTGCCGCCATAGGTGGCGGACTGCATGTGGTTGGCCGTAGCGAACGCGGCTGCGTGGTTTCCATCGAGCAGGTCGGCGTTCAGGTTGGTGACCAAGTCCGTACTGGCAATGGTCATCGGGGGCGTGCCAGTCGGGGTCGATGACTTCAGCTGACCGTTGGTGTTGTCAACCTTCAGCTTGGTCATGGCCTCGCTGGCCCCCGTGCTGAGGTTCTTGGTGAGAACTAGAACGTCGGCCATGATAAGCCTCCTCTAAATGGTGTCGAATTATGCCGCAAACCGCCGAGTCAACAGTTCTTTTCCCTTAGAGCACTCATCTTAGATTTTAGCGGGTGCTGGATCTTCATCAAATGGAGAGGTCACTTCAGGGGAAGCTTGAGGTACTTTCCCTCGACCTTGGGCAGAAGGTGCTTGATGCGCGTGTCGATGTTCAGCAGGCTTGGCTTGGCCGCGTTGACCACTTCACCGGCCTTGAGCGTGGCCGCCATGGCGATGTTGGGGGCGTCGATGGGGAGCACGGCTTCTGCTTGCTTTTTGAGTTTGGCTGCGTAGCTGCTCTTCATCTTGCTGTAGATTTCGGCATTGGTCATGCCTGTCAGCTTCTGGGCCATCTGGTCGCTGCGCTTCTTCTGTTCGGGCGACATGAGCTGCCAGTTCTTCCAGATCCGCTCGAACTCCTCTTTCGTGGGCTCCTTGTGCATCAGCTCGATGCCGGTCTCAGCTCTCCAGCGATGCGTGGGATCCTTGAGGAGCTGCGGATAGTTCTTCTTCAGGTGTTCAGCATTATGGGGCGGGTCGTACGCGCTCGCTTGCCCGGCTTTCTTCTCCATGGGCGTGACGACGATTCCTGCTCTGATGTATCTCTTCTTGTTGCGGTCTTCGTCGTGCCACCGCTTCATGAACTCTTCGTGCATGACGTGGCTGCGGTTTCCCTCCATGCCTGGGTCGTTCAGCACGACGTGTTCGTTCGTCACCTTCTGCACGACGGAGTAGTGACCATCTTTCCAGTCCTGCTCCCAAGGTATGTTGTTACTCTTATCCTTCCATGCCTGGTAGGCGATGATGACGGGCGTGTTCTTGGCTGAGTGGGATGCGAGTTCGGCGAGGGACATTCCCTGCTTCAGTTTGGCGTTCAGCCCATGGGCCTTGAGGACGGCGATGATGCTTTCAGGCGTGGTACCCTGATCATTGGTTCCCGCGATGTTGGCGAGATCCTTCTCGGGCAGCACGGGGATCCTGAAGTGCTTCAGCACCGCGCGAACAGACGCGACACCGCACGTATTCTTCGTCTGCTGCCTCACGATGGGCAGCCCTACTGCTGCGACCTTGTTCATGTTCTCTTCACGTACACAGGCTCCCTTGTCTCCGGACACTGGAACACGTGTGTCATTTCATCGAAGGCTCCAGTCGTGTCGCCGATGATGGCCGGAGACTTCAGCCTGTTTGCCTTGAGACCTTCGTGTCTCTTTCCACACGAAGAACACCGCGCCACGGGCGGCATTACGATCGTCTCGAACTCGATTACCTTCACTCGACGTCTCCTTATGTGATCAGCGTGAACTGCACGGGCAGGACTACGATGGTCGTCGTGTTCAGCCCTATGGCCACAGCCTGGATGTATTGCCCGGAGGTGGCCGGAGGGGTCGTCGTGATCACTCCGGGAGTTGTCGGACTCACATAATACACGGAGCCGGCCACGATACCGGTGAGTCCTGTGATCTTGCCGACAACAGTCACTTCGAGCGGAGAAACCTTGGACACAACACCCATACTGGGCATGGTTGAAGAGCCGTTGGCCTGCGCCTTGGTCACTGTATCAGCCGCAGACACGTACACGGCGTTTCCAACAGCCAAGCTGGCACCGCTCAGACCTGTCAGGATGATGGGGCTGGAGATCGCAGATAGGGCGGCTGGAGCCCACTTGGTTCCATCATAGGTGAGCACGTCATTTAGAGACGGCGAGGCCGTGCCTACCGTGACACCCTGCAGCTCTCCGGCGTTCTGAAGATCTGCGAGCTTGCCGCTCAGACCTGTAACGTCCAGTTCGTCCGGACCGCCACCGTTCTCGTGCGTGGTCACGTGCGCAGCTGGTGTCTGCGGGGTTGCGAGAAGCCCTGACAGGCCGGTCACATCGATCTGGTCAGTGCCCAGCGGAGCTTCGTGCGTGGACGCGTGCGCAGGCACTCCGCCGGCTCCCAGAGCAGCGTCAATCGCGATCAGAATGTTCTGCAGATTGTCCGGCGATGTGACTGGAATGTTGGTCAGGTTCGGTCCCGTGTACGTCACGAGGACAGCGTTGGTTGCGCCACCCACGCCTTGGATCGGAATCCACGGTGTCGTGGGCTGCATCTTGTCGTACATGTACATCGTGTTCGTGTACAGGTCGACAACGACCATGCCGTCTCTGGCGACGTTGAGACCACCGCGGAAACCAACGTGAGTAATGGCGGATGAGACCTCGCCAGCCAGCTTCTGATCGCCGTCCTCCGGTGTATTGGGCGGGTCCTCGTTGATGCAGATCACGTGCAAGGCCCAGCCGATCCCCGCGTCCTGGATCGACCAGAAGTTCGTGTTGAATGCAATGAGATCCAGCGTAATCAGCGTAGAAGCGTTCAACGCGCTCACTGTGTGGGCCACGGTCGTTGGCACGTCAGGGCCGCGCAGAATTTCACTGGGGTTCGTGACTGAGTTCACGTACACGAACGTGACGCCGTGAATTGTGATGGTGTCGCCCAACGCCGGGTTGGCCGAGAAATAGAACGATGCCGAGGCCCTTACCCATGTAGTCTTCAGCGTGCCGTTCAATCCAGTCGGATTGCCGTACGTGGTGGGCGTGAAGTAGTTGTCTCCGCGGGACACGGCCGACTGCATCACGGACAGATTGACGGCATCCGTCGAGCTGATAGCCGCACCGAGATTGGTGATCTTGTTCGTGCCCATGTTGAGCACGCCGCTCATCGTATCTCCGGCCTTCTGCACGCGGGCCAGATATCCCAGTGCTGTCTCTTCGAGAGCGCCTCTCACATCCGTGGCGAAGATGGACGGACTGGAGTGCGGCACGTCGACCGACGTGATGTTCAGGCTCGACGGAGTAACCGAACCCACAGCAAGGTGAGACGCTGTGATCCCACCGGCGGCCACGCCGAGTACGCCGCTGGAAATGGCCATGCTGGCAGCCAGCTGCATCTGGAAGCGCATCTGGCCGTTTCTTGCCCACGGCTCGCCCGTGGAGAAGATATTGTCGAGCTGTGAAGCGAGGATCATGGCTCACCTTTTACAAATGAAAGTGCGAGTGGCTCGGCGCTCTGTACGCTCCGCTCGGGAACTGTTCACTGGATTTGATGATAACTTTCTTGCCCCGCAACGTGTCCCTGTTCTTCCACAACCACTCGCGCGTTTCGTCATCGAAGCCCGTGCCCACGAAACCGACTGGAGAACCAGTCGGCGTCAGGCTGTAGGTGTATCTCACAGCCTTGTCCTTGAAGCGCCCTTCGCCCTCGAATACCTTGTAAAGATAAACTTCCTGCTCCGGCCTGAATTTAATCTTCGTGGGCGGTCCTGGCTGTTCAAGCTTCCATACAACCACGCCCTC
>Ga0316621_10000002_pt1 | contig 34110 bp, 39 predicted proteins | sample OWC_Aug_OW2_C1_D_2_FD_207664 | JGI IMG/M metagenome (GOLD analysis project Ga0316621, IMG submission 207664) | Wetland soil microbial communities from Old Woman Creek delta, Ohio, United States - OWC_Aug_OW2_C1_D1_C | ecosystem: Environmental > Terrestrial > Soil > Wetlands | place: USA: Ohio... | reverse complement strand
CGAAAAGGTCCGACGTGTTTTTCGCGAACCCCATCACGATGATTCGCGATCCGGCCGCCGGCCGGACGTTCGTGAGCCCGCCGCCTGCGGCGAGGTAGATCAGGTCGTTCACGGTCCACAGCCCGCCGCCGAGTCCGCTGACGACACCTTCTGACGTCACGATACCGGATCCGGGGTTGGCGATATTGGCCACCGCGACGCCCCACACGTGCGCCTTCGCATCGACCGACGCGTCGCCGCGCCCGATCGCGTCGTTCGCCTGCCAGTAGACCGGGTCGCCCTTGGTGATCGCCTCGTTTGTCGAGTAGGTCGCCGAAACGGTTTTCGCGTTCTCGACGCGCGTATGGTTGTGCAGCGCGTCCGCGTAGCTCGCCGCGCCCGCGAACAAGATATCCATGTTCGTCTGCGTCACGTTCGCCGACACCGCCGCGCCGTTGATAGTGAAGGTCGCCGGGACGCCGAGGACCTTCAGACCGTTCGCGCCGTACCCGAGGGACGGAGCCACCGCTCCGGGGTCGAGCTCCACCGCGATCCCGGTCGCGTCGACGACGATCCCGTGGGCCCCGTCAGCGTACGCCTTGAGCTTGCCAGCGTCGCCGCCGGAACCGAACGCGAGGCCCGGATTGGTGGCGAGCACGACTCCGAACCCGTTCGCGCCGACCGCGATCCCCGCCGCGCCGTCGGCAACCCCCATCAACTTTCCGAGGTCGCCGCCCGCGCCGAACGCCAGACCGGTGTTTGCCTTGACGTTGATCGTCATCACTCCGCCGGTGATCGTCAGGCCGTAGTCGCTGTCAGCCGTCACCTTGCCATGGATCCCGCCGCCGCTTGCGCTCGTCGCATCCGGCACCGCGCCAGCCGCGAGCAGGAACCACTCCGACGCGTCGCCATTCCATGACCATTGCTCATCGGAGTCGAAAGTGAAATGGATCTCGCCGTCGAGGAGCGCCGCCACCTGACGCCGGAATCCGAACTCCACCTGACCGGGATCGGACGTTCCCGGCACAACCGCCGTGTGGTTCGTGTACTGGAGATCCGGCACGCCCGCCGTAGCGAACTTGACGACATAGATCCCGTCGGGGTCCGCCCACGCGCCGCTGGTGTAGATCCTCGAGGTCGACGCGCCGGCACCGGTCGCGCGCTCGAGCACGATGATCACGGTTGAGTTGATGTCAGCGTGCCCAGTCGTCGCGACCAGATCCCACTGAGTATTTCCCGCGTCCGCGTTTGCCCGCAGAATGAGCCGCGCCATCGCCGTCGCCGCGCTCGTTTCGATCGAAACGTCGGTCGCAGCGCTTTCTCCCGCGATGTTCGCCACGAAGGTATAGGTTCTCGTCAGGGTGCCGTTTTTGAAAACGACCGTGTCGCCCACGCCCGGCTGAGTGTCGAAGTAGAGAAGCTCCGCCGCGTTGATGCCGTCGGTGTTGTCGAGCTGGTGATAGCTCGTCAGCGCTTCCTTGATCCGGCCGCCCGAAATCACCGCCGTGTCGACGTAGATCTTCGAAGCCGCGTCTCCGTCGCCCGACGGCAGACCGAGCCCCGTGATCTTGTTGTTCGCCATGACGATATTCCCCGACATGCTGAGCCCGCCAAGCTCGAGATTGTCGGTTGCCGGCATTTCGACGCCGAACCCCTCGGAGGACATATAGAGCGGTTTTCTGACAGTGCCCATTTTTTCGTTGCTCCTTCTGCCGACGGGTTCGACTCGCCGGCGCTTGTTACTGCCCGGCGACCTCCGACGGATTACCCGGGAGCACCTTAACCGCTCCCGTTTCCTCGTCGATCGCTACGTTTCGCATGTCGAGCCCGAGGAGCTTTCCGAGCTCCTCGACGTACTGCCGCGACGCTTCCCGTTTTCTGCGGAACGCGTCGACCGCCTGCGATCGCGCGGTCTGTGCTCGCACGATCTCCGGCCGCTGGTTGACCAGTGTTGCAAGCTGGAACTCCGCGAGCTGCATCTCCGCCTGAGCCGCGCGCGCTTCCGCCTCCAACATGCGCCACCGTTGGAGTTGATCGCGCCGGAGCGCGTGCGTTCGCTCCTCCGTGAGAGCCGCCGGGCGTTTTTTCTTCGCCGGCGGAGCGGGGAGCGGAGCGGCCGCGATCGGTTTTTCTTGCGGTGCGTTCGTGATCTGTTTCCTCTTGCTCATTACTTCACCTCTAACCTTGTCGGATTTTCATGTCAATTTGCGGTTGTACCCACAACGAATCGCCCGACTCTGCGATTCCGAAAAACTGCACGACTGCGAACCCGACGATCCCCACCGGCGGCGCCAGTCTCGAGATCTCCCCGTCGGGTCCGACCTTGTAAGTTTTGCCCGCCTCGAGTCCAGACCAGAACCCGCGCGCCGGCCCGCTCCTGCGGACGTGACACTCGAGCGCGCTTTGTTTTGCGACGACCACGCCGATCGCTGGCATCCGGTCTTGATCGTGACATGAGGCAAGGCGGACCGGGATCACTCCGTCGACCTCCGGGCCCGATTGACACACCACGGATCCGAGGACCTCCGCCGAGGTACACGACGCCCGGACGATCGCCGACCCGTCCGCAGAGCTGCGCCGCTGCCTCATGCTGCCCCATATCGCCGATTGGCACGGCCGTTGCTCCTAAGATCCGGATCTTGATCTTTTCTTTTCTTTCTTCTTAAGATCCTCCTCCCTTCGGTCGGAGGTGAGATCTTAAGAATCAAGAGGGTGTTCCCGGCGCCGTTGGCTCCGGGCCGCCCGACCGTTCGCGCGCGCCGGCTGTCATTGTCGAGGGCCGCGGGTTTCATGGCAGAGCTTTTTCAGCGACCGAACGGCCGAGTCATACCGGCGGAGGGCGGAATTTACCCACGCGACCGCGAGCACGGCCGCCCGCCCGTCCGGGTCCGCGAAGTGGAAAACAAAATCCTGACTAGGCCCCCCGCCTCTCCGCCGAGTGACTTTTACCACCTCGAGCCCCTCGAGGAGCCAATAGGCCGCGAGGGCGAGGTCGGTAGTCGTCCGGAGCTGAGGAGCCTCCGGCGGAGCCGTCGGATCCCTGCCCGCGTTCGGTTGCACGTCAGCCGCGCCTTTTCGGACGCGAGCCGCTCCCGCGTTTCCGCGGAGGCGGAGGCGAGCCGACCGGGTCGCCGATGTCCTCGACCTCGACCGCGGGGAGCTCCGGCGCCGCAGGCGGCGGAGTGAGTTCGATCGCGTGCGTCGGGATCGGTGGCATGTTCAGCTCGTTTGCCGGCCGAACCTCGACGTTCGTCGGAGCCTTGCGCGTCGGCGGATTGAGAAACTGCCGCGTCTGCTCGAGTCCGGCGAGCTTGTCCTGACGGATCACCTCTTGCGCCTCCTCGAGCGTGCGGCACACGTCAAACGCTTTCGGCGTTCGCGTGTCGCCGGGCCGTTCGTGTAGTTGCTTGAGGTACTCGAGCGCCTCCGCGGAGTCCACCTCGCACCACTGGCCAGCCGTGAAGCGGCTTCCCCATGGCGCGGTGTAGGTCCGCATCAGAAAGCCGCGCTTCGGTTCGTAGGGTCGTAAACGAGCGTATGCCATCGGTTCACCTCTAACGGCGACGACTCCGGATCCACCGGGCCGCGCGTGTGGGGAGTTGACTACTCCGTGAGAACCCGAACGCCGACGGTCAGCGCGGAGAGGTCCGTCGCCGGGGCGACTTCCGCGGTTACGCCAGAGGTCCCGTTCTCCTCGTACACTTTCAGCTTGTCGTTCGCGTAATCGTAGCCGAACGAGTACGGGAGAACCGGATCCGCCTTGACGAGCAGGATCGCGTGCCCCGCCAGGTGCGTCGAGAGCGCGAGCGCCTCGCCGCCCGTCGGGTAGCTCGAATCGAAAGTCACGTTGAAGCTGTGAACGAAGTTCGCCTGAAGGGCCGCCTTGCCCTTGGTGGTGATCGTGCCGATCGTTGCGCCCATGTTGTGATCCTCCGCGCCGGCCGCCCACGGCTCCGGCTTGCGAGAACTCCGCCCGGAACTCGCCCGGGCGGAGTCAGGTTAGTTGCCGCCGGTTAGTCGGCCTTGACGTCGTACAGCCGGGCTGTCGCGTCCTCGTTCGCCCAGATCGCATGGAAGCGAACGCGCGCCACGACGATTACGTTTCCGGCCTTGACGTCCTCGTCGGTCTTGATCTGGATCTGCCGGTGGATGCCCACGTGCAGGTTTTTGGGGTCGCAGCAGATCACACACGTGCGATTCGCGCCAGTGCCGAGGTTCTCCGGGAACTCCGGGATCCCCATCACGGGAGCGTTGCGGTGCACCGGGTACGGTAGCGATCCGTTCTCGAGGACCTTGTCGCCGAGCGCCGTGTTGCGGTCGGCCACCTCGTCGGAGTAGTCGCTTTCCGCGTTCGGGCTCGTCCAGTACACGAGCCGCCGCGGGTCGACCTTGTACTCGTGCGGGATCGCCTTCCTCGTCGCGGAGAGGGCGGACGCCTTCAGCGCCGCATCCGCACCGTCGACGGGGTGCGAAGTGGTCTGAGCGATGATCCCGTTGAAGAGAGCGGTCAGCGGGTCCAGGGAGGTCGTGTCGCCGTTGATGATCACGTACTCCATGTCACGGCTGATCGCCTCGCCGAGCATCTGCATGATGGTGTTCCGGAGCTCCGGGCCCTCGATCGAGTCCTCGAAAACCTCCTCTTCGATGAGCACCTCGCACTTTGCGAGCTTCGCGGTCAGGGTCACCTCGTCGAGCGTGGGCTTGACGCGGTCGCCGGACGGGAGAGCCGTTCCGGGCGTGCCCGGCTTGAGCACGCGCGAGGCGAAGCGGATGGTGTTCAGCTTCATCTCGGAGGCCCGCATCGGAACCACGGTTGCGGACGGCAGGATCACGGCCTGCTTGATGAGCAGGCGGATGAACTTGTCCGCCTGCTCCGGGAGCAGGTAGCCGCCATCCGCGAGCAGGGAGGCGAGCGTGAAATCCGCCTTCTGGATCGTGCTCAGGTGCTGTGCGTTCGTCGTCATTTGTTGATCCTCCTCGAATCACCGCACGGTCGCGCCGGCGGAGTGTTAGAAGAACGTGATCGACTGGTCCGCCTTCGCGGGGTCGAAATTCGGGTTGTTGATGTCGATGCCGCAGACCGGGCCGCGGCGCCGCGACTTCTCGACCTCGACCACGGGCGCCGCGTCGGTTGCCGCCTGACCGTCGGGGATCGTCTCGGCCGGGGCGACCGGCGGAGCGGTGATCCGCGCCTCGAGTTCGGTCATCCTCTTGTTGACCTTGTCGAGCATCCCGAGCGCCGCCTCGAGCGCCTTCCCCTTCGGGTCCTCCGGGGCGAGCTCGTCGGCGAGCTTCTGAAGGTCGGCGAGGAGCGCGCGGAACTTGCTGAGCCGTTCGCCGCTCATTTTCGCGCCGCGCTTCGCGAGCGCGTCGAGCTGCTCGAGCGCCGCGTCGGTCGCCTGCTCGTCGGTCACCGTCTCCGCCTTGACCGCGAGGACCTCCTCGGCTTTGCACGCGCCGCCGCTGGCCCCGCCCTTGTCCTTCGGAGCCGCGGCCGCGACCTCCTCCGCCGGCTGCGCCGGCTGCGCCGACGGCGACGGGTAGCGCTCCACCAGTCCGCCGAGGAGCTCCCCGAGGGCCGCCGCCTCCCGCATGATGTCCGCCTCGGATCCGCCCTCTTCGCGTTCGGTCGCGTCGCGTACCTGCACGACGAGGGAGGCGATCCGTTCGGAGATCTCCGTGAGGACCTTCAGCATCGTGGCTTTCGCCGCGGGGTTCAAGTGCACCTTCGCGACCTCGACCACGTCGATCGTTTTCTCCACCTCGGCCGGCGCCAGCTCGACGGGCGCCGCCGTCAGTTCTCCGCCCGGTCCTTCGACAACGGCCGGCCCGAACGTCAGATCGTCCTTCGTGTCCATCAGATCACCTCGTTTGACGATGAGAAATCGCCGCTTGTTTGCGCCACGGTCGACCACGTCGACCGACCGGATTACCAAATCGCGCAACCGGTAGATCGCGTCGCGCTCGTCGTCCGACTTCGCCTGACCGACGAGTAGCCCGAGGAGCTCCGCGAGTCGCGATCCGGTCATTAGTTCGATCCCTCGAGCGGCTTCCGGGAGGCGACGCCGTCGACCGACCACGCCGCCAGCTCACCCCGCTTGATCCGTTGCCAGAGTTCGTCAGAGATCACGCGGGCGCCGAGTAGCCACGTCCCGCGCCGGACGTCGTACCCCGCCAGCGTGAAAGGGGCGGGAGCGACATAAGATTCGACGATCTCGATCTCCTGCTCCGCGAGCGGCTTTTCGTGCATGAACCCGATCCGACGATACTTCGCCAAAAACTCCCACGCCGCCGCCCGTATGTCGTCCTCGGAGTAAACGTCGTGCTGAGCGTCCGGGTCGAGCGGAGCTCCGCCCTTGCCGTCGTTTGGCTCGAGCACGATCCCGAGTACGAATCTGGATTCGGTTCCGTCAGCTTTGAATAACGGAACCGGATTCCCAAAGGGGCGATCCGCTAGTTTCGCGATCTCTGTTGGCTGTAGCATCCGCTCGATCTCAGCGATCGTCGTCGGTTTCGAGTCCGTTGCCTCGACGACCGACGGTGTAAACCATGTTACAGCTTTACGATTCCTCGTGTCAAGTAGGAGCTCCGTCACCTCGACGCGCAACCGATCGCCGACGGTCGCCTTGACGTTTGTTGCGAACGTGCGACCGATCGGAATGTACGGTCGCCCGCCGATTTCGACGGTTGATCGCCACTCCTCCGGATTGTCAACCGGACCGATCGCGCACGTATAAATCCACGTCTCCGCCGGCGCCTCTTGATTCGGAGCCGGATCTTTCAGCGTTCGGTCGGTCACGATTGCGACGATCTCCCGCTGGAGCTTTAGCTTGACGTCGGAATCCGTATGACCGCCGAGGGTGTAGGTTCCGTCGAGCCGCTTGACCATGGCGCCCTCAGACCCCGGCACCTTTCCCGCCCACGCCACCGCCGCGCGGAGCTCCGCCAGCGTGTGCACGATCCGCCGCGGCACGTTGCGCCACGGTCCGACCTTGCCCGAAGCGCCGAACAGTCGATCGCGGATCTTGATGCGCTCCGAGTAAGGCCGGGCGGCGAGGTTCGTTTCGCCGAGGTAAAGCACATCCCACACCATGACGCGAACGGCGCGATCGTCCTGCTCGACGTCCCGCCCGAACCGGGCGAGCTCCCGCCGGGGGAGCGGCACCTCGTCGGCGCCCTCGACCTCGAGGAACTCCCCGACGAGGATCGCCGGCCGAGCGAACGTCTCGAGCGACTCGCGGAGCGCCGGGAACCACTGCACCCGATCGCGCCTCGAGTCCTCGAAAAACAGGAAGGGCCGCGCGCCGTCCGACTCGAGCACGACCACCCGACCGTTGTACTTTGGCTCGACCGCGAGGCCCGCCTCGAGGATCGCCGGCGTTGCGAACTTGTCGGTCAGCTCCTCGAGCTGCCGGAACTCGCCGGCGCCTTCGCGCGGTTTCATCGGCGAGAACAGCGCGAGCGGCCGGAGCTGCGCGCGGTCGACCTCCGGGTCCTTTGCATCCGGATCCCACACCTGGACACCGTCGACCGTTCGGATCTTTTTCGCCGGTTCTTCTCCGGTCGTCCAGATCCAGACGGGCGCCCCGGGTTCTTCGGCCTCCGCGGTAAACACGCCGCGGAGGTCGGAGCCGCGGATCGAGAGCACGAAGCGGCCGGGGCCCTCCTCGAGCACGGCGAGGCGGCCGCGGTCGACGATCCGCCAGTCCCCGCGTGTGTTCTTTGTTGCGTTCAGCTCGACGCCTCCGACGACCGTTCCGGGCGCGACCTCGCCCTCGAGCTCGAGGATCTGCCGGTCGTCGAAGCGCCTGACTTGCGCTGTGATCGAGGCGCCCTCCGCCGTCGGATCGTGGTCGAGCTCGAGCGCGTTCGCTCCGTTTCCGTCCTGCCAGATTACCCACCATGCCTGACGCGTCGGACCGAACCGCCGGACGTGTTGCCCCTTGAACGATTGCCACGCGAGCACGAACGGGACCGGGGCCGCCAGCGTGACCGGCTCGAGGGAGGCGGCCGGCTCGAGGAGCGCGACCGGGCCCCGCCCGTCGAGGTCCACCTCGAGCTTCGCGACCACGCGCCGGAACTGTCCGTCGACGATCCTGACGTTGCCATCCGTGAACCACCGCGAGGCGACGAGGTCGTCGCGCATGGCGCGCGCCTTCTCCGGGTCCTTCTCCTCCCAGTAGCGCCACCGCGCCGGCGTCGCCTGCTCGAGCGACCGCGGGATCCATGACTTCCCAGGCGGAGGCATCTCAGCCCGAACCACCGCCCGCCGATCAAGGATCGACGGAAGCGCCGACTTTGAAACGTGAGCCGTCCAGAACGTGCCGCCGGCCGGAGTCACGCGCCCCGCGTCCTGCTCGCTTGCGGGCCCTCCGCCCCCGGCAATCTGCCGCAGGTACAGGATCCCGCGCATGATGCGCCCGCCGGTCAAAAAGTATTCGTGAAAGTAAGGCTCTTGCCTTCCGGGTTCCCAGGTGAACCGGTCCGCTTTCACGACGACGCCCGACTCCTCCGGCGTTGCGCCCACCTCGCCCGGCTTGATTACCCGCTCGTCAATCTCGAGCCACTCCGTCGGCTGCCGAACCTTCGGAACCGCGAGCACGTGAGCCGGCGCCATGATCGGCTTGAACGCTCGAGAGCCCTCGAGCCCGAGCTCGTCGACATACGCGCGGGCCGCCTCGAGCGTGTCAACCGGCTTGACCGCGCCGGCCCGCTGGATCGTGAGGGTCCACCCGATGAGATGATCGCCCACCCGGAGCCGGAGGTCGGCGTGCACCGATGCGCCGCGGAAATGTAGCTGTAGAACGCCCGGGGCCGGCCCGTCCGCCTCGAGTGCGTCGAGGAGCGGGTCGTCGCCCTTGGCAACCTCCGCCATGCGGACCACGGGCCGCTCAGAGCGCGCGACGAGGGCGAGGTCGAATAGCTCCACGTAATCGGTGATCGGCCCGCCGAGCTCGTCGTCGTGCCACTGGATCCGCGTCGAGAGTTCCGGGTCTACTGCCCCGAGCATCCGACCGATCCGGAACTGGATCACCCTCCGGAGCCGGTCGTCGAGAGGGCCGCGGATCACGATGTCAAGATCGTTCTTCGTGCGCCCCTGCGTCACGAGTCCGCCGACAAGCGCCACCGCCGGACGCCGGAGCAGGGCGGAGCGCCCGAACGCCTCGAGGACCTCGTCGAGCTCCACCTCCCGCCCGCTTTCCGTTCCGGAGGGCGCCGTCGGCGCGAGCTCCCGCTCCGTCGCCGGAGGCACCGCCGAGGCATCCGCCGCGCGCTTCGCCCCGGCGAGGAACTCCCGCGCCGCCCCGACCACCTCGAGCGCCGGCGCCTCTGCTCCTCGCCGCCCGAGCTCCTCGAGCACGAAGATCGCAGCGTTGATCACGTCCTCCGCCTTGCTTCGGTCGCCGATCGAGGCGAGCTCACCGTCGAGCACGCGGAGGAGCGCGATCAAGTCGGGCACGGCCAGCCGCCCGAGCACGGCCGGATCGAGCGCGTCCTCCGCCTCCGGCGCCGCCTTGCGCGCGCTTGTGCGCTTGTCCGAAAAAACAAGGTGTGTCAGAGTCTCGCCCTTCTCCGCGACCGCCCGCATAGTGCGGAGCCGCGCCGCCGTGATGATCTTTCGGCACCGAAAGCCCGCCTTGCGGAACCTCGCCGGGAGGTCGCCGCCTTCCCCATAGGTGAGGATCCAGCGCCCGCGGATCGCCTCGAGCGTGTCGCCGAACGCCTGCTCGTCGAAGTGCTTTTCTCCCGTCGCCGCGCCTGTCTCCTGCGCCGTGCGCGCCAGCCCATACGATCCCGGGTACGGCGGATCGAAGAAAAAGCACGTGTCAGCCGCGTCAAACTTCTTGACGATCTCCCGGTAGTCCTTCCGGTACACCCGCACCTTCGCGAGTCGATCGCGAACCGCTTGGATCCGATCCGCGACCTTCGCCGTCTGGCCCTCTAGCCGTCCATCCCACGCCGCGCGCGTTCCCGCGAACGAAAAGCGGGTCAGGTATAGGTGACGGTATAGCGCCTCCTCGCCGTTCCGCGGCCGCGCCGCCTTCAGCCGGGCATACTGGCCCTTGCGCGAGGTCCAGTCACGACGTTTGAGCCGCACGATCGCCGCATCGTCGAGCGACTTGACCGCCGCGAAAGCGCCGGAGATGTCCGGATCAAGATCGTTCACGACTTCGACCTCGGCGGGAGGTTTCCGGAGGAGCACCGCGCCGGAGCCGGCGAACGGTTCGCAGTATGTACGGTGCGGCGGGAGCATCCGGGCGAGGATCGGCGCGATCGAGGACTTGCCGCCCGGAGACTTCCAAAGCGGCCGGAGCCCTTCCGCGACCTCGGCGCGCTTGGCCACTGCCTCCGCGTCGCCGGCGAGCTGCTCGAGCTCCTCCGGCTCCTCGTCGAGCACCACCGCGAGGTCAAGCTCCTCGTCGGCCTTCGCGACGAGCGCCCGGATCTTCGACTCGTCGATCTCATAGTTCGCCGCGACGATCTGCTCGAGCTTCATAACGCCGTCGCCCGCGCGAGCATTGCCCCAGGTCCGGAGTGTCGCCACGCGCGCGACCGTGTAGCCCTTCCGCCGGAGCACCGCGCCGACCTTGCCGCGGATCCCGTAGGTCAGAAGCCACTTCCCCTCGATACCCTCGAGCACCTCGAGGAACCGGTCCTCGTCGAAAGCGCGCTCGCCGACGTTCACGTCGTGCCCCGCGTACGGCGGATCCAAGTAGAACACCGCGCCGGGTCCGTCCGCTTTGCGGATCGTCGCCGCATAGTCGCCGCCGACGATCTCCACCTTCGCGAGCCGATCGCGCGCCGCCTCGAGCCGCTCGAGGAGCCGCATCCTGACGCCAGAGTGAGGCCCGTTGAAGTCTCGCCCCTTGTACCCGATTGAAAAACGGTTCGTATAAGCGAACCGGTGAAGCCAGTTGACCGGGTCCGCCGGCTCCGCCGAGTCCCGGAGCTTCCGGAACGTGTCGAGGTCGCCCACCGCCGGGAGCTCCCGCAACCGCGCAACCTGCGACGCGGTCAGCCCTTGCACGATCCGAAGCGCTTTGACGATCGCCCCGTTCGCATCGCCGATGATCTCCCGCTTGTGCCGCTCCGTCGAGAAGAACACCGCCCCGGAGCCGACGAACGGTTCGCAATAGGTCGAGCCGTCCGGGAGGAGCGCCGCGAGCCGTTCGGCAATCTTGACCTTGCCGGCGGGAGAGCCCCACAGGGTCAGCCGTTTCTCGAGGTCGACCTCCGCCGGAGGGACCTCTTGATTCTTCTTTCCTATGACGGGAGAGATCAGATCAGGAGAAGAGATCTTCAGAGCACGATCCGTGCCAAGCGCCCGAGGGGGATCGTACCGCTCGACGAGCCGGAGCGCGTGAAACCACCGCGGCGACGGATCGCCCTCGAGCGCCTTCGCCACAGCGGGATCGAGCCGGTCCGCAAGTCGCGCCACCGCCTCCGCGCCGGACGGAAAAGGCACGCCGGCGAGCGCCCGGACTACACCCCATGCCCTCGAGCCGTCCGCGCGGTCGATTACCACGAAGCGCAGATCGCGATCCGCCTCGAGCTGCTCGCCGACGAGGAGCCCGGCGACGCCGCCCGCCTCGAGCCGCGCGACCAGTGCGCCCGGCTCCGTCCACTTGAGAGTCAGTTTTGTTGTCATGTCGTCCACATCTTCTGACGTGAGGGAGCCCACGGGATCCCGAGTAGCTTCGCCCGGAGAGCTTGCGGCGCCACGTCGCCGACTCGCTCGATCGACCATCCGAGCTCCCGCCGGAGGCGGATCACGAGGTCGACAAGCCACGCCGATCGGTCGGTCGCCTCCGCCATGGTAGGACCGCTCCGAAGGGGAGCGTACCGAAACGAATCGACGACCGCCCGCTCGATCTTGCCGGCGAGCTCCGAGAGCTGCTCCGCGGTCGCGATGCTTTGAAGCGTGCTCAGGTCCATTGTCGCACCTTTACCACTCTTGATCCTCGATCGGTTTCAACCGCGAGCGGGGAGGCGGGAGGTCGCCCGACGCTTTGACGTCTAGCACTTCGCCGCCTTCCTTGAGATTGAACCACCGGGCCCACGCGTGAATCAAAAGATCGAACACGTCGAGCCGCTCGACGTCGTGCGCGAACCCTTCCTCGACGGGAACCGACGGCGGGTCAAACAAAAATGCGTCGAGCGATCGCCGAAGGACCTCAAACACGTCCGCCGCCGCCGTGATCGTGAACTTTCCCGCGGCCGCCGTTCCCGTCCGCTCGACCTTGATCGCCACTTCACCGCGTGATTTGATCGTGTAAGTCGTCCGCATGATTCACCGCGCGAGCCCGGCGAGAAAAGCCATAGTGAACGCAAAGTGATCCGGATCAGCTTGCCAGAATCGGAGCGCTTGCGCTGTTTTCTGTTGCAGTAGCCACTCAGCGCCCATTGACAAAACCTCCGGGCCAGCGCTTCCGCCGTATAGTCTGGCGCAGTATGGATCCATAAACTTCGCGTCAAGCGCTAGTTCTTGCCCTTGCTTTATACGGATCCGGACTTCGTCCGGCGTCAGTGTCAGCTTGACGTTTCCAGCGGTGCCGCTGTCAATATACTTCCCCGACCACCTCGATCGAGCGAACGCGTCGGCCAGTTGCGACGTTCGACCGACGCGTCCAATTGAGTGCCCGTATTCGTGGAGAAACGTACGCTTTAGCGATTCGAGGCCGTACTCCGTAGCGTTCGGAGTTGCGATCGTCGATCCCTCTCCACGTGGTCGCGCGCCCGTACTGCCAAGGATCCAATGATAGGCCCGCTTATTCGAGGAGTCGGTCGAGAACTCATAATGACGTGTCGGCTTCGCCTCTTTGATCAAGTCGTGCGATACCGCGCCGCGAACCGACTCAGCCCAAGCGCGCCGGATCACGTTCTCAGTCGCCTGCCCGGTCGCGACGTACTTCTCGCCGGAGGTGTCTCCGAGAGTCGCGCGAAGTCCGTTGAACCATCTTGCCTCGGTCGCGTTAGATCCAGCAACGGACGGCACCGATCCCGCCGTCGGGCCATGCAGCGCGACGAACTCGCGCGCGAGCGTTCGCAGTAGCTCCGCCTTCGCGCGGGTAGTCGCCTCTTCGCGTTGCCTCTCCGCCGATAGACTATTCCACCGCGCGCTTCCCTCGGCTTTGATCTCCCGCGCCGCTTCCATCTCGAGCTTCGCCGATTCCTTCATATAGCGAGCGTCGAAGCGCTCCGCGATAAAGGACCGGGCGACCGTGATCAACTCCTTTGCCGCCGCCTCCGGGTCCGAACTCTTTAGCCCCTCGAGCTCGTCGCGCGTCCACTTTGCAAGCTGCGGAATGGTCGCCGATAAAATCTTTCCGTCGAAGCGCTTGGAGTCGAGAGCGCTCGACGCCTTCATGGTTCGCACGTCGTTTTTCGGTTCCCAGAACTTGCGCATCGCCTCGACGCGCTCGACCCCCGCCGAGAACCCGAGGAACTTTTTATAAGCGCCTTCATAAAGTCGCGTCGCGTAGTTCACCGCGCGGCCGATTCGATCCGTCAACTCGCCGGGCCCGAGGTTTCCGATCTTGATCGTTAGTACGCGCCGATCGCTCAGAAAAAACTCCGCGTCTTTTGGTACTCCGCGGATCGTGGGATCTTTGTACCCACTGTCAAATTCCTTGGCGAACACCACACCACGGATCGCGCCCATCGCTCGAGCTGGCGCCGCTTGCATGAATGCACTGAGCCGCACAACCTCCGGCATTTTTACGACGTGCGCCGGCGTGGGCATGTTGTGTGCAATGAGCGAAAAATACCCGTCGCCCGATTTTGTGCCGATCTGGATAAGCGGAAGCCCCGTCGCCGCGATCTGCGCGCGCGCCTCTTTGATCAGCGCGCGGTTCTCCGTTCCCTCGGCGAACCTCGGAAGTTGCTCGAGCCGCTCGAGCTCCGCGACGACCGACGCCTGCCGCGCGAGGTCCTCCGCGTTGCGACCGCCTGCTCGAGCAGACCCCGCCGACGACGGAGTCGCGACCGGCGGAGCTCCCGGCGTCCACTGCAACGGAACCCGAGCTCGAGCACTGACCGGGCCGGTCGTGTCCGGGATCACGATCGTCCGGCATAGCCCGTGATACGGCGGAGGTCCTTCGGCGTTCTGTAGGTCACCGCGACCGGCGGGCCGGTACTCTCCGCGGCCGTCGCGTACGCCTCGAGCCGACCTCTCGACGATCGCCGCGAGCTTCTGCCCGTCCTGCTGCCGCAGGTATAGCCCGAGCTTCCCCGCGTCCGGGCCAGTCTTGATCGTTTTCTCGCGATACCACGGCTGAAGGTACTCGACCGCGCGCGGGTTCTCCGCCGCGGCAACAAGTTCAAACGACCGGACCCCCTGCTCGACGTTCAGCACCTTGCCGTCGAGGTATCGGCACGTCTCGGTTGTGCGCTCGTCGAGAACCGCCGTGATGATGTAGAGCGTCACCCCCGAGTCCCGCATCGTGACAAGCGCCGAATAGGTCCTCGAGCGTCCGACCATGGCGGACGCCGCCGTGTTGAAATAGTTTCGCGTCCACCCGTTCAGCGATCCGCCCAGTTGCGACTGTAGCTGAGCGCCGATCGCCGTTCGGCCGAGCCCGTCGCTTATCCCCTGCCCGACGATCTGCCGGGCGTTGCGCGAGAGGCCCGTCGCGACCTCGCGCGTGTAGAAATCTCTGACATAGTGCGCCTGATGGTAAAGCGAGTGATCTGCCGCGAACGCGTCCCGCAACGATAGCGAGGTTCCGAGACTCATGTTATAGGCGTTGATCATTGACTGCCGCGTGGTGTCTTTCACGTTCGCGTCAGTCGTGTAGATCGTGCCGCGCATCCCCACCCAAGCGTCGCCCGCGGCGATCGTGCTCGCCGTGTTGATCGCGTCCGTCAGTTCTTTCACGCGTTGATCGGTCGCCTTTTTCCAATCGACGTCTATTCGGTCCATAAGCCCCGACATGAACGACGAGGCGACCTTCCCGCCCGTCCGGTTGAGCTCCTCCGCGAACGCCGCCACGGTTTGCGTAAAGCCCGCCGGCGTGGTCGGGTCGACCGGGTCCGCCTTGCGTATGCCGATCCGCTCGAGGAGCTCCTCCGCGATCGCCGTCGACTTCGCGACGAGGTCCCCGAGGACCGCCGGCCGGAGAACCCGCTCGAGGGAAAGCACCGCCTCGCCCGTCGATCGCGACACTGCGGCGACCTCGCCGATCGCGACGCTTGCGCCGCCGGCGACGAGCTCGAGCGCTTCCCGTCTCACCTCCGCCTTGCCTATCTCCGGAAGGTATCGCCGGAGCGCCCACGGGCCCGCAGGCGACGCCTTGACGAGCAGGGCAAGGCCACGGGCCGGGATCGCATCGGGCACCATTAGAGCGGCCGCCAGTGCGTCAGAGCCCGCCTTCCGCGTCACTGCTCCCGCTACGGCGACGAACCCCTCGACCTCGAGCTCGACGGGGATCGGACTGTCGCAGTCAAGGCACAACGGGGCGCCCTCCCGCTACTCGTCGTCAGTGTGGTTAGTTGCGCCGAGGGTCCGCTCGTACACCTCGGAGTCCTCCTCGCGCGAGTCGAGGAGCGCCTCGCCCAAGGTGGCGAGCCGGTCCGCATCGGTGCCCGCGCGATACTGCTCGAGCAGGGTCGCCGCCTTCAGCAGTTCGCCGACGTTGGCCACGCGCGCGGCGCCGGTTGGGAGCGGTTCGGGTATAGCGAGACGATCGGGCGGGCCCGCCTCGTCGGTCCGGCCCTCGACTGATCCGACGTCCTGCTCCGCCGGCGACGATGCGCCGGCCGGAGGCACCGCCGCGGCCGCTCCGCCCGGAGGAACGAATCCCGCTTGAACCAAGGAAAGCGGGAGCTGTTGCCACGCGCCCGGCGACCGCAGAAGGTCCACCCCGAGCGCCTGCTCCGCGACTCCGCGGAGCTCCGCCGGCACGACGACCCCGAGCCGGCCGAACACGTCCGACACCTTCGCGAGCACTTCGGGATCGCTCGTCGTCGGTCCGCGCGACTTGAACCGCCAGAAACGGATCCCGAGGGCCGGGAGGATTCGCCGGTTCATAATCCAGTCAAACCCGAGCCGCTCCGGGGCAAAAACCTGCTCTTCCGCGTACGCGAGCGCCGCGTCCGCAGTTGCGCGGTTGAAGGTCCGCGTGTCACCGCGCAAAATCGGCGGTAATCTGAACGCTTCCCCGACCGATTGCTTGACTTGCTCCGTGTACCGCTGGAATGTGGCGTCGTCGCGTTGCGCTTCGCGTAGGCTGACGAACTGCATCTGCACCCGACCGTGCGCCTCGAAAGCCCGATCGCGCGGCGCCTCCGCCTGCACGACTGCGAGCCGGTTTTCCGCGTTGCCCTTGATCGCCGCGAAATAATTTTTCAGTTCTTGAACCGACGTCTTAGAAACGCGACCGTCAGCGACGAGGAGCAGACCGCGAGGGATCGCCGAGTTCTCGAGATAGTCGACGGTATGATCCGCCGCGAGTCTCGAGCCCTTGACCATCGGGATCTGACCGTGCCACACCGGTTGACCGTAGACCGATCCCGGGTAGTACCGCCCGAACACCAAAACCTCGTTGGCCGGAACGTCCGTCGGATCGTGCTCCCGGAGCGCCTCGACCGAGTCGTAAGCGACGCCCGTTTTAGAACTGACGATCCGCGGGTCGCCGAGCTCCCGGAAGTGCCGCGCGTGGATCGCGAGCTCCGGGTCGAGCTGCGCATAACCGCGGAAGCGCCGGCGCACCCGCACCCGCTCGAAATGCACCGGGGACGCAAGGCGGAGCTCCTCGACCTCGACCACGGGCCCGAGCCGTTTTGCTCGCACCGTGTGGGCCGGTATGTGCTTGAAACGGATCGGCCGGCCGCGGAGGTCGCGGATTACTTCCCACACGCCCCACCCGACGACCTCGAGATCAACGCGCGTTCGCGTTCGGAGCTCGACGAACGATGACTCAAAACACGATTGTTCGATCCACAGTCTGAGCCGCGCTTTTTCGATTCGCGCGATTGCCCGCCATTCCTTGATCGTCGCCGCGACCTCGTCAGCCGTCGGCATCTCCGGAGCCGACTCGATCGGATCTCCGCCCGCTTCCCAGTGCGCGAGCCGCTCGAGGTATAGCGCCGTCATCACGTTGTCAGCCGAATCGTCCGCCTCGAGGTCGATCGTCGGTTCGGCGATCCACCCGAACCCGTCGACGTTGCGCGCCATGGCGTCGACGTTCTGCCGGAGCGCGTCCGACACCGCGAAGAGGTTTAGCAGCCCGACCGGGTCGAGAGGGGGAGGGATCGCGCCGATCGTCGTCCAAGCGCTTTTGGGATCGCTGTCCGACTGCGATTCGCCGCCGATCGGCCCGGCCGTCCCGGGCCCGTACGCGGTCGCCGGCGCGCCCTTGATCAACGTGACCGACACTTCGGAGAGGTCGCCGCGCTCCTGCTCCTCCGAGTCCTCCGCCGCTGAAATCGTGTCGTGCTCCGTGCTCATGGTCTTGACCTCGTCGCGTATATGTCGAGAAACCGGCCGCACCGTCGGCAGTACGTGAACCTATGCGAGATCACCGGCCCGAAACGGTGCCCGCGAAAGCGGCACCACAGCCCCAAGAACCACGCGATCGGGTTCATTTCGATCCGGCCCGATGATGCACCCTCTCATGCTTGGAAACTTCCTCCCGCACCGTGTCGCCGACCTTGATCTCGAGCCGCGCGAATCGTTCGCCGAGGTCGCCGTGTAGTCGCGCGAGGGACGTTTCGATCTCGTGCAAGCTCTCCGTCTGCTCCTCGTGCTTTGTCGCGATCTTCTCGAGCGACTCCGCCACCTGTGAATGATTGGAGCGACACTCCTCGATCGAGATGGTGCGGATCTCTCCCGTGTTGTCTCCTCGCGGAGCAGACGGGAGCCCGTTAAGGCCGCCCGCGCCGACGATCGACACCGGCACGGGCGGAGCCGGGTTCCCGCCCGGCCCGGCCGCCGCTTGGCGTTGCCGATACGCCGTCAGCGCATCCGCGCCTTTGACGCCCCCGACGCCGAACAGGGTCGCGAGGATGATCGTGATCAAGGCCGGCCAGTCAATCGAGCTCAGGTCCATGGTTCTACCTCTTGCGCTTCTGCCGGCTTCGCCGGCGTGTTCCCTTCGCGCGACTCCGCGCGCGCCTCGCCGCCGCCATCTTCGCGATTCCCTCCGCCCGCTTGATCGCCTTGTCGAGCAGGTCGGGAGTGATGCCTCCTCGACGGTGGACACAGGAGCACACGACCGGGATCGAGATGTCGCCTTTTTCCGGGTCGCTCAGTACCTCGTCGGCGCGCCGGCCGGAGCCCCCGCACCGCGTACAGTTCGGATCCGCTTTGGAGAGGTCGATCGCCGCCTTGCCGGTTTTGGGATCCCGCGTGAACCGCAGACGCCGCACGGTCGGCGCCTCGAGCACCTCGCCGGCCGCCACTCGTCGCGCGCGTTCGGCGATCTGCCGGTCGCGCTCCTCGCATATCTGCCGGTAGATCTCGATCGTCCGCCGTTGCGACTCGTCGAACTTCGACTCGTCGATCGCGACTTTCGCCGACTCCGTCACGCGTGCACCTCCGGGAACATCAAATCGCGGTACTCCCGCGACCGCGCGACGACGTGCGCCTCGAGCGCGTTCTCGAGGAGCCGCGCGATCCGCTCCACCTCAAACGGGACGCACACGTCAAGCACCACGCGCGCGCGCCCCTGCGCCGGCCACGTGTGGATCGCAAGGTGCGAAGTCGTCAGGGGTTGTAGCAAGGTCAGCCCGCCGTCGTCGTCCGGGGTTCCGACTAGGTCCGGCTCGATCGGCACGGAGGCGAGGAGCGGAGGGCCGAGCGCGACCACGTCCGCCGCGCGTATAATCGCGGTCGCGACGCTCGACAAGCGCTCCGAGTCGACGAGTAGATCCGCGCGCGCGGTCGCGACATGAAACTCAGCGATTAGTCCGGACGTCAGATCCATCGTGTCGACTTTCTCCGCCTTCATTATCGCGCCGCACGGTCAAAAGAGCAATAGCGAGCCGCCGGCCCGATCGCGCGCTTTGTCGTCGTGGTCGTCGGGATCGTCCTCGTCGTCCTCCGGCCCGGCGAAGTGCTCATAAACCACCGTTGCGAAGCGTACGCCGTGCACGAACGCGTCGAGAATATCGTCCGAATCGCCGACGGGAAACTCGAGGAGCTCGTCGACGAGCGACCCCCGATCCCTTACGTCCGAAATGTTGCGCGGGTCGAGCTTTGTCGCGAACGTGATCACCCCGTTTTCCATGTAGGGGGTCACCCGGTCGAGTCTAAGCGCCTTGTTTGTCGAGCCGACTTTGACGCCGCGGATCGGGAGCGTGGTTGTAGTCAGCAAGTGTTCCGCGAACTCCCGCCCGCCGGCCGCCAGCTCGACCACGATCCACTCCGGGCGGATCCGCTCGTAGAGCTGCCGAACGCGCGCCAGTTTTTCGGGCCAGGTCAGCCGTTCGTGCCATCCGTCCTCAACGCGGATCTGCGGCGGGAGCGCCGGCGGCGCCTCGGTCCGGTTGCCCTCCTCGTCGACGGTCGCCTCCTCCTCGCCGGACGGTGACACGGCGAGCAGTGCAAAGCCCGTAGCGTCCGCGTAACCTGCGGTTGACGGCGCGAGGTCGAGCGCGAGGAGTCGAGGCCACTCCGCCGGCGCCGGCTCCGTGTGGAAACGGATCCACTCCCCTTTGACGTGTCGGTCCTCGTCGGCCGACGGTCGGTTGCCGAAACCGCGCGCGAACTGCCGCTCACCGATTACCTTTCGGCGCTTGGCGAGGGCCGCGGTCGACCACGGGCCCCCGTCCGCATCGCCCCAAAGCGGGAGCGTCGAGCGCCGCTCCGTCCCGTCCGGGAGCTTCACGAAAGATCCAAGCGTCGCGAGGTCGATTTCGTACCACGCGACCGACCACTCCGGATTGGAGATCAACGCGTGCGAGAGGTCGCCCTTGTGCCACAGCGTGCATATGTAGATCGCCCGACCGTTCGGCAGTAGCAAGTTATACCAGTCGTCGAAGCTCGACTTGATCGCCTCCCGGACGCGCGGAAGGGTAATCGCGTTCCGCCGATCGACGACGTCGTCGAAAACCAAGACCGTCGCGCGGTCGCCCGACGCGGAGCTCGTGATCCCCATCGCCTCGATCGACGGGTCCGGCGATCGGAGCTTCCGGTTGACCGTGATCAAGTGTTTATTCCACTCTCGATCTTGTGTGTTCTTGCCCGAGATCCCCAAGTGGGGAAACACCTCATGCAGTCGCGCGTTACTTGCGAGATGATCGCGGATCTCGCTCAGGCGTTTCGTCGCCTTGCGGTCCGACTGGCAAACGATTTTGATCAACTCGTTCGGATCTCGCCCGAGGAGCCACAGCACGCGACCGATCGCGAACTGTCCCGTTTTCCAGTGACCGCGCGGAGCGACGACGAGGAGCCGCTCGAATCGCGCGGCGAGCTCCTGCCACTCCCGGTGTATTGCGCCTTGACGAACGGGGCCGCCGTCGGGCCGTGAGAGCACGTATTCGATAAACTCGTTGACGTCCTCCCGGCACCGGGCGAGGTGTTGCGCGTGGCGCGCGGCCGCCGCGAACGCTTCCGGGTTGCTTGCGCGGAGCTGCGCCAGTTGCGCCGCCGAAATGGTTTTGTTTGCCGTCACCGCCCGGAGCTTCTCGACTTTTTCCCGGCGGTCCTTCTTGCTCATCGTCATCAGGCACGGTCCTTGCTCTGATCCGGATCTTCTCTTTCTTCTCTTAAGAGATCTCTCCCTTCGGTCGAGATCAAGATCTTAAGAAATCAAGAGGCCCCTTCCCGCCGGTCACGGGCGGAGCACGACCTCGACCTCCTGCTCGTTCTCGACGTACCACGCCGAGGAATGAACCCACCTCCGCGCCCACTGCCGCAAGTGGTCCCGCAGGTCCTCGCCCGCCGCGCGGCCGAGTTCCCGCGGGTCGAGCTCCCCGACCTCCTCGAGCCGCAGGTCCTCCGGCCACTCGAGCCGCAGGACGGCGCCGTCGAATACGCCCTCGTCGAGCCCGTCCTCCGCCGTCTCGATCAGCCCGTGCGGGTCCATGCCCGGCGCCCGTGCGATTGCCTCCACGGGGTCGACGTCGACCACTTCCCCGAGCCACACCTTGACGCGGTCATGGTCGGACCACGCGAGCGACTCGAGCCGCGCCGCCTCGAGTGCCGCCTCCCGGGAGTCGAAGGGGCCGGTGTACTCGTCGCCGCCCGCCGACCACGCCCACCGGGTCACCGCTTGACCTCAGCCGACCGCTCCGCCTCGAGGTGAAGGCCACCCGGCGGGATGTCCTCCCGCCGCGAGTAACCGACGACCTCGTCGATCGCCTCGTCAAGCTGTGCAATCGCTCCGCCGACTTCCGCGAGCATGTGCTCCCCGACGTCCGCTACCACGCGCCCCGCGGCCGCCCGCGACTCCGCCACCATGCGCGCCAGTTGACGGGCCGCCACTGCCTTCCGCCGCGCCTGCTGGAGCAACACCGACGCGCGCCCAATCCTCCACCCCTCCCGCCAGTCCTCGCCGGGCCCCGGGTCCGCCGAGGTCAGCCGAGCCGCGGCGACCTCCGCCTCCGCGACCTTCCGGCGGTACTCGCCGACGATGTCCTCGAGCTTCCGCGCGGCCGCCTCGTTGCCCGCCAGCCGCAGCAACTCGATCCGCCGCTCCGCGATGTAGATCTCGCCGTTCGGGATCAATGCGGTTCGATCGCCCATTCTATCCACTCCTCGGCGCGAGCTCGACGATCGCGCCATGTTCGATCAGGTGGTTCGCGAACGTCTGAGCACACTCGATCGAACAGAACCACACCCGCCCGGCGTTCACTCCGTCGATCGTTTCGTCCGCGAAAAACAGCTCCGCCGAGTCAAGCGGGCCATGGCACACCATACACCCGCCACCGTTTTCCGGCGCCATCAGTCGCGTCGTTTCGCGAATCCACTCCGCGAACGCCGACGACGCGTCAGCCTTTCCCTTGATCGTCACCAGCTCCGGCGGGAGGTCGGTCAGTTGAAGGTGATCCCCGTCGAGCGCCTGCAACTCGCCGGCGACCTTCCCGTCGATCATCACCACGAATCGAAAGTTGCCGGCGAGGTTCACAGCTCCACCCCGAACGCGAGCAGGCCCCGCGCCACCCGGCCGATCCCCTCTACCGCCGCGCGCCTCGCCTCGCGCCCCTCGTCGGTCGCGACGACCGGCACCTCGAGGCCCTCGAGCATCCGCTCGAGCCACCGCCCCCACGCGTGCATCTTCTCCGTGTCCTCGCGTAGCTCCTCCGTCGTCGCCGGCGCTTCCGCCGGGCGCCTCCCCGTCTCCGCGATCTTCACCCGCCGGTCAAACGGCTCGAGCGCCTCCGCCAGCCGGCACGCCGCGAGGAGTTGCCCCTCCGTCGGGTTCCGGAGCGCCTCAAGCGCCATCCTCGCCCACCGGCACAACTCCCACGCCTCGAGCCCGAGCTCCCGCAAGTCCCGAAGCGCGAGGTAACTCCGGAAGCCCCACTCCGAAAGCACGCCCCCCGCCTTCGCTTGCCGTTGTAGCTCGTCGAGTAGCTCGCCGATCTCTCGCTCTCCCATGGCTCCCGCCTTTCCGCCAGCTCCCGCCGGCTCAGTTCTCGTTTCCCTTGTCGCCCTTCGGCGCGAACGGGCCCCGCCCCTCCTCGAGCTCCTCCACCACCTCCCGGATTGACCCCTCCGCGTCCGCCGTCGGGCCCTCATCTACCATCCGCGCCCCAAGTGACTCGACCGCCTGCTCCGACGGCTTACCCTGCAACACCACCCCCACCCGGAGCCCCTCCGCCGTCATCTTGTAAGCCATCACCCCCGCCCCCCGGAGCCGGTCCATTGCCCGCCCGAGCCCCTCGCAAATCATCGCGTGCACCAGCTCCACCGGGTTCGCCTTCTCCGTCGGCTCCCGCTCCTCCCGCCCCTCAGCCTCCGCCGCCTTCGCCTCCTCCCGCACCGCTACCGCGTCGATCGCCCGGCACACTAACTCCACGAATCCCATGGTTCCCCGCGGCATCCGGAGCAAAATCGACTCCACCTCCGCCGGCCGGTTCCGCCGCAAGAACTCCGCCAGCTCCGACGCCCGCCTCTGCTCAGGCACCCGCGCGATCGCCTCGAGCGGCACCCCGATCGCTACCTCCTCCCCGTCAACCGTGAACCTCGACCCCCTCCGTCGATCGCCCGCAGAGTTCAGCGCAATCACCACGCTTTGCGCGTCGCCCGTCCGCGATACGGTCACCGCGTACAGGTTCAGCCGAGGGATCACGACGACGACACCCGGAGGAATGGACCGGATCCGTAACACGTCCGCCGTGTCAGTCTTGTGTGCATCCTGTGAAATGTTCGCCCGATTGTCCGTTGCTTCTTCCACGATTTCAACTCCTTATGTCAACCGTCGGCTGATTTTTGTCCACTTGGGAATATGTAGGGTATGGTATGGGATATGTGTATGGGGGGTATGAGTGCCAAGGCAGGCCCGGCTGCCGGCTGAGATCCCGCCCAATTCCCTACACGCACCCACCCCCCCCTCCACCCACCTTATCCCACACGTAGGCGGCTCCGATGTAGGACGCTGTGCGCCTGCCGTCGCTGGATACCTCGAGGTCGACCTCCGCCCGGCGACCGGCTCGAGGAGCTCGAGGACCTCGAGGAGCTCGAGGGGCCCGAGCACGTGCCAGGGTCCGACCGTGCGCCGTCCGCCTCGACGCGTGCACCTGCCATTACCCGACCGTGCCTTGACGCAACAGGAGCCCCGCCAGTCGTCGCGCGCGGGAGGGAATAGGACGGGCAGGGGGTCGAGGCGATCGCCTAGCCTTGGGCCGCCTGCTTCGCCTGCGGGCCGTTCTCGAGGAGCGCCCGGACCGACTTGGGATTCCACGGAGGGGGAGGACCTGCGACCGTATCCCACGGGCCACCGCGCCGGGAGTAGTGCCCCGCCCGCCAGAGCTCGAGCCCGATCGCCCGGAGGGAGGCGCCCCGCCGCCGGAGCTTCCGGGCGAGGAGCGCCGCCTCGAGTTCGTCCGCGTCGAGCTCGAGCGTCGAGCCGTCGAGCCCGAGCCGGCGACCGTGAGGGACCGAGCCGGTCCGGAGCCCGCGCGCCTTCATACTCCGGAGGACCTCCCGCGTTCGCTCTGCGATCGTCTCGCGCTCCCATTGTGCCACCGCCCCGAGCACGTGCACGACAAGCCGGCCGGCCGCCGTCGACGTGTCGATCTGCTCCGCCACGGAAACCAGGCACGCCCGGGCGAACACTCGCTCGAGGAGCTCCCCGAGGTCGCGAACCGACCGCGTCAGCCGGTCGAGCTTCGCGACGAGGAGCCCGTCGGCCGCTCCCGCCTCGAGCCGGCGGAGAGCCTCCGCCAGCCCCGGCCGCCCCTCGAGCGACTTCCCCGAGGCGCCCGGGTCCTCGAGGACCGCGACGAGCTCGTGTTCGTAGAGCTTCGCCCACGCCTCGAGCCGCTCCCGCTGCGCCCGGAGCGACTGACCGCCGGTCGCCTGCTCCTCCGTGGAAACTCTCAAGTAGCCGATCAATTTCATGTTTTGCCTCGTTTCTGTTACCTGCTCCTGATAAAGTAACAGAACGGCGCCCGGTTGTCAATCGCTTTGACCGGTTCCGGCCGTGCGTTGTACCGTCGCGCCGGCGAGCGGGTACGGTCCAGACCGTGCAAGTCACGGGTCGACCTCGTCGAGCTCGAGGTCGCCGCCGGCCGCCTGCTCCTCGAGGACCTGCTCGAGCTCCGGGCGACCGGGCCGGGGGAGCTCCGGACGGGGCGACGCCAGCTCCGGACCGGGCAAGGGGAGGGGGAGGGAGGGCAGGGGGGGAGGGGGGTCGGAGGGGGGGAGGCCGGGGGAGGGGGAGGGGGCCCCCTCGGCGAGCGCCCCTGATATGTCAAGCCCTTCCCCTTGCTCTCCGCCGCTTGTCGTGTTCGCGCTGAGCTCGTCGACCTCGTCGGCGAGTGCTGCGATTTGCTCCGGGGACAGTCGCCGCATGACGTCTCCGAGGGGGTCGGAGATTGTGGTTTCCGTGGTTTCCTCGACGGCGTGGGTAGCGTAGAGCGCCATAACCTGATTCCGGATCTGGATAGCTTTCGCGAGATCCGTTAGGCGTATATCCGCCCGTTTTATCGTGGTTTTCAGTCTATCCGCGGCGAGTGCTATCGCGTCGTCGAGCAGGGAAATTTGATACGCCGTTTCCTTGAGCTGCTCGGTCGTCGAGTAGATTATCGCGCGCTCAGTTCTACGCTGCACCTGACGCGTGATTCTGCGACCTCGAGTGACGAAGGGTTCGATCGACCGGGATGGATCCCCGCGGTTGATGTACTTCAGCGCCGTACCGTTCGACACCTTACACCGTCGAGCGACGACAGAAGCACGGGACACTTCACACCACGCCGCGAACATTTCCTCGATCTTCTCGACACTTAGCGGAGCGTGTAATCCCTTTACGAATTTTGGTGTTACGGTCATGTTACAGAACCGACAGCGTCTTTGTTACATTGGAGGACACGGAGCAGGAGCTCCGGGGAGGACGGGGCGAGGGAGTGCGAGTGCTGCCGGAGCTTGCCGGAGGGAGGCGAGGAGGGGAGGGGGAGGAGCAGAGGGGAGGGGTATCCGCTACTGGAGGGAGGAGCTTCTGAGGTGAGGAGGTTCCCGCGCCGCCGGGGGTTGCTCGAGGTCGCCATGGTTCACCCGCGCCCGAGGAGGAACACGAACACGACGACCGCGAGGAGCGCGCCCGCCGCGAGAGCAAGCGCGAGCCGGAGGCCGCCGCGCGCCGAGGGCCGAGCGAGCCCGAAGATCGGCCGGCCCGTCGGGTCGACAAGGCACGGAGTCGAGGTCGCGCGAGCCACCGTTCGACCGTACGCCGGACCGGGCCCGGAGGTCACGCGGGCACCGCCGGAGCCGGAGGCCGGGAGGGAGGCGCCGCCTTCGCCGCCGGCGCTTGTCCCGGGGCGAGCTTGTCCTCGAGGTCGAGCTGACGTTCCGCGTCGGTCATCCCGCGTTCATCGACGGTTTCCTCCGTGTCGAGCCGGACGAACTTGACGGAGCCCGCCTTGATGTCCCGCACGATTCGGCATTCCACCGCGCGGAGTTCGTGCCCGTCCCGGAGGTCGGAGGAGATCTGACGGATCCTCTCCTGCACCGGGAGGACCTTCGCCTTGTGCGACGCCTTGAACGCGGCGAGGTCTGACTCGAGCGCCGCCTCGCGCCCGAGCGCTTCCGCCAGCTCCGAGCCGAGCCGGACGCGGTCCGCATCGGTGAGAGCACACGGGAGCGTCCGCTTGACCGTTTCGGGTTTCGGCTTTTGGGGGCCCGGTTTCCCGGGGAGCGTTTCGTTTTTCGTTGTCATCGTTTCACCTTGCCTTTGTTGACTAACTTTCCAGACCAGTCGGAGCGGTCCGGAGGGTTGAGACGTCAAGGAAGTTCCACGCGGAGGGAGGCCACCCGCCCGCGCGGAGCCAGTCGTCGAGGTCGAGCCACGCGCGGAGGAGGAGGTCGAGCGCCGGGTCCTCGTCGCCTTCCATTTGCTCCCGCATCCGCCGGACGGTGAGGAGCGCCACGGATTGACGGATCGACGTGTAGGTAATGTCGGGGTCAAGCATCATGGGCCGGCTCCGCGGGTTCACGGATGAGCGGAAAGCCGCCACGGTCGACGGCCAAACCTTGACCGGTCCGAACGTACGCCGAGGCGACCGACAAGACCACGGGCCCGGAGGCGCCGGAGGGAGTCTCGCCGACTGCGACGCGTCCGGGTCCGCGGAGGACGACGAGGTCGAGGAGGTCGCGCCACGCGGCGAGGGTCCGCTCCTCGTCGCGGAGGGTCTGCTCGAGCACGCCGAGGAAGCGCAGGAACACCGGGTCGAGCGCGCGGCACCGTTCGCGGTGCCAGCCGACGACCACCCCGAGGAGCTCGAGGGTTTGCCACCCGGTAAAGGCGCCATCGCCGACAAGCTCGGCGCCACACCATGCACAGCACGGGAGCATCATTGGCCACCTCGAGGGAGCCCGGACGGGTCGAGCACGTCCGCGGGAAAGTCGGTCGGGCCCTTCACCTCGATCCACCACCACACCCGGACGGAATGAAACGGCCACGTCGGACGGTCCGCCACGGCAAACACCCCGAGCCGGGCATCGTACGCCTGACCGCACGGGCACCACATCCGCACCGGGGAAGGAGGCACCCCGTCGACGAGGGAGGGGACCGACGCGGGAACCACCGCCGGCGGGAGACTCGCCCCGCACTTGACGCACGCTTGGGAGATCACGCGCCACCTCCGAACCGGACCTCGAGGAACCGGGCCACACAGTCGGCCACCGGCGAGAGTCGCCCGCCTTGCCGGATCATCTCCGCCCGCATGAGCAGAGCTTCGCGCGCGATCGCCCGGTCAAGCACCCCGAGCGCGTACGCCTTGAGCCCGTCGACCGCCCTGAGTATGTGTCCATTCAAGTCCTCGTCGCCGCGCCACCATTGGACCTCGAGCTCCGCGCCTATCGCGTCCGCCTCGAGGAGCGCCCGCCCGTCGGGTTGGGTGTACCGGTACACGAACTCCGCCGGATCCCGCCGCCACTGCTCCACGTGCACATGCTCATGGACGCACGTGTCGACCTGCGACCACAGGGAGGGAACGCCGGGGCCGACCGCGCCGGGCACCCAGGGGAGATAAATCCGGGAACCGATCGTCGTCGCGAACCGCTCGAGGAACCGCTCCGCGTCGAGCACGCCCGCCAGTTGCAGGAGGAACGCCGCCCGCTTCATCAGCTCGGAGTCGCCCTTCCCGGCGAACCGAGAATCGAACGCCTCGGAAGTCGCCGCCCACACCGCGACCACGTCCGCGGGAGTCAACGTGTAGGTTTGCACGTGCACCGCTCCGGGTTGATCGACTCGAGAGTCGACGTCGGTTTGTAACACGAACACCGCCAGCCCCGATCGGCCGGGAGGACCTTTCGGCAGTCGAGCACCTCGCGCCACTGCCCCGCGGAGGAGCACAACCGGGCGACACCGTCCGCCGTGCACTGCCCCACGCCCGGCGAGCACACCCGCCGGGGACAGCCGGCGAGGAGGAGCACGCCCGCGGCGAGCACCACCGCGGCCGCGAACAGTCCGACCGTCAGCCACCATGCCGGAGCACGCATACCGATCCGCCTTTCCAGGGGCCCCGGGAGGCCCCTCTTGATTCTTCTCCTATGAAAGTAAGATCTAACTTAAGAGAAGATCTTAAGAGCAAACCGCGTGCCAACGATCGACGGCGCAGCGTTGCGGTCATAGCTGCACCTCGTCGACCGCCGAAAGCGAGAGCTGAGGAGAACCCTCCCGGCGCTTGCGCGACCACGTCGTCGCGCGGTTCCGGGCCCGGTGTTGCGCGTCGTGCCGATTGTGGCACCGCTGGCAGAGTACCCGAAGGTTCTCCGGCGAGCGGTCCTCCGGCGCGTGGTTCAGGTGGGCCACGGTAAGAACGACGCGGAGGGCCCGGACGTGTTCCCACCCCGCCGGCGGAGGACAGGGGGCACCGGTCACCGACCACCAGCGGAGCACGTGAGGCCCGAGGATCACCGCTGACGGGTCGTCGGACGCGAGCGCCCACGAACCGGACCGGGTCGCGTACACGCGCGCGCCGTTCGGCTTCCCGCACCACTGGCAGACCGGGAACCGGGCCCGGAGGTCGCGGGAGAACGCGGGCCAGTCGGCGCCGTAGCGGGCGAGATTCTCCGGGCGGATCGGCATCAGTCGCGGTCCTTCGCTTTAGCGAACGCGCCCACGTGGATCCCGATCTCCGCGAGCTTGCTCGCGTCCCGGAGGACCACATCCCACACGGTGCGGATCTCCGGTTGCGTCGGAGGTCGCCATGATGTCCCGAGCGCCCGGAGGCCCATCCGGTTCAGCTCGACCTCCGCCTCGAGCATCCACGGGCCAGCGTCGGGGAACGTCGAGCACGTCGGACGCCCGACCGCGCGGAGGAACGCGACGAGCTGCTCGAGGGTCACCTTGACCGGCGGGTCCGGAGGGGGCGCCGCGGAGATTGCGAGGATCGCCACGTGATCAACCCAGTCCGGAGAGGTCGCCGGTAGGTCGACGAACGCTCCGCGTTGCGCACCGATCATCAGCCGGAGACTGAAGCGCACCCGGTTTTTCATACGATGCCCCTCCCGTCGAACGCGGATTCGGAATCCCGGTCGAGGTACTCGTCGACGTATCCCATTAGCCGCGGCCGGAGGTCGCTCCAAATCTCCCGCGCGATACAAGGCGCGCCCTCGCGGATTCCTTCGCCGCATAGGTCGCAGCGGTACGCGTGCAGCGCCGCGCCGTCGGAATAGGCCACGCGGTCGGCACCACTTGGCGCCCGTCGAGCGCCGGCCGGATATTCCGCGCGCGACCGCCCCCCGCACGACTGGCAAAGGATGTCAAGCCTCATGCAAGCCTCCGCCTCGAGGATTCAAATCGGATTCACCGAACCGCCGCGCCCACTCTACCACGTCGAATCCGACCGGTCCGCACCGCTCGAGCGCCGCGACCGCGAGGAGCGCCACGCCTCGAGCCGTTGCCGCGGCCGCCAGCGCCCGGAGTTGCTCCGCCCGGGCGGAGGCGATCCGCAGAGCTTCATCGTCGGAGAGCTCCGCGATCGCAGCCCACGCCGAGGCGAGCGCCTCCCATGCGTCGATCGCCGCGACCATCCCGGCGACGCCGTCCTCGATCGCCGGAATCGATCGGCACAAGTCGCCGGCCACCGCGCGCGCGAGGGGGCCGAGCTCGAGCGCCGCGCCGCTCACTGGCCACCCGTGCGCCCGCCGGCGGGAGGTTCCGTCAGGGTTCCGTCAGGCCCTGACACGTCCCCGCCCGGATCGTCGGAGATGAGCGGCACCGCCCGGAGCGCCGGGTCGACGCCGAGCCGTGCACCGGGCCGGACGGCCGCGCCCTTCCGCGGCGAGGGCCCCGCCAGCGTGAACGAGCCGAGGGGAGCGTCGAACATCTCACGGAGCGCCACCTCGCGCGAGTCCGGACCGGGAGGAGCCCACGCGCAGACGTTCGCGCAACGAGGACAGAGCGCCGGGAACCCGTCCCGCCAGCGTGCCGCGAGTGAATGCCGGGAGTACCCGATCGCTTCGAACTCCGGCGACACCCGGAACGATTGCCCGATAAAATCGCTCGACACCCGCGCGCCGATATCGCCCTCGAGCACGCCGATCGGCACGCCCTCCGCCGGGCACCACAGAACCAGCTTGACCGCGTCAGCCATCGCTACACCTCGCAGACCTGCATCGGATAGACTGCTCCCGGGAACCGCGGAGGCAGGAACCCGCGGCGACCAGGAGCAGAAAGGCAAGGGACCACCGGGGAAAAGAGGATTCCATCTTAACCCCGCCCGTCGATCGTTGTCAATAGAAACGCGAGCCCGCAGCAGAGCGCGCCCACGCCGGCGACGAATACGCCCGGAGCCATCCGACCGCCGCCCGCTCCGACCCCGAGCACTCCCGCCCGGACGACGACCGCGAACCCGCCGACGGCGACGAGGAGCGAACAGACGCGAACGATCGCCGGCGCGCGTTTCATCCTTCGCCCCTCTCCGGCCGGCCGAACACGCCCTCAGCGTAGATCATCGCGAGCGCGTCGAGCACCGCCGCCCGGACGACAAGCGCGAAGCGCTCGACCGCCGGCGCCTCCGCCCGCGCCGAGTCCACCGCCCGGAGGAGCTGCCGGAGGAGCTCGAGGGGGAGGAGCACAAGCCCATGGTCAACCTCGAGCCGTTGCAACACGCGCCCCGCTTCCGCGGGAAAGTCCGCGACCGCGCCGGCCGCCCTGCTCGCCACCTCGTCAAAGTCGCCACGTGCAGCGCCGGCGAGCCCGGCGAGTCCGACCGCGAGCCCCGACTCCCAAATCGGGATCAACGCCCGGGCAAGCGCCGCCCGCGCCGTCGGAAGCAAACGCGGGAGCTCAGCGACCGGAAGCACCATGATCCACCCGCGCGCCCCGGAGCTGCCGGAGCGCCTGCTCGCCGCGGTCGACCGTCCCGAGGTACGCCTCGAGCACCGCGTCGAGATAGTCGGACAAGGTTTCGCCCACGTCGATCGCCCGAACCTTCAGCCGCTTGTGGAGGTCAGCCCGGATCGCGACCGTGGTTCGTTCGCCTTGCCCGTTGTTACGCGCGCCCACGTTCGACCGCCCGGAAGCCACCCGCCGCGCCGGACGCCTCCGCCGCCTCGAGAATGGCGGCGAGGTCCTCGCGGTCCGCTATGTACCCGCGGCCGATCGCCCCGAGGAACGCCAGAGCACGCGCTCGAATCACTAGGTCGGGGTGTCGCACCACCGCAGCCGCAGCCGCGGAACGCGCCAGCCCTTGACTATCGAACAGCATCGCCACACCCTCCGATCTGCAATATGACCCCGCGGAGAAACCCGCCGAAGAGGAACGCCGCGAACCGGTAGTCAGCCGGGCCCAAGGTCCCCGCCCCGCCAACATCACGCGCCGCGACCGCGCGCTCGAAAGGCTCGAGCGCCGCCTCGATCCGCTCCGCGGCCGCGCGGAGGGAAGCCACCGCCAGCGGGAGCGGGAGCTCGAGGGCCCGGAGCCCGGCGACCAGACCGACCGCGACTTGACCGACCACGCCCGCCATGGTGGCGAGGTCCTCGGTGTGGTAACCGCACTCCAAAGCGCCGGCGGCAGTCGTCGACCGCCGGAGCTCGAGGAGGTCCGCCTCGAGCCGCGCCGCACAGTCGGGCAGGGGTCCGCCCTCCCGCAGTCGGTCGAGTACGCGGCGCATCCGGATCGCGACCGGAAGGGGAGGACCGAGCGACCACACGCCGAGCGCCGGAGCAGCCCGGCCGACCGCCGCCTCGAAAGCCCGGACCGCCCCGAACACGTCCCGGAGCCCGAACTCGACCTGTGTTACCGTTGGCATCGCTTCCAATTCATCGCCCATCGGAGCACCTCGACCCGCCCGGAAGAACCCTCTTGATTCTTCTTTCCTATGACGGGAGAGATCTTAGTAAGAGAAGAGATCCGGATCTTAAGAGCAACCTCCGTGCCAAGTCCAGACGGTGCGATGCACCGCCAGCCGTCGGTCAAATGGGCGAGGAGCTCGTCGGAACCACTTACCACGGCACAACCGCATCGGGGGAGAAGGCCGAGCACCTCGCCGATCGCTATACTACTGTTGCCCTGTAACGAAGTCAAGCCCTAAAGCGAGCGGAAACGGGCCGCCCTTCGGCGATCGACCTCGACCCCTACCAGGCACCCGCCGCACGAGAACGGCCGCGCCTTGCGCCTTACAGAAGCCAAAACGACGACGGGCCGGGGAAACGCCCCGGCCCGCGCCGCCTGCTCCTCGTCGCCGCTACGCGACCCGCACGATCCCCGACCTCACCACCTCGCCGCACTTGGGACACACGGAGTTACCCGGCGCGACGCCAAGCCGCAGCGCGATCCCGCAGTCCGCACAACACGCCGCCCCGTTCCCGTGCCGCGCGGCGATCCCCTCGAGCGTCGACCACGCCGCCCGCTCGAGCGCGTGAAAGCGACCGCCGGCGAGCGGCACCCGCTCGAGCCCGAGGTCGAAGAGTCGCGCCTCGAGCTCCGCCACCTCCGCCCGCATCGCCTCCCGCCGGCCCTCGCCGACGCCCTCGAGCCACGCCGCCGCCTTGAGAGCCTCGATCCTGCGCGAGTACGCCACCGCCCGCCCGACGTCCGGCGAGTCGCCCGCCACTTCCGCCGGCTCCTGCTCCTGCGTCCGCGCGGTCAGGGTCGCCTTGTACGCCGCCTCGACCGCCGCGCCCGCCCGCTCCGCCGCGTTGCGCGCGTTCTGCCGCTCGACCATCGCCAAGTTGACCGCGTGCGCCGCGTCCTGCGACCGCCGCCGCTCGAGCTCCGCCTGTTTCTCCGCCGCCCGGAGGTCGTCCTCCGCCTGCAACCGGTGACACTCCGCCGTGGTGTAGAAGGTCAGCGCCTCGCGATACCTCGCCTCCGCCGCGCGCTCCGCCTCGACCGCCCGCCCCTTCTCCGCCTCCGCCTGCTCCACCGCCCGGGCCAGCTCCGCGCCGTCCGCCGCCTGCTCCTCGACCGCCGGCGCCTCGCCCTTCGCCTGCGACGCGTACGGCTCGATCCCGCGCCGGGCGAGCTCGACCATGGCGAACCACGCGATCCGCGCCTTGGCGCGCGCCGCCTGCATCGCCGCCCTCAGCTCCGCGTTGCGCTCCGTGCACTCCGCCACGTTGCCAGCCGTCAGAACGCGCTCGTACTCCGCCGCCGCCTTGCGCTCCTCCGCCTCGAAATGCTGCACGTTCGCCGCGATCTTGAGAAGGTTCCCCGTCGTGCCGCGCCGCACCTCGAGCACCGCGCGCTGAACCACCTCGAGATTGTTGTCCCCGATCCGCTCGACGCCGACGAGCTCCGCCATGCGGTCCGCCGTCGCGACGAACTCCTCCGCGACCGCGTCCCGCCGCTCCTCCGCCTCGCGGATCGCCCGGTCGTAATCCGCGTTGCTCTGCGCCGTGTTCTCGATGACCTGCCCGTAGAACCGCACGTCGTGATAGTCGCACATCGGATCGGAGTTGTTGTAGTTGTAGGCGGAGCGCATGGCCTTGACCGCGTCCATGGTAGCCTGCACTTCCGCCGTCCAGCAGGAGAGCCGATACCGATTACCACCGCCGGTCACCCACTCGTCGGCCCACTCGTCGGAGTGGAGCTTGACGCCGTCGGCGAACCAGAGCTCGACGTCGAGGCAGTTCGCGCGGCCGCTCCGAACGCTCACCTTCGCGAGCAGGGGGAGCGCGCCCGACTTCATCGCCCCGGTAATCTCCGCCTTCAGCATTTTCGCAACGGTGCGGAGGTCGAGATCCTTGGTGGCTTCATACTTGGTGCCGGTCGTCATGGTGGTAAACCTTTCCGCCCCTTCGGGCCCGTGGTTCGTGTTGAGGTTCGTTGCCATGGTTCAAACATAGCAGAACGCGAAACGATCGTCAACTGCTATTGCGAGCATAATTTCCGCGCGTCGACCGCCGCAGATAATGATCCCGCATAGTTGACAACCCACCCCGTCGGCGTTCGGTTTGTCCTTCCGTCGTAAGCTATTGAAAACACGCGAAGAGATCTCGAGCAGATCTCCGCGTCGTTTTTTTGTCGTTTTTTTTCTGGTTTGGTAAGGGGCGCGACAAAGCGCCGGGAGGGAGG
>Ga0316621_10000001_pt1 | contig 35661 bp, 38 predicted proteins | sample OWC_Aug_OW2_C1_D_2_FD_207664 | JGI IMG/M metagenome (GOLD analysis project Ga0316621, IMG submission 207664) | Wetland soil microbial communities from Old Woman Creek delta, Ohio, United States - OWC_Aug_OW2_C1_D1_C | ecosystem: Environmental > Terrestrial > Soil > Wetlands | place: USA: Ohio... | reverse complement strand
TCCACGGCGCTTGACTCGGCACACTGCCGTGGTGGCGTCTGTGTAATCAGCAGGATTCCTTGGCAGTCTGGCTCCCCGGTCCTCATACCATTCCTCGAACTCCTCCAGCTCCCCGGTGCCGCGAACGACGGCAAGCTGCGCATCACCCCAGAGGCTCGGCCTGCCGTTAATGACGGCGATGTTCTGGAGCGCAGCCATGGGTGTCAGGCCAACCTCCAGCCCCATCTGGATTGCCACACAGATGGCCTCTGTGCTTTGGATTCCTTTAGGCGCAAGGCCGCTCTTGCTAACGGCAACGGAGAATCGCCACAGGCCTTCGAGATCAGACAGGACGAGTCCGCGTGTGCCGATGGGCACGACCGCCTTAGTGATAGTGCTGTTGGTTGTTGTCAGTGCTTGACTATTTGTCTCTGGTGTGTCCATATTATGTCCTCATGTGTTGGGTGGTACTTGGCTAGGCCCCCGAGTCTTCCGGGGGCCTTTTTGTTATCTAACGATCTTCGTCTGGGGGGACATTGGGCTGGCAGTCCTCGATGGTGAGTTCAGCGTCACTGCCATCATCCTCGTAGACCTGGTCCATGGCCTCCTCTGAGGTATCTGCCGCAACGGTGACGCGCTTAATGACCTTGATGGTCCACAGGAATTTCTTGGTCATATTAGCTCCTTTGTCAGTCTGTATGAGATACCCCTTCGGAAATCAGTTTGGATTCACGTTCCCGATAGTGAATGTTCAATACTGCAGCGATTGTCTCGGCATCCCGAATATCAGAACACCTAGCAATCCGAATAAATCGAACAGTGTCTACGACGGCGTAATCAGTCCAGATGCGCCCTGAATCCTCAATGATTGAAATGAATCTCATTCAATAACCTTTCCTAGAGCAGGAGCCATCCGATCAGGAAGCTCGCAACTGCTGCCCCTATGGCAATCGCGAGTAGTGGGTTTAGCGCACAGGATGTGCGTCTCAGGATCTCGTATTCCCTCCTCTGTGATATAAGGACACCAGCGTAGCGATGCTTCATTGGATCCTCCGTTTAACGATGCACTCAGGGCACACTGGGCCCGGTTCATCCCACCGTCCCCTGGTCCAGAGCTTCAGGCAGTCAGGGCACTGGCACCTGCCACCCACCTCCGCCTTCTGCCAGAGGCGAACGGTGTTCTCTGGCCTGCCGGTGAGAGTCTGGTCAGTCATAATACTTGTAGAGGTGGGAGTATCGCTTGCCGGCGATGGGTCGGAGGTGCATCAGCACCGCGTGCCGGATCAACCGGGACCATGGGACCTCCTCCTTCCCTTTTCTCCACTTCATCAGCAGCGCCTGGATGTCTGGCTCCAATCTCCACCCGATGACTTTCGGCACTTTGGCATCTTTGTATCTCATCATCGCGTTAACTTGTTAACAAAACCATCGGCAGCAGTCAACGGAAATTTAGGTCGGCCTGTTGCATTTGTTAACAAATGGCGTAATATTGCCTGTAAACATTGAAGAAAATCATTGCAAAATTTATGAATCAGGTTTCTGTTTTCCATATGGCTGGCCCGAAGCAGACAATTGCTATGCGACCCGATCCCGACGTGCGCTCGATGATGGAACAGGCGCAGGAGGCGACCGGCAGCACCGCAAGTGAACTCCTCAACCGATGCGTGCGAAAATCAATCCTGGAGGTGGCGCGAGAGATCGTGGAGAAGCGGCAGTTGGCGATCCGAAAGATGGGGATAAACAGAAGACCGCCAAACAGCGGAAGTCCTTGACACGGAAGGGGTCAGAGGTTCAATTCCTCTATCGCGCACCACGTTACGCTTCTTCGCCTTCTTCGCGTTACCAGAAAAGTGGTAACGGATTACGGTCGGTCACAACAAGGAAAGTCCTCCGTCACAACAACATCCGCTGGGAATTGGACTGCAGGTCACCTGGTATCAGGATTCGCCGCTTCTTTGAATCGGAAGTGCTCATGCTCTCCGCACTCCAGCGCATCACCAAGGACTGGTCGCTGGAGACCCCAACGGCCTCTGCGCACGAGAGGACCGTAGGCCAAGTGATCGAGGAGCTGCTCCGTGCAAAGGCGCTCGCAGGCTGCAGCAGGAGCTACCTCGTCGGCCTTCGGGCGATGCTCCTCCAATTCGACCGATTCCTGTCGCGGACAAAACGCGGCACGTTTCGCGCCGGCTCGCCCCCGATCAGCGCCATCGGCCTTCCTGAGCTGGAGGACTGGATGGCAACCAAGGCAGCGGCCTCCCGGTCCACATGGCGCGCACGGCTCTCCGCCCTGTTCTCGTTCGCGGTACGCCGCGACTACATGCCGGCCAACCCGTGCCTGAAGCTGGAGCCGATCCGCAACCGCCGGCAACCAGCGCAGGCCTTCACATGGTGGCAGTGCGCCAGGTGCCTGGTCTGGCTCCGCCGGCACTCGCCCTCCGGCCTGTGCTGGTTCGCCCTGTCCACGTTCGCTGGCCTGCGCCCCGAGGAGGCCCAGAGGACATCCTGGAACGCCATTGACATCCTGAGCCAGAGGATCGTCAGGGTCGAAGCCCAGACAAGCAAGGTCGGCCAGCGTCGGATCGTGCCCCTAAACGCGCTGGCGGCATCCTGGCTGGCCCTGAGCCGCACCATGGGTGCCACACTGCCCTGGAACGCCACGGCGCGCCGGAGGACCATCAGGAGGCTACGGCAGGTGCTCCGCTGGACCTCGTGGCCTCGGGACATCACTCGGCACACAGCGGCGAGCATCATGGTCGCCACGACGCGCAACCTGGCAGAGGTCGCCCTGGCTCTGGGACACTCGGAGCGAATTCTCCGGCGACACTACCTGGCCCTGATGACCCAGGACGAGGCGCGCCGCTTCTGCCGCCTCATGCCGGGTGCTGCCGGCGATGCTTCGCCCACCTAGCGGCGACGGCGGCTCGCGCCTGTTCGCTGGTCCTGGCCTTGGATTTGCCCCGGACGCGACCGCCCAAGTGACCGAGGGCGACCGCGTGTTTGTTCTTAGATTTCATTTGGGCTTGTCATACACAACCGTTGGCGTATTGTCAAGGCAAGCTGGTATTGTGCCAAATGCAAAAAAGAAAGTTGAAGGCAATGCAAGATTTTTCTTGATACGCCAGCGATGGCGTATATATTGGGCGCTACGGTAAACGATAAAACTAAAAACATAGCATGAAACATACAGCAGAAATTCCCCCTGAGCTGATTGAACACGACAGCACAGTAACAATTCACGGCAATCGCTGCACTATCACGTATGCCGATGGAACCAAGAACCACCTTGTTTTCCGCAATGGCGAATGGCGCGTGACAAGGCAATCAGAAATTGTCGGCTACAGTCATGCGTGCGGGTATATCGACTGAAAAACCACAAACCAGAAAGGATAAATATGGATGTGCACTGTTCAACATGCGGCGAACCCTGGGATATTTACCATCTCAGGCACGACGCGATACATGAAACACACCTGTCCGATACAGACAAGCAGGGCTGGTTCAGCCTGCCGCTCGCACAGCGCCTCTCTCCGGCGTATCGGGCGGCATTCAAGGAGGCCGGCTACGTGTTCGGCGCATCGGTCTACTTCCTCCTGAAATGCCCCTGCTGCCCCAAAGGCGCGAAGCCGAACATGGACAAGGTCGCCATGAAGGCGGCTCTGTGCGATGTCCTGGGCAATGACGAGGATGCCATTGCGGCCATGATGGAGGACTTTGGGTTATGAAACGATGCTTTGCCATTCACAACGGTTGCCCTCTGATTAATGCGGACAAGGTGCGTGACCGATCGGGCCAACAAATGACCTTTATTCGATTCGACCCACCGGGTCCCGGTTTTGACGGGAGAATCGTTCTCAAGAGGGCTGACGGTAGATATGTCGCATATCCAGCGAACCAAGTTGGGGTCACGTTCGTTTGGGAGGAGGAATAGCATGAAAACACCAAAACACACACCAGAACCGTGGGAAACCACCGGTGAGATTTGCCCGGTCACACACTCGGTTTCGATTTACCATTGGGGACCGATCATCTACATTTACGACAACACCAACGGGCCGGAGAATCAAATCGCGAACGCCCGTCGAATTGTCGAATGCGTGAACGCCTGCGCTGGAATCGAAGACCCGGTAAAATGGATTGCAGACCACAGAAAACAGGTTTAAAGAAAGGATCAAGAGATGAGCACCACAGTCAAACGAGTCGATGCCGCCCTCCGGCGGCGCAACCTCCGGCACGCCGTGGGGGTGATTGAACGCAATCCAGCCGCACCCGGTGAGGTGGTCATTTGTACCGGCGGCTACGGCATTCCGGTCACCTCCTGCCGGCAGGCTGTCGCCCTGGCCTCAGAGATCCAGGATGAACGGGATTGGGAGTACGAAAGGAGCCAGCCGTGACGCAATCGACCACCTCACTTGCGTCACCCTAGGCAAATGTACGTCACTAAATCATACTTGGTCATCACCACCTCCGGTCACCAGACCCTGGTCAAGGGCCTCAAGCCGGCAAAATCGATGGCCAAGTATATCCTTTGGTCCCATAGTTTCCCCCCATCCAAAATCAGATGGATGAAGCAGCCCGATAGCACCGTTGTTGGCTACCGATGGAACGACGTAGGCCTCACACAGCACGTCGCCGTTCTCGTTCCGCTGCGCGACGATTTCGACTCTGCAGTCGATCGTTTGATGCGCTAAAACCGCGAGTGTCTAAGCATAGACACGTTCAAACTCCTTCAAAAGGATCCCAAGAGGCTAATAATCAAGCCCTTGGGACTTCTGCTTACCGATTACAAAAAAAGAAAAAAGTTTTTGTAACCTTTCGGTCTCAAATTACGTCTAGGCCCACTGTATATGTGGGCCGAAACAACGGAGTGTGCTTGTCGCCTGCCGGGCGACAGGACCAGCGGTCCTGGGATCTGTATCCACTAGATGCCTCCTCTGAAGTTCCAACTGACTGCTCCGTCGGTCTATAAGACCTCCTCCGCAGTCTGAAACCAGGTAAGGGCGCGCAGGCGGTCTGGGTGGTCTCTAGTTCCCAATTCGGTGGTAGGCAAGATTTGCCTAACGTAAGTGCCTGCAAATCAAGGCAACGTAGGTGCTTCCTCAGTGCTTCCAAGGTGCTTCCAGTTAATAGGTTGCGTATCAATGGGTTCCGAGGTGATAAGGTTTCGTGAATGTTACGAAGTGCGAAGTGCCTTGGAATCAGGCTCTTAATTGGAAGCACCGAGGAAGCGGCGGAATTCAAAGCCATCAGTCGGCCTACTGAGCAAGAGGCATATTGAGAATGGGGGCGGTCCTGGGCAGCGCCGGCAACGAAACGCCAGGTTATATGCCAAGTCAGAAAGCCCTGATTCTGAGCCACAAACGAAGTAGATATAATCAGTATTGTGCGACATAATTCGGCGCTGCTTGCGTAAGCGCCCGACCACCAGGTGGTTGCGGAGGCGATACCCGATCACCCAGGACCGGAGCCAGGGCTGGCGGCTGGATTCTTGACCGCACGCACGCCCAGGACGCGCCCGGACGCGGCGCAGGCTGACACCCGACCCCCACCGCCCCCCCCCTAAACGCGAGCGAGAGCGGCTAGTATGGGTCCCATCCTCCCCCTCCCGCACCAAAATTCGACCTGCTAGGCAATTTTTGCCTACCTATGGACAATGCCTCCTATGCGTATAACTACGTGTCCCTCTCCCTCCCATTGCGTATCACCTACGCATTCGGTCTACATCACCCTCCTAAATGCCTTCCCCTTTAATCAGAATGCCATCCTTCCAGGCGCGCTGGCTTTCACCACCTTCAGCTTCCCTGTCCCTGTCTCAATTCCCTTGCGCCAGATCCGAAACAAAGTTTACCAGACCCGTCCGGAGCGTCCGGGAACGGGATGGCCGATACAATCACGGACGGTTCGGACGGTTCTTCTCCAGTTGTTTTCTGTCCTGGGTTGCAGACCTCCTGCAGCTCTCCGTGTGATTTATCACACCCTGATTTACCACACCGGTCTGAACTGGTAACCACTTTAAACCGCCACGAGCCGCCATGGCGGAATCTGATGTAATCTGATGGAACTTGATGGTAGTTGATGGAACCTCCCTGACCTCGGAAACGTGGACACTTAGCGAAATGCTCGATCCTTAAATGTCCCAATTTCGCTTCTACCCCATTTCGACTAGAAGCGAATTTCCGGGGACGAAATTTCGTCCTTTTCGGTTTTTCTGGTTCCATTTCAGAGTCCACTTTTCGCTCTCCAGAGGCCCGTTCTGCAGTCTCGGAACCCACTTCTGTATGTTTTCCCCTTACTTTATCGTTAAAGTAATCCCTTGACATATATCGGGCAGAGGAGTAGTTGGCGGATGATGCTTAGTGAACCGTCAGTCGGGGTTAAGCCGGAAAAGACCGAGGAGGAGAAGCAGGCAATCCGCAAGAACTTGCTGTCGGAGCTTTACTGCCCCGAGGAGACCATGAAGTGGTCGATGAGGGAGCAGCCGTGGCACCGGAGGGCGCTGTGGCTGTGCTCGATGGGGTATACGGTCATCGAGGTGGCGCACCGGATGCGCAAGCCCAAGAGTTCCGTTTACAAGCTGCTGAGGCAGCCGTGGGCCAGGAAGATCGCGGCGGAGATGATCGCCCTGGATTCGAGGGGGTATTTGGACCGGATGCTGCAGGATTACGCCCCGGAGTGCATCCGGGTGCTGGCGGAGCTGATGACCGGGGAGCGCGTGAACAACAGCGTCAAGAGGACCGCCGCGAGCGACCTGCTGGACCGGTATCTGGGCAAGCCCAAGCAGCAGGTGGAGGTCAGCCGGGGGGACTTGAGCAATTTCAGCGACGAGGAATTGGAGCGGGTGATACAGGCCGGAAAACGGGAGGAGGAGCAGAGGGCGGAGAAGATTGAAAATCGCGTTCCCAATTTGCTGACCGGGTGAGTGGGCTATCCAGAGCTGCGGCCAGGGGGGAGATGGCGTCCCGGTTCATCCGGGGGAGCCTGGCGGTGTGGGCTGTACACTGCGGGTTCGAGCCGGCACGGCACCACAGGCTCCTGATCGAGAAGCTGGAGGACGTTGCCGCTGGGAAGATCAGGCGACTCCTGTTCGTGCTGCCTCCTGGGAGCGCCAAGTCCAGCTACGCGAGCATCCTGTTTCCGCCGTGGTACCTGGCGCAGAAGAGGGGCCTGTCGATCCTGTCGTGCTCGCACTCGGCGGATCTCGTGTGCGGCTTCGGAAGAAGGTGCAGGAACCTGATATCGCTGCACCATTCGTTCCTGGGATACGACCTGTCGGATGACAGCAGGGCAGTGGACAAGTGGGAGACGACCACTGGGTGCGGATACATCGCCGCCGGCGTTGGGGCCGGTATTGCCGGCAGAAGGGCCGACCTGGGGCTGATAGACGACCCCATAGGGAAGCAGGAGGACGCCGACAGCCAGAATTTCAGGGACAAGCTCTGGGACTGGTATGTGACTGATTTTCGGACGCGGCTCAAGCCGGACGCGGCGGTGGTCCTGATCCAGTGCCTCACGGGTGATACGAAGATTACGATGGCTGATGGCTCATGGAAAAATTTGGAGAATATTAAGGTCGGTGACTTCGTGACGTCGTATCAAGGCGGAAAACACATTCCAGGGAAGGTTACTGCGCTTGTCGATCAGGGGGAGGATGATGTTTTGGAGGTCAGAACTGGTCACGCCAGGGTGATTTCCAATGCCAGACATCCATTCTTGGTTCTTAAAGATGGCGCAACAGGGTGGGTCAAGGCTGGAGAACTTAAAAAGGGGGATCTTTTAGTATCCTCAAGACGCTTTGAAAGCTTTCTGCATCCTCCCAGCATAAGCAACGAGCAGGCTTGGTTTTTAGGCTATATGTTTGGAGATGGCTGGTTGACATATAGGAACTCCAAGAACTTTAACAAGCTCAGGAATAAGTATTATCCAAGACGGGGATACGTAACATGCGCAGCTTGCAGCTTGGATTTGGACGACAAGGATCTCTTGCTATCATACTTCAAGAGCATCTTTGGCATTGTGCCAAGATTCACAAAGTTTGGCTATTTTAGAACAGAGATACAGGCCGTTGGAAGGTGGTTGGCAGAACATGGTCTAACAGGTAATGCACACACAAAGAGACTGCCGCTATGGTTATTTAGCGAACCCGTGGAAGTGCGACAGCACTTTCTGAGCGGATTTAATTTCGCGGATGGTGCCATATTTAGCACTGGCTATGGAAAAGGACGATGGACATTTGGTTCCTGCAATTACGAATTGATTGCTGATATCAGGCAATTAGCCAGGGGGATTGGCTATGATGTTAGCAACATTTCCATTTACACCAGCGAGATTAAAGCCCCGAACAGCAAGGAAGCCAAGATCGCCAGGAATGTGAACTTGCAGTTCAATCCTTGGCAACAACACGAGACACCATTCATTGGGGATGCTGTTAGATCCGTAAAGCCTGCCGGAAGGCAGCGGGTTTATGATCTTACTGTGCAGGGGACAGAATGCTTTCTGGCAGATGGCGTCGTTGTCCATAATACCAGATGGCATACCGACGACCTGGCTGGCAGGCTCCTGGAAAACGAGGCGCAGGAATGGACCGTAGTCCACGTCCCACTGATCGCTGAGAAAGGCGATGTCCTGGGGAGGAAGGTTGGGCAGCGGCTGTGGCCTGAGTATTTCACGAAACAGATCGAGATCGACGCCAGGAAGGTGCCCCGTGTGTTCATGTCGCTCTACCAGGGGAAGCCGGCGGCGGAGGAGGGGTCGTTCTTCAAGAAGGAATGGCTCGTGGGCTACAAGCTCGAAGACCTGCCGAAGGAGCTGCGCTACTACGTGGCGAGCGACCATGCGCTGGACAAGGACAGGAGCGAGCGAAACGACAGGACGTGCCTGCTGCCCGTTGGGGTTGACTCGGAGGGCGTCGTGTGGGTGCTGCCGGACATCTGGTGGCAGCAGTGCGACGACACGGCGCAGGTCGTGGACTCGATGCTGGACCTCATGCGGAGGCGCAAGCCCATCGTGTGGTGGGCGGAGAAAGACGCCATCAGCAGGAGCATCAGGCCGTTCCTGCACCAGCGGATGAAGGAGACCGCCACGTATGTCTGCGTCGAGGATGTCACTCCCAGTCGAGACAAGAAGAACCGTGCCCGTGCGATCCAGGGTCGCATGTCTATGTTTATGGTGCGTTTTCCGACGTTTGTACACTGGTGGCCGGAGGCGATGCACGAGCTTCTGGCCTTCGACACAGGGAAGCACGACGACTTCGTTGACGCTCTTGCCTATATCGGGTTGGGCCTCGACAGGCTGGGAACAGCCCGTGCGCCGAAGGCCAAAGAGGAGTTGCCAAAGACCCTGACCAAGGCATGGATCAAGTGGTGCGAGAATCGGCAGAAGAGGGATGACCTGTTGAGGAGTTATGACGATTAACGAGGCACCACAGGTCCAGGACCGCCGCCCGGAGGATGCGCCAGATCCAATACTGGCGACAGTGGCCTTGTGGAACAAACGCATCCACGGGGCGAAGCGTCACTGGGAAGCCGACTACAAGCGGATGGAGTCCAACATGCGCTTCGCCATGGGCTACCAGTGGGGAGACCAGAGGGAGCTGGATGATGACAGGTATATCGCGAACCTGACGCTGAGGGCGGTAAACCAGAAGGTGGCTTCGCTCTATGCGAAGAATCCGAAGGCCGTCGCGAATCCTCGGAAACGGATGTACTATCAGGTCTGGGACGGCAAGCTGGAGACGCTGGGGCTAGCCGTGGAGCGAGCGACGATGGCTCCTGATGTCAATAGTCTGGCGATCATCGAAGACTATTGGCAGGGACAGCAGATGAAAGAGATGCTGGACCGAGTCGCTAAGACCCTGGAGATCGTGTATCAGTATCAGATAGACCGGCACGAACCCGAGTTCAAGAAGCAGATGAAGCGGCTCGTGCGGAGGGCGGTCATCGCCGGAGTCGGATACGTGAGGATGCGCTTCGAACGAGAATACGAGTCCTCCCTCATGTGGAATCAGGATGAGAATACGCTGACGCTGGCCCGGAGGATGAAAGAACTCGGAGAGCGCGTCCTGAAAGGTGACATCGACTCCACAGCGCCGGAGGTGGAGGAGATGAGGGTGTTGGCCACGTCCCTACAAGCTCCCCCGGAGTCCCGAATCAAGACTGAGCGTCTCCTCTTCGACTTTCCCGGTTCCCTTTCTGTCATCGTTGATCCGCAGTGTACCGCCCTCCAAGACTTCGTCGGAGCCTCCTGGATTGCCATTGAGTACGTCATGCCTGTTCGTGAGGCGAATGCGTATTTCGAAACTAATATTGAACCAGGAGGCTCCCTCGTGGTAAGGAAGTCGCCGGATGAAAACGACGAGGAGATGGTCACGATATGGGAAGTGTTCGACAAGCGGACACAGAGCGTCTTCTTCCTTGCGGATGGGTGGAGCGATTATGTTTCACCTCCTCTCCCTGTCGAACCACGGCTTCATCGGTTTTGGCCCGTGTTTGCGCTCACACTCAATGACGTTGAATTCGAGTGCGAAGATCACGCGACCATATATCCGCCTTCTGACGTGCAGTTGATGAAGAGCGCGCAGAAGGAATGGAACAGGACGAGGGATGAGCTGCGAAGGCATCGGGTGGCGAACAGGCCGAAGTACACGGCAGTCAGTGGAACCCTGACCAAGAAGGATCTGCAATCCCTTGAAGAAGTCCCATCGAGTGGCATCATCGAGATGCAGTCCCTCATGCCGGGGCAGAAGGTCGGAGACTTGCTTCAGGCTATTCAACATAGCCCAGTCGATCCGACCCTCTATGACGTTAGCGTCATCAAAGAGGACATCATGTTCACGACTGGTCAGCAGGAGGCGAACCTGGGACCGGCTCCGTCGAACGTGACGGCTACGGTGGGCACCATCGCGGAGCAGTCGCGGCTCAACGTGACCTCCTCGAACGTGGACGATTTGGACGGTCTGCTGACTGACTTAGCGAGAGCCGGGGGCGAAACGCTATTGCTCAACATGTCATTGCAGACCGTCCAGAATATTGCTGGGCCAGGGGCTGCCTGGTCCGAGATGAACAAGGAGTTGTTCGCCAACGAGGTGTTGTTGGAGATAGAAGCCGCCTCCTCCGGTAGACCGAATAAGGCCGTCGAGATTGCTAACTATGAGCGCATAGCTCCCCTGATGCTACAGGCTGGAGCGAATCCTCAGTTCCTCGTGAGGGAGGGCATCAAGCGGCTAGACGACAGACTCGACGTAGAGGCCGCATTCCCCCTGGCGGGTGCCCAACTCCCAGTCTCCCCGGCCTCCCCGGATCAGCCGCTTCAACAATTACCAAGTGAGGCACCAATGCCTCTAGTGGGACATAATCAATGAAAACGAAAGCTATAGTTTCTGTTTTGATGGCAGTGGCATTTCAGGTGCAGGCCGCACATTACGTATGCCATACGTTCTTCGATGGCACTATGCCACCGATGGCATCTGGGGTGGTGAAATGGGGAGGGCCGACTAACTTCTATGGGCGCATCCCGGCAGGTCACCAGGGATTAGGATCGACGCTGACGACTCTTAGCACATATGAGTCCAACACGTTCACTCATGTTGTTGGCCCCGTGCAGGTGGACTATATGGCGAGCAACTGCGTGTTGAACTTTGGATTCAGGGGTGCCGCATATGAGGACACGAATGCATGTGTGGTTGCTGGTGCTGGCACTGCGGCAGCGGTTGGCACATATAACTGGGTTGCTGCCGACAATGTCTACACGAATCATGGCAGCACGACCTACATGCTGTATGAGGATACGACCCCCAGTTGGCGAATCCTTGCTGCGAATGGCACCGTGCTATACACCAACGTCGTTGGGATCACGGGTGGAACGTGGGTTAAGTCAATAGCCGGAGGCGCTCCTGTGCCTACCTCCTATTGGTCCGGCACGAATACGGCTGCTGCTGGCGTATGCACATTGACCCTTGTCTATAGCTACACCGGCAGCAACGGCTGGACTGTTTGGAAGAACGTGTCCGGAACGATGGACACGACCAACTGGGTGCAGTCGATTACGGCTGCGTCGTTGACACCGAATATTTATAGCCCGTCGGCGGCGTATTTTGCCGTCTACGCTGGAACGAACCTCTGCGGAGCCGCTACCACGAATGCGTATCTCCGAATGTTCGTCCGCGAATAGCTTTTATGTGGTTACACACAAAATGGTGCACCCTGCGTGCGCCAGACGCTAACACCGGTGGAGGCTCGTCACCTTCGCCAGACGCACAGGCCGCCCCGTCAGCGGAGAAAGCCGTAGCTAAGGGCACCGAGAGTGCCAAACCTGAGCCAGATGGTGCTAAGAGTGGGGAGTCACCAGCCCCCGACAGGTCAGAACTCGATGCGAAACTCGCGGAGATTCTGAAAGAGCACGGAGATGATGGCGAAGTCGCCGTCGAAGAGGAGAAGGCCGAGCCGGAGGTTGAAAAACCCTCTGACAAGGCCGAGGAAGGGACAGAGTCCAAGGACGAAGCCGAATCCAAGGAAGTGCCCTTCCACGAACACCCGAGGTGGAAAGAGCAGCAGCAGAAGTTGGCCGATGCGACAAGACAGCTCGAAGATGTGAAGCCTCTAGCGGAGCAGTATCAGCGGCAGGCAGAGTATTGTGAGCGATTCGGCATCACGGAGACGATGGTGCAGGACGCGCTGAGAATGGCTGCGCTGCTGAACAACGACCCGCAGGAGGCTAGGAAGCAGCTTCAGCCGATTCTTGAAGCGTTGGACAGCTACACAGGCGCAAAGCTCCCCCCAGATCTGGCGCAGAAGGTCAAAGATGGTCTGGTGGATGAGGACACTGCGAAAGAGTTACAGGCTCTTCGCTCACGGTTGCAGACGACCGAGAGGAAGCAAGAGATGACTCATCGGCAGGCTCAGGAAGCTGCAGCGGCGGAGAGGAACGCCAGGATGCGTGCCGCCGTGACGCAGTGGGAGCAGCAGAAGATGGTGACCGACCCCGATTACAAGTCCAAAGCGGATCTTGTGACCGACAGGTTCATCGCGCTGGTGCATGAGAAACCACCGAGGACCCCGGAGGAAGCGTTAGCACTAGCAGAACAGGCGCTAGCGGCGATCTCGAAGAGGGTGACGGGTCTCGTTCCGAAGCCTCCTCCTGTAAAGGGAGGCATCAATGGTGCGTCGGCAAAACGAGTTATGCCAGAGTTCAAAAGTGCTCTGGAGGTGGCCCAATGGGCTGACCGAAAACATACGGGAGATTAGTTTATGGCATTCAACAATACAGAGGCAACAGACGTTGCCAATGCTGTGCTTGACTGGTACGCACGCGGACCAGCTTTGGCGCAGAACATCCAGGATAAACCGCTTCTGCGGGTCCTGGACTCATCGAAGAAGACGTTTCCGGCGGGTAAGGATTATGTGGTCTCCAACGTGGTTGGTGACTGGATGATTGACAACACGGCGTATAGCGGCGGCACGGCTGCACATGCGACGTTCTTCGCAGGGTACACTGAGGCAGAGGTGCTGCAATTCACCGAGAGCGATCACATCCACAAGGTGTATTACGAGTGGAAAGAGGTCCATGCGGGTCTTGTCATCACCTGGACGGAGCTGAAGAAGAGCGGCATCACGATCAACGATGGAAACAGGGTGTCTCGGCACAGTCAGGCTGAGCTGGCTGTCCTGACAGACCTTCTCGAAGATCGGTATGCCGACTTCATGGAATCGTGGACACGCTCGAAGAACCTGATGTTCTGGAAGGATGGGAGCCAGGACTCAGATCAGGTTCCGGGGGTGCTGTCGATTCTGACGGACACACCGGCTGTGGGCACCACGGGAGGTCAGGTGAGAGCGGATCACACGTGGTGGAGACATCGTGCCGCTGTCGGAGCGAGCAAGATCTCAGCGAGCGCGACGGATCAGACCCTCACGAAGTTCCTTCGCAAAGAGCTTGTTCAGCTTCGCCGGTATGGTGGGAAGCCGACTAGAGCCTTATGCGGCAGCGACTTCATTGAGGCGCTTCGGCTCGAAGTCCATGAGAAGGGCTACTACACGCAGACAGGGTTCACCGGCACGCAGGACATCGGGATCGGGACGATTCGGCTCGACAACCTCGTGTTCGAGTATGACCCGACTCTGGATGACCTAGGCCTGTCGAAGCGGTGCTACATCCTCGACACGCGCCGTCTCCGGCTCCGACCGATGGACGGGGAGGACGACAAGCTGTCGTTCCCTGAACGCCCATACGACTACGCCATCATGCTGAAGAGCATGTTCTGGACTGGGACGCTGGAGTGCAACCAGCTCAACGCGCAGGGTGTTTACGAATGTGCGTAGGCTTCTCTAAGAGAAACACACTGAAAGGAAAAAGAGAATATGAAAAAGTTCATTACACTTTTGGCGCTCTTCGGGGCGTTGACAGTTGGTGCGTCAGATTTTCACTTCCAGTCATTTCTGACTAAGGATTGTGCAAAAGGTCTGCGCTTGGATGATGGTACTGCTGATGGTGTCACCAACCTTGCATTTTTTGCGCATGTGGCTGCTATTTCAGCGGCGTCCAATCAGGTTGGAATAATCATTACGAATTCTACGGGTCAAGGTATTGCAGTAGCTGCCAGTTCCACAACAAATGGCTACGAGGCAGTGGACCTTTTGGGATCGGTGATGTTGTTCCCGGATGCGCTTGGAAAGTGGACAGAGCCAACGTATCGTCAGAATTATACGTGGTCAGTTGCGGCTTTTCCTAGCAACTATTTCGGGGAAATTCCCAGCACTAACTTCAATACACCCTGCACTCTTGTAGTGGAGTATAGAGGCTACTCTGCTATCGACGCGGCAGTTAACATTGGTTTCGTTCCAGGGTATCGTGATGAAACATTGGGACGAGATGTTTTAGTAACTAACGGAACTGTGTGGAATGTCACGTTTACACCAGCTACACTGACAGGAGTAAATCAATATACGTGCCCAGTCCCTATCCATCGCTGGCCTGGGTTTGAGCGACTGTATTGTCTCTACATGGAGAATGCGGATGATACTGCTGGTGACGAGGTATGTATTACGCGGTGTGACATGATCGGCTGGAGACCCTAATATGCAAACCGCAAAAGGCACACTCAAACTTGGACGCTTCGGGGACATTCATGTCTCCGGGGTGACTCCAGCGGAGGCGGTGGTCCTAAACACCATGTTCAAGCCGAAGGACGGAGGGCTGGTGGATATGGAATACACTGGGGAAACTCAGGAGGACCCGATGCCGCTGCTGCAGACCAAGTACTCAAAGGGCGCTTTCTCAAAGGCATTCCCTGGCGAGGCACCCAAGCTCCCACAAACCTTCGCGCAGGTGAAGATTGTGGTGAAGGGGGTGCCTTCGGTGGAGAAACAGAAGGGCTAACCTATGCTCGGAACGACATTGTCAACTCTGAAGACACTCCTCAAAGCGGAGATCGGCAACGCATTGAGTGTGGTGACTGCGGAGGACACGGCGTTCACTAGTATGTTCATCCTTGGTCAGCGCGATCTCGCTGACCAATTCGATTGGCCTCATCTGAAGATGCGGTACGATGCGTCGGTGGGGGCAAGCACGCAGTATGCACAGCTCCCACCGTCGATGAACTTCGATAGGCCGGTGGGGGTTGCGGTGTACTACAATTCCTCGTGGCTGCCGCTTCGGTATGGGATAGATACAGTCGAGTATAACACCTACGACTTCTCCGAAGGCCAGACCTCTGAGCCGATTCAGAAGTGGCAGAGGTACTGGCAAGGAAGTGGGGTGCAGCAGTTCGAGGTGTGGCCTGTCTCGACTAGTGCAACATCGGTGAGGTTCGTAGGACAGCGGATGGTGACAGACTTTGTGGATGGGAATGAGGCGATCACGGCGACGTTGGATGATCTGCTGCTGGTATACTACGTGGCGGCTACCTACCTTACGAGAATCAAGAACCCTCAGGCGGCGTTGGCGATTGAGAAGTTCAAGGGGCGCCTTTCTCAGCTCCGAAGGAATGCGCCACGGAGAAGCGGCTATGCAGTGATGGGTGGGAGACAGCTCGTATGTCGCCGCAGACGGGTTTGGGGAGAGGACGTGGAAGAAGAGCTGCCTTCGACGGATGGGGCGTTCTTCGGTTCGGACAGTCAACACTTTGGAACAGATGAACTGGTATTCGGCACTGATTAGCCTGATGGCGTCATCCGCTTTGTGTGCGGATTTGTATATCATCGACACGACATCGGGGGCGGGTGATAGCGGAGCGGTTGGTGGAAGGAAGATCAATGGGAATTTCACCAACATTCAGCAGGGGACAGTCCTTCTGTCGAATACGCCGCTTTATACTCCGTATATCTCCGCAGGACTGTTGACGAATGGCACACAGCTCCGGGGAGGGATCATAGATACCGGCTATATGCAGGGCACGACGGTGTCGAATGCAATAGTGTATAACACTAGGCTCGTCAGTGGGACGACGAATAACTACCTGAAGACCCTATTTGTAAATGATTTGCTAGTCACAAACATCTCGAACCTAGGGACGAATGACTTCACGATCAACAGCACGAACATCCTGTATGTGATGGAGAGTGGGAACGATGCGTCGGCAGTCAGAGGGAACCCTGCTAGGCCGTGGAGGACAATGACAAATGCGTTCAAGTACATGACCAATAATGGGATGACGATGTCGGTTGGGCCGGGGATCTACTACATCTCGCCTATTACGAGCAACGAATCGCAGATCCTCATTGCTGGCTCTAAGGTTGTCTCCCATGCGCAGCTCACGGATGTGACAAACGTGTCCATCATTGGCAGTGGACCATCTACGAAGGTTATCCTAACTGGGTATGGGAACGGCTTCTCCCTGTGCAATGTCAGCAACTTCCTGTTTCAGGACATGTGGATTCAGGGTCCGGGGAAGTCGGAGCTGCCTTTCGCCGCTTACTTCGGCGCTATCCTGATGAGAGGGTGGCCGGAGGCTCCATACGCATGTGGGCATGGAACGTTCAGACGGCTCACCTTGGATGGGTGCTCGGAGCATGGGATCACGTTCTTGTATCCTGGCCGACTGGCGCATGACATTTTGATCGAGGACTGCACGTTTCAGAACATTGGATGCACGAACCATTTGACGCTGGACTGGGATGGAGCCGCGATCTCAGGTATCGGGAGCCGGTGGGTTATTCGGAACAATAAGTTTTTTAACAACCTACGGGATGTAGAGGTCGAGTCGTATAGTGGCGGGAGCCTGATTAGCGACGTTCTGGCGGAGAACAACATCCATAACAAGACCTGGAACATCCCCTACATGGTAAACTCACCAGTTTCCACAATGGCTGAGATCAAGAACATCGTGTTTCGGAACAACATCGTGTCTAATGTGTTGGCATACACCAACACTGAAAACTATGGAGCCAACGCTTTCATCGTAGATGGTGGCGAGAACATACAGATCACCGGAAATATCATAGACAATGTGGTCAGCTATTCGTCGGCGCAAGGAGCGTCGTACGGCATTAACATCAATGCTGAGCGTTCACATATCAAAAACGTCATCATCGCCAACAACATCATCAAGGCGGTACAAGCGCATTCGATTACGGTGTCCACGAACTCGAATGGAGTGCGGCTGAATGGTGTCACGAATGTTCTCATCTCTGGAAACATCATCAGCGAGCCAGATCCACAGACCTACGGGAGCGCATATGCGGCGATTGCGGTAGGTGGGAGTGGCATCACGGTCTCGGATAACAAGTTCTTCAATGCAAGTGGATGGCCTAGCAACTTGCAGGGAGCTGTGGTCACTACCAACTATAGCTGCCTAATCAAGGTTCGGACTGGGTCCTCTGGTGTATCAGTTGACGACAACATGCAGATCGAGAACAGGGCTGTTGCTTTGTACCACCCAGACCACGGCCTCTACATCGAGCCGAATGCGACGAACGTGCGGTATTCTGGGAACATCTTCACCACGTATCGCGTGAGGCCGATCACGAATGCGTCGGCTGCGATAGGGCTTCCGTCGATGTTCTATAGCACGAATGTTCCAAGCAACACACTAGACGCTGCGCCTCCGGGGAGCATGTATCTTAACACTGCTGCAACGGCCAATTCTCTCTATGTCATTGGCACCGATGGTGAGTGGGGCATCAGCAGCGGAGGAACGAACCTTTTGGATATGGCTGGTATCTATACTTGGACGGGGACGAATGTCTACCTTGGGAGCAACTACTTCTCCACGATGAATATGGATTCGTTGAATGTGACGAATTTGGATATTCGCTCGACTGGCGCTGGCTACGATGGCTATTTCCACAATACTGGCACCAACTTCTCGGCTGAGGTGTGGGCTACAAACGGGATCAAGCTAGGGATTGGAGCGACTAACTGGATCTCAAGCTGGTATCAGCTTACGAATGGCCTGGGGGCTGGTGGTAGTGCAGGGCACACTAACATAGTTGAGACATATGGGGTTGCTGACCAGACGCTTCAGATGACGAATGCGTATTCTCCTAGCACGCTGGCTGGTTCCAACGTGAACATGGTGGTCAGTGGTGATCTGACTGTGTATGGCACTGGCGGCATTACAACGAAGGGAGCTGCGGATTCTGGTGTGATTGAGGTGGATGGCAGAGTGATCTACACCCCTGTGAATAGGGGCGTAACTGGTATCTCAGCAGCCGACTTTGGCACCTACACGGTTGGCTGGAATAGCACCAACTTTCTGATGATGAACACGAACGGGCACATGAGCCTTTTCATGTACGATGGGACGAATATCGGACACAAGTTCCTCTGGCCCTAGTTTATGATCTCCCTAGCAGGCTACCTCGTCACGACTGAGCAGACCCTCTACAAGGTCTATCTTGCTTTCTCCAAGATAGATGCTTTGCAGGCGGTGACGCCACTGACGGCTGGTGCAAGTGTGCAGTTCTGGATCACTGTTAGAGGGGTTCGGATTCCGTATATACCACTTGTCTCCTTGGATGCTAATGTCCTCATGGACGTGCTGGAGGGCAAGCCTCCGCTTCGTTTGGAGAAGGGTGCGATCATCAGTGGGCTGGCGACAACGACCGGTGTAGCCTACTACATCTCCGGAGAGGAGACCAACGAGTGAAGGTGGTCAATGCTAGCGGAGAGTTGCTGGTGACGAACCGGGTGGTCAACGGAGACAACGTATTCTACGACCACATCAATGGGTATTTTGTGAGGAACGAGCCGCTAACGGTCGATGGGGTGCTGACGGATAATTGGGTCCAGGCGGACGCCCCGTGCAGCTTTTTGAATCCTATTGATGGGAAGCGGTACGCCAGGGTTCCTGTGTTCGAGGCGGGTGTTCCGACGACGGATAGATGGGTTGAAGTATGAAGTGGCTGCTATATCTTTTGGTGGGCACGGCTGCGATGGGAGCGGCTCTGACGAGTCCTCCCCCGATAGCGGTGAGAGCTGACACGAATGGGTTCCTGGCTGTGCCCACCAACTTCTTTCTGGCGAATAGCAACGCAGTGGCGGCGGCTGTGAATGCAGTGGGGGTTAGTTCAACTGCAACGAACGCAATAAATTCGGTGAACGCCACGAACATCTATGGCGCTGGCCTCCAGAGCATGACGAATGCAGCGATTGGGGTCTCTGGAAGCAACGCCTGGGTAACTCAGTATGGCTCAGCCAATCTGACCAACTGGAGCGGCTGGACGACGAATGAGGTGTCGCTGTTTTGGTCGAACGCCGCTGCTAATGCTGTCCTTGGCAGCAGCAACAACTTCAAGCTGAAGACGAATCATGTGGATGGGGTGCCAGCAGATGGAACGGTGGTGACGATAGCAGATGGGAGCGTTGTGTGGAATGCGCCAACCGATTACACCTACATCACCAACAATGGACTCTACGCATTTTCTGGTTGGAGCACGAACGATGTGTCACTCTGGTGGAGCAACACCGTCGATTATGCCTCAAACATCGTTTGGCTGAAAGCACACAATGCCACCAACAACAACCTCTACTCCTGGAGCGGACTTACCACAAACGCCGTTTCACTGCAGATGTCCAACACGGTTGACTATGCTAGCAACGTGGTCTGGGTTGCTGCGAACAACGCCACGAACAACAGCGTCTTCGCCCGAACGAACATGGTCAACTGGTTCTCCAAGAGCAACTACTTCACTGATCCGGTGACTATTACGACAACAGGCTCGATCTACATGTTAGATTTCCCAACCAACCTTGTTGTGCCAACCGCACCACCGATTGGGATAATCAGAACCTACAGCTACGATGACAACGGGTTCGTGCAGCTTGAGAACATCACCGACCTGGGCATTCGGAAACGGCTGAACCGTGACATCACCTGGGTGCTGCGGAATGTCCAGGGTGCTCCGATCACGAAGGGGCAGGCGGTGTATATCTTTAGCGGCACTGGGACTCGGTCCAATGTGAAACTCGCCAGGGCTGATTCTGATACGACGATGCCGGTTGTGGCAGTTGCTACGGCTACCGTTGCCGATAGCGCATTTGGCGAGTTCATGGTGGTGGGCAAGATGGTTGACCTGAAGACTGACTATGCAACCTGGGCTGAGGGAGATGTTCTTTATGTGTCGGACACAGTTGCTGGAGCATTGACGAATGTTGCACCAGCACATCCTAGCTTCAAACAAGAGATTGGTATTATACATTTTGCAAGCCCTACCGTTGGCATCATTGGAATCAACACCAAGAGCCAGCTTGGGGAGGAGGATGGGACGTCGAGCCTGAGCTACAAGATTGGCACAGGGACAAACATGGTGAGCCAGAACGGAAGCAAGATCAACGGGGTTGGATTCACAAACAACTCGGTAAGCGTTGGCTGGAGTGGTGCTTTCTACGGTAGTGGTGCTGGAATCACGAATGCACTTAGCACTAACAACAGCCTCTATGGGTGGAGTGGCATTTCAACTAACACGAGTTCTGCCCAGTGGTCAAATACGGTAAACTATGCATCGAACATAGTTTGGCTAAAAGCTTATAATACAACGAACAATAACCTCTATAGTTGGTCAGGAATCACAACAAATGCAGTTTCTCTGCAGATGTCCAATACCGTTGATTATGCCTCGAATGTGGTGTGGCTAAAGGCATACAATACCACGAACAATAATCTCTATTCGTGGAGTGGCATCACTACTAATGCCGTGTCTTTGCAGATGAGTAACACTGTGGACTACGCTTCTAATGTGGTATGGTTGAAGGCTAATGGTGTAACAAACAACGGCCTCTATGGGTTCAGTGGATGGAGCACCAATGGGTTGAGTGTGTTTTACACCAACGCTGCACTTGGCGCTGCTGCGAATGCCACTAACAATGGGCTGTATGGGCTGGCTGGTTGGGCAGATACGAATAGTATTCTGACTACTAACCTTGCACAAACCCTTTGGAACAAGACCATCGTCTATAGCACGAATGCTGCGCTCAACGGGGACACGGTTGATCTCGACCGAACAGTGCAATACACCAATGCAGCAGGTGCGATCACATTCGCCGGAATCACTGGCACTGATGTGAACAAGTTCAAGCAGTGCACAATGCTCATCAATGCAAATGGGTCGGATAGGCTGGTGACGTTCCCAACAAGCTGGGAGAACCCCGATGATGCCGTGTCGTTCACCGTCACCAACGGGTGGAAGGCACTGATGACACTTGGTGTGTATGGCAACATGCAGACAAGTGTTGTGTGGAGGCTTATCAAGTGAAGTGGCTCCTTCTATTGCTCCTAGCTTGCACCTGTGGTGCTCAGCACTTCGGGTTGCTTGATGCTGTTACGGTAGCCAAGCCTCCGAGCACGGCGGCTGCTCCTGCTGCTTATTTGGTGGTTCAGAATTTCGAGAGTGTCACGAACCAGTGGACCGAGAGCGCGGCCACCATAAACCAGCAATTTGCGACGAACAACATGGAGGGGTCGCAGAGCTGCCTGTTACCGTACGGTAATTTTGCGTATGCCCACACAAATGTAACTGGGGCCGACGAATACTACGGTTTTTTTATGGTGCGTTTTCTCGACACGGGGAATTACTCGTATGCAGAAATCGGCGTCATCGGGGTTGCTGATATGGCAACCATTGGAAACTACGGCACGAGCTGGAGGGTCTCCCACGGCACCGTTTCTACAACTGGCGGGACTATTACTGATGGCGCTCTCTACTACGTGTGGTGGCATTGGGTCAAGAGCACTGGCACTGATGGTGTGTTGGAGTTATGGGTCTCTAGCAATACCACAAAGCCTGGATCCACAACTCTCTCCATAGCAAACGGAAATGGAGCAAGCCAACCTGACATTTGCTCTGTTCAGGCCGCCAACAATACAGCAGTTTTCGACAAGTTTAGGGTATCGGCAAGTGTTATTGGGAGCAATCCAGACTAACAAATGAGAGAACATCCAATGCGGGTTGGGTTAGAGCATGAATGGTGGAAGGGTTCGTTTCCGCTGTGGATCGTTGTGGTACTGCTTGGCATCATCGGGTGGATGGTGCGGAGGGAGATTGGTGAGAATGATAGGTTCCACGGCGAGCTGGCATCACAGACGCAGCAGGCCATTCTGCGGATAACACTGCTTGAGGCGCAGTATAAGACGATCCACGAGAGCCTCGTCAGGATTGAAACGTATGAGAACGCGACACGGGATAAGCTCGATGCACTGCTTGGGAACAGGAGGCAGAATCCGCCGTGACTGCCAACAATAACAGCGCCATCCGGTATTAGCATACAGGCAAACGAATGAAAACGATTCTCGCATGGCTATTGAGTGGGCTGACCTGCATGGCGGCCAGCAGCACAGTCATCAGCGGCAGCGGGTCCATGTCGATGAGCGGAAACATATCGTTCACTGCGCCGCCTGCGCCTCCTGCGGATCTTATTGCTCCGTATGTGGTGAGCCTAGCTATCAATGTGGCAGGGACAGAGCTGACGGTAGTTCATACTGAGGCGGTGAATTACGGCGGCGGCCTATCCGCTGGATGGACGCTCACGTCAGATGGAGCGGCGCTAGTTGCCACCTACAAAGAAGGCAACTACAACACCAACATCATCTTCAATCTGAACAGGACTGTGTATGCCGTTGAGACTATCACAGCCTCCTATAGTTCTGTCACGGGCGACTGGCAGGACGGAGGCGCTAACCCTGTTGTCAGCACGAACAACATGGCAGTCGTCAACAACAGCACGCAGGTGGAGCCTGCGATGACATATGTGTTCTATGAAAACTTTGAGCCGGGTGGGACGAACTATGCTGTGAGCGGAACTTGCGATCTTACATACGACACTTACAAGCTGGAGGGAACCAATTCGTGCCTTCTTTCGAGTGGTAACGTAATTACAAATGCACTTGGTACCACCAACGATCTTTATGGGTATTTGCGGATGCAGCATATTTCATCGGACGCGTCAGTTGATTACGGCACTGGACTTGCCATTGGCACAAACTTCCTTGGGATGCGGGCAATCACTGTTGAACCATATTTTTTCGTTGCAATGAGACATGGAACAGCAGGAATCACTAACATGACGTATTCCTTCGAACTGTTGGAAACCAATCATGTATGGTGGCATTGGAAAGCTGCCACGAGCCCAACAGCATCCAACGGTGTGTTCCAGCTCTGGGTCACCAACAATACTGGTGTGATTCCGACTATTCCGTTGATCGACTACGCCAATGGAACTGATGATAGCACGCCGACTGTTCTTACTCTTGTTGGTGGCACTGCTGTATTTACGATGGATACGATCCGTATTACATCTAGCTCTGCAATCTTAACGGATAATCCGGAATGAAGTTGAGAATTACATCAGCCATCTTTGGCATTGCCATCTACTCGATTTGTTCCGCCACGTCGCCGGATTTCCTTCCTGCGAATAGAATAGGATACTGGCAGACGGCTGGTGTTGATGGTGGGATTCCAAGCGTCACCACTATACACGCCAATATTCCAGCTGGCTCAACTGCGGCACAAATAAATTCAGCAATATCAACGTGTGAGAGCAATGAGGTTGTGCTTCTTGGAAGTGGCACGTTTAATTTAACTGGCCCCATTTACATAGAGGGCAGGCATGGTGTTGTCCTACGTGGGCAGGGTAGAAGCACATTGCTCAACTTCACTGGGAGTGGCGGTTGGGGTCTAATTGGTGTGAAGTCTGGTCACATATGGCAGATCAACACAACACCCCCACCGCACATAGCAAATTGGGTGTCTGGCTTTACACGAGGAACGACTAACATTGTTCTCTCTCATACTACTGGATTGTTGGTTGGAGATGTATTCTGCCTTGACCAACTAAATGACACAAACGCAGATGTATTTGCTGTGGTTCCGTTCCTTTACGAAGGGCCAGGTATGAGTCGCGAAAACAACACACGCAATCAACAACACATGGCAATTGTTAAAGCCATAAATGGGACAACGGTTACATTCTGGCCCCCTCTTCACATGGAGCAATGGAGTTCGACAAGAAGCCCACAAGCATGGTGGTCGCACTCACTTGCAACATCTCCAACGCTTTCGTATATTCACAAGGTAGGAATCGAGGATTTGGCAATTAACGGTACGTATGCAGTAGGTGATGGTAGTTATGGGTCAACGATTGCATTTTGGTGGGCAGCTAACTGTTGGGTCACAAATGTCTATATCACGAATGAATTCGGTGGCTCTACCTATACGACCCACGTACTAGGACTGTGGAGCGATGCTTTAACTGTGAAAAATTCGACATTTTACGGAACACGGACTGCTATGTCGATGAGTTATGGGATTCTACTATATGGTGTGCACAATTCGCTTGTTGAAGACAACATTTTCGTGAAGGTTTGCGGACCTATTGTACTAGGAGCATGTGCAGCAGGAAATGTAATTGCATACAATTACTCAACGAATAACTATTACCTAACTTACTACACGCCTCCTGACACATACACTATGTCATCTTCAACGACCCATGATGCACACAATTGTATGAACCTTATTGAAGGGAATTGGGGAACAACGGCTAGGGCTGACAATTTTCATGGAAGTTCGAGCCATAACGTCATTTTTAGAAACAGGTGGGTCGGTCCAGAGATGACGTTCAGAAACCAAGGAACGTTTCCCATTTGGATTGACTGCTTCAATCGACACTACTCCGTTGTTGCGAACATATTGGGCAGGTCTGGTTGGCATACAGGATACGAGGCTTACCCAGGTGGTAGTTCTGGAGTAGGTCCATATTATATATATAAGATAGGGTTAAGCGAAAAACCACAACCGACCCCAGAGTATCCGTGGATTACTCCAAGTGATATGGCTACTTATACAACGCTGTATCGGCATGGGAATTATGACTCTTACAATAATGCAATTGTTTGGAACTCGACAAACTCCAACCATGAGATTCCAAACAGCTATTATTTGACTGAGAAACCATCCTGGTTCGGCGATAGGCAATGGCCTCCGTTTGATCCAGCAAATGGGGCGTCGATGGTCAACTATGCTTCTCTTTATTTTACCAACATCCCAGCAGGGTATCGGGCATACTACCTCACTGATACACCAGTGGCTGAATTTAGTGTAGCCACACCTGTTTTTACACCCGCTGCCGGTGCGCATGAATACGCTCAGTCTGTGGTCATCTCGTGCTCAACTCCTGGCTCTGTGATCTACTGGAACACAAATGGAACTCCGGCGACGACGAATACTCCTGCAAATACCCTCTACACAGCGCCCATCGGAATCGTCACCGACCGTACCCTGTCGGCTATTGCAACGGTGCCGCTCACTGGCACAAACTCCTCCGTGCGAACCGGCATCTACACGATCACAGGGCCGAATCTGCCGACGCCGACCTTCACAGTGAGCACTACGCCGACCTATACGAACGGAGTGTATGTGGTGCTTACGTGCGCGACGAACACAGCGGCGATCTACTACACGACAGATGGCACAACGCCGACGGCAGGCAGCACTCTCTACCCTGGCGGAGGTGGCTATTTCCTAGCAGCCACAGCCACGAACAAGGCGATTGCAATACTGGCTGGGCACAACGACAGTCCGGTTGCTACGGCAATCTACACGATCACAAACACGCTGACCAGTGTTGGTGTGCCTACGTTCAACGAAGCGCCAGGGACATGGACTAACAGTGTTTCGGTTGGGATGCAGGTGATCCCGACAAATGCGAGTATCTTCTATACAACGAATGGCACGACACCTACGACAAATAGCGATGTCTGGAACTGGCCGATCACGTTGACCAGCACTCGGACGATCAATGCCTTCGGGTGGTTCCTTGGCTATGACCAGACGAACTGGCTACAGAGTGCAGTGACGAGTGGGACATACACCATCGTGGCTCCCCCACTTAGCCCGAGCACGGTTGGCACTGGGAGAGTGAGCACGTTGAATCGAACGAACTGGTATCCATGAACCGCTTTCTCGATGTGGCGAAGCTAGGTGGTAGCCTGCTGGCAGCAGGGCCAGTGCTTCTGCAGCTTGGCGGCTCTCGGCTTACATGGTGGATCGGCCTTGGCTTCACGGTGATTGGGCCGGTGCTCATGTGTGTGAGAAAGGCAAAATGAACTCATATGTGATTCTTAGGGGCTTCTTGTATGTGGGTATTGCGATGCTCACTGCTGTGACAGCATGGGTGCAGAGCGTGCCGGTGGACAAGATAGCCAGTTTGACATGGTGGGACTACGGCACAATGGGTGTGTCGGTGGCGCTCACCGGGATGGTAACACTGCGTGCTTTCATTGATGGAAGTGCGGAACGAGAAAGGACAAAGAATGGCAACGGTAAGAGCAATGGGGGCACTCCTAGTGCTCCTCCTGTTTAGCGGATGCGCGACGACGGAGACGAATAGCTACAAGATCATCGGCAGCATAGCGGTGACGGTGGATGCTGCGATGAACGGGTGGGGGGATTATGTGCGAGCAGGCAAGGCTAGTGCGGAGGATGAACTGGTGGTGAAGGGAGCCTACCAGCAGTATCAGGAAGCGATGCGTGTGGCACATAGTGCGGTGAACCTGTATCTGGTGGACAAGAACCGACCGGCTCTTGAGCTTGCCTTGGACACCCTCATGGCGAACAAGAATGCGTTGGTAACAATTGTGGAAAGGTTGATGCAATGAGTACCTGGGAGATTATCGCGTTGGCATTGGTGAAGTATGGCCCAGAGCTGGCACGGGCGCTTCTGAACCTGCTGTCGGTGGAGGCACCGACCAAGGAGCAGTGGGAGGCGGTGTTCGCGCTGGCCGAGAAGCCGTATGAGGACTACGTGAAGCCGGTGTAGTATGCCATATACCATCATAGAGAACTTCAAGGCAGGGATGGTGAGGAATGTGGTTCCTCTCGGACTCCCTGCCGGGTCGCTTGTGCAGTTGACTAATGGGCATGTCAGTCAGGCCGGGGAGATTGAGAACAATAAGACCAGTGAGGTTGTGGCTAAGATGGAGCCGAATCCGTTCTATGGGTTGTTGGCAACTAGCCTGAAGCTGTACACATTTGGTTCCGTAGAAATCCCCGGCATGGGTATGCCTATCGTAGAGGACTAAGATGGACCTGATCTCAGTAGCAGATACGCCAGAGCTTTCGTACACTCGGCTGCGGCATCCTGTGGTGCTGGCTGGGGGTGCGTATGATGGCACCAAGCACCTCCTGACGAAGATCGTGTGCGTCACAGCATATAAGAATCTTCCGTGGGTGGTGGCTGAGTTTGCCGATGGTAATAGGTATGCGTATTACGGAGATCCTCCGGTGCTGGTGAAGGCACTGAGGGATGGGCTGGTGCTGGATGGGTTGACGGCTGTGACGGATGTGGCGACACATGTGGGGCAGATGTTCGCTGGGATTACCGGGATCACAACAGCAGTGGCTCACAATGTGGGCAACTCTGTGGTGTCTGTCGAGGCCGATCATGGGACGAACCTGCAGATCACTCTAACGAAGACGAGCACCAGCGGAAAGGTGGCGACATACTACAAGCCGGATGACGAGTCAGATTCGTTCGGACTGTCTCCGTGGGCTGGGTTTGCAATTATGTCGGTGAACAGCGGAGGGTCGATAAATCGGATTCAGGCGATGAATGCGGCTGGCACGACTGAGCTGGACCTGATTGATCCGAATACGCCGATCTCCGCTACGGCCAGCACGACGACTACGACGATGGCGGAAGCGGTAGCGGCGGCGATCAATGCGTATGCACCGGAGGAGAGGGACCTGGACTTTAGTGCAACGGCGACGGATAGGACCGTGTGGATCACGGCGTTTGACAATGATACGACCTACAATGGGTGGCTCTTGAAGGTGACGGTCAGTGGGCCGGTGGTGATGACGAGATGCACGTTTGCGGTGAATGCTGGCACCATCAGTTCTAGAATTAGGATCGACTCGATTGTGGCAACAGCGTCTGGAGGTGGAGCTGCGGTGCCGCTGCTAGCTGCTAGCATCGAGTCATCTACCTACGGAGACGACGCAGACCTCTTCTGTCAGGCCCTGGTGGACACCATCAATGGGACCACCGGGACGCATGGGTTCGTGGCGACGAAGCTGGCGACTTCGAGTATTACGTTTCCGGCTGGGAGCGATCCTTCAGATTTCCAAGAATACCCGAATGCGGTCTTCAGCATCGGGAAAGAGGTGGAGGTCACGTATGGGAATACCGTAGGTGCGGTGGCACCATACACCCCTGCCGTTACCTATAACGTAGTGGTCACGTATACGGCGATCTCTGGAGCAGCTCAGATCACCGCGTATCCATTCTCCGATGCCTCCCTGTATCAGCCACAGGTGGGGATGGACTATCCTCCGCTTGCGATTTCGGTAGATCCTCCGGCGTGTGCGGTGTATTGCAAGAGAGGTAGTACTGCGCATCAGTCTTATATCAAGCAGTCCCAGACGAACCTGACCTTCCATCTTGCGCTGATGACCGAGGCAGAGCTGCTTCAGAAATACACTGGGGCCTGGGAGCGTACCGGCTACGACTCATATCCAGACAAGCCTAAAGCAGCGCCGTTCACAGTGGATGGCACCGACTGGACGAATCCGCAGTTTATGCCTCCTGCTGAGGAGTATCCGGCTGGAAGCTATTTCATGCTGACGGTTACGGAGAAGAGAACAAGCGGAGTCGCCAGGGTTGGTCAACTGACTCTGCCAGTTCACATGGAGCTGATCTAATGGCAACCGCAAGTAACACCTGCTCGACACAGAGTCTGCTGGTAGCGTTCTCTGGAGGGACCACTGTTCCTTCGGACATCACGGGGGCGACGTACAAGTTCACATTCAGTGGGACTTGGGCGGCTGGGGACCGAATTGCCGTAGTGTTGAACTACAGCAATGTGGACTATACCGTGGGGTATAAGGAGGTCACTGGCCTGCAGCCCAGCTTCGTCACAACCTACCAGAATCAGATCATGTTCTGCGCGTCGGACAAGCTGGTGTGCAGTGGGATTGATGAGCCTACGGGATTTGAGGAGCGGTTCGCTGGGTTCGGGTATATCCAGATGAGCGGTGAGAGGGGGGAGGCGCTGGAGTGTGTGGCGGTGGCGCCCTACGCAGGAAGATTGGCCCTGTTCGCAGACAACAACGTCCAACTGTGGCAATACAACGCCGACCCGAAGCTATGGGCGCTGGTGCAGAGTCTTGAGAACATCGGGACATGTGCGCCGAGGTCTGTTGTGAGCTACGGGGAGTTGGATGTATTCTTCCTGTCATACACGGGAGTGCGATCTCTTCGAGCCAGGGAGAGCACGGATCTGGTGAACGTGCATGATGTTGGAACGTCGATAGACAGACTGATTCAGCCGATTGTGGAAGCGGCCACAGCCCTTCAGTTGGAGCAGTGCTTTGGGTGGTATAATATCAATGATGGACGGTATTGGCTCTACCTGGTAGGAAAGTTCTACGTCTTCAGCTACTTCCCAGCGACGAAGGTGTCAGCTTGGTCTGTGTATGATCCGTTTGCTGCGCCGAGCGACTCTGGGGCGGTGTCGTTCGTGCCGGAGTACAGTGCATCTCAGGCTGGGACCTTGTATCTCCTGGGGAATGCGGATGCGTATAGGGCACTAGTCACAGCAGGCCGACATGGGACTATCTATGACAAGTCCACCATCATCGTGCCGTTCTACGACATGAAGACGCCCGGTACGTTGAAGTACTTCGTGGCGCTTGATCTGCTGGGGTTTGGAACGTGGAAGGTGGAGGTGTCAAATGGGGTGAATGTCCTGGTCGCAGACATCTCAGCGGCGGCTGGATATGGGACACTGACAGCATCAGTTGTTCTATCAACGGTGGAGTATGCTAGGATACCTGTTGGGCTACATGGGACGCACCTTCTTGTGAAGCTGACGCAGCTCTCTGAAGGTCATGCAGCGTTGTCCTCAATGATTATTCACTGGGAACCGGAGACACATCGCTAATGGACTACATGGAAACACCAGAGGAACTGAAGAAGCAGCCAGATGTGATTAAGTTGATAAACATCGTTGGAGGCAACGATGCCGCGATCAAGAACGCCATGTGGTCATTCTGGAACTTCGCACATGCCTTTGATGACCTGATTGACGAGGTCCAGTGGCCGGTGGAGAGGAAAGAGCGTGCCTTCAAAGCTCTGCATGACTTCGTTCAGGATCTGCTGGTGAACCCATTCGTGGTGGCAAACAACAAGTCCATGTTGGCGATGTTCACGATGGCGCTGACGAGGTGCTTGGACGGGGATAAGATGGCGCTATCGGCTGACCCGAAGGAGAGGGCGTTGGCCCCGGCGGTGAGATGTGGAGACATAGATGTCCTGATGCACATGATCTACCTGGCTAGAGGGTGGCCGGGATTGCGTGAGTGGAGCGGAATGAGAAAGTACGATGTATGTACGGAGGAGACAGCTACGACAGCAGCGAGTTAACGAAGTCACAGCTCGCCAGGGAGAAAGACATCCTGGGAGCGCAGACGGAGATCGACAAGATCTTCTCCTCGTTCACTCCTGAGTTCTACGAGAAGCGGCAGAAGGCGTATATGGACTATACGATGCCGCAGCTCGCAGAGCAGTATCAGGAGGCGCAGAAGAATCTGACTTACAGTTTGGCGAATCGGGGGTTGTTGAGAAGCAGTTCTGCTGGGCAGCTAGCGACTGGCCTCCAGAAGGAGCTGTCGAAGCAGGAGCAAGGACTCGTTGACACGTCTTTCCAGCAGCGTCAGCAGTTGCAGGGGGAGATTGCGGATCAGCAGAGTCGGCTCATGGCGCAGGCGATGAACAGTATGGACCCGAGCAGTGCAGCGGTGGGCGCGATGAGGACGGCGGCACAATACCAGGAACCTTCGACCGTGGCTCCCCTTGGGAACCTCTTTGCCGACTGGGCGAATATCTACTCCACGAACCAGATGGCTAATGCCTACAACCAGTATAATCCTCCGCTGACCTTCGGTGCGAAGAGCGGTGGGTCCGGGAGAAATGTGTATGCCTATTGAAGTGTGGATCACCTGTGGGATTGGTTGTTTGGTGGCGACTGGGGTGCTCATGTATCCTTGGGCGCTGATGATTGCGAGTGCTGCAATGTCGGCGGCTGGCACAGGGGCGCAGATGGCTGCGAGTGCACAGCAGCAGAGGGCTATGCGGAAGGCGGTGGACGACCAGGTGGCCCGTCAGAGGATGTATGCCAACAAGCTGAAGCCAGTTTATGAAGCAAGCAAAGCACAGGCAGGAGCAGAAGTGGCAGAGCAACAGATGGGTGAGGCTTCAGAGACACATCAAAAGGCATACGAAGAAGCCCAGGTCCAGCAGATGGCGCAGTATAGCCCACAGGAGCGTTCGCAGTCCGAATCCCAAAGGACCGTCGAAGAGATGCGAGAAGGGCGATCTAACACTGCTCGTGCCGGGTACATGGCGCAACCAGAGTGGGTCATCAAGCAGAGAATCAAAGACATGATGGCAAATTATGAGATGGCTCCGACGATGCAGATGGCTAGGGAGTATGCAGGGCTGATGCCATACCATATGTTGGAGGCGCAGCAGCAAGGGAGTGAGCTGAGGACACTGGGAGGTGTGATGAGCAGCCTTGGGGCACTGGGAGGGACTGCGGCGGCTCTGGGGTATGGAGATCCGACTCTCTCGACAGAGCAGGCTCGTGCGGTGCAGATGGGTGGGATGCTGAAGGAAGGTGAGGCGCTTCAACCTGGGTTGTTTGATTTGAGACCAAATTACACGTCGATTTACGGAAACATGGCATAACTTATGGCTACTCCACTTCAACCAGCAGGTGACATCAACAGTTTAGGAACAGGGCTGTCAGGCGGCATTCGGATCATTGCAGAGGCGTTGACGAACGCGCCTATGATTAGGGCACGCTCACGACAGGCCAACGCCATGACCGAGCTGTATGGTCAGCAGGCGCAGTTCCAGCGGATGAAAATGCTGCATGAGGAGCAGACGGATAGGGAGATTGCGGAGGCAGTGGGGCCACTGTCGAAAGTGATCCAGGGAGTTTCGGTAGCGGACGACGAGCTGAAGAAGGCAGTGAAGCCTTGGGTTCGTGCTGTGTCTGAGGGGCGAAGTGACAACATTGTAGGGCTGGCACGGGTGATTTCGTTGCAGACTGCCTCACCGGAGGAGAGGGCTAGGATATTGGGTGGTAGCACAGCTAATGCAAACCGGATCAAGTATGATGTCATTCGAGACCGATCCAGGGATACGCACGCACGGCTCAAATCTAGGTATGAGCAGGGCTATCTATCCGATGCTGAATATACGAGGCTGAGTGATGAGGAAAACAAGAAGACTGACGCTGCCATCGCACAGCTAGAAGGCGGTGGTGCATTTCCCCAAGGGAAGCCTACTGGGGCAGGAGAGCCGCCTCCGGGTGGTGAAGAGGAACCTGACTTCATTCGTGACCCAGTCACGGGCAAGCCGATGAGAAACCCGAAGAAAAATCCGAAGGGTGCTGCGCCACCTGCAACACCGCCACCGGCTGCGGCTGCTGCTCCTGAACCCAAATCACGTTTCACCGACGTTATTGGGCGTCCTGTCACCCCTTCGAACCCACTGTCGATTGATCCAGTGGTATCTCGCTGGTTTGAGAAGACGTTTGCCCCCAGAAAGAATGAGCCGCTTCCTGGTCTTGGCAGCGCATTGCCTATGTATGTGCCACCTACGTTCGAAGAAGATCAGTCAGTCATCAACTGGCCTCCTGTTGACTGGCCTCCAAGGTTGGGTAACACCAACTCCAACATGATCTACAATCTCAAGACGCGGTGATATGCCACAGACATACAAGGGACTCACGTTTCCTGACGACTTCACGGCAGAGGAGATGGAGACTGCTGCGGCGAGCAGTGGTGGTGGACTGAAGACTTACAAGGGCTTCACGTTTCCTTCTGACTTCACAGAGGCAGAGATGGATGAAGCCCTTGGGCAGTCTGCTGAGGAGCCAAGGACTCTCGCGAGCAAGCTAGGCGACATCGGATACGGGGCCGCACAAGGCTTAGTCGTAGGCCCAATCAAGACCGCAGGCTTCCTGGAGTCCACGATCCGGGGGGAGCCAGGAGTCCTCCAGGATGTTGGGAGTAAGGTGGACAAGTTCCTCTTCAAAGCCTTCGACCAGCCGGAGAAACCAGACTTCGCCACGGATGTGAGGAGAGGCATCGGGCAGTTCGCCTCGATGTTTGTGCCAGGTATGGCTGTCACGAAGGTGGCTGGGAGAACTGCAGGGCTGGCTACGGCGCTGGGGCTAGGTGGAACTGGGGAGTTCGCCGATGTCTTCGAGAGGGAGTTGACGAGGCAGGATACCGAAGGAGAGCCTCGTGACTGGACGAAGGCAATGTGGAAGTCCGGGGCGTATACGGTTGGGGCGATGGCGCTTGAGGGGAAGTTTGGTGTAGGCAAAGTGCTGGGGCAGATTGAGGGCAAGTTTGGAAAGAAGGTTGCCAAGTCCCTGGCTTGGGTCTACGCAAGGACTGGGCTGGAGAACCTGATCTCCGGTGGACTGGAAGAGGCCACCCAACGCGGTCTGCAGGATATGGTAGTGGACGGAACCCTCGACCCTGCTGCGATAGCAAGGGAGGGTGGAGTTGGTGCTGTTGTGCAGACTCTCTTCGGGGTGCCTGCCACGGCTATGGGCCTAAGACAGAAAAGAGGTGAGCAAGATGCCGAAAGCGTACGTGAGAATGCGGGACAAGTTCCACCGGGAGGGGCTGGCGTACAAGGCCGCACAGAAGAAGGCAGCCAGAATATACAACAGCAAGCACCCGAAGAACCCGGTGGGGAGAGGGAGGTAACGCCGGAGGAAGCGTCCAGATTCACCAATATCAGGTCCAATTTCGTCAGGGCACTTCAAGTCGGCCAGGACATATCGAACGATGTCGTGAACGATCCGCTTATTCGCGAGATGGGCATTGCAGAATGGGCCGACGAATTGGCTGATGAGGGCTACCGCCTTGATGAGGAGAGAAATGTCTGGACGAAAGGAGCTTACGAAGTTACGCCAGAAACCGCCACGGAACTCAAGGCGGAGCTTGAAAGGCGGCAAATCGTTCCAACAGAAAGTGGGGTGATACCTAGTGAAGAAGCGCAAAGGCAAGAAGTGCTGACGCTCGAAAGAGCGGCCCAAATTGCACCGGCTATTGGGACACCGTTTGTACCAAATCGTGTCCCACAGCCGACCCAGGAAAAGCCTGCTGTTCCACAGCAAAAGAAGCCACGGGTAGTGGTTCCGGGAGAAGAGGAAATTCAGCCCGAAAGGCTCACCGCTGTTCAGGAAATCAAACGGGCGAACGCGACAACGATACGCCAGATCCAGGGGCTGTGGCCGGCGGCGCAATTGACCAGGGAGCAGGCAAGGGTGCTCAGGAACGACGCCTGGGGCAAGCCGGAGCAGCCGCGAAGGTCGGTGGCGGAGGGTGCCCCGGAGCCATTCTTCAGTGCGGCGCAGAATATCGCCATTCAAAAGACCATCTCAGAGCAAGGCAACCAGCCTGCCATCGCCAGGATCAAGGCGGCAATCGAGGCCGAGGGGCTGCGAGATGCGGACATTGTCTGGAGACCAGGGTGGCAAGCCAGACCGGGAGTGCTTGTGGAGGCCGAAACGCAGCCATCTGGCAGGATACTGGTCAACGCCGCACAATTGATCAGGACACCGGAACGCATCAGGCCGATGGTCCGGGAAGAACTCGCCCACCGGAAATTGCTGACGAAGGAGGGGAGGGCCAGGGTTCGAGATTTCGCACGTCAATACGTGACGCCAGAAATTCAGAACCAGCTCAAGTCCTTGGGCTACGAGGGAAGCGAAGACCTCATGGCCGATGAGTTCATTGCTCGTCAGGCGCGAGAAAACACGACGCTGTGGAGGCGCATCGTTGACCATGTCAGGACGTGGCTCTCGCAATTCGGCCTTGCGGACCTGACCCCGGACGAATCGGCGAGAGCGATCCTGCGATCACTCCAGTCAACCAAGGGCGAATCGGTGTATCGGTCCCCGGAATACAGCAACATGGAGACACAGGTCGTCAGGCACAGCCTCTTTGTGCTTTCGGACGGCATCGATGTCCCGTCTCCCGGCATCACCCTGGCGCTGCGCGAAGGCCACAAAATATCGGAATCGGCAATTCAGGCCTTCAAGAAGAACGCGACCTCCGCCGGCGTTTCCGCCATTTCCGTCGATTACGCCATCGAGCAATTCCGCAAATTCAACGACATACTCGACATCAGCAGCTATGTCATCCTCGATGAGACTCCCCCACCGCAGAAGAA